>Ga0190272_10001011_pt1 | contig 13707 bp, 11 predicted proteins | sample Popmic504T_FD_133746 | JGI IMG/M metagenome (GOLD analysis project Ga0190272, IMG submission 133746) | Populus adjacent soil microbial communities from riparian zone of Shoshone River, Wyoming, USA - 504 T | ecosystem: Environmental > Terrestrial > Soil > Riparian zone | place: USA: Wyoming...
CGTCCAGCGCCGCGACGAGGAAGCCGCCCAGGACGGCGAAGACGCTGAGCGCGATGCCGTAGGCCAGCATCTCCAGGACGCCCCAGCGCATCACCCCGGCCGCATAGACGCCGCCGAACATCAGCAGCGCGGTCATGCCGTCGGTGAACAGCATCCGCGAGGCCAGGTAGATGGAGACGTCGCGATGGCCGCGCAGGCTTTTCACCGTCTCGACCAGACCAGACCAGCCCTGGCGCAGGCCCGTCAGCATCTTCACGCCCGTCGGCTCGGCGTCCGGCGTGAACAGGAAGAAGGGAATGGAGCCGGCGACCAGCAGGATGGCCGCTATCGGTCCGACGATCCGCGATGGCTCCGCCGCGGCGGAGTCCAGGCCGAACAGCGGCGTCTTTGGAATAAAGCCCCAGTCCACCGCCCCCGGCAGCGCGAAGGCCCACAGCACGAAGACCAGCGTCAGCACCGAAAAGAAGTTGCCCAGCGACAGCGCCAGCCCCGAGGCGTGCGGCGCCTGACCGAGCGTCGCAGCCCTGGTCAGCAGCGAGTTGTGCAGCACCTCGTTGTAGGCGAACAGCGCGCCCATCACGCCCAGGATGATGGAGACGCTCATCACCGAAAGCCCGCCGCCGCCAGGCTGCGCCCACCACAGCGACCACATCAGCGGGGCCATCAACGCCGTCAGCGCAAACAGCGCCGGCTTGCGCCGCCCGAACTTGTCGATCGAGGCGCCCAGCAGCGGCCCGGTGAAGGCCACGAACAACCCATAGATCATGCCGATGTTGGCCAGGATCGCCTGACCGCGCACCGGGTCGCCGACAAAGCCGGTCGCGAAGTAGGGGGCGAAAATATAGATGGTGACCAGGATGACGTAGGGATCGCGGCCGCCCTCCAGCAGCGACCAGCTGACCGCCCCACGCGGCAACCTGCCGACCCCTTCCCTGAACACCGCGCCGGGCGCGGCGGCCACTGCAGCGACGGGATCGAGGCTGCCTGGCGCCCGCGCGCCCAGCGCCGCTCCAGCGCCAGCGGCGCCCTTCTTCCCGGTCATGCATCCTCCCGCGCGCCGTCACGAAGGCCGCGGCGCGTCAGGGCCGAGCGTGAACCTCGAACAAGTGTTTGCCTAGTCGAGAATGCGCTCGTGGATGGCTTTGCGGGCCTTCTCGTCGACGCCGAGTTCGCGCTCCAGATAGGCGTCGAGCGAGCCGTGCCGCTCGTGGATCGCGGCGAAGGCGGTCTCCAGGTACTGCGTCTCGACGCCCAGCGCGGTGCGGACGGCGGCGGCCGTCGGCGTGCGGCCGGTCAGCTCGGTTATCATCCGCATCATAACCGGCACGCGGCGCTCGAAGCGGCTCGGATCGTTGGTCAGCAGGAAGTCCTCGATCAGGTCGTCCTCGCCGACGCCGGCCAGATGGTGGGTCAGCGCCGCCAGGATGCCGGTGCGGTCCTTGCCCGCCGCGCAGTGGATCAGCACCGCACCCTCGGTCGTCGCCAGCGCCGCGAAGTAGCGGGCGTAGAGGTCGACATGGCGATCCACGAACGGCGCCTCACGGTAGTAGTCGACCATGTAGCTGCGAAAGGCGTTCTCGGAGAGGTCGGAGCCGGCCATGAACAGATGCCAGGGGTCGTCCTGCTCGTCGCCAAGGTCGCTCTCGATGAGGTTGGCGGCGAACCCCTCCCACCGGCGGCAGGGATCGCGGCGGCGCTCGTTGGGCCGGCGCAGGTCGACGATGGTCGCAAGGCCAAGCTCGCGCATGGCGGCAAGGTCGGCCTGGGTGGCGTTGCCGTGGTGAGCGGATCGGAACAGCAGCCCCTGTTTCAGGCGCCGGCCATTGGCGTCGTAACCGCCGAAATCACGGAAGTTCTCGACGGCTTCGAGGGGAAGGATACGGGTCATGGCGTCTGATATCGCTCCGGCGCGGCGAAAGCGAGGTGCCCCGACGGCGCACCTATGGACGACGGCGGCGCAGCAGGTCAGGTTCAAGGCGATGTCAGACCCTCACAAATCCGTGCAGATCGCCTACGAGGCGATGGGCTTTTGCAACCCGCTGTCGGTGGAGACGCTGGAGCGCACCCTGGCCTGGGCGCGCCTGAAGCCGGGCCTGCGGACGCTCGACCTCGGCTGCGGCAACGCCCAGATGTCCATCCACCTGGCCGAGCAACACCGGCTGGTGGTCGACGCCATCGAACGCTCGCCCGCCGTCGCCGCCGTCGCCCGTCGGCGGCTGGAAGGGCGCGGGGCTCCGGGCGCCGTGACTCTGCACGAGGTCGACTCCGATGACTTCCTGAAGGCGGCCGAGCCATACGACGTCATCGTCTCGGTCGGCGCCAGCGGCATCGTCCCCGGCCCGCCAGAGCCGCAGGAGATCATGGAGGCCCTGAAGGGCCATCTGAAGCCGGGCGGCATGCTGCTGTGGGCCGACCCCTACTGGAAGGCCGATCCCGACCCGAACTTCGTGGCCATGCTGGGCGCCTACGCCGCCTACAAGACCCACGCCGGTAACATCGAGGCGGGCGAGGCGGCGGGGCTGGAGCTGTGGTACGCCGGCATGAGCCCGGCCCATGAGTGGGACGACTGCGCCTTTTCCATGTATGCCGCCGCGCAGACCTGGCTGGCGAGCCATCCGGACGATCCGCAGGCGGCCGACGTGCGCATGCGAGCGCAGATGCAGCGGATGGCCTACACCACCTTCGGCCGTGACACTCTGGGGTTTGGCCTCTACCTGTTCCGGCGGCAGACGTAGTTTCTTTTAAATACCCACTTGCCTTCCGTGCGGGTCAGCCGCCTAGCTTGCGGTCATGGAAACCGTCTCCTACGCGCTGGAAAGCTCCGTTGCCGTCGTCACCATCCGGCGGCCCGAGCGCCGCAACGCCGTGGACGGCGTTACCGCCCGCGCCCTTTATGAGGCCTTCAAGCGCCTTGACGCCGACGAGAGCGCCAGTGTCGCCGTCCTGACCGGCGAAGGCGGCCATTTCTGCGCCGGCGCCGACCTCAAGGGCGTCGCCGGCGGCGACGGCAACCCCGTGGAGCGCACCGGCGACCTTGGGCCCATGGGTCCCACCCGCCTGCAACTGTCCAAGCCGGTCATCGCCGCCATTGAAGGCTATGCCGTCGCCGGCGGGCTGGAGCTTGCGCTGTGGGCGGACCTGCGGGTGGCCGGCCAGGGCGCCACCTTCGGCGTCTTCTGCCGCCGCTTCGGGGTGCCGCTGATCGACCTTGGCACCGTGCGCCTGCCACGGCTGATCGGGGCCTCCCGGGCCATGGACCTGATCCTCACCGGACGGCCGGTGGGCGCCGACGAAGCGCTGAGCATGGGGCTGGCCAACCGCGTCGTGCCCGATGGCGAGGCGCTGGGCGCCGCCATCGAACTGGCCGCCCAGATCGCCGCCTTTCCGCAGGCCTGCCTGCGCAACGACCGCACCTCGGCGCTCGAGCAGTGGAGCCTCACCTGGGAGGAGGCCATCGCCCGCGAGATCGGCCTGGGGCTGGAGACCCTGCGCTCCGGCGAAGCCGTCGCCGGAGCGACCCGCTTCACCAGCGGCGAAGGCCGCGGAGGAACCTTCAAATGAGCCAGAGCACCGATACCCTCACCGAACGCCAGAAGGGCCACCTGCCCGACCTGCTCGGCCTGGAGTGGGACGAGGCAAGGCACGGCCTCGTGCGCGGTGGCTTCAAGGTCGGCGGCCACCACATGGCCCCCAACGGCTTCCTGCACGCCGCCGCCGTCGTCGGACTGGCCGACAGCGCCTGCGGCTATGGCTGCGTGATGTCGCTGCCGGAGGGCGCGGCCAGCTTCACCACCATCGAGCTGAAGACCAACTTCCTGGGCACCGCCCGCGACGGCACGGTGACCTGCGAGGCGACGCTGACCCACGGCGGCCGCACCACCCAGGTCTGGGACGCCGTCGCTCGCCACGAGGAAACCGGCAAGGTCATCGCCCTCTTCCGCTGCACCCAGATGATCCTCTATCCGAAGACCTGAAAGCGGTGCTCTTGCGCCTTGCACGAGCCGCCCCCCATCGCTAGGTTCCGCGCCTCGCTCAGAGGGGCCGGTTTTGCCCCTATGTCGCTTCAGGAGAGGTGGCTGAGTGGTCGAAAGCACCGCACTCGAAATGCGGCGTACCCGAGAGGGTACCGTGGGTTCGAATCCCACCCTCTCCGCCATCTAGTCCGTTGATATATCTCGGTTTTTCACCGACCCCGGCCGGGATTCGAACATCAGGTTCGGAATTCTGAGAGACCGGCCTCTCTGTTTTCCCGCAGAATCGCCTTTTACTGGAAGTCCGATCGGTCAAATCCGCGCAAATCCCGACGGGCGCTACCCCGCACCTAAAACTTCGCTTCGATGCCTATGCCGATCTGACGCGGGCGCTCATCGGTGACGCGGGCGGGCGCTGGGCTGCATGTTGGACGCGATGGTCTCGTCGGCCAAGCCGCTGCGAGCTTCCTCGATAACAGTAAGCCGCCTCTGCACGCTTCTGAGTTGATCCTCCAGAGCTTGCGCGAAGGCGGCGCGCTGCGGATTCGAACCCATTTCGTGCACGTGACTTTCCGGTTCTCCGCGATGCTGAGGCCCAGTGACCTCAGTTTAATCAGCAGTTCGGCCCGTGCCTGTGCCTGACGTCCATAGAAGCGCACCCCAGAGGCGCCACGAACCGTGGTCTAGAAGACCCTTTGCCTCGTAGCACCGGAGCGCCCGTGGAGTGACCCCGTGCCTTTGGCGACGCGAGTTACCGTAAGCCAAATCTCGCCTGCGCCATCAGCCATGTAGCCCCTCCTAGAAAGTCATTTTTATGTAACGCCACAGATCAGATTAACACGCCCGGGGACACTGTCAGTCCAAGCGCCGCTTCTGACGAAGGGCACGCCCCCGGGGCAGCTTGCATAGCTTCTGCTACGGGGGGTTAGAAGCGGCAGGCCTGTGGAGGCCGCAAAGTTTGTTGCCGTCTGGGTCGCGCAAGTAACGCCAGGTATATAGGGCCATACACCCCTTCCCGCTCGCCCGGCGGATCCTCGATGGACGAGCCGCCGTTTTCAGGCCGCTTCGACCTCATCGTTCCGTGTCACCCATCCCAGCAGGGTGACCATGCCTGCGGCTAGCAGGACAATGGCGCCCAGCCCAAGGAAGACGCTGTCGCGCAGATCAGGGCTCGCCAGCAAGTACCCGCCAATCAAAGGGCCTCCCATTGCGCCCGCGCGACCGACGGCCAGCGCAAGGCCGACGCCAGTGGCGCGAATTTCGGCCGGATAGATGTGGCCGCCCAGGCTGTGGAGAGTGATCTGACCGCCAATAATGCAAACGCCAAGGATAACCAGCGACGCGACCACTATCGGGCCGGGGTTGGCGAGCGCTAGGTGGACGATGACGCAGACTGCGGCGGCCACCGTGAAGACGATCCCCAGCATGCGGGTGGGGCCCACCCTCTTGACGATCATGGACAGGCCGAGGACACCGAGAATGGCCCCCACATATATCAACGAGGTGAACAGGGACGCGGTGGAGACGGACCCTGTGGACCGGCTCATGATGGTCGGCAGCCAGTTGGTCAACAGAAACACCGCCGCCAGCGACACCAACTCGGCGCCACAAAGCGCAAAGGTGCGGGCACGGTAGCGTGACGAGAACAGTTGGGCGCGAGTGGCGGCCCTCTCCTTCCCATCATCGCCGACGACCATCCGTTGAGGCGGTTTCCCGCCCTTAACGAACATCAGCGGCAGCGCGATGCACGCCAATGCCATCGCAGAGCCGATATAGAAGATCGGCTGCCAATCGCCCTGCTTGAACAGGGCGCCACCGATCAAAGATGCGATTAGCGGACCGGCTGAAGCGCCCGTGTAGACCAGCATGACATTGCGCACACGGTTTTCGGGCGGGCTGGCGTCGCTAGCAATAGTGATGATGTTGACCAGCGTGCCACCCATGCAGATGCCACTCAGGAAGCGCAAGCCGATCAGCATCGGGATCGTGGTTGCCTGAGTGATGCCGAAGGTGAGCACCCCGAGGAAGAACATTGAGGCGATCAGCGCCCATTTGCGCCCGGACCGGTCCGCAAGGTAGCCGACCACGGCGGCCCCGAAGGCCATGCCCAGGGCCGTCGCCGAAAACACCAGCGCAAAATCGGGAGCGGGGACGCCCCATGCCTTGGCGATCTTGGGTACCGTTAGGGACATGATCTGGGAGTCAAATCCCTCCATCAGAGCCATGAGATAGCAGCTGATATAGATAGCGGTCCGGTTCATACCGACCGTCGTACCAGTCCTTGTTTTCATGACGCAGGCCCCCTCACGCGCGTTTTATTGCAGGGACATCCAGTGACGCCGGCCTGGGTGCGAAATGCCGGACGTAAAATCCGATCGTCAATCGCAACTGAGCCCACGGCATCACGTGCGGAACTCCCCAAGTATCGTGCAAAGGCTGGTCAGCGCCCCCGCTCAGTTTATTGATATGGATGATCTATAGCAACATCGGCTAGGCTGGCTAGCGGCAAGTTGGCAGGCAGCCCAAAGGGGAACGCATGCGGGTTTACTGGATAGGCTTAGGCCCATCGGGATCAGCGATGGCAGCCAAGGCTGCGGCCTGCGGTCATGAGTTGACAGGATACACGCGGCGGCCGCGGGGGGACCGCACGGCGGCGGTGCTGGAGGCGGCCGGGCTGAAGGTTAGCCATGACCTTGCTGAGGCTACAGAGGCCGAAATTGTCAGTCTATGCGTCTTCGACGACGAGCAGCTACGAGACGTACTGCTGGAAAAGGGCGTGCTGGCGGGCCTTCGCCCCGGAACGGTCGTAGTGATCCACACAACTGCCTCGCCCGTGCTGGTGCGTAGCTTGGCCGCCGCCGCTCCGGTCGGGGTGGCCGTGCTCGATGCGAATTTCAGCGGTACGCCGCAGATGGCCACCGATGGAAGATTGACATTGATGACCGGCGGCGACCCTGCCGCATTGGCGCGGGCCCGGCCGGTGCTGGAGAGCTTTGCCTGCAGCATCACGCATGTCGGGGGGCCAGGCGACGGGCAGACTCTCAAGCTTATCAACAACGCACTATTCGCCGGGCAGCTGCGATTGGCGTCCGACGCTCTGGACCTACTGCGGGCCGAGGGGCTGGATCCGGCGGCTGCGCTCGACGTCCTGCGCGTATCGAGCGCGCGCAGCCACGCCCTCGACGTGTTGGCCCGCGAGGCCGACTGGCACAGCCAGATCGCCACCTTGCGTCATTGGCTCGATAAGGATGCGGATGTCGCACGCGCCGCCGCTGCCGACCTGGGTCTCGACTTGGGGCTAATTGGACTATCGATCGAAGGCTACGGCTTGGCGTTCAAAGAGGGCGATTGACGCCCGGCCAGCGAAAAAGGCGTCAATCAGCCACGCGGGCAACACCGCCCTGTTACGCTTCCTGCCTGCCCGCGAGGCAATTCATCTAGTTGATATATCCAAATAGCCGTGCCATTTTTATGGCGATCAAGGAGCAGCCGTTCGGGCCGCGCATTCTCGCCGTAGTTGAGGAACGACACAATGGAACTTCAGGAGATGATCCTGGTTAGCGTGGATGATCACGTTAACGAACCAGCGGACATGTTCGACAAGCATATCTCGCCAAAGTTCAAGGGCCGTGAGCCAAAGGTCGTTGCGACACCGCGTGGAAGGGCGTGGGAGGTCGGCGGCAACGTGGCCGCTGGCTTGGGGCTAAACGCCGTCGTCGGCCGGCCAAAGACGGAATACGGTCATGAACCGATGGACTATGGCCAGATGCGTCAAGGCTGCTGGGACATCGACGCCAGAATCGAGGACATGAACGTCAACGGCGTTCTGGGCGCGCTCTGCTTCCCCCAGTTCCCGGGTTTTGGCGGCCAGCGGTTCCTCATGCAGTCGGACAAGGACCTGGCGAACGCCACGATCCAGGCATACAATGACTGGCACTTCCATGAGTGGGTGTCGGCCTATCCGGATCGGTTGATCCCGCTCGCTATGCTGCCGCTTTGGGACATGAACCTGCTTCTGGCGGAACTGCACCGCGTTTCGAAGCTGGGGGTCCACGCGGTAACCTTCACCGACAACCCCACCGTCCTTGGGCTTCCCAGCATTCATGACGAATACTGGGAGCCCTTCTGGAAGGCTTGCGTCGATCTGAACGTCGTCGTCTGCGCCCACATCGGCAGCGGCGTCATGGCTCCGCATGCATCTGACCAGTCGCCAATCGCCTCGTGGATCACGACCATGCCCATGTCGATCGCCAACAGCGCTGCCGACTGGCTGTTCGCCAGCTTCTGGCAGCGGCATCCAAAGCTGAAACTCTGCCTCTCGGAAGGCGGGATCGGCTGGGTTCCTTATCTGCTCGAGCGCGCGGACTTCACCGCCGCACACCACGAAGGCTGGACCAACCTGGACATGGGCGGACTGAAGCCCAGTGACGTGTTCCGCAGACACTTCATCACCTGCTTTATCGAAGATGAATTCGGGCTGAAGAATCTCGACGCCATCGGTGAGGACATGGTCTGCTGGGAGTGCGATTATCCTCACTCGGACTGCACTTGGCCCAAGTCTCCCGAAGGTGTCTGGAAAGGGCTTCAGAACCTTTCGAAGTCGACCATCGACAAGATCACCCACCTCAACGCGATGCGTGAGTTCAGCTTCGATCCGTTCAGGAAAGCCAAGCCGGCCGATTGCACGGTCGGCGCCCTGCGCGAGCGCGCCAAACACGTAGACACGTCAGAGAAGAGCTACCTGGGTGGACAGAGCCCGCAGTACGATACCAGCCGACCGGTGACCTCGGGCGACGTCAAGAAAATGCTGGCGCAGGTTTAGGGTCTAGCCGCTCGCAACGCGGCGTCTTTGCGATTGACCGGCTGGGCCTAGCGTTCAGCCGGTAAATTTTGCTTGAGTATCGAGCTTGCGCGCCGGGTGAACGGCATCGGTCCGCCTACCCCGCGGCAGGCAGATTGCCCCGGACCACGGGCAAACGCAGGACCGACGGGCGCTCAGGGTCGTGAAAGACTAGCTGGTCGGCCGCCACGCGGTTCTTGGCGGAAAACGCGCGTTCGCCCGTCTGGGGGTTAAGGTCATGACGCGGGAAGTTGCTGCCAGCCAGCCGCAGGCGAATTTGCTCGCCGCGCCTGAAGGTCTGAGCAACCGGTCCAAGAGCGACTTCCACCTTGGTCGGCTCGCCTGGGTTAAGCACGACCCGCCGAATGCCATCAACAACGTTGACCGACTCCCCGCTCGGCCAGATTACGGTCAGCATCGCCGCGATATCTGTGGAGGGCGCGGTAGAGGAGACCCAAACCTCAAGGGCCAACTCGCCGATAACCTCGACGTCCTCGGTCAGCGGCATGCTGGTGTAGACGAGCACGTCCCCACGCGCCTCCACGGGCCTTTGGTCCCAGGGTCCTTGTGGAAAAGCGCTCTCCAGGATCAAGTGGGCTCCTCCCACCGTCGGCACGGGATTGTTGGGATCGGCGCGATAGCCGTCCGGTTCGGATGCGGCGGGCGCCTTGGTCGATAGCACCCCACCAGCAGCCAGGTGCAGCACTTGATCTGTGGAGGCCAGTGGCCAAGCCTCCTCGTCACGCCAGGCGTTGTCACCCATGACGAAAATCCGGACCGGGCTGCGGAACCGCCAGGAGCTCATGTCGTCCTTCAGCCAACGGTCGAACCATTGGATCTGCATGCTATCGAGATCGACGAGGGCGTTGAGGCCAAACTCAACGATGCCGAGTCGGGCGGCGCCGTTGATGGTGGTCCGGGGCATGTAGTGGCCCCAGGGGCCCATCCACAGATATTGATTGTCCCGGGCAATCTGGGTCGCGCCGTTTTCCTTGATCCCCAGATAATTGGCGATCGCCCCGACGGAGAAGGTGTCGTACCAGCTCGACAGGTGCAGCGCAGGTACGGAAATCGCGCCGTGACGTGCCTTTACCGAGAATGAATCCCAGTAGGCGCCCGGTTCATCGTGCTCCAGCCAGTCGAAGAAGAAGGGCGCATAGGTCCCGATCACTGTATTGCGCAGATCGGTCAGCGGCGCCGTAGCGGCCACGGCTGGCAGGTCGTCCAGCATCGATTTCGATTCCCGCCATGCCTTGCGGAAGGCTTCCTTGTTCGGCGCGGTGCGCTCGATATTGCCCGTTCCCAAGGCGAACAGGGCGATTGAGAGGATCGCCCCCAGTTCGAAAGCGCCGCCCTTGTAGCTGCGGCCCTCGTAATAATCGGAGCTGCCTTCCATCGGGCAGATGGCGAAGAGGTGCGGCGGCGCCGTAGCGGCGGCCTGTAATTGGGTGGCGGCCATGTACGAGCTGCCGAACATCCCCACCCGGCCGGTGGACCACGGCTGCGCGGCCGCCCATTCGACCGTGTCGTAGCCGTCCGGTCCTTCATCCATCAACGGGGTGAAGTCACCATCCGATTTGAAGCGGCCGCGGACGTCCTGGATGAACACGCTATAGCCGGCGGCAGCCGCCTTTAGGGGGCTTAACACCACCATCAGCCCGACGGGGGCTTCCTTCGAATAGGGTGTTCGACAGATCAGTGTGGGGTGGCGCCCTTCCACCGGACGATAGAGGTCGCCGCGCAGGACCACGCCGTCTCTCATCGTCACCGGGATATCGCGCTCGATTATAATCGCAGACGCCTCAGACATGTATTTCGCCTTGAAGTTTGGTTGCGAGCAAGGCCGCGCGCGGCCTTACATCAATGATAAGCCGGTTAGATCAGTCGGCGTCGAGGCGCCAGCGCAGGAGGGCGACGTCTTCGACTGTCTCGAACTCGCCCCTCACAGTCATTCCCACTGCGATGTCCGGGGAGCCAGGCAAACAGCCCATCAGACGTGCGCTGGGTTCATCCTCCAGCTCCACCACGATCAAGGTGAACGGCGCCGGGAACGCTGGATGCACCTGCCGCTCGACGATGCTGTACGTGTAGATTCGGCCCCGCGGCTCCACCTGGCGCCAGCCGGTATCCCAGCTGTGGCAGCGATCGCAGAGCGCCTTGGGCAGGTGGATGACATGGCCGCAGGCGTGGCAGGTGCGAACCACAAGTTCGCCGCGGCTGGCCGCCTCGAAGAACCCGGCGGTGTCCGGGTCGGCGGTTGATGGGAGCGGGATCTGAGTGATGTCGCCCATCACGCGGCCCTCAGGATCATGGCGCTAGAGGCCACCGGAATTCCGGAGGTTACGAGACAGGTTTGCGCGCCGGCGACTTGCGAGGTCGACTGGCCACGAATCTGCTTCACGCCTTCGACGACGTGGTTCATGCCGTGGATATAGGCCTCCGAGAGATTGCCCCCGGCCGTGTTGATGGGCAGCGCCCCATCCATATCCAGGGCTCCGCTAGCCGCGAATGGACCGCCTTCGCCCTTCGCGCAAAACCCGTAGTCTTCCAGTTGAACCAGAACCGTGATGGTGAAGCAGTCATAGATCTGCGCCACGTCGATGTCGCTAGGGCCCAAACCGGCGCGGCCATAGAGCACCCGCGCCACGTCGGCGGAGGGCTGGGTTGTGAGGGTCTTTCGCATGAGGGTCGGCATGTAGAGCCCAGCCTGCGGGTCCGCGGACGCGGCTTGGGCGACTGCACGGATCAGGACAGGCTGCTGCTTGCCGTCGCGAGCACGTTCAGCGCTGGTGACGATCACGGCGCACGCGCCATCGCTCTCCAGACAGTAGTCGTTGAACCCCAGTGGGCTCGAGAGCATCCGCGCAGCGTGATAGTCTTCTAAGGTCAAGACCCGGTCGTGCATTTGCGCCGCCGGATTGGCGTTGGCCCGCTTTCGGCAGGTGACGGCGATATGCCCCATCTGGTCGCGCGTCGTCCCAAATTCGTGCATGTGCCGTTGTGCGGTCAAAGCCCAGGCCTGACCGGGGCTGGTGAGGCCATGCGGCATGAAGAACTCTTCCATTCCCCCCGCACCGCCAACGCGGTCACCAGTAGGCTTGCGCTGGCCAAAACGCACCCCTGAGCGGCCGTTCAGAGCGCGGTAGACCAGAATATGCCTCGCCTGGCCCGACATCACCGCCCCGATGGCTTGACCAACCATGCCGCAGGGAGCGCCTCCGCCCTGGCCGGTCGCCCCCCAATAGGTGAGGTCCGTCAAACCCAGCGCATTGGCGAGATCGTTGTGGGACACGGCGTCGTAATCCGAGCGGACCAGCCCGTCGATATCCTCTACCTTTAGACCCGCGTCCGTGATTGCCGCCAACGCCGCCTGGCAAGCGAGGCTGAGCACGCTGCGGCCTGAATCGCGTGAAAAGTCGGTGGCGCCGATGCCGACGATTGCGCACTGGTCTCGATGCGAAATGCCCGCAACTGTCATCGTCGCCCCCTATGGCCAATGGCATTAGCGGCTCTGAGGAGCCTTACTCATTTATCTATATGATTTATAATCAATGGGGAGGAGTCAATCGCTTCTAGGCCGCACCGTTCCATCTAGTCATGGGCTTCCTCTGTTTCAGATGAGCGCTGCGCTTCCCCTGGCTGCTTCCGAGAGATCGAGCTGCCGCCTTGCCCAGCGACAAGCCACGCCTCGCGGGGCAAGCCCACCCAGGGATGCTTGCTGGCCGACCAGAGCACAACCGAGGGCGGCGCAAAGCTGGGGTCGGCGAATGCTCCGACGGCGATGACGACATGGTCGGGAAGCACATCGAGCTCGCTGAATACGGTGCTGCCGCAGTTGGGGCAGAAGCTCTGGCGCGCCTTTCGGCCGGAGCCCGAGACCCTTTCGTAAATCTGGCGCTGTCCGAAAATACCCAGCACGGAGGCGGCCGTCCATTGAGCGCTGTACGAAAACACGCTGCCAGTCCGCCGCTGGCATTGCGTGCAGCTGCAGGCCGTGACGAGTTTCGGCTCGCCGGCCACCTTGATTGACAGTTGCCGGCAGGGGCAGGCGGCGGTCCGTTCCATTTGAATTGCGAGGTCTGCTAGCCTTCACCAGCCTGCTTCTTGTTTGCCGCGGCCATTTCCTTGGCGCTCAGCCCGCCAGTCGCATGGCCGCTGACGAGGGTGCTATGGGCATGGGCCAAGTGGTGCATGTGGAAGATGGCGTCCATAGCGGTCCGTTTGCCTCGCAGGTCTTCAACATGGTTGACCGCCTGCTTTGTCAGGGCCAGCGCCAGCCGGCCACGTTCCCCCAGCTTCGCCGCGATGCTCCGCACCTCGTCCTTGAGGCGATCGCGTTGGACCACCCTGTTGACCATCCCGACTTCGTAGGCGCGCCGGGCCGGCATCCGCTCACCTAGCATTAGGAATTCCTTGGCCTGCCGCGGATTCATCTCAAAAGCGTGGGCAAAGTACTCGACGCCGGGGATGCCCATCAGCACCACCGGATCCTGGAAGAAGGCATCCTCCGAGGCTACGATGAAGTCGCAGACCCAGGCGAGCATCAGCCCCCCAGCGATGCATGCCCCCTGGACCATCGCAATGGTCGGCTTGGGAATATCCTGCCAGCGGCGGCACAGGCCCAGGTAAGCCTCCTGTTCGCGTGCATAGAGGAACTCCGCCCCAGGTTTGTTTGTATGGTCATACCAAAGAAGAGCGCGGTCCTGAGGTAGCTTCACATCGCGCCCTGGCGTGCCGATGTCATGGCCGACGGAAAAGTGCTTTCCCTCACCTCCCAGGACGATCACCTTCACCGCATCGTCGTCTGTAGCGCGCCGGAAGGCAGCGTCCAGGGCGTAGAGCATCTGAGCGTTCTGGGCGTTGTGATATCTCGGCCGCTGCAAGGTGATCCAGGCA
>Ga0190272_10001012_pt1 | contig 13701 bp, 4 predicted proteins | sample Popmic504T_FD_133746 | JGI IMG/M metagenome (GOLD analysis project Ga0190272, IMG submission 133746) | Populus adjacent soil microbial communities from riparian zone of Shoshone River, Wyoming, USA - 504 T | ecosystem: Environmental > Terrestrial > Soil > Riparian zone | place: USA: Wyoming...
AGGGCGAATAATTTTCTCGTGTTGGCTGTCGACGGCGGCGCGCCAGTCGAAATCGATTTGAGTCAGGCGGCTGGCAACCATAAAGAATTGATCGCGTTGCCCCTGAATAAACTGGCCGAACATATCAACAAATCTTTCGGGGGAGCCGCAATAGCCTCAACCGACGGCGAGAACCTGTTTCTGACTTCGACCCGGACCGGAGGGATGAGCAAACTAGCGCTCCTGCCGCGAGAAACTGTTCGCACACGTCGCTTTGTTACTCGCGCAATTGTTACGGACGAGGCGGCACGAGATGTTTTCGGATTTTTCGTAAGGGATTCCCAGGGCACGTCTCCAGTTCGCGCTCGGTTGATCGGGGCGCCTGACTTGAGTCAGAGCGAAGATTTGAAAACGGCGCGGTTTCTGCGTCTGCGAGTTGACGGTTCTTCGGCGATTGAAATTGATTGCGCTGGAGGGCGGCCGCGCGCGACCACGTTGAAAGAGGTAGTTGAAAAAATCAACGCTGCTTTCCCCGTCCCCGGACCGGAAAAAGTTGCGACCGACGACGGCCAGCACCTGGTGTTGATTTCACCCTCGGTGGGCAAGAACAGCAGTTTATCCATCGAACCGCCGCACGTTGCACTGAAAAAGTTGTTGGGACTTGAACCCGAAACCGTTCGCGGGGTGGATGCGACGGGAGTGAGGTTCACCGGCACTGTGGACTCCAGCGGAGGCATCGATTTACCACCTGACGCTAAGATCAAACTCGGCATCGATGACGCCGCGTTTGAGATTGTACTAAACGGCGCGGCGACGGCTCACCGGTTCCCATTTGATATTGCGAACGCTATCAATACTGCTTTCAAGGCCACGGTGGCAAAAACAGATGGTCGACGGATAACACTGACTTCCGCGAAGACAGGCGTCGACAGCCGGATCCAGTTTGAAGTGCCCACCAGCCCCGATGTGACCAGCATGATCTTCGGGATTAGCGCGCCTCGTGAGTACCGCGGAGTTGCGGCTGCGCCAGCGCGAGTTGTCGGAATACCCGATCTGAGTAAACCGACGGATTTGAGCGTGTTCCGTTTTCTTAGCATCGCTCTTGATGGCAAGTCTCAGACGCTTGATTGTGCTGCCAAAGCCATCAAACCCGAAACTTCGTCGCTGGCTGAAATTGTTGAATCGATTGGTCCGGAGATCGCTTCTGCATCTGCTGACGGAAAGAACTTGATCCTGACCTCAAAAACTACCGGCTCAACCGCACAAATTGTATTACAGACGTTCAACGAAGGTGACGCCAGCAAACCTCTCTTCGGCAATAACCCGCTCGCGGCTGCCGGAAAGGCAGCTTCGCCTGCAACCATTACTGGGGACAAGAGGCTCGCTTTGGCAGTCGATCTGAGCCGCCGCAATCTGCTGCGGATCTCAGTAGACGATGGGCGTTCGGTTGACATCGACGTAGCGGGTTTCGTCCCCGCGCAAACTACCGCGGACGAGATCATCGCGATAATCAACCGCGTGTTTCCAAATCTTGCGGCACTCAATTCCGATGACCAACTGCAACTGACGTCACCTACGGCGGGGCTGGGCAGCAAACTTTCCTTGCAGCCGCTGCGCTACCTTGAAGTGATTGAATATCCGCTGCAAGCAGCATCGGCGCCTGCGTTGTCAGTGAAGCATAACGGCTTCCGGGAGATTGTTAACGATGGTGTCGCTGACAGTCAGGTGGAAATTAGGATTACCGCATCGCAAGGAACTGTTGGTGCCGGCGTGGTTAATTTAGGACTGGGTTGGTCCGTTCGCTTATTAACTGTGATCGAGCGCGGAGAAATGGTCAGACTGTTTCGTCACCCCCGACTCGGCCTCCAGGCCGAAGTTACCGCGCCCGACGGTCAAACACGTCCTGTCTCCGGATGCCAGATCCTGGTGGGACCAATTGGGGCCCAGGCACCGGTGCCGTTCGAGAATATCTGGAATCTGTCAGACACGAGAAGTCTTCAACTCAATAATCCGCGAGCATCAAGGATCGCGCTCTTGAAGGGTCGGAAGCCAGGAGAGGATGTCAATGTCGGCGTCCTCGAAAGCGATATTAGCTCCCTCGCGACGCCGGAGATTGAAGGGGACGGTAAAGCAGGCCGGCTGGTAGGTCGCGTCAAATCTTACGAGGAAGGATTTCGCCTGGTGGCTGCCGACGAAACTCCAATTGCCGAATTGCTTCCCGGAGCCAATGTAGATCTGGGTGCCTATTTGGAAACGGTCGTTAAGGTTGAAGGTCCTATTGATCACGGCGTACCGCCTTTGATGCTGGTGGAAAGAATCGCTGCCTTGTTTGACGTCGTATTCTACTGCGCTTCCGAAAACGAGCCGGAACCTTACCTGGGCGTATCCATCGGAGACGCCGACACAGATGACGACTCGCTGGTAGGACAGATCAACGGAACCTCCGGAAAAGCACACGCTTCCAAATTGGTGCGGGGAGAAGAACTCGACAAGGCAGTAGTCCTCAACATTCCTCCCGGCAAGACCAGGTTTCGTTACATCGATTGCCTGGGTAGCCGCTTCGATGATGCCTACTTTAATGAAGCGCACTTTGCCGGCGGGTGCTTCAATTCTCATCACCCTGAACATTTGCCCGTTCCGTGTTGTGCTGAGCGCGGCATTTTCGACGTCAGTCGCTTCAGTAATGTGCCGCCCGAAAGCCTGGGAGCGGTGTTCGCTTCGGCGGCTCCATTTCCCGAACCGCCGGTCCAAATTGATTTTCGCTGGGAAAGATTTTCAGCCGGATCCTTCGTGGTGAATTTGCCAGTCGATCTGCCCGCGCGTTTCGGCGCGCGCTTTGACGACGCTCGCTTCGGTCAGGACCAGGGATCACCCGAGCTCTACGAGGGAGCAGTTGCCGAGCCGGTAACTGACAACAATTTTTTAGTCAAGCTCATCATGTACCCTGAACCACCCAGGCAAGCTTCAGATTTCGTGACGGCAACGCACGTCGGCACTGTCGAACTAGGTTGGACAGCGGCCCAGATGCCTTTCCGCAAGCCACAGTTCTTAACCCTGGGCGGACCCGGACGGGCCGCGCGCCTGTATCTGAGTGAGGAAGGTTTGGATGGATTCATAAAACTGGAGGCGAAGGAGAAGGGAGCCTGGGCGAACGAGATATCGGTCTCCGCGCGCCAGGCCGGCCCGGCTATCTACGATGTCTCCATCTTCTACCGCGGCGGGCGATTCGAGCGGGCGCGATCAATTGTTCTGGGTGCACCCAGAGAAACGATCCAGGAATTTTTGCGGCCGGGTCCGACCGGCGTGCTACAGGCGAAAGCAGCCGGCGTGCGTGCGGACGTCACCCGCGAGCGTGCCGATTTTGATCAGATAACGAACCCCCAATAACAAAAGAGGAGAAAATTATGTCAACCGATCCTTACAAAGTCTCACCCGGCGACTTAATCACGGCGAAACTTTTCAATGGTCTTCAGGACAAGATCAATCACGACACTGACGAACAGATCAAGAAGGCGATCGACGGCATCACCAACGTGCAAAAAGCGGGCGACGCAGAAAAATTTGGAGGCAAATCACCTGACGAAGTGGAAAAGACCATCATTGACCAGGTGCTGGCGAAGCTTGCAAAGAAAACCGGCTATCGCCTGGTCTTCAAACGCCTCCAGGAAAAAGAATGGGACACCGTGGCCCACGATCTGGGCGCCTTCCCATTGGTTGACGCCTACCAATTGGATTACTTTGAAGTGGTCAGTGCTGATGGCGAGGATAAGGAGAACAAGTTCGTCAACTTCTATCTCTACCATTCCACCGAAACTGAGCTGAGGTCGGCAGTGACGGGCGAGAAGAGAAAGCTGTTTATTGAGAAGTCTGACGGCAGCGAGTTTGTCTTCAAGATCCCTTTTGAGCAGATGTTGAAGTGGTTTGAGATACCGTATTCGAATAGCTCACAAAGCATCGGAGACCTGGTCGCTGAGTTCTGGCAAAATCTCTTCAAGAAACCCAACGACAAATTTGACGTGGATCAATATGCCAACTCTCCCTGGTTCGAAAAGTGTTGTGGCGACAATCGTTCGATTGGAATTCTGAAGCAGCGGGACGACTGGGATGAATTGTGGTTTCAGATGAGAGCGCGGAAAACGATCAACTTCCCGTATCCTCTGCCAGTTGTGCAAGGCGGCGCGGCAAATCCCCTGCCCCAGCTCGTTCCGCTTGTCGAATGGTCGGCAGTTTTTCCGAACAACCTCGAAGTGGTCCACCTCGATTTCAATAACATCGGCGTCAGGTTACTGAAAGCACCTTTTTATGCGAACTCTCTTCAACCTGTGAATGGCGAGGAGAAAATCAACCGAACCGAACTAAAGGTCATGCTTCTCTTGAAGGTCTAAAGAGCAGCTCGTCCGAGCACAGGCGCCGCAATACCCTGAAGCGATAAACGGGAGCCAGTATGAAACTCCGGAACAGTGTGGGTGGTAACGCCCCTTTTGAAGGTGATCTCACCTTCAGATGGCAAACTATTCCTGCGAATGCCAAGATCCTTAGGGCCACCGCCACGGTCACGCCTGTTGACTCCAAGCTTGGCGGGCCGTTTACCGAGTTGCTCCGCTTCACTAACGGGACGGGTGACTTTGGCGCGACCAAGGCAGGCGGAACCAGCGGTGGCCGCTCCTGGGTGGAGGTTGACTTCCATAGTCGCCGGACCCTCGCCGGCATAACCGGCAGCTTCGGCGCGATCACGGGTTCGACCGGCGGGTGCGAGTTGCAAGTTGACGTCGGTGGCGGCACCTATGTCGAAATCAATCAGAACGGCGCCTTCAGGACGCCTTCTGATCCACCTGACAGCTTTTTCCGAGTCGAAGGCAGCGCAGCGGATCTTCCCGGGTTGACGGTAGCTAAGCTAAAAGCCACTACGAGAGACACCGGCGCTCCCCTTCCTGGTTTTAACACGCTGAGGCTGCGAAGCGTGCCGACGCAGGTCAGCCTTCGTGTCGGCGAACTGCCGCCCTTCTGGACCCACGTGGGGGAGATGACCCTTGCAGAAACGACTTCAGACTTTGCGGCCGTACTGCAAACCGTTTTGACAACTGCCAAAGTAGAAAATGGTTTTTATGATCTGCCGGTAACCATTCACTCGGACAGCATCGCGAGACTCAAGATTAATCTGGAGATCGAGATTCTCGCCCGGCAGGATGTTCTACCCAAGGCCGTTCCGGAAATCGTTCTGCCGTTTGACAACAGCACATTATCCAAATCCACGGCATCAGAGTTGCTCATCAAAGTTCCTCTCAACTCCAGGGCCGTCGTTGGTCAGACGTCTGCCCGCGTTCGAGGTTCATTTACTGAAACTCGCATCGCCTTCGGACCAACTGGTCCGGATTACCCAACTGCGGCAATTGAAGTTTCACCTACGTATTCTCAGGCGCAAATCTTCGAGGTCGGCAATAAGGTTTCGGAAATCTCAGCGGACCGCGAGATTTCGGCAGTCGCAGTGGATCTCCTGCTCGAGGCACTAACCCCCTCAGCCAGGCTTCAACTGGACATTCGCGGAGATTTCGATGGCAAGCCCGATGAAATTCCGCTACTTCCATCGCCGGTGGAGTTTGCTATCGAACAACGTCCTGAAAAAGGTGGCACCTGGACCAGCGTACAACTGCCTGCCGAGTTTCTGTTTGCGAAGGCCAAAGACAAACCTACGCGCTATTGGCTCCTGCTTCAGAGTCTTGAAGGCAAGGCGGCCTGGAGCGTCATAGAACAGCTTGGGAAGTCTACTGCAACCACTGCAAATGTCTTGCCGAATGCACAACGCACGGGCGACGGTGGATTGTCCTGGCAGAACTCTTCGCTAATTGCAACCTCTCTTCGAGACAGGCAGGCGACTCCGCCGTATGTCGCTTTGCTTCGGCTGCGCGACAAACCGAAGACTTTTAAGATGCCCATCAAATTGCTGGTCGGCGGCGGAAAAAATGCGGTGGAGAAGAAGCTCGACCGTTTCGAGCCCCTGGGCCGGGTAGACTTCACGCTGGACACCGATTTGGCCGAAGGCATCAACAAGTACCTTAGCAAGATTGTCCCTTTTGGTTTACCTGAGGCCGAACACCTTATCAATCCTGGTTTCGAGCAGTGGCTTAAGGTGGGTGACGCGCTCACCTGGCGGCCGGGAATTAACGGGAAGGCGAGCATTGTCGCTATAGCCTTTGCGCCGGATGGCACGCTTGTTTATTTGCTCCATCGCTCGTCGCTACGAGTAGTTGATGTCGATTGCAACCAAGAGATTAAGGAAATCGACCTTTCGTTCGATACCGCAAAGGCCTTTGTTATCCATCCGAACGGAACACGTGCGTATGTCACCAATGGATCTCGCCTACAAATCGTCAACCTTGAAATAGGCGCGGAACTCCGTCCGGCTCATGATCTGGTACCCAGGAATGTTAGTGGCGGCACGGACGAGCAAGAGGCCAACGCTCTGGCACTGACCTCTGACGGAGAGCGTCTGTATGTAGCAACCTTGAAGCCTGGTAACAACATCTCGCCGCCGATAAACGAAATTCGAATCATTGACACTGCCAAAATGGAACAGCAATTAACGAGCGGCGTAACCACTTCCAGCGTAGTGGATCAGAAGAGCGTTGCGGCCAGCAGCGAACAGGCTGAATCACCAATCGCACTGGCCGTGTCGTCTGATGCAAATTTACTGTATTTGTTGATCGACCGTAACAACCGCCACCCGGATGAGCCTTCCGCAGTCGTGCAGATTCTTGACACGGTTAACTTCATCAACAGTAAGTCGCCGGTCACCGTCGGCTTCGGAGCCACGGCCCTGGCTCTCACGCCGGATGGAAAGCGGGCCGTGGTCACAAATAAGGGCAGCGATAGCGTCAGCATTATCGACACCGCAAGTGCAACAGCCACTTCGGTGAGAGTTGGCCCATCACCCAATGACGTCGCTTTGTTTCAGGATGGAGTTCGCGCTTACGTAGTCAACGAGTCGGAGAGGTTCCTCAGCGTCGTCGATATCAACCGGAGGTTGGTGATCGACAATATTACACTCAATGACGCCACGCCACCGGCGAGCTTGATAGCGCTTTCGCCGCTGGAAGACCAAATTTACCTGACTGGCAGCGAAGGCAGTCGCGTACTCTCTTCAGTTCAATTTGGAGCGCGTGTACCCGCAGAGTGGCAACGCACTTCGGGTGAGGTGCGCCCCGCCTGCCTGCCTCATCCTTTTCATTTGGTTGCAGTGATGGGTTCGACTTCATTACCCACGTCACTTTCGCAAGTGGTGCCCGTAGTTGCGCCGGCCGCATACGAGTTTAGCTTTTGGGGAATTGCTGTTGAGCCAAGGGAGGATGAACCACCGGCCGTCGCCGAAGTGCTTTGGCTGAACTCCGCCTGCGGTCTGCTTCAGACAGATTCTTTACCGATCGAAGCAATCGAGTCTGAGAAGGACGGCCAGCGATCCGAGATAAGGGCCGGCATCGCTGCGAGCGCCACCGAACAGCAACCACTCCTCATCTTTCATCGCAAGCAACTGACGGCCCCTGACGGAGCAGATCAGGCAGAAGTACGTTTCAGTGTGAGTAGGAACGCGGGCGCAATAATTGACCTGGTTTCGTTAGCCGCTACTTCAGAGCTGGTCGCGAACGGAGACTTTCAACTAAGAAAGAATAACCAGTTGGTTGGCTGGAACCTCGTGCCAGAACAAACACCAGGCTTCAGGGCTGACGCGACGGCAGAAGGAATCCAATTGTCCAATCCAGGCAGCGCCCAGGTCGAACTGGTGCAGACAATCGCTGCCGAGCTGGTGCAAACAATCGCTGCCGAGAGCGAACAGTCCTTTGCACTTCAGTTTCAGGGAGAAGCGACCGCTGTTGCGCCCTCGGACACTCCACGGATCGAGTTGCGCTGGCTCGATGCCGGCGGTGCAGCGACAGGAGATCCAACGTTACTTCCGATCCTGCCTACTGGTCTTGATTCGGCAATAGCCAGCGGGACTGCTCCAAAGGATTCAACCAGCGTGGAGATTCACCTCGTGGTGCCGCCCAAAACAACCCTGCACGTGAAGCGCGTTTCGTTGCGGCACACAGCTACGACGACTGTGCCAGTAAAGTTTATCGCTGAAGCGCCCGGCGACCTGACCGTGTCTGACGTACAGATATCGTTTGAACAGAGCGAGCCCAAGGCTCCGCGGATTGGCCCTCAAGGTCTCTGTAATGCCACGCCTCCTGGAAGAGAGCCCGGCAAAGGAGGCGATAGCTGCTACTGTCATAAGTGCGAGCTAGAAACGCTCATGATGGAGGCGACGGCCGTAATGACGGAGGCCGGTAGGCCAGCCACGAAGGCGCGCTGCTCAACCTGCAAAACTCAAGTAGTCCGAGCGGGTGGGCCATTGGTCGCGCGTGTGGAAGCCTTGTCCCCGCAATCCGTGGGCGCCCCGGTGATGGTTCGTTCTGCAGCATTGACCTCGACGCGCGAGTCTCAGGCGGTGGGCCCCGCGCCGCAGCTAACTGACATTCGCGGCATTGGTCAAGCTCGTGCGAAGCAACTGACTGAGATTGGGATCGACTCAGTTGCAAAACTGGCAGCGTCGACACCCGAGACTGTCGCGAAAATTAAATTCATAACGCCGTCGGTGGCAGCTCAAATAATTTCACAAGCAAAGTCCCGCTCGACCTGATCGTGAAGATAGTCAAACACGGGCATAGTCGTACAGTCAGGTCACCGCTGAGCGGATAGTAAGGTCTCGTGAACGAACTTATTGTTTTGGCAGAGGATCTTTAGTGGCACCTCAATCTGCTTGCTGAAGTGGGCGGGCTTTTCTTCTGTGGCCAATTTGTGTCCAGAATTGTGCTGTCTTCAAGGCGTCACGTTTTCTCAAAGAGTCTCAGGGCTTGGATCGAAAAAAATCGCCGTCAAGTTCCTCGCAAAAGATTCATGTCATAGAGCAGCCTTCAAAAGGAGTCGATTATGGCCACTACTATCAAGACTGTTACCTCTAACCCCGACCCGCACAGTCAACAGGTCACCAGACTCCACATCATCAAAGATGACGTAGGTACGATGACTATGTCCGTCAAACTGCGCAGGCCGAATGAGCAGCCGATGGAAATTCTGAACGCGAATATTGATGACCTGTTCGCCATCAGATTTATCAAGCATGATCTGGTCGGCAATCAAACGTATCCTAATTGGGCACACTGGGGCTATGTTGAGTATAAGCCGAGCGCTGGCCAGCTTCCCGTCCTCCCGGAGTTCGAAGACATTGTGCTCAACGGGGTGCCCGGCGTCGCTCTAAAGTACAAGTTAGTGGAATATAAGGTTGACACTTCGGCTCGACCCGCTGACCTGCTCCCCCATGTGCGGAATCTGAGCGAGAGCGTCAATGAGCAAACTCTCGGCCCGATAGATGTCACTGTAAACATTGGCCCGGCCGTACTGCCTTTCAACCACGGCTGGATTAACTTTCACATCGATCATTCTTACCCTTCGAAGTTTCCAAACGCGGGCACGCCGGAGGCCTTGAACGAAGGGTGGGAAGAGAGAATTATCTTTCCCTCTTTTAAATTCACCTCGCTTAACATAGACAGTTTTAAGCATTTGCTCTCGCCTTTGCTGGGCTACGGCGCGCTTTACAAAGTCAAGCCGAACTTCCGCAACCAAGCGGAGGGCGTCGCCATTCACGTCGAGGATGGTCGGGGACATTACAGAGAGTCTCACTACGACGAAAGCATTAAACAGCTATCATTTCACCTGCTGAACCCCGTCCATCTCAAAGACGCGCCGCTCGGCAAGAAGGCGTACGTCAAGCCGCCCTCTTACGTGATGACGGGCGGGGATAATTACGGGTTCGGCGGCAACAACATGGCCTATCGCCTTCGCGCTTTCGAGATACTGTCCGTGCGTCCGCAGGTTCCTATTGATCGACGCGACGTGCTGGACATCTACAGGCGTTGGGTCAAAGGCCGGCAGCCTCTTTTCTATCGCAAGTATAGACCGCGCAGAACCGACGGGCCGCTCGACAGCATGGCGCTGCACACCGTCATCACCAACTTCAGCCTTGACGGGCCGGTTGATGTCAACAGGGATGCCAAGCTGGCCCAGTGGCTTGAGCAGCACCCGGCCAAGCACGGTGAACCGAACGTACCGAACAACCCCAACGAATCTTTTTTGAGCTTGCTCTCGCGCCTGCGATCGAGATTCAACGTCTGGTCTGGGTGGGAAGATTTAGGCGGCGGTCTCAAGGCCGGTCCAGCCGTTTCCTCGTGGGGAGCGAACCGGCTCGATTGCTTCGCATGGGGCACGGACGACCAACTCCACCACCGGGCCTTCGACGGCGTCTGGCGTGCCTGGCAACCGCTCGGCGGAGTGCTGACAAGCCCGCCTGGGGCTGTCTCATGGGGAGTAAATCGTATTGATGTCTTCGTGCGCGGGACCGACAATGCTTTGTATCACAAGTTCTACGATGGCGCATGGCGTAATTGGGCGTCGCTCGGAGGCGGACTCAACGGTGGCCCGGCAGCCACGTCGTGGGGACCGAATCGCCTGGATGTCTTCGTGTGTGGGACCGACAATGCTCTGCACCATAAAACCTTCGACGGCGTCTGGCGTAATTGGGTAAATCTGGGCGGAGCGCTGACGAGCGGCCCGGCAGCCGTTTCATGGGGAGTGAACCGCATAGATGTCTTCGCGCCCTGGGCGGACGGCGCTATCTATCAAAACACATTCAACGGCTCAAGCTGGGGCGGCTGGAAAAGTCTCGGCCAGCCGTCGAGCACTGTGCAGGTTGGGTCTAAGCCCGCCGTCTCCTCGTGGAGGCCGAATCGTTTAGACCTCTTCGTGCGCGGCACGGACAACGCACTATGGCGCAGAATTTTTGACGGCGCGTGGGGCAGTTGGGAGCGGATAGGTGGAAATTTCCAGAATGCTCCGGCGGCGGTTTCTATGCGACCCCAAAGGATAGATTGTTTCGTCAGTAGCGTGCCCAACTCTACGATGTCGCACGTCTGGTCAGACCTCACCATGCCGGCGGATTCGCTCGGGCCTGCTCGACCCGTACTTTTGGAAGCACAACTCTGGAATTGCGAGATGGCCGGGCTTTACCGTTTCTACGGCGGATTCCCTCCGATGGCGGATGTTCTTTCAAACTCCGCGCGGTTCAAAAGAGGAATGGACGAGCTGGCCGCCAATGGAATCCTCCCATACTTTACGACCGACCCGCTGAATTGCATCCTGAATAGAAAGAGGTTCAGAGGACATCTATTATCAGATGGCGCGGGAGGCTGGAGGCAGGCGATTAGGCATCCGTTTCCCGATGCAGTGAAGAATCGCGCTTGCGCGGCCACGGACGTAGACATCACGGTGGGAGGGGTCACTCATAGAGACATCGACCGCGTCTGGTACGTGCATAAAGAGCCCCCTGAGATAACCATCAATCCCGAGCCGAGAGCAGTCCCGTCCTGTAGCGAGCTCGCAACCGCGTTGGGATCAATGACGGTCGATGCCTTCGGTCGCACCGGCCTCCATGCCCCGCCCGCAATGGGCAATGGCTTTTACCGCTCTATGGGAACTCGAATGTGCCCGACCGCGGCGGTTGAGCGTATTTACCTGGATAGCTGGTTGCAGAACGGGCTGTTCGCCCAGGGCGCGCGGCTCGTCGAGTTCATGAAGCATAGCTTTTATGGTAGTGGCTTTTGCTACAACAAGAATCACCAGCACATAGTGTCTCCGGACCCGAACGATCTGCCAGACCCTTCAGACCCGGCGGACCCGCCTTCGCTCCCCTACACGACAGTCATCGGGAGGGGTTTCTGGCACATACGCCGCTGCCGCAGCATCCTGCGCGGCGTGCAGAGGCGCGGGCTCGCAACGTATGCGTCGTTCGCCCTGGCGATCGAGTTCAGTCAGCCTGAGTCAATGCTGCCCTACGTAGACGAGCACTACGCGTCAGGCGGTGTAGACCCTGATACTCAGTTTGTCTACTCGAACATGCTCACGGCGAAGATCGGCGGCTTCACGGATTTTGCACTGCCTCCGGGCTATAAAGAGAGCCGCAGGAACACTCTTCTTCTGCGTGTGCCGCCCGTAGATATGCTCTCTCCGGCCAGGGACGACGACCCGCAGCCAACGACGGAAGCTGCTCTGGATACGAGTTTTAAAAATTGGCTCGGTATGTGTACGGCGTACTTCAACCGCAACTTCGTCATCAGCGAGCCGGGTCTCTCTCCGCAAAATTATGAGACCTATACTCCCGACCCGGCGAGATTTCCCCCGACATACAGCTTCTGTCGCGGCATTCAAGACACTTTCAATCTACGCGCTCGTATCTTCGCCATCGGACCGGCGGCCATCAAGGGCTATCGCATCACCGTGCCCGCCGTCTACATGGAAGAACCCCACGACTACAACGAGGAAGTTGTTAATTTCGCTTCGCGGGCCGCCCAGCTACTGTTTCGTCACAGGGATTTTTTCCGTGCCGGGTTCATCGTCGGCGAAACCCCTTTCACCATTTCCAGGGCGAACAACCAGACTTTCAACACACCGACCGTGTGGGCATGGGGCAGTTACAATATCACCTCCAGACCCTTTCATGACGTGCAGAAGCTGGTTGACGATATAACCAGAGAAGACCCTTACCTCGGAAAAGATTACCAGAGACTGATTCAAGCCGGCTCTAACGGCAAGACGTTCAGGCTGCACGATTTCATCGCACAGCCTGTTGACAGGCGAATCTATTATTTCAAGGGGCCGGGGGGGAACCTCCTAGAGCTGTACCGCAACAACATCAGGGTCTACCCGCGCGTTTCGCATTTGATCTGGCAGATAGGTGACACAAACGCCTCAAAGGTTCTCTACCTTTTCGTTAATGTTACCAACACCCCGACGCAAGTCGAATTTCATTACGACAGGGGGCTGGCCACACCCGCCGGGATCAACTGGTCTAAAACAATTAGCTGGATTAGCGGCGACGGCAATTCGCAAATTAAAGGGACGGTCAGATTCGACGACGTAGAGCGGCAGACTATTCCTCCACGCTCTTTTATGTCTATCGAGCTTGAGAGATAGCGTGGGCGTTGGGTCATCTCGCACCAACAGAAAGCGAAGACCCATCTGCCGCTTCAGGTCGGTGGTATGACTCCAAGTTGCTGGAAAGCTCTAATGACTCCACAAGCACCCAATCCTCGGCGATTCTTCCATTGACGATGCGATGAATGACAATTCTCCGTATGCTTACCTCTTTGCCTGTAGGAGCAATGCCAAGCCAGGTGCCTGCATGCGTACCTTTCATCACCATTTGGCTCACCACCTGGTCCCCTTCAGCGATCATCCGCTCTAAGGTAAAGCGCAAATTGGGAAAGCCGGCCAACCACTCAGCAACGTGATTCTTTACGAATTCAGCATTGCGCTTAACCGAAACAAAGGCTGAGCCAGATCGAAGCTGGTGCGTCACGCAATCGGCCGCGAAGATTTCATCAGCAACATCACGGTTTCTGTTATTCCAAAGTTCCTCGATGAAACGCTGAACGATGGCTTTGTTTTGGTCTGCGGACATCTGCTTCGAAGTCTTGCAGCCGCGAGCGTTTCTTGCCAAACTAAGACCATGAAAAATCTAGCAGGCTGCTGAAAAACCGGTGTTTGAGACTAATTTCGTTTTCCCTGTAGTCACTTTTCAGTTCGATTGGGTTTTAGCTGCGAAGTTTCATGACTATGCGATGTGCTTTTGATTCATTC
>Ga0190272_10001013_pt1 | contig 13700 bp, 9 predicted proteins | sample Popmic504T_FD_133746 | JGI IMG/M metagenome (GOLD analysis project Ga0190272, IMG submission 133746) | Populus adjacent soil microbial communities from riparian zone of Shoshone River, Wyoming, USA - 504 T | ecosystem: Environmental > Terrestrial > Soil > Riparian zone | place: USA: Wyoming...
AAAAATCGATTAAAAGCAGCTGATATTTAAAATGTCACTGTTTATTGATCGACCGCGTTGAGCGGTGCTTCGGAAGGCGGATTCATCAGGAGCCATGTGCAGGTGGCCAAAGCAGCCCCTGATACAGGTGAAACGATATAAATCCAGAGGGACTCTACATTTCCTGAAACTATTCCAGGCGCTATGCTTCTGGCAGGATTCATTGAGGCCCCGGATATAGGACCAGCAAACATGGCTTCAAGCAAAACAGTAGCTCCAATTGCAATCCCCGCCAGAACACCAGTTTCCTTCGAACCCTGCGATACATTGATGATTACCAGCATCAGAAAATAGGTTAGAATAAATTCCAGGAAAAAAGACTGCATTAAGCTTCCCGCAGGAATTGTACTTCCAAGATTCATGTTGTCAGGAAACAAAAGTTTGAGCGTACCTGAGGCAGCGAAAGCTCCTGTTATCTGAAAAAAGATATACGGTATTACCTGCTTTAATTCAAATCTTTTGGCTATGGCAAATCCCAATGTTACTGCAGGATTAAAATGCGCCCCGGATGTATCTCCAAAAGTGTAAATCATCGCAAGTACAATTAATCCAAATGTAATTGCAACACCAATATGGGTTACTGCTCCGTGGGTATGCTCATTTATAATAATTGCACCTGTACCACAGAAAACCAATCCAAAAGTTCCAAGAAATTCAGCAACATATTTTTTAACAGGCATCATTAAAAGATATTAGTGAAAAGTTACTGGATCATCCTTCTGGTGCAACTTGAAATTCCTTAACAAATTCAATTACAGCTTGTTTAATCTGATCACGAACCTTCCTGGTTGCTTCCAATTTCTCTTCATGTGATCCTGTGAATTTTGACGGATCAGTAAAATCCCAGTTTAATTTTTTCATCATACCAGGAAAAACCGGGCAGTTTTCTGCAGTTTTTGCATCGCAAACGGTAATTACGTATTCAAATAATTTACCTTGTTTAAAAAAATCAAATACATCATTTGTTGGATTATCAGAGATATCGATTCCATCTTCCTTCATGACTTCCACGGCAAGCGGATTTAATTTTCCGGTTTCAAGCCCCGCACTCTCCACATGAAAATGCTCCCCTCCAAATTGCTTCAAATAAGCTTCTGCCATCTGACTACGGGCTGAATTGTGAACGCACAAAAACAAAACCCTGGTGGGAATAATTTCTTTTTTTAACATTTCGATCAGATAAATAGGTCAGAATATTGCCAGTTATTTTTAACAACATTTAGCTTTTGCAAGCTGGTAAGAATTAAATAATATATTGAGATAAGATTTGGCATTTTCCCATTCCTTTTCATCAATGCAATAGCAGGTTTTAGCACCTTCTATATCTCCCTTGATCAGCCCTGCAACTTTAAGTTCTTTTAAATGCTGAGAAACTGTGGATTGAGATAATGGTAATTCGTCAACTATATCACCACAAATACACGCTTGTTTCTTAATAAGCAATTGCAGAATTGCTATGCGGGCCGGATGAGCCAACGCTTTGGCATAAACTGCAAGCCGGTTTTCTTTGACAGTAAATTCTTCGGTTTTTGATAATCCCATTGAAATAAGAAATTTGGTCGTTAGTATGCCTTTGGCAATATATTTTTAATATCGCAATATTACGATATATAAATTAAATACAATAGTTCTTGTGAAAAAATCTTTAATAATTTAATGGATCAAACAATTATGTTGCGCAACTAATATTTAATTTTATTCTTGATCCTTAAATAAACAGCAACAGCGTTAAGCAAAAAAGTAATGGAGAGCAGAATGATTATACCTGCAGAGGCATTGATGAGAAATGCCTTTTGTGGTCTTGACACCCAGTTAAATATTTGGATCGGCAACACGGTAAAGTCTGATGTTGCAGAGGTGGGTACGAAAGGGACGTAAGCCAGGGCACCAACTACAATAAGTGGTGCAGCCTCTCCAATCGCGCGTGATAGAGCAATGATAACTCCGGTGATGATGCTGCTGGCTGCCGCCGGTACCACAGTTGTCTTTATGGTCTGCCATTTTGAAGCACCTAAGGCAAATGACGCTTCACGGAGTGATTTCGGGACGGCTTTAACAGCTTCACGTGTAGCGACAATAATTATAGGCAATATGAGCAATGCCAAAGTACAGCTTCCGGCCAGTATACTACCGCCCATTCCCATAATCCTTCCAAATATTTCAAGACCAAGCAAACCATAAATAATTGAAGGAACTCCGGCAAGGTTTGAAATATTTATTTCAAGGATTTTTCCTATGCGACTTTGCCGGGCAAATTCTTCAAGATAAATAGCTGCACCGATACCGATCGGAATAGCCACTAATGATGTTATTACAATAACCCATAATGTACCGGCAAGAGCAGAAATAATTCCCGCCTTTTCGGCATTACGTGAAGGATAGTTAATTATAAAGTCCCAGCTGATCCTTGAAAATCCATCTTTAAAAATTCCAAAAATGAAAATTACAAGCATAATAAGACCAAAAAAAGTACAGGCAAGACCGAAGTATTTAAAAACCTCATCCTTTAATCTTTTGGTCTGATAAAAATTATTAGACATACTTTCTATGGAATTTCTTGTTAAACCAGAAGCTTAAATTATTTAATAAAAATGTAAAAGCGAAAAGTGTAATTCCTGCAGCAAAAATTGTACGGTATTCTAACGAATTATGAGCAACATCACCAAGACTAACCTGAACAATATACGTGGTAATGGTTTCGATGGGCACAAGCGGGTTTAATGTTAACCTGGGTTGTTGTCCTGCGGCAATGGCTACAATCATAGTTTCACCGATTGCTCTTGAAATAGCCAGCATGATTGATACAATAATTCCAGAAGCAGCAGACGGTATTACCACCCGAAAAGCGGTCTGTATCCTATTGGCTCCTAAGGCAAGCGAACCTTCGCGGATATGAGAGGGTACTGCCGTTATCGCATCATCACTAAGAGAGGAAATATACGGGATGATCATAATTCCCATAACAAAACCTGCTGATAATGAATTGAAACCTGCCATGCCTGTAAAATATTGCTGTAAAAAAGGTGTAACAACAGTAAGGGCAAAAAATCCATACACTACGGTTGGCACAGCTGCCAGGATCTCCAATAGTGGCTTAATTACATATTTAAAATTTTTATGGGCATACTCATTCAGGTAAATAGCAATGGTCAATCCAATAGGCATCGCCACAGCAATTGCTATCGCTGCTGTCAAAAGCGTTCCTGTTAACAGAGGCAGAATCCCAAAATGCTTTTCTGCAAAAAGCGGGGTCCATTGCGTATCGGTGAAAAAATCAATTATTGAAACCTCGGTGAAAAAAATGAATGCTTCTGATATTAAAACGTAAAGTATGGAAATAGTGGTTAAAACAGTAATAAGCGCACAAAGCGCTAAAATATATTCAATAATTTTTTCCCTGATCTTCTTATTCATCTTGAAGAATCCCAGCACTTTAAAAAGGCGCTGTGATAAAGCAATGAAATCTATTTATGTGTATTCAGAAACTCTTCAAATTTGCTTTTTTGAGCACCGTATTCTTCATCAGTCATCGGAATAAAGCCTACCTCTTTGGCTAACATGCCTGCCTGCTCAATGTAAAAACTCACAAATTTCTGCACTTCTTCACGTTTCATGGCAGAACTGCTCACATAAAAATACAATGGCCTTGAAAGGGGTGAGTATGATTTGTCTTTTACTGTTTCAATTGATGGTAAAATTGGTCCTTTTCCATTTTCATCCTTTTGATCATCTACCGGTACAAGCTTAAGTTTATCCTTGTTTTCATCATAATATGCAAAACCAAAAAATCCAAGTGCATTTTTATCTGTTGAAACCCCTTGTACCAAAACATTATCATCCTCACTGGCAGTATAATCACCACGACTGCTATGACTCTTTCCAACGATGGCCTCAGTGAAGTAATCATATGTACCTGACTCTGTTCCTGCACCATAAAGATGAATTTCCTGATCAGGCCACTCAGGCCGGATCTGATTCCATTTCTTAATCTTTCCCTGTGCTTCCGGCTCCCAAATCTTTTTTAATTCTGCCACCGTAATATCATTACACCAGTTATTTTGTGGATTCACGACCACTGATAATCCATCAAAAGCAACCTGGATATCCGTATATTGAATATTATTCGTATTACATAGATCAATCTCTTCTTTCTTGATTGGCCGTGATGCGCTGTTGATATCCGTTTCACCCCTTCCGAATTTTTTAAACCCGCCACCGGTACCAGACAAGCCTACGGTGACCCTCACATCGGAATACGATTTCTTAAATTCTTCAGCAACAGCTTCTGAGATTTGATAAACAGTACTTGAACCGTCAATTTTGACTTCCCCTTCGAGCTTATCATCTTTTTCCTGATCATTATTTTGCTTAGAACCTCCGCAAGCCACCAGAAGCAATACGATGCCTGAAGTAAGAATTAATTGAAACTTTTTTTTCATGCGATTAATTTTATTGGGTTATTTCGTTTAATGACTTTTATCCTGTTTCTGTACAGTATTTTAAATTTTTTTTATAGTTAAAAAGCATACCGTTAAAAACCCTGCGATGTACCATATCTTCAACAATGAATATTTTGGCAGGATATGCCTGAATCCTTTTTGAATCGAATTATGTCGTTGATTACCAGCAAAATCCTCTTCTATAGCAGCTCCTGCTAAATTCCACAGGTTTTGATCGCAAAATTGCGATTGCAGTATTAAGGAAAGTTGAAATGAATGTTAACTAATTGTTAAGAAAAAAATCGCTCAATTAAATTATCCCGAATGTGAAAAGAAATACAATATCCGACGCATACAAAATAATCTAAATAAAATAAAAAGTTAGCAAATGGCTTTGAAAAATTGATCGAGATTGTAGCCGTTATATCGATCGGGAGATGCCTCTCAAATGCCCCTGAAACTCACTGATACGTAGCAGCGAAGCCACCAGCGAAACATTCTTCTAATCAGATGCGTAATAAGACAAAATACCTATTCCTCCTGAAAAATGGACTTCATTTACAATGAGCATAAGCGAAACGTCAAAATTTTAAACTTTGACAGATACTTTAATCATCTCTTAGTCTATGTGGGGTTGGAGCTAATTAAGCGACCAAATGGAGAAAAGGATATGATTACGATTGAACAACGGATCAATCTCTTTCATTTATTAAACCAGGTCTTAATTTATGAGGTAGATGGAGATGTTGTCGAGCTGGGATGCTATACTGGCCAGTCAGCATTACAAATACAGGCCATCCTTGAAGAGCATAATTGCTCCAAGCAATTTTCCGTTTTTGATAAATTCAATTTAGATTCAAATAACAATAAAGGGATAAAACACCAGCTTTTACAAAATTTTCAAAATGCCAATTTAAAGATTCCGGTCATTTATGATGGTTTTTTTGCAGAGACTTTACCACAAAATTTACCGGAGAAAATTGCATTTGTTCACATTGATTGTGGAAATGGCGGGAATCCCATTGAACATAAAAAAACCATACTGTTCTGCCTTGACCAGGTCTATCCAAGGATGAGCCCTAAGGCAGTTTGCATGCTGATGGACTATCATGAGCCAGGCAAAACACTTAAGGGTTCCAAAATCAATCCGGGTGTTAAGTTAGCCTGTGACGAATTTTTTTCAAATAAAAAAGAAAAAGTACATGTTCTTTACGGCAATCACTATTCACATGGCTATTTCAGAAAGTCGGTGAGTTAATTCGATCCGGATTTAAAAGCCTTTGAAAGTGATTTCAAATTAATCACTACTTAAAAGCTTTTGGTAATTTTTAATATAGCTGAATCTACAGCTTAATAAACTTTCCTGCAAAGATTTTATGGTGATTGTCAGTTATGGTATAAAAATAATACCCTTGTAAAAAACCAGATAAGTCAAGTGAGTTAGATCTTTCCGATAAATCTTTTTTAAAAAGTAATGCACCCGATGAATTGTAAAGAGTGAATTCATTTGCCTTTCCTGAATTATTCAGAACATGTAATTCTCTAACTACAGGGTTGGGAAAAACCTGATAGGGTGATTTGTCCACTGCATCCATAATCCCTGTAAACCCACCATTACTTGTGTACAAAACATTTTGATCGGTAATTGCAATCCCGTGGTCATTGTCAAAGAAGGAAACAGACAATACAGGGTAAATGGTAGGAGTTAATTGCTCTGTCCAATCCTGACCGTTATTAATTGAATAGAATATTTTCCCGTAAAGGGTGGCTGCATAAAGCCGGGAGGTATTAAAATCCAGATCCAATACAGGCAATACACCAAAGCCATCCAGATCAATTGGAAAATAGAAGGTTCCGGTATTCCAGGTTCTGGTAGGGTCCGACTGACTTCCCCAACTACCATACAGGTAACCGTTCTGCAAATCCTTAAAATCATATTTCGCCTGTGGAACCAATGGGCCGTTTGTAATGATCAACGTATCCCAGCTTACTCCCGCATCAATTGTTTTATATACTTCATTAAGCTTATTTGGATTTATAAAATACCCGTTCAGATCATCTATAAAAGAAAATAAATATGGAAGAGCATTAACTTCAGATTGTTGCAATACCACTGACCAGGCATCTCCAAAGTCATCAGAACGAACCAGATATGTTGTATCATTTGATACATAGGAAGCAAATAGTTTTTCGCCTGTAATTTTCACTGGTTGCTGTCCGTTTCCGCTGATCGCCGACCATGTCATTCCTCCATCAAATGTGCGCATCACACTACCGTATAAGCTGACAAATCCGGTATCAGCATTTACGAAAACAAGATCGGAAAAATTAGCAAACGGTCCGGCTGAATATATCTGACTCCAGCTAATTCCACCATCGGTGCTTTTATACAAATGCTGATATGCAGCTATATACGCAGAGTTTAAGGCTGGATACTCAACTTCATATAAATTCACAGGAGGTACAAAAGGCGACTGATTCCACTGTGCATTTGCGGTTATGGAAATAAACATAAAAGCAATTAAAATTACCGGCCTTTTGTATTGAGGGGTTGTTACAATATTTAGCATGTTTAGTTTTTTAAAAAACGACTTTTTGTTTAGGTAAAAGTACTGAATGTAATACTCCATGCCATTGCATAAAACTCAGCATCCATTGTAAAACCGGAACTTTTGGAAAAAGGGAGTAGGGATGGGACTGCGCCGCACGGGATTTATTTTGAAATTTAAAAGATTGATGATTGGCGATATTTGTTATTTTTGTAATAAACCATTACAAATGAAAAATTTAATCTTTACTCTCTTCTTCAGCCTGTTTACTTCCGTTTCATTTTCCCAATGGACCGTTACAAATTTCAATTCAGGTAAGGATATTGGAAGCATAAAATTTTATGGCGCAACAGATATATGGCTGGCATGTGATACCGGTGTTTTTAAATCGGTAAATAACGGCGCTTCATTTTCCCAGAATGGCCTGGTGTATCCTGCAGGAAATCCTTATTTGCTGAGTTTTCTCAATGATGTTGCCCCGATCGGTCCTGCCACTGCAATTGGTGCAGGAGGATTTTATCTCGGCAATGATGAAATGATCATCCGTACCACGAATAGCGGTGCTAACTGGGATACGGTTGAGCATGTATTTAATACTTTCTTCGCACAGTTTCACTGTACGGATTTTCCAACTGCAACAACAGGTTATGTTGCGGGTTGGGAAGGACGTATCCTGAGATCTTCTGACGGTGGCCTCAGTTTCACACCAGTTTATACTGCTGCTTCTATTTCATGGTTCGATTGTGATTTTACAAGTGCTAATAATGGTGTGGTAGTGGGTGAAGGAGGAATTGTACATACTACAAATGGTACCACTTTCACCCAGGCCCTGAATATCGGTCTTGGCAGCCTTAACACGGTGAGCTTCCACGGCAGCACGGGTTATGCCGGAGGATATTCATCGGTTAGCAACCTTTTCAGATCAACCGATGACGGCGCCACCTGGTTGCCGGTAAATTTTCCGTATGATCCAATTGAAGCAGTTCATACCATAAGCGCGGACACGGTGGTTGTAGTAACTCTGGATATGGCATATAAAACAACCAATGGCGGATTATTCTGGGAAGAGTTTGTATTACCTGCATTGCCGCCGGGAACACACAATTTTAAAGATATTAACTTCCGTGGCAATGAAGGTTATATCGCTTGTTCGGATGGCGTACTGCTTCGGACAGTTAACGGAGGAGGAAATGCAAAACCAATAGCCACATTTACTGACAGCACTGCGCTACATTGTGAGAATTTAACGTATACGTTTTATAACACCTCTCCAGTTTCCTACACTTTTCAATGGCTGTATGATGGTGTGCCTGTGTCAACGTCATATAACCTGAACATCAGTCTTCCGGACAGCGGTCAGCATATTATCCAGCTGATAGCCAGCAACGGACTGGTGACGGATACGGTAACTGTACCCATATATGTTAATGCAGTTGATTTTATAAAGCCATTATCTTTTGCTTCAGATACTGCCTGCCCCGGCTCATCCGCGGTCATTACTGTGTTCAATTCCCAGCCGGCCACCCAGTACAGATTACGTAATGGTTTTAACAATGTGGGAACTCTCCAGTCAGGGAACGGTGGAACATTAACGTTCAATACGTTATCGCTCAGCCAGACCACCACCTTAAACATGCTTCACTATGGCAATAATGGCTGCTATATTGATTCTACCGTTACACCAATCCTCATCACTGCTTTTCCCGACATTACCATCCCGGTCATCAGCGGTGATACGCTGATATGCTCCGGTATTGAAAATTATCATGCTGACATTCATAATACACAGGCAGGTGTTCTTTATTTGCTCAAATACAATGGCGTTACTATAGACTCAGTTGCAGGAAACGGGGGAACAGTTACGCTAAGCACGCCGGTTTTATATGGAAATAATTCCACCAAGGTCGTTCATATTTTCGCAAAGAAGAATGCATCATGCAATCCGAATATGCGCATGTACAATCTTCACATTGATACTGCGTGGACAAATTTTGAAATTGCCAATCCTGCAGCCTTTACGGGTGATACAATTATATTAAACAATGGAAGCTCCGGTGATGGCTACCAGTGGACGTTCCCGGCACAATCAAATATTCAGACTTCAAGTCTTGAGGATCCGAAGATTGTAATTAACACTGCTGGTACTTATATAATAAAACTTAAAACAACCAATGACGAGGGTTGTGCTGATTCACTTACCAGGACTTTATCCATTGCAGCGCCTGCTGCTTCCGGTACAAATACTTTTTGCGGTAACAGCCCGGGGCTGAATCCTTCGGCAATCACCCTTGACAGCTATCTTGACGGTGACCGTAACCTGTATCTCACCGGTTGTTACAGGGGAGCTGTCAATGTTATTTATTTTGTCAGCAAGATGGATAGTTCAGGTATCCTGCTCTGGTACCGCACAGTTCATCATTATTCCTCTGAAAAATCAGTGGGGCAGGGAATTGCAGTAGATAATAGTGGTAACGTATATGTAGCCGGTTACTATGAAGGGTCCAAGATAACTTTTGATACTATCCCGTTTGCAGGCAACGGTGTTCGAAAAGGATTTGTCGCCAAATACGACAGCAACGGAAGTATTCAATGGGTTTTAAAAGCTGCTCCTTCAACTGTTACCTTGAATGGGATGTGGATCAGTGATGTGAAAATAGATTCTTTTAATAATATTTATATAACCGGGCAACACAAGAATGGTGTATTCACCCTGCCCAATGGAACTATCTTTAATGCAACAGGAGATTCAACATCCGCCTTTATCATGACACTGGATACGTCAGGCAACCAGACCTCATACACTACGTTCGGCGTAACTGCCGGAGGAAATACAACGCATGCAGGAACAATCGGAAATCCACGCTTATGCACCCTTTCTGCAGGGGATATCTTGGTAGCATCATGCTTCAGTGACAGTACCAACGCCATGCAGACCAGCTTCGGACCCTATTCTTTTACAGATTCCTCCAATGTCATTTACACAGGAGTTTATAATAAAGCAACCGGATGGAAGAATGTCAAACGGGCCATGGCAGGAAACATTCAGTTCATGAAAAAGGCAATAGCTGATCCGCAACGAAATATTTATCTTAACGGGTCCGTAAAAAGGGATGCTGCTTTTCTTTCTACTCCCTACCTGTTTGATGCTGCGCTGAACGGAACTTATTTTGATTACAGTTTTGTAAGCAGGATTGATACTTCAGCAACTACCGGATGGGTAAACTTTACGCGTCTTGGTAAGATAAGCGACATAATATTGTCATCAGGTAACGAGCTGGTATTTACCGGGATGGTAAGAAACAAAGGCTCCTTTGCAAACCAGAATACCATTCCTTCAGGTTTACTTACGAACGGGGCTGAGGATATTGTAATTGGTAAATATGATGCTTCTGGAAATATCATGTATGCAAATAACCTTGGAACGGCTGCTTATGATGCGGGGCAGAGCATTAACACAGACCCATGCGGAAATCTTTTTGTAAGCCAGACCAGGAACCGCGCAAACAGCAACAGCTGGCCTTTACCCAACATTGCACCTCCGGGCACTTCGTATATCGTAGAACGTTATTCAAAGGACAGCTTCTGCTTCCAGGATTTAAACTGCAACGGATTGTTCACAGATACTCTGGATAATGATGCGGCCCTTGTTAGTGTATGGGTACCTGATCTATCCGGCCTGGACAGCATACCTGTGCGTGTCGGTTTGAAATCTTTCGGAAATGATACACTTTTCAGCGCGCAGATTATTATAGCGGTAAACGGGATACCCCAGCTAACATACAACTGGACCGATACACTTTTAAAGTACGGACTTGTTGACAGCCTGGAGGCTGGGAAGTTGTTCCTTCCAACGGCAGGTACTTACCAAATAACTGCTTATTGCGTTTTACCCAACAGTGTACCTGATCAGAATAACCTGAACGACACTGTTCATACGACCTTAGAGATCTGTACTCCTCTTGCCGGAACTTATACAATCGGGGCGGGAGGTAATTTCACGACATTCTCAGAGGCGGTACGGCGACTTGAAATTTGCGGAATCGGGGGGCATATTTATTTTGATGTACTGCCGGGCACATATAACGACCGGTTATGGCTGAAGGATCTGCCTTCATCCGTAAATGATTCAATCGTTTTCAGGTCTGCGAACCAGGACAGCACCTCTGTCATTCTTGAATGGAACGGTGGACCTACTTACAGCAATGCCATAGTTGAACTCGACAATGTTAATTATATAACTTTCCAGGAAATTACCATCCGGAACCCTGACTTTGATAATGCTATGAATATGAATATCCGCACCAACAATGGCTGTGATCATATCAACATTTTAAATTGTGTGATTGAACGAATGAACCCGGACACAGTATCAGACGGTTATCTTTTCACCCAGGGTAACAGCCCGGATAACTATTTGCATATACGAAACAGCCGGTTTTTCCAGGGTGGAAATGCGGTGACACTTAGTGGCCCAGGATCCAATGCGGTGATTATTCATAATAAGATGATAAATCAGACCATGGGTGCTATTTCATGCCAGGATGTTCAAAACCCCGTCATTTCAGATAATTATATAGAGACTGATTACCATAAGATGAATGTTTATTTTGGAATCGCTGTTACCCAGAACAACAATGGTTTTCTTATAGATCGAAATCATATCGTTGTCCACAACGGTGACGCATACTGCATTACTGTGGAATCTACAAACAGCCCGGCCAACCAGGGATACATAACAAATAATATGTCGAGCATAACAGGTTCCAAACAGTTTTCTTTAGGAATGTTCCTGGGAACCAGCACCTATGTGAACGTATATAACAATTCGTTTTTTATTGATGGGAACTCTGATCAAAGTGCGGGAATTGCAACTTTTAATTTTAATACTTCCACGAACATCAATATAAAGAATAACATTTTTCATATGGCGGATAGTGGCATTGTATTGCGATGGACGAAATTCCTGCTTGATGACATCAATCTTGCTAACAACTGTTATTATACCAATAACCCATTGTTTGCAAGTAATGATACTATTCTCGGTGACCTTTATTTTTCAAGCCTGGCGCAGTGGAGTACATACAGCAACCAGGACTCATCATCATTCATCCATGTTCCCCAGTTCACATCTTCCACAGATCTGCACATACTCAATGATTCATTACTGGACAATAAAGGGATTCCTTTTTCGTCGGTGCCAAACGATTTTGACGGTGATGTTCGCAGCGCGATATCTCCGGACATAGGCTGCGACGAGTTTATCGGTAATCCCAACATGGTTAATGTATGGCCTGGTGATGCCAATAATGACCTTGTCGTTGATAATTATGATATTATACCACTTGGCTTTTACCTCAACCACACAGGAAATACCCGCAACATTGTAAGTAACTTATATACGCCACAGCAAGGCTTAAAATGGGGTGTAAGCCAGTTCAATGGCCAGGACAAGGTTTATGCCGACTGTGATGGCAACGGAACCATACAGCATGCTGATACGGTTGCCGTACGACAGAATTATGGACTTACGCATTTATTCCAGAACGATGGTCAGAAAAAGTTTATGTATGAACTCATCACTTCACTTGCCGGACCTGATATTTATTTTGTAACAACGGATTCCGTATTCACACCGGGTGAGCAGGTAAATATTGAGGTATGGACGGGAACAGCATCGCAACAGGTAACCGGACTCAGTGGAATAGGATTCCAGATGAACATTAACCCTTTATTTATTGAACCTTCCACTTTCACTTGCGATGTAAGCAACAGTTGGATGTGTGGAATCAGCAACTGTATTACATTTTCAAATGCAGACGAATTAACCGGAAATGCCGATGGCACCATCGTGAAGTCTGACGGAGTACCTGTCAACGGGTTTGGCAGGATAGCAACGATAGCTTTTACGGTAAGCAATTCAGCGCCTCTTATGGATACCCAGCAGCTTACCCTGTTAAATTATTTTGCGCTTGATTCACTCGGTGATTCCATTGTATTTAATGTGATCATTGATTCAGTGGAAATTGGAAACCCTACAGCCATCCAAAATCCTGAGACAGATTTGATATCCATTTATCCAAATCCTGTAACTGAAAAACTAATGGTAAGGACATCTGATCCCTTATACGATGGATTATTGAAAATAATGGATTTTACTGGAAGGATAATGATCATTCAACCGTTAAATGCGCCGGCTGGCATATTTTCAATCAACGTCAACTCCCTGGCACAGGGAAATTATATAATCGAGCTGATGCGTGATAAACTTATATATCGTAAACGGTTTACAAGGCATTAGTATGCAGGTTTAGAAGGTTTGAAAGTTTAGAAAGCTCATTTCCACTGATACTTTGTACCTGGCCCTATTTCATTTGTTCATATTGAAGTCTCTTATAACTACAAATTTTCTGACAAATCGGTATGAATCACTTGAAAGTACAGCATTATAAACGCCATTAACAAGTCCGGGGAGCTGGATTTGCTGATAACCAGTTGCAGAAAGGATATCAATTTTCAGCAACTCCTTTCCTTGCATGTCAAATATTTGAAATTTGAAAAGTTGGTCTTTGGATAATTCATAATTTAATAAAATATCCCCACTGGCTGGATTTGGACTAATGGTAAATTTAATATTTAACGGTGGTGTGGGAGAAAAAATTCCTGTTGTTGAAAC
>Ga0190272_10001014_pt1 | contig 13698 bp, 11 predicted proteins | sample Popmic504T_FD_133746 | JGI IMG/M metagenome (GOLD analysis project Ga0190272, IMG submission 133746) | Populus adjacent soil microbial communities from riparian zone of Shoshone River, Wyoming, USA - 504 T | ecosystem: Environmental > Terrestrial > Soil > Riparian zone | place: USA: Wyoming...
GGCCCATGCCCCGCAGGGCGGCGATCGCCGCGCCCGCGATGGTCGCGGTGCGGCGCAGCTCCTCCGGGTCCACCAGGTCGATGGTGTCGGCGCTGGTGTGGTTCGCCGCGTCCGGCCAGTGCCCGAGGCTCACCGCCGGGCACGAGGTGGGCCGCCCGGCGAGCATCGCGTGGTCCGACGCCCCGACGTACGGGGTGGCCCGCCACGCCCAGGTGTCGCACGGCACCGCCCCGCTGTAGGACCGCGCCACCGGCGGGATCAGGGCGGCGCACCGCTGCGCGACGGCCGACAGCGGCGACGGCAGCTCGTCCGGGGCGCGCTCGATCACCAGCGGGCCGCCGCAGCGCCGCTGGTCCTCCCCGGCCATGTCGAGGTTCACCGCCGCCACCGGCGGCGGGGCGTGCCCGGCGTGCACCACGTCGTGCAGGTACGCGGCCATGCCGACGAACTCCGGACCCCACACGAACCGCACCGCCCGGCCGGCGCCGTTCGTGTGGGTGCCCAGTGCAGCGTTGGCGCGGGCGATTCCGAGCAGCGCGGCCACCCCGGAGGCGTTGTCGTTGGCGCTGGGCCGCGGGTGGCACAGGTGCGCGCTCAGCAGCAGCTCGCCCGCGTCCCCGGTCGCGTCCCCTGACCCCGGCAGCCGCCCGGTGACCACCGGCAGGGTGGCGCCGCCGTCCGCCGCCACGTCGACGGCCACGTCGGCGTGCGCGACGCCGCGCAGCGTGGCGACCTGCTCCTCGGTGGCGCTGAACGCGAACAGCGGGCAGCCGACCGGCAGCTCGATCCGCCCCACCTGGCCGGGCCACCGGACCGCGCCGGGCCACCGGACTGCTTGCTCGGCGAGGGGGTCGGTCACCACCCCGGCCGCGCCGCGCGCGACCAGCTCGCCGAGCACCATGGGCAGCGGGGGGTGTTCCAGCAGGACGAGCGCGCCGGCCGGGTCGGGGCGCTCGTCGGCCGACCAGCGCACCACCGGTAGCCGCCGCGGCCGGGTCGGCGCGGAGTTGGCGGCGAGCGCGTACGGCTGCTCCGGATAGCGCAGCACCGGCGCGCCGGCGGCGTGCACCGACGCTGCCAGCGGGGTCCAGCCACGCGGTCCGGCGAACGTCCACCAGCGGCGGGCGCCGTCGGCCGGGAACCGCAGCACCGTCACGTCCACCAGCCCGGCGGCGGCCGCCCGTTCCGCCGTGTGGGCGGCGGCGTCGTGGATGCCGGCGCTCGCCTGGTAGCGGTCGTGCCCGGCCAGCGCGGCCACGTCGGCCATCGCGGCCCGCATGTCGAACGTGCCGTGCACCGCCGCCACCAACGCGGCCAGCCGCATCAGCCGGCCCCCGCCAGCGCGGCTCGCGCCGCCTCCCAGCGGGGCTCGGACAGCGGCACCGACAGGCGCAGCAACGCACGGGACCCCGGCGCCGTCGGCACCGACTTGCCCGCGATCCCCAGCGCGGCCAACCCGGGCCCGGCCGCGGCGGGCACCACGACCCAGGGCAGCCGCGGGTCGCCGTCGGCGTCCACCTCGACGCCGTGCGCGGCCAGCAGGGCGACGAACCGCGGCCGTACCTGCGCCACCCGCGCCCGCAGCCCCGCCAGGACGTCGCCCTGCCGCAGCAGTTCCAGCGCGACGTCCAGCGACAGCGCGGCGGCGGCCAGCGGAGTGCACACCGCCCGCACCCGGTCCGCCACCCCGGCCGACGCCACCGCGAACCCCACCCGGAGCCCGCCACAGCCGTACCCCTTGGACATGCTGCGGACCACGACCAGCCCGTCGATCTCCCTGGTCAGCGGCACCGCGCTCTCGCCCGGCGGCAGGTACGCGGCGCACGTCTCGTCCACCACCAGCACCCCGCCGCCGTCGGCGACCGCGGCGGCGAGCGACCACACCTCGTCCACCGGCCGCACCCGGCCGGTGACCCCTGGGCGGTCCAGCACCACGACCGCGGCCCCGGCGGCGTGCGGGCCCGGCAGGTCGACGGCCCGCACCTCGGCGCCCACCTCACCGGCGGCCAGCGCCAGCTCGGGGTGCCCGGCCGGTTCGACCAGCACGAGCCCACCGCCGGCGGCGAGCCCGGCCATGGCGCGCAGCAGCCCGGTGGCGCCGGCGCCGACCGTCACCCCGGACGGCGCGAGGTCGACGCCGAAGTGCGCGGACAGGACGCCGGTGACGCGTTCCGCGCCGTACGGGTCGGCCAGGTCGTACCGTCGCGCCCGGTCCCGCAGGGCCGCGGTCCCGTCGTCCACCGCACGCCAGGCCCGGTCCAGCGCGGCGTCGACGAACCCGACCTCGTCGGGCGCCCACCGCAGGTCCAGCGAGCCCTCCGGCGGCGGCGCGCGGTGCCCGGCCAGCGCGGACACCGGCCACCCCGGTGCGCGGGCCACGAACTGCACGTACCGGGTGTCGATGCCCACCGGGGTGCCGGCCGAGAAGTCGGCGTCGGCCCTGAGCACCTCGAAGCCGGCCGAACGCAGCAGCGCGGCCACCTCCGGCGGCTGGTACAGCCGCACGTCGTCGTCGAACTCGACGGTGTCACCGTCCGGGCGGCGCACCCGCAGGGTCCCGCCGCTGCGGCCGGTGAGCTGGTCGTAGGTGCGGAGGAACTCGAAGGTGTGGCCGTCCACGTCGGCCACCGACCGGGCCGAGTACATCCGCAGGATCGCCGAGACGTTGGAGTGGTCCAGCAGGAGCACCCCGCCGGGGGCGAGCAGCCGGCGCAGCGACCGGAGCATCCGCAACTGCTGGGCGTCGGTGCCCCACCCGAACGCCTGCACGCACACGACGGCGTCGACCTCGGACACCGGCCAGTGGTCGGCGTGCAGCGCGTCCACCCGGTGCAGCCGCACGTCCACGCCGGCGGCGTCGGCGGCCGCCGACGCCCGCTCCAGGGCCCACGGCGAGACGTCCACCCCGACCACGTCGAAACCCAGGCGTGCCAACGACACCGCGTGCCGTCCGAGGCCGCAGCCGACGTCGAGGACCCGCCGTCCCGGCGCCTCGTCGCCGAGCACCGCGGCGAGGTAGTCCACCTCGGCCGCGGTGCGTTTCGCGGTGTACTCGGCTGCTGCGTATACCCAGTAGTCGGCGGCGAAGTACCGCTCGTACCAGGCCCTCACCCGACCGTTGTCAGCTCGCGCCTGGCGAAGAAGTCGCACACGTCGCACACGTCGGGGGCGTTGGAGATGCCCTCCTGCAACAGGTACACGCCCTGACAGATCCGGCAGGTGGCCTCGACCATCGGGAACATGTACCGCTGCATGTTCTCGAACGCCGAGAACAGGTAGTAGTCGATGCCGGGCCACAGGTCGAACAGGTGGTCCGTCACCGCGTACGACATCGACCGCTCGTCCGGTCCGGAGGTGAACCGTCCGGGGGTGCCCTGCCGGTTCAGCTCGGGGGCCACCAGCTCCAGGTAGAGGGTCAGCTCCTTCTTGGTCACCCGGTACAGCGGGAAGATGTAGCGCATCCCGCCGATCTCGCGCGCCGGGATGCCGCCCATGCGGAACCCGCTGGTGAACCAGGTGACCATGCTGGCCACCAGGTCGTCGGCGTTGAACCCGAACGCGACGACGTTGGCGCCGCGCTGCCTGGCCTCCACCTCCAGCATCCGGCGCAGCACCTGGTGGCCGATGACCATGGTCAGGTGGTTGCCCTCGCCGGCGACGATCTCGTTCATGGCGTCGACGAACCGCCCGCGCAGCCGGAACACCCGCTCCACGTCGGACGCGTCGACGATGACCTGCTCGATGCCCAGCCGTTCGCCGGACTCCTTGGCCGCGGCGAAGGTGGCCGGCTCCTCCCAGTCCGGGAGCCCGACGATGGTCACCGCGGTCATCTGCACCTGCGGCAGCCGCTCCTTGGTGCGCTCCAACAGGGTCAGGTAGGCGACGCTGTCGCGGCCGCCGGAGAGGCCGACGACGACCGAGTCGCCGGGCCGCACGACCTGTTTGTTGACGATGCTCTGGACGAACGCCTCCTCGACGTAGGCGACGAACCCGTCGGCGTCGAGCTGTTCGCTGCGCTGCTCCAGTGATCCGGAGGTGTCGAACAGGATGCTCTTGGTGTAGATCGGGTTCGGCTCCCCGTACACCTGCTGCTTGGGCCGTCTGGCGACGTCCAGATCGTAGTGGCGCACCTGACGCACCTCGATGATGTCACCGGGTTCGACGACCGTGGTGTCCTCGGAGACGATGTCCCCGTTTCTCCAGGTGAGGACCGCGTTGCGCGGGATACCGTGTAACCGCAACACATCGATCAGCGGTTGGCCGGGCGTCGCAGTCAGTTGCTCGGTCGTACCCAACTTGGTCCGGAAGAACACCGAACTCATGTGAACACCTCACCCCGAGAGATCGCTTTCACAGGCTTCAACAGGCAAAATGGGACACTATGCGTCAACAGCCGGCGGCGTCAGGGCCAACAGGTCTAAAGAGATCGGCACCCCCGTCGGCCGGTTTCCATGATCGGTTCGGCCCGTGGAACGAGTACGTGGTGGAGGTCGTCGACCGGATCGGCCACGTCGACCCGGCCGAGTGGGACGCGGCCGTGGATGCGTTGCGGCTGCCCGTTTTCTACTCGCACGCGTTCCTCACGGCGTACGAGAACGACCCGCTTGCCGAGGTCGACGCCGTGGTCTACCTGATGGTCCGGCGGCGCGGCGAGGCCGGACCGCCCGTCGCCGTGCTGCCCGCTTATCTGCACCGGCGGTCGGATCCGTTGGGGTGCCTGGGGATCGCCTACCCGGAGGCGGCCGGCGAGCCGGCGCTGCTCAGCCACTCGTGGCACTGCTACGACGCGCACCTCGGCGGCCCTGAGGCCGGGCCGGCGCTCGCCGCGGCCGCGATGTCGGCGCTGCGCGGAGTCGCGCGGGAGCTGGGGGTGCCGTGGTGCGGCCTGGTGAACGTCCGGCACGGCGGCGCCACCGCGGGCGCGCTCACCGGGGCCGGGCTGCCGATCCGCCCGCTGACGGCCCGCTTCGTCGCCGACCTCACCGGGGTGACCGGCCTCGACGGGTTCCTCGCCGGCCGCGCCCGGCCGCGGGCCGCGATCAACCTGCGCCGCTACCGCCGACGGGCGGCCGAACACGGCGTGCGGTGCGCTGTGCTGCCGGTGCACGACGCCGACCTGGCCGGTGCGGTGGCGCTGTGCGATCGGCTGGCCAGCAGGTACGGTTCGGACCGTTTCTATCCGGCCGGCACGTTCGAGCGGTTCGTGACGGCGCTGGGGCCGTCCGCCGTCGTGCTGGAGATCCGCCAGGGCGACCGGCTGGTCGCGACGGGGGTGTGCCTGGTGGACGACCGGTCCTTCCACTCGTGGGCCGCCGGGGCCGACTACGAGGTGGACGGCAACTTCAGCCCGTACTCCGTGCTGTTCGCCGAGACCGTCGAGCTGGCCGTGCGGCTGGGCCGTCCGACGTTCGAGGGCGGCCGCGGCAACCCGGCGTTCAAGCTGCGGCACGGGCTGACCCCGCGGCCGCTGGACGCCTGCCTGGTGGCGTCATGACCGGCGTCGACCAGCTGTGGGACGTGGTGGACGGGGCGCGGTGGCACGTCAGGGACGAGCCGGACGCGGTGCGCCACGAGATCCTCCCGCTGTGGAACGCCACCGCGGGTGGCGGCGGCCAACAGGCCGACGTCGGGTTCTACCTGCGGCTGGTGGCGGCCACCCGACGGCCGGTCGCCGAGCTCGGGGTGGGGTACGGACGGGTGGCCCGCTGGACCCGGCCCGACTACGGGGTGGACGAGTCGGTGCGGATGCTGCGCCGCAGCTCGGCGCGGGTGCCGGGGATGACCGTGGTGGCCGCCAGGATGCACGACTACGTGCTGTCCGAGCCGGCCAGGCTGAGCTACGCCCCGCAGAACCTGATGAGCCTGCTCGGCCCGGCCGACGAGACCCTGGAGGCGCTGTCGACGATGCGGCGCAACACGGAGCCGCGTGGCGAGCTGGCCTTCGATGTCACCATGCCGGACTGGGACCGCCTCCACGCCCAGCACGGGGTGCGACAGGTCAGGGGCCAGGTCGGCAACCTGCGGCTGAGCTACGTCGCCGAGCTGCTGAGCGTTGACGCCGCGGCCGGGCAGGGCGCGCTGCGGATGCACCATCTCGTCGAGCGGGTGGACGCCTCCGGGCGGGTCCGCACCCAGATCCGGTACCCACCGCTGCCGGTGCACTACTTCACCCCGCTACGGTGGAGCGCCCTGCTGGCCAGGGCCGGCTGGCTGGTGCAGGACTGCTGGGGCGGCTTCGGCAACGAGCCCCTGCGGACCACCAGCCGGCAGCAGGTGTGGCTGGTCCGCCGGTGACCTGCGGCCCCGCTGTCGGCCGGGCCGTCGCCATCGACCCGGCCCCTGCCACCGCAGCGGGCCTCACCGTCGAGGTGGTCGACGGGCCGGCTCCACAGTGGGCCGGGCTGGCCGTCGACGGCCCGCTGTTCGCCGCCCCCGGCTGGCTGCGGGCCATGGACGGCCGGCTGGGCGGGCGGCCGGTGACGATCGTGGTGCGTCGTGGCGGCCGGCCCACCCTGGCCGCGTTCGCGTCGGTGCAGACCGAGCACCGGCCTGGGGAGCTGTTCGACCTGCACCAGGTGGTGGTGCACCCTGGGCGGGAGCTGCCGCTGACGCCCCGCTCGCGGGAGCTGCGAGCCCGGCTGGCCGCGACCGCCCCGTCGCCGCACCGGTGGCAGCCCAGCCTGGTGATCATGCTCCCCGGCTACGAGTGCGCGCCGGTGGGGCCGGACGCCGCCGACCCCGCCGCGGCCGCCGCACTGGTCGACGGGGCCCTCCGGTGGGCGGCCGCCGCGGGCATCCCGACCGTCGCAGCGCTCTACACCCGCCCGGACGCGGTTGCCCTGGCCGGTGCGCTGGCCGACCGCGGGTTCGTCCGGCTGCCGCTCACCCCCACCTGGGACCTGGAGCTGCCCGGCGCCGGCTTCGGCGACTACCTCGCCGGCCTGCCGAGCAAGCGGCGCGTCGAGGTCCGCCGCGAGCTGCGCCGGCTGGACCTGGCCGGGGTGCGGATCGACCAGGTGGACGTCGAGGACGTGTTCGACGACCTGGTGCGCCTGCGGTGCCAGCTGGCCGGCAAGTACCGCGGCGGCCGCACCGACCCGGTTGCCGAGCGGGCCAAGCTGCGCGGGATCGTCGACGAGGTCGCGGGTGGACGGCCGCACGTGCTGCTCGCCACGGCCGGCGCGACGGTGCTCGGGTTCGCCCTGTTCGCCGCGCACCGCGACACCTGGCACTGCCTCGCCCTCGGGTCCGACTACAACGACCCGCGGTCGCGGCTCACCTACTTCGGCGCCGCCTACTACCGGGCGGCCGAGCTGGCGTACCGGCACGGGGTGCGGACCATCGGGTACGGGCTGGGCGCGTGGCAGGCCAAGCGGTCCCGCGGCTGTCGGCCGGTGCCGCTGGCCGGGTGGGTGCACACCGCCGAGCCGGACCTGGCCGCGACGGTGCTGGCCGCGGCCGGCGTCACCGAGCTGATCGCCTTCCCGTAGGCCACTATCCCCGGCGGGGTTCGAACCGCATGGAGGTGGCCAGCACCAGGTCCTCCCACGGGTCCAGCGGGGCGCCGTACGCCAGCAGCAGCGCACCGACCCGGTCCAGGTCGATGCCGGGGTGGCCGGCCAGGTACTCGCACCGCAGCACCGGTTCGAGCGGATGGTCGGGTGGCAGCAGGTCGGCGAGCTGGGCCCCGGCACCGGGGGCGGCGAGCGCGGCGGTGCCGCCGGCCAGCAGCTTCCCCGCGAGTTCACGGGCCGGGTCGCGCAGCACGTCCCACAGGACGGCGACGACCCTGGCCCGCAGGCCGGCCAGCACGTCGTCGTACCCGCGTCGCTCGGCGGGGCGGCCGCCCTCCAGCATGCCCAGCAGGGCGTACAGGTCGGCCGGGTCCTGGCCGGCGGGGAACCCGTCGCGGCCGGCGAACGCCTCGGCCTCGCGTCGGGCCTCCGCTGCCGAGTCGGAGCTGTGCACCAGGCCCAGGCTCACGTTGATGGAGCCGAAATCGCCGCGGATGGTGCCGGCGGTGGTCTTGTGCGGTTCGCTCGATCCCTTGACGGCGCGCAGCCGCTGGTGGCTGCCGAGCCCGTCGACCGGGGCCTGGTCGTGCACCAGGAGGGCAATCATGGGGCCGAAGGCGAAGACCCGGTCGGCCAACCGGTACAGGTAGCCCTGCCAGACCTTGGTGATGTTGCGTTCGTAGTAGGCGTCCAGTCCCTCCGGGCGGTGCCAGAAGCACCTCCAGGCCAGCGGCGCGAACCCGTTCTCCTCCAGGCGGCCCAGGATCTGGCCGCCGAGGTGCCGGGTGATCGCGTCCGGACAGATCAGGCCGAATGCCGTCCGGTCCCAGTCGACATCGGCGTCGATGTCCAGCGCGGCACTGCGCACTCCATCCTCCATGTGGTCGGACGACACAAGGTCGCCGAAAAGCGATGCGGCGCCGGAGCAGGTCGCCCCGGCACCGCAACCGCGGTGCTGTTGTTGTCCTCGATTACCGCTTCTTGATCACAGCGGGACGACGGCCCGCCTTGCGGTTGCGATCCATAGCGCCTCCTCACGGTGTTGTCGGGACTGCTGGAGCTACGGCTTCTTCACCTTCGGCCGCCTGCTTACCTTCACGATCCGCTCCATTCTCTGGCAGGTGGACGGTGCGTCCTGGACACCAGTCGGGTCAGCGGGGCTTCTTCACCTTGGGCCGGCGGGCACCCACAATGTGGCGATCCATGGTTCCTCCTCCCTTCAGCTGTGATCCACTCCGACGACAGGACCCGTTGTCCGGCCGCCCGCGGTCGCAACGACACATCGGTCCAGCACGATCCGCGCGCAGTCGGCCACCTCGCCGGCCTCGACGCGGTGCAGCGCCTCGGCGTGATGTCGCAAGGTCCAGCCCGGGTCCCGGCCCACCAACCGATGGTGGCCCAACCGGAGCACTTCTTCCAGTGACGACTCGGCATCCAGGCGCAGCAGGGCCGCCACCCGCCGGCGCGCCGCCGCCACCCGGTCGGCGGAGAAGCCGCCGGCCGCCGCGTCGGCGATGAGGTTCCCGGCCAGCTCGACGACGGTGTCGCGATGCTCCGGTGCGGTGGACATCCCGACCCGCCACACCCCGACGTCGCGGTAGCCGGTGGCCAGGCCCCACAGGTCGTAGGTCAGCCCGCGCCGTGACCGGATCTCCTCGTGCAGCACGGACGCGTTGCCGCCGGCGAGCAGCTCCATCAGCACTTCGACGGCGGGCAGCCGGGGGTCGTCCAGCGCGAACCCGTGCCCGCCGACGATCACCGCGGCGGTATCACTGTTCAACGGCAGGTCGACGCGACCGGCGGTGGCCCGCACCGGGCCCTCCGGCGGGGCGTCGTCGTCGGAGGTGTCGTCCGGCCCGGTCGGCAGGGCCGCCAGCGGTCCGTCGTCGAGGACCGCGGCCACTTCGTCGGCGTCCAGGTCGCCGCTGGCCACCACCCCGACGGTCCCGGTGGTGACGTTGCGGTCCGCCCAGGCGGTGAGGTCCGCCGGGGTCAGTACGGCCACCTCGGCGGGGGTCCCGCCCACCGGCAGGCCCATTCGCTGTCCGGCGAAGGCGGTGGCGAAGAACCCGTCGTGGACGATGTCGGTGGGGTCGGCCGCGGCCAGGCGCAGCTCCTCGTCGACGACGCGCCGCTCGGCGTCGACGAGGTCGTCGGCGAGGTGCGCGTTGACGAGGCCGTCGGCGAGCACCCGAAGGGCCGCGGCCGCCTCCGGCGACGGCACCGTGGCGTAGAGCGCGAGGTGGTCCCGCGCGGTGACCGCGTTGGCCGCGGCGCCGAGGGACTCCAGCTCGTCGATCATCCGCATCCCGCGCCCGGCCGGGGTGGCCTGCATGAGGACGTGCTCCAGCAGGTGCGTCACGCCAGGGGCCGTCTCGTGGCGGGAGCCGAGCAGGACCCACACGCTCACCGTCGTGACGTCCGCGTCGGGCCGTCGGCGTACGACCACCGGCACACCGTTGCGCAACCCGGCGTGCTCGGGCCGGGCCAGCATGGTCACCGGACCTGCGCCACGGTGGGTGGTACGGCCACGCCGACCCGCATGGTCGGCCGGTCGGTGTCGGACAGTAGGTCGAGCGCGTCCTGGTCGACCTCGTCGCCCGCGGTGAGCAGGAACCGGCCGGCCGGGGTGTCGACGAACGTGAGGTCACCCCGCTGGCGCACGGCGGCGCGGGCCACGTCCGGCCGCACGTCGGGCACCAGGAGGCCGAAGCACAGCAGCCCGGCCCGCAGCGCCCGCCCGGCCGAGAGGCGGCGTTCGGCCGCGCTCCACAGCAGGCTCTCCGGCTTGGTCAGGTGGTTGAAGACCAGCCGCTGCTGCAGGTGCCGCACGCCGGCGTCGGTGGGACGGCGCAGCGCGGCCAGCCGGCGCCCGGCCCGGCGGGCCCTGGTGCCGGCCACCGACAGCGTCCGCGACCGCCCGTGGTGCGGGACCGCGATCAGCTCGGTGCGTTCCACCAGGTCCACGAGTTCGGTGTACTCGGGCCACAGGCCGAGCCGGTCGATCTCGCGCCACAGCACCGGATAGCTGTCCAGCGCCTCCAGCATCAGCGCGGCGTCGACCAGGTCACGGGCCCGGTAGCGCTGCTCGAACCGTTCGAACAGCAGCATCATCAGGTTCTTGACGACGGGGTCCTGCCACCGCGGCGGCAGGTCGACCACCGGCGCGACGCCGGCCAGGTCACCCATCGCGACGTAGGTGGTGATCTCCACGCCGTACGGCAGGCTGTACGGGTCCTCGTTCGGCATCCGCAGGCACGCCAGGACGTGCAGCCGGCCGTCGAAGATCGAGAAGGTCGCGGTGTGCAGGTCCCACCCGTCGCCGGTCAGCTCGCCGACCAGCCGCCACAGGAGGCGCTCGTCGGGGGAGGCGTAGTCGAGGTCGTTCATGTACCGGGTGGAGCCGGCGGGGTAGCGGTCGGCGTTCTCCAGACCCTTGAGCGGGATGACGTCGGGCACGCGGTCGGCCAGGTCGGCGGCGAGCGTGCGGTACCGCTCGATACGCGCCTCCTGCGACTCCAGTTCGTACCGCAGGGCGGGGTTGAGCCGCGAGCCCTCGTTGCGCCAGGCCGCGAAGAGCGTGGGGGCGAAGCTCGGCTGCTGCTGACGCAGCATCAGCACGGCCTCTTCCGGACCGTCCGGTTCACCGCAACACACCGTCAGAACGCGCGTGAGAGCGTCTGCGGTGAGATCCATGTCAGCTCCCGCTGGCGGTGCTTGTCCGGGCTCGCCCGGGTGCCGGACCGGGCGCCGAGCGATGCTTGCACACCGCGCGACGCCCGGGGGTCAGCCGATCAGTAGTTCGGAAGGCAGTCCGTGCAGGTGGTGCGGAACTTGACCACCTGAACAACCTCCCGCTTGGCGAGCATCTTCTCCACCAGGGTGGGTGTCAGCATCACCGGAGCGACGGTTGTTTCTTTCTTGATAGCTGAGCGGTGCGCCATGCGCTGCCCCCTTCTGATCAAGATAGTTTTGGGTGCGTACCTGAGCGTAAGAATGTCGCTCGACGATGCGCAAGCCCGCGTATAGACCAATCACGGCCGGTAGTCACCCTGATGGCCCAACGCCGAGGGGTGACTCCGCACCGGCCGTGACGACGGTAGTGACCACGGTCCTGATCGCCTGGAAGCTGGGAGTCCCCATGTTCGGTGTGGTGCAACAGCGTTCGGTGCCGTCGTGGTGGTCCCGGCTGAGCTCGGCGAACCCGCTGTTCAGCGACCCGCTGTGGCTGGAGCTGTTCGGCGACTCCCGCGGCGAGGCCGACACCTGGTGGTTCAGCGCCGGCCGCGGCGACAACGCCGAGGTGGCCCTGCGTGGGACCGTGGTGGACGCCGACACCCGGAAGTCGATGAACCCGTACCGCTGGCTCTTCGACCGCACCGGATATCACGATCGTCACCCGTTTGCCGCCGATGGCGCGCCCGACCGGTCGGCGTGGTTCCCCGCCCTGCTGTGCTCCTACCCCGGCCTGGACACCTACCCGGTGGGCGCCGGCAACGACCCGGAGCCGGTGCGGCTGCTGCTGGACGGCCTCACCGGCTGGGCCGCCGAGCGGGGTATCGCCACCGTCGTCGTCGGGTTCGTGCACCCTGAGCACGAGGGGTTCGCGGCCGGCGCGACGGCCGCCGGCTACGCGGCCGTCCCGGTGGCCACCAGGGCGAACCTGCCGCTGGCCGGGCGCACCGCCGACGAGGTGTTCGGCTCGTACTCCGCCCAGCAGCGCAACAACCTGCGGCGGCTCCGCGCCCGGCTCGCCGCCCGCGGCGTCCGCGTCGTCGAGCTGCCGGACCCGTCGGCCGAGCTGGACACCCTGGTGGAGCTGCGCTGCGCCCACGCCCGCCAGCACGGCAAGGAGCCCGACGCCGACGAGGAACGGTCGTGGCTCGGCCCGCTGCTGGACCGGCTGGGGGATCGGGTCACCGTGTTCGGCGCGATCGTCGGTGACCAACTGCGCGGGTTCTCCCTTTTCGTCGACGACGGCCGGTGGTGGAACGCGTTCGTCGTCGCCCGCCGCGATCCCGATGAGGACCGCGACGTGTACTTCGAGCTGATGTACCACACCCCGACCGAGTACGCCGCCGCCAGGGGAATGCCGGAGCTCTCGTTCGGCTACGGCACCGGCGAGGCCAAGCGCCGCCGCGGTTGCACCCTGGTGCCGGTGCCGGCCTGGTTCCGCGGCGCCGACCCCGCGGTGGCCCGGTGGCTCGCCGACACCGCCGCCGCCGCTGGTTAGGCTCCGCCTCTGGTTAGGCTCCGCCGTGCCTCCTATCCCGTACCGGGACCGCCCGTGGCCCGATCGCGACCTGCCGCTGGACGGGTCCGTCGTCGGATACTTTCAGTTCGTCCACACCACGTGCGTCAACAAGGTCGCCGGTCTGGACGAGGAGCAGGCCCGCGCCACCCCGCTGCCGGCGTCCCCGGTGATGAGCGTCCTCGGCCTGATCAAGCACCTGACAGCTGTTCAGCGCCAACACATCCAGCGTCACGCCGGCGGCAGCGACCTCCCGTCCCTGTGGCGCGCCGACGACCACGACCACGAGTTCCGACTGGGCCCGGACGACACCATCGCCTCCGTCGTCGACGCCTTCGACGAGGAGTGGCAGCGTTCCCGCACCACGCTCGCCACCATCGACTGGGACGCCACCGTGACCGTGTACGACCGCCCGGTCCGCGTGGGCCGCCTGCTCGTCGACGTCCTCCAGGAGTGCGCCAGACACCTCGGCCACCTCGACATCGTCCGCGAACTGGTCGACGGCACCAAGGGCGAATAGCGCGTCAGACGTTGTGCACGAGGTTGTGTCGCGCCGCGCGGGTGGGATCCACGAATGCCGGTGGTCGGAACTCGGCTCGGCCGTTCCTGATGACGCAGTCCCATGGTGAATGGTGAATCAGCCGATGATGCGTGCCGCACAACAGGGCCAGGTTGTCCAATTGTGTCGGGCCGCCGTCGGCCCAATGTCGAATATGGTGGCCGTGGCACCAGCGGTGTGAACGATCGCAGCCCGGGAATGCGCAACCGCCGTCCCGCAACACCAAGGCCCGGCGCAATGCCGTCGGTACGGTGTAGCTCGCACGTCCCAGGTCCAGTGGTTCGGATCGGCTGCCGAGCACGGCGGGGATGACCTTGGCGTCGCAGGCGATCCGCCGGGCCGAGGCCGCGTCGATCATCCCGACGCCATCGAGA
>Ga0190272_10001015_pt1 | contig 13685 bp, 12 predicted proteins | sample Popmic504T_FD_133746 | JGI IMG/M metagenome (GOLD analysis project Ga0190272, IMG submission 133746) | Populus adjacent soil microbial communities from riparian zone of Shoshone River, Wyoming, USA - 504 T | ecosystem: Environmental > Terrestrial > Soil > Riparian zone | place: USA: Wyoming...
AGGGTGGGTACGATCCATATCATAGCCTTTATCCTCCTGATCCTCCTCGGCGCGCGCCTGTATTACCTGCAGGTCGTCAAGGGCAACTATTACAGCGAGCGAGCGGAAAACCAGCGGGTCCGGCTGATCCCGATCCCAGCCCCGCGGGGCGCTATTTTCGACCGTCACGGCAAGCTGCTGGTGGACTCGCGGCCGACCTACAATGTCGTGCTCTCGAACGAACCCATAAAAAAGATAGACGTAAGCGCGCGGGTGCCGGATTATGCCAATGGCCTGAGCCTCGAGCGGCAATTCGTCGTCGAGCGCCTAGATCTGATCAAAAAGCAAAACGAGTTTGAGGCGATGGTGATCAAGGAAAATGCCACCATGCAGGACATTGCCTGGGTGGAATCGCACTCGCTCGAATACCCCGAGCTGCGCGTTGAGCTCCAGCCGCAGAGACATTACCCGCTGGGCGCCGTGCTCGCGCATGTGCTCGGGTATGTAGGCGAGATCAGCCCGAACCAGCTTGAAAAGCCCGAATATCGCGATAAGGGCCTGCGTCCCGGCGACATTATCGGGAAAGGCGGGCTCGAGCAGTATTACGACGAGTACCTGCGCGGCAAGCCGGGCTACCGCAAGGTGATCGTGGACAGCCGCGGCCGCGTGCAGAATGAGATCCAGCGCGTCGAGCCGCAATCGGGCCAGGACCTGATCACGACGATCGACCTCGACCTCCAGAACACCGCCGAGGAGCAGCTTGCCAAAACACCCACCAAGCGCGGCACCATCATCGTAATGGACCCGAATAACGGAGAGCTGATGGCGATGGCTTCGCAGCCCTCCTTCGATCCGAATATATTTATCCAGGGCTCTTCCAAACCCGAAGGCCGCAGGCAGATCGCGGCCTATTGGCAGGACGAGAGCCGGCCGCTCTATAACCGCGCGATCCAGGGGCGCTACCCGCCAGGTTCGACCTGGAAGATACCCGAATCGGTAGGCGCGCTGCAACAGGGCGTAATAACGGTCGCGCATTCGAATGTTGCGTGCGGGGGCGGTATCACGATCGGCAACAAGTTTACACGCTGCATGGGCAGCCACGGCTCACCGCCGCTTTCATACGCCATCACAAAATCGTGCGATGGCTACTACTACCGGCTGGCGCTCAAGATGGGTATCGACGGCCTTTCCCAAATGATCGAAAATTTCGGCTACGATAAGCTCTCGGGCGTCGACCTGCCGAATGAAAAAGTGCCCCAAACGCCGAAATCGTGGAGGGCCACGATCGAAAAACGCGAAGGGAAATGGAGCGATATCCGCACGGTTTACGCCGGTATCGGCCAGGACACGGTAGTGGTGACGCCGATCTCGATGCTCCGCGCGGTAGCCTCGATCGGAGCACACGGCAATATGTATGTGCCCCATTTCCTTAAGGAATTTAAGGCTATCGGCGCGGTCGGGGTGGAGGGCGACCCGAATTATATTCCCCAACGGCCGGGTTTCGGCTTTGCGCACCCCGAGCCGAAGGTCATTAAGATGACGCCGGAACAGGAAGAGGTAATGGTCAAGGGCATGTGGGGCGTGGTAAACGGCGGCGGAACAGCCGGCTCGATCCGGATCCCGAACTTCGAGATCGCCGGGAAGACGGGTACCGCGCAGGTCGCCGCGCTGGGAAAAGACGTCGGTAAAAATAAGGACCACGCGTGGTTCGTATCGTTCGCACCGGCTTATAAACCGGAAATCTCGATTATCGCGCTGATCGAGAACGTCGGCTTCGGGGGAAGCTTCGCGGCGCCGGCGGCTAAGGAAGTGTACCTGACGTACATGAATAAAAAAGGAATTTCGCAGATGACATCGGCGGAGGTGGCGCCGCATTAGCTTGGATCTTGAACCTTGGATCTTTGATCTTTGGACTTTGGACTTTGGACTTTGGACTAGAGAATGGTAGCGATAATCGAAAAACGCGATCTGAGAGATTTCGACTGGCTGACGGTGGTGATCGCGCTGGCGATCGTCTCGTTCGGCGTGTGGCAGATCTATAACGCGACGCCGAATGACAGCTACTGGTCGAAACAGATCGTGGGGATCTTTATCGCGCTGGTCGCGCTGCTCGTGATCGCTTTTAGCGATTACCGCCGGATCGTCGACGCCGCGCCGTTCTTTTACATCGGCGGGCTTGTTCTACTGCTGCTTGTACTTACCCCGCTCGGAGTGACGGTCAACGGCCAGAAAGCGTGGCTAAAACTGCCGCTTATCGGGCAGTTCCAGCCCTCGGAATTCGTAAAGATCCCGACGGTGCTGATGCTCGCAAAATACTTCGGCGTACGCAAGGCCGGGACGCTCAGGTTGAAGGAGGTAATGATCGGCATAGCGATCCTGCTCGGACCGGTGGGCCTGATCATGCTCGAACCCGATGCCGGACAGGCGCTGACCTATTTCCCGATCCTGGCCGCCGTTTTATTTCTCTCAGCAGTGAAGGTCCGGTATGTGGTGCTGGCGCTTGTCGGGGCTGCCATTTTTGTCCCCGCCGCGTACATCGGCGGCGTCAAAGCCGGGGTGATCAAGCAATACCAGCAGGAAAGGATAAATGCTATTATTGACCCTGACAGCGTAGACCCGCGCGGGTACGGTTATCACACGATCCAGTCGATGATCACGGTCGGCAAAGGCGGCCTGACGGGCATCAAGGGCGACACCGAGACCTCGCAGAGCGTTTTGAAATTTTTGCCCGAGCCGCAAACGGATTTTATCTTTGCGGTTACGGCGGAGAACACGGGTTTTCTCGGGTGCGTATCCCTGTTGCTGGCGTACGCGCTGCTGCTTTCGCGGATGATCGCCGGGGCCCGGGAGGCCTCGGACAGGGCCGGGGTCCTGGTTATAATGTCCATCGTATTGGCGATGACATTCCAAATATTTATGAATGCGGGGATGGCGCTCGGGTTTCTGCCGGTTATCGGCGTCCCGCTGCCCCTGATGAGCGCGGGACTATCGGCGGTCCTTTCCACATTCATCGCCATCGGATTTGTTATAAGCGTTAAAATGCGCCGTTTTGTCAATTAGGAGGTTTTTGGGGACATGGCGAGAGAAATAAGAAGAAATGGTACGAAAGAGGTGCGTTCGATTAAGCCGGCGCGCTCGCGCGGATGGAAATGGATGTGGCTGCCGGCGGCCCTTTTACTGGCGCTTTCGGCCGGCGGTCTGACGGGCATCCTGGCTTCATACTATCTTAATAATTCGCGTTACTCTGTGGAGGTTTCGGCCCTCGCGACCTACCGCCCGCCCCAGGTTACCACTATCTATGCCGATGACGGCGAGACCGTGCTGGCCGAGTTTGCCATCGAAAAGCGCATCCCGATAAAAGAGCAGGATATCCCGAAAAATGTCGAGAACGCTTTGCTGGCGATCGAGGATACCCGTTTTTACGATCATATCGGCGTCGATCCCTACCGCATCGCCGGGGTTGTGATCAAGAACATGACAAACCCGGGCCGGATGGAAGGCGCATCGACCATCACGCAGCAGCTCGCCAAGAATCTATTTCTTTACAAGGACCAGACCTACACCCGAAAGGTGAACGAGTGGGCCGTTGCGCTCCAGATCGAGCGGCTTTATACAAAGCGGCAGATCCTGGAAATGTATATGAACTACGTTTTCCTGGGCGCCGGAGCTTACGGATTCGAGGCCGGTTCGCGGACCTACTTCGGAAAATCGCTAAAAGACCTGAATCTCGAGGAGTCGGCCCTGCTGGCGGCCATTCCGAAGTCGCCGGAATATTCGCCGACCCGCAATATGGACAAGGCGAAGATGCGGCGCGATATCGTGCTCGACCAGATGGCCAAATACGGCTATATCTCGGAAGGCGAGGCCGAAGGGGCCAAGGCCAAACCGATCAAGCTGGCCGATACCGCCTATTACCAGTCGCTGCCGAAATCCACGGCCTGGGATTACCCGATCGAAGAGATCCGCAAATCGCTGGAAGATAAGTACACGACGCGTGTGGCGCAGGGCGGGCTGAAGATCTACACGACCATCAACGTCAAAGCGCAGGAGATCGCCACAAAGGTGATCCGCGAAGGCCTGCGCAGCTACGACCGCGGGCGCGCCTGGCGCTCGGAATACCAGGACATCCTGGTTGACGGCGACAACAATCTGATCACCGACGAAAAAGAGGTCTCGCGCGCGCTTAATTCGTTCAAACACGCCGATTGGTACGGCGACGAATACGAGGAAGGCGAGTATATCAAGGGCCTTGTCATGAAACCGGCGGCCGGCGCCGACGCCGTCGAGGTCCGTTTCGGGCGATATAAGTCAACGGTCGGACAGGCCAATATGGGCAGCAGCGGGAAGCGGCCCAAAGAAGAACTGAAACCGGGGATGCTCGCGGAGTTTCTTGTTAAAAAGGTCGATGCCGACAAGCAGATGCTCGAGGTAGAGCTGAAACAGGTTCCCGAGGTACAGGCATCAATCGTGACCATCAACTCGCATACCGGCGAGATCGTGGCGATGGTCGGAGGATACGATTTCCACACCAGTAAATTTAACAATGCCACCCAGGGCCTCAGGCAGACGGGATCGGCCTACAAACCGTATGTCTACACCGCGGCCGTGGAGGCAGGTATGACCCCGGATATGATCGTCAGCGGTGCGCCGATCAAGCGAGGCGGATGGTCGCCGCACAATTACGACGGTTCTCTCAGCCACCCGAACGTGCCGATGAAGATCGCGCTCGCTAAATCGTATAATTTGGCGGCCGTTCACCTGCTCGAACAGGTCGGGATCCAGGCCGGCGGGCAGATGGTCAGGCGCTTCGGGATAACCAACCCGATGGCCCCGAGCCTGCCGTCAGCCTTGGGCGCCAGCGAGGTATCGCTGGTTGAGATGGTTTCGGCTTACTCGACCTTCCCGAACAAGGGTGTACGCGTGCAGCCGCACCTGATCCGGAAGGTTTTCGCCCGCGACGGCAGCTTGCTCGAGGAATGGGAAAAGAAGACGTCGAAGGTGACCAGTGAATACGTGGCGCTGACGATGGTGGAAATGATGCGCGGGGTTTGCCAGGGCGGCGGCACCGCTCCGGGCGCCAGTGCGGCGGGCCAACCGCTGGCCGGTAAAACCGGGACGGTGAACGACCATACCGACGTTTGGTTTCTCGGCTACACCCCGACCTACGTAACCGGCGTGTGGATGGGAAATCCGCTAAGGAAAGAAAACCTCGGCGGCAATATGACGGGCGGACACGGGGCGCTGCCGTACTTTAACGCCTTTATGAACGCCTTTATGAAGGACAAGCCGAGGGAGAGCTTTGAAAAAGCGCCTCCGATCCCGTCGGAGATCAAGGCACTGATCGAAAAGAACAAGCGCGAAGAGCTCGAGAAGCTTGAAAAGGCGGACGAAGCGGGCCTGAAGACCGGCGTCGTATTTACGCCGGGGACCAAGATAACCGATCCCGCGGCTGCGCCTGCGGGAGACGTACCCACGACCAGCCCAACCTCGACGGACACGAAACCCGACAATCCGGGCAATCCGGGCGGAGATCCGCCGGTCAGGCCGCCGGTAACAACGTCGACGCCCCAGAGAAAACCCGATCCGCCGCCGGCCGATAAACCGGAAGGCCCGAAGAGAAAGGGCAAGAAGGGCGACGGCAGGTAAAGCGCAAAATGCCCCGGCTAAAAACCGGGGCATTTTTAATTTGGGATTTCGGATTTGGGATTTGGGATTTTGGACTTTGTGCCTACCTATTCTCACAAAACTTACCCAGGTAATACGGCAGCATCTTTCTCCACCATACCCAATCGTGGTTCACGTCGTGACCCCACACATCGAGCAGGTGCGGTATCCCTTTCGAATGCAGCAGCCCCGAAAACTCCCGGCTTCTGTCCGGCGCCTCAAACGAGCCCTGACCGGTAGTGATCACGATCGAATCCGCCTTGCGCAGGTTCGGCAGGTGATGGTCGTCGTCCAGGTTTTTGAGATACATCATCGGGTTGTTGAAATAGACGTTGTCGTCAAAATAGCTCTCCAGGTAATTGTAGATATCATAGCTGCCGCTCATGGCAATAACGCCCCGAAACTGGTCGGAATGCTTGAAATAGGTGTTGGCCGCGAGAAAAGCTCCCAGTGAAGCGCCGGTAGTGAGCGGTTTGGCGTCCTCGCCGCACTCGTTGCGGATCAGCGGCAGCACCTCGTCCATGATGTATTTGTCGTAGCGCGAGAGCATCTCGACCTTCCAACCGGGGTGCGATTCACGGTTGAGCAAGCTGTATTTATTTACCGAGTTGATCGAATAGGCGCGGATCAGTCCCGCCTCGATAAAATCCTTGATCGCATCGACCAGGTAAAACCGCTCGTATTCGAGGTAGTCGGCGGCCGCCGTCGGGAACATGAGGAGCGGAAAGCCCGCGTGTCCATAGGCCACGAGCGGCATATCCATTCCGAGATTGTGGCTGAACCACGATGTAATATCACGTCGCATAAATTAATGTTTAAGCTCCACTTTAAATCCTAGTTTTATATAACCTTATTATTTTATAACGAATCGGCGAAAAGTTTTAGTTTGCCGAGGTCAATTTAAGCCCGGCGATGCCTCCGACGATCAGAAGGATACACATGATACGCAGGAAATCGCGCGGCTCGTCAAAAAGCACCATACCGAGAATAGCGGCGCCGACCGTGCCGATGCCGGTCCAGATGGCGTAGGCCGTTCCGATAGGGAGATCTTTTAAGGCCAGCGAGAGAAAATAAAAGCTGGCGACCATCAAGACGGCGGTAACCAGGCTTGGTACCAGCCGCGACCATCCTTCCGTGTATTTCAAACCAATTGCCCACGCCACCTCAAGCAGGCCCGCAACTATCAAGTATATCCAGTTCATATTTCCGCTCCTAAAACGAGAAAACCCAGGCCAGCACGTGGCCCGGGTCGTCCCGAAAAGATAAATTTGCGAAGGGGTCGTCCCCTCCAGGTCCTATTATAGCAAGGCAGCAAGCGCTCCGGCAATTTATTTGACTACCGTAATATCCCGGCTCGTCGAATTATACCCGCCGTTATCGGCCACGCCGCCGTCCGCGTCGATCAGCTCGAGCTTGACGGTGTGTTTGCCGGCCGCCCATCCGGTCAGCCAGATCGGCGTCCATTTATCGATAAACTTAGCCTCGCCGCCATCTACTGAGTAGCGGACGCGGTACTCGCCACCGTCGCCCTTCAGCTGCGCTCCGTGGAGCCAGAAGTCGATCATTATCGGGTCGGCATCGGCGCCTTTATATTCGCCCTTCGGACGGCTGTAGGTAAGCAGGGGCTTGCCAGGGTCGACCGCGCCGCCGGTGCCCGGCTGCATGTCCTTGCCCTCGGGCGTCGGTTTTGCGGCCGTGTTCGAATTCGCATTGGACATCGGCTGGCCGGTATTGGTGGTAACCGGCTTGGTTACATCCGCCCCGCCGTTTTTGACGGTGAATTTTACCATCTGGAAAGCGCCGTCGTTTTTGTAGCTCTCATGCCATGGGCGCGACGGGAAAACGCGCAGGGTGTGATCGCCGTCCGCGACATTGCGCAGTTCGAAAGGGCCGCCTTCGAGATTGTAATAGGCCTCGTAGGGCTGGTTGTCGAGAATTATATGGATGTGGTTACCCGTGTGGGTCGCTTCGTCCATCCCGGGTTTGTAGCCCTTGAGATCGCCGGAAAGCTCGAGTTTTACCTTGACGGTCGAACTCGCGACGGTCGAGTCGGCCTTCGGCTCGACGATCTTGAGCGCGGGCTTTGCCTCATCCTGCTGGCCGCGGGCCGCCATCTTGTCCTTGATGCTCTGCGGGCGCTCGACCTCGGTAAGTTTTTGCGGCGCTGCCGAGTTGGAATTGGCCGTATTGGTACGGTTTGTAGTATTATTTGCCGCCGGCCCGGCGCAGGCCATCATGGCCGCGATCGCTATCGATATGATAAATAATTTCGTGTATTTCATAATTCCCCCTCTCGATTTTGGATTTTAGATTTTGGATTTTGGATTTGGAACTCCTCTTCGTTGTCCTTTTTTATTATCTCCTCCATCCCTTCTATCCCTGTAAAACTTCCTTCTTCTCCGCGTATTTCGCGATCTCTGCGTTGGTAACTTCTTCGATCCCGAATACATCCGCAAAATTCACGGCTATCCTATCCTCGACCTCAGCCAGCGGTATCTCTCTGCCGAGTAATCTTTCCATCGACGTGACCGGCTCGCCCTCGCACGCGATTATCCAGTTGAAATAGCTCAGGTCCGTGTTGACGTTCAGCGCGAAGCCGTGGGTCGTTACCCAGCGTTTTATGTGCACGCCGATAGCGGCGATCTTGCCCTCGGCCGTATGCACGCCGGTTAGGCCCTCGATAGGAAAAGCCTCTATGCCAAAATCGGCCATCGTGCGGATCACCACTTCCTCGAGATCGCGGACGTATTTATGAACATCCTCGCGATCCGGCGAGAGATTGACGATCGGGTAACCGACGATCTGCCCGATGCCGTGATAGGTGACCTTGCCGCCGCGGTCGGCCTCGAAAACCTCGGCCCCCAGCGTTTTCAGGATCTCGGCGGTGGCCAGCACGCCGTCGCTTTTCGCCCTCCGGCCAAGCGTGAATGTATGGGGGTGTTCGAGCAGCAGCAGGTAGTCCTGCGCGCGTTTCTCGATCACTTCGCGCTCGAACGACTTTTGCAGCTCAAGCGCGCCCGCGTAATCGACCCGGCCCAGCCGGCGAACTTCCAGATGTCTTTTTTGCATCCCTTTTATGATAAGATTTTTATAGCATTTTGACGAATTACGGGAATTTCTATGAAGACAACTAAATTTTTGACGCTGGTAACACTCGTGCTTGTGGCTTTTGCATTTACAGTACAGGCCCAGAGACGAACAACTAAAAAATCCACAACCGCGAAGACTACGGCCGCGACAACCGCCGCCGCCGCGGCGGAAATACGCGCCGGGGCGGAAAAGGTATCGGTGCAGCTTAATAATGTGGCGAAGTTTAACTACTTTTTGGGCCGGATCGCCACGGGCCTGGAGGATATGGACGCCGCGGCACGAAAGACGCCGCTCAAAGAGCCCACCCTCAGCAAACACAGGACGAACAGGGGGGCCGTCGTCCAGGGCATTCGAAACCTTCGCGCGGGGTTGGCGGCGCTAGAGGTAGAATTCCGGACGAAACCTGGCTTGAAAAGATTTGAGTTTCAGATAAGCGGGATCGCCGACCTGGTGGGCCAATCGGAAGAGCTGGCGGCGGGCGGCCAGTTTACCGAGGGGGGCAGGGTGCTGCTCCAGGTGATACAGAAGCTTTCGGATACGCTTGTGGCAATGCCGTAAGAAGTTTCTTAACCACAGATGGACACGGATAAACCCGGATAAAGAAATGATTTTTCTCCTTTATCTGCGTGAATCGGTGTTTATCTGTGGTTTCTTTTTTGCTTTATGGCTTAATAAATTCAGGAGTCTTTTTCTCGGGTGTGCAGATCTCGGTGTCCTTCTTGCTCAGGGCCGCATCGGCCTTTTTGTCTTCCTTCGGCAATCCGAGTTTTTCTCGGATGAAAGCTTCGGCTTCAGCCTCGATCAGCTCGCCGTTTACGATAAAAGCCTTCTGCACCAGCACATCGCCTTTTTTCTCGAGCAGCGCAGGCTGCAGAAAGAGGTTCCAAGGCGAACCCCAACTCCGCGTATCGCCGACGAACCTGCGGTACCCGTAGTGCAACGTGGTCTGTTTCGCCGCGCGGGAATCAGATTCCAGTACGACCGGGAAAGTGATCTTGAAAGTCTCGAGGTTCGTCTTCATCTGCTCCGGCGAATCCTGATATTCGCCGACCCCGATAACATCAAAACCGGCACCCTTGTATTTCTCATACATTCTTTGTACGAACGGGGCTTCGTGCCTCCAGTTGGGGCACCACGGCGCAAAATAAACCACCAAAACGAGCTTCTTCCCCGCCGTAAAATCCCGCAGGTTGACCTGAGCGTCCGTGCGAACATTCTTGTAGGTCCAGTCCTTATAGGCCAGTTCCTTTTCGACCACGGGCGCTTGCTCGTTTTGCGCGAAAGCGAACGCAGAACTCAAAAGTAAAATTGCCAGTATAAAAAGGGTTCTCATATCCAATAACTCCCTGCTAGAGAAGACTAACTTTTCAGATGCCGAAATACAAGCCAAGAGTTGGTACGGATAGTCCAAGGTCCAAAGTCCAATGTCCAAAGTCGTTTGAGCTTAACCCTACTGCCCGACGGCCACCCTTCTTCTCATCCGGACGTACTAACTCGTTCCTTTAACCTTGGACTTTGGACCTTGGACTTTGGACTCATTCCCCGTTAATATTCTATTTATGTCCAATCAACCGACCGTTTCCGATATTTTCCGCCGAGCGATGGAGATCCGCCAGGCCAACTCCGGTCTTTCGAACAAGGACCTGAAAGAGCGCATTATCAGCGAATACAGCGGCGGGCCCTTTCCAGCGCCGGCGTTTCTGACCATTCCCGAATACGACAATATCGCGCCCGAGGAAGATTGGACCGCCGGGCTGCCGATCGTACTCCGCGGCATCCAGAACGAGGATTGGAACGACGTGGCGCAGGGCATCCTGATCAGCCTCGAACAGGTGGAGAACTATCCGATCCAGTCCGGCCGCGAGGACGATCCCGAGAAAGAATGGCGCAACCGCGGAAAAGGCATCGCCGGGGCCGAGGAAAAGGTCATGAGCAAGTGGCTGCCGGAAGAATTGATGGCGGTGGCGGAAAAGAACGTTAAGAGTTCATAGAGTTTATTGAGTTCGTTGAGTTCGTTGAGTTCGTTGAGTCATCGGAGGATTGAGTCATTGAATCATTTAGTGATTGAGTCATTGGAAGGACAAATGAATCAATGATTCAATCAATAAATGACTCAATCTAAACATCCAGCCTCAACCCGTCATACGCCAGTATCACCTCGCACTCGGGCTCGAATTTCGCTACCTCCGCTTCCCCGTCGACCTCATCCCAAACCGGGTAAAGGTGTGTAAGCACGGCGCGTTTCGGCCCGGCCTCGCGAATGATGTACATCGCTTCCGCGAGCTCCATATGTTTTTCCTGGGTTTTGTCCTTTGGATAAGAGGCTTCGATGACCAGCAGACGAGCGCCCCGGGCGAATTCGCCGAGCTCTTTGGCAAAACCGGTATCTGCCGTGTAGACGATCGTCTCGCCCGATGCGGCCCGAAGCCGGATGGCACGGCTCTCAACGGTGTGGGGCGTCGAAACCGCGATGGCTTCCAGACCCGGCAATATTTCAAACTTTTCAAGCTCCCCGGCCTCGATCACTTCGAGCGGAAACGGCTGTTCGAAAAGCTTGTAATTATTTGCCGCGTCGAAATTATCCAAAAGACGTTTAAGCCCCGGGCCGCCGAAGATCCGAAGCGGTTTTTCACGGTTTTTCATCTGCGGAGCGTGTTTGGTCCCGGCGAGAAAAGGGGCAAGCCCGCCGACGTGGTCCATGTGAAAATGAGATATCCAGATCGAATCCAGGTTTGCCCAATCGAGCCCTTCCTGCGTGATGCGGTGGATGGCCGAGGCCGAGCAATCGAGAAGAAGCGTGCCGCCGGCCGTTTCAAGCCAGTAAGCGGAGCTGCTCCGCTTGGGATGCGGGACCGTTGTTCCTGAGCCGAGAACGATAAACTGCATTACTTTATTATACAAGAGATCTTTACCGCGGAGACGCCGAGGTGTTAAATGAAAAACGGTAGAGTTTTTTGATCTGCCCCGGTTTCTTTTATGATCGGGCAACAAAATTAGCCGGGCGCGTCTCAAAGAATTATAATCAATAACAGTGACAAGCCCATTTTAAGGAGTATTTTGTAAATGAGAATGATTCGGTTGGCGGCCGCGAGCTTTATCTTCGCGGCAATATTCGCAGTTTCGGCATTTGCCCAGCCCGCGGCGCAGCCTGGCGCAAATGTAAAGGTGATGTTTATTAATACAGTGGCGTTCGAGGCAAAGGACGGGATTACCAAATATTTAAACGCGTTGAGCACGCTCGGAAGAGAAATGGAACCGCTCCGGGCCGAGATACGCACGATGGTTACGCGATTTGAAACTCTCGAAAAGGAGATCGCTCAGATCCAAACCCAGATAAACGCGGCGACGGCGGCGACACGGCCCGCCCTCGAAAAGCAGTATGTTGCCAAGCGGGATGAGTATCAAACCCTTGAAATAAACATCAAACGCAAGCAGGAAGACGGCAAAGCGAGGTTCGAGCGGCGACAGGCCGAGTTGATAAGCCCGGTACAGCAGGACATCAGCCGCGTGATGCAGGACTTCGCAAAACAAAAGGGATATTCGGTAATACTCGATGTTTCCAAGCTGGCCGGCGCGGTCCTGGTCTATGATGCGGCAAAGGCCGATGTTACAAAAGAATTTATCACTTTCTACAATGCCCGTACGGCAACCGCCGCGACAACCCCGCCCCGGCCTGCATCCTTCTAAAAACGCGTCCTGTGCTAAATTAGCATTATGAGCGAAGTTGATGTACTGGCGATATTTGCCCACCCTGACGATGTTGAGCTGACGGTTGGCGGGACGCTTCTTAAATTAAAATCCCAAGGCTACCGCACCGGCGCGCTGGATGTGACGCGCGGCGAAATGGGTACGCGCGGGACGGTGGAACAGAGGGCCCAGGAAGCCGAGGACGCGGCAAAGATACTCGCGCTCGACTTACGCGAAAATCTGGGCCTGCCGGACGGACACGTGTTTGTAACGGACGAGACGAGAGCGAAGCTTGTGCGGGTACTGCGGCGGTTAAAGCCCCGCATTATCCTGACGCACCAGATAGACGACCCGCACCCGGACCATAACAATATCAGTCACCTGGTGCGAGACGCCGCGCGGCTTGCCAGCATGCGAAAATACGACGCCGAAGCCGGCCAGGACCGCGTACCCGTAGCGATCGTGGCCCACAACATTTTTTCGCGCCGCGTCCAGCCGAGCTTTATCGTTGATATCACGGGTTTTATGGAAGAAAAAATGGCCGCGATACACGCGCACCATTCGCAATTTTACAACCCGGATTCGAAGGAGCCCGAGACACGGCTGACTGGCGAAGGATTCCTGGATGAACTGGCCAACCGCGCGCGGTATTTCGGGTCCTTGATCGGTGTGGAAGCCGGCGAGCCCTTCTATGTCCGCGAGGCGCTGAATGTCGACGACCCGGTAGCGCTGCTGACGCGGCCGATGAATTTGTATTCATAATTAGCCGCAAAAAGGCACAAAAGGCACAAAAAGTAAGAACGCTTCGTATCACTTTTTGCGTTTTTTGTGCCTTTTTGCGGCCAGCCTCTTCATATCCTGCGTATCCTGTCTATCCTGTTTGAATCTTCTGGGTTAAAATTCTACAAGTTATGAAACCGCTTGCGCCCGAGGAAATAGAACTTAATAAAAAGCGAAAGGTGCTGGAGCGCCTGAAGGACCGGCTCGCCGACCGCGAGGAGGAGATGGCCGACCTTCGCGCGGAGCTCGAGCAATTCGAGGCGCAGTACACGATGGAGGTTGGGCGGTTGTATGCCGAGCTCGACGATATCGACGCCCAGATCGCCGAGGAAGAATACCGGCTCTACCCCGACGACGAGGAGATGAAGGCCAAGGCCGAGGAGGCCCGCCGCCGTGCCGAGGAATCCGCCGCCAGGGCGGGTGAAAACGGTGAGGGGTGCGATTTCAAATGGCAGCCGACCGCCCAGGCCAAAAAGGCGTATCAC
>Ga0190272_10001016_pt1 | contig 13680 bp, 19 predicted proteins | sample Popmic504T_FD_133746 | JGI IMG/M metagenome (GOLD analysis project Ga0190272, IMG submission 133746) | Populus adjacent soil microbial communities from riparian zone of Shoshone River, Wyoming, USA - 504 T | ecosystem: Environmental > Terrestrial > Soil > Riparian zone | place: USA: Wyoming...
CCGTGACCGGCGAGATCTGGCACACCAGCCTCGGCGGCAACCGGGTCACCAAGATCAATCCCGCGACCGGGGTCCCGATCGCGTCCTACCCGCACGGCAACGCCAGCGCCCAGGGTGTCGCCGTCGACTCCGACGGCAACGTCTGGGTGGCGCACTCGCTCTTCGGCGCCACCACGGTCGGCCACCTGCGCACCGACGGCACCTACGTCGGCAACGTGACGCTGCCCGGCGGCAACGGTCCGACCGGCGTCGCGGTCGACAGCAACGGCAAGGTGTGGGTCGCCAACATCAACAGCAACAACGCACAGCGGATCGATCCGAACGCCGGTCCGATCGGTGGTGGCGGCTTCCCGGTCGGCGCGGTGGACCTCACCGTCGACCTCGGCGCGGGCGCCGGCCCGTACAACTACAGCGACATGACCGGCTCCGTGCTCGGCGAGGTCACCGCGCCGGTCGGCACCTGGTCGGTCGTGCAGGATGGCGGCACCGCGGGCACCGCGTGGGGCACCATCACGTGGAACACCGAGCCGGAGGGCAGCGTCCCGCCGGGCACCAGCATCACCATCGAGGCGCGCACGTCGGACACGGAGGCCGGGCTCACCACCCAGCCGTTCGTCCCGGTCACCAACGCGACGAAGTTCGCCATGACCGGCCGCTACATCGAGGCCCGCGCCACGCTGCGGGCCAACCCGAGCGGCGACAGCCCGGTGCTGTCGGACCTGCGCATCCAGACGTCGGACCGCACCGGCGTGTTCTCCTGCCAGGCCACGGCGCTGAACCTCGCGGGCATCGTCGTGGTGCGGGCCAACCCGCCGGACGTGCCGTGCGCCGACGACCACGAGACGCTCGCCCAGATCCAGCTGGGCTCCGGCATCCTCGGCGTCAGGGCCACCGCGCTGGACGCACGGACGGAGCTGACCCCGGACGACCTGCCGAACACGGCGCCGGCCGTCGGGGACAACGCGACGTCGACGGCGTTCATCGACAACACGAGGGTCACGGCCACGCTGGTGACCATCGAGCTGGGGGTGATCCGGTCGACGGCGAGCGTCACCTGCGTCGCCGGGCGCACCGGGCTGATCCCGGCGTTCGCCGGCTCGTCCACCATCGCGAGCCTGCGGATCAACGGGCTGCCGATCACGGTCGGCAGCGCACCGCTGACGATCCCGCTGCTGATCGGCGCGCTGCACCTGAACCAGACCGTCACCACCGGCACGCGGGTCACCCAGCGCGCGGTCTTCCTCGACACCCTGCTGACCGACCTGGTGATCGGCGAGGCCACGGCCAACGTCGAGAACCTGCCCGGCAGGCCCGGCGGAAACCCGTGCGCGATCTGACCATCGTTCGTCCGTCTTGACGTGAACTCGACTTCATGGTGGTCATCGTGGTGCGCATCATGGTGGTCGGGTACGGCCGAGGGGTCGGACGAGGACGACGAGGATGACGGACGAGCACTGGCCGAGGTAATCCAGCTCTCACCGAGGTCGCCTGACCGGCTGCCCGCCAGCCGGGGGGCAGTGGCTGTTGCCGGTGGTCGGCCGTGACCACTGAGCACAACGAGTACAACGGGGCGACCGTTACACCACTCATGCCCCGTCGTGATCATGCGCTGGTCGAGCGCTACCTGCTGGAGTGCCAGCAGGGACACCGCCGGTGGCGGCCGACGACGCTGCGTACGGCCCGGGGGAACCTGCGCTGGTTGGTCGAGCACCTGGCCGGCCAGGGCGTGGATCTCCGCACGGCGAAGCGACGTCACCTCAAGGTGTGGGGCCGGGACATCCGGCTGCGACGCGACGGCGAACCACGGAGCGAGAGCAGCGAGAACACGCTCATCACCCACACCGCCGGGCTGTTCGACTGGCTGGTCGAGACGAAGATCCGCAGGACCGACCCGGCGCGGGTGCTGCACCGGGTCCGCGTCCCCGAGCGGCAGCCGCGACCCGGGCCGAAGCCCGACCCGCACCGCGCGCTGGTGTGCGCCGCGGCGAACGAGCTCTACTTCACCTGGCTGGTGATGATCCTCTGCCTCGGCGCCCGGTGCTGCGAGATCGCCTGGGCCAAGGTCGAGGACATCGAACTCGACGGCGAGGGCGGCGCCCTCTGGTACTGCATGGGCAAGCGGAACAAGGAGCGGGTCATCCCGGTCCCGGCCGGCGTGCTGCGCGAGCTGGCGCCGTTCCTCGACGGCCGCAGCAGCGGCCCGGTGTTCACCCACTCCGACGGCACCGCGCTGGACCCCGAGCGGGTGTCGCGGCGGTTGAGGGACTTCCTCAAGGCGAACCGCATCTACACCACGCCGCACCAGTTCCGGCACCGCTTCTCGACCGACTACGGCGAGTTCGACGGCAACATCTTCAGGCACTGCCGGGTGATGGGCCACGACACCCCCGAACAAGTCATGAAGTACACCGCCACCACAGCGACGATGCGCCCCATGCGGCAGCTCGCCGAACGCCGGCTCACCGGAGTCCCCCGGCCGGCCGGTCGAGGGTCAGGCCACCGGCGTCCGAGTAGCACTCCAGCAGAAGCCGAGCCGTTCCCGGGACGGTCCGCATGACGACTCAGCCAAATGGGCTACCAAGCCCGGGCCCTTCAGCACCAACGAACTACACCGAGTCACTGACTCGGACCCAGCACGCAGGAGGCGCGGCCACCGGGAGCACGCATGCCAGGTCAACGGCGACGACGACATCAAATCCGCGGCGGGGACGGATACGGCAACGACCGCTACCTCCTGATCGTCGCCGACGCCGACGAGCAGACGGTGACGGTGCACGCGCCCGAGCCGGTACGGCTCGACCTGCACGGGATGCACAGGCTCAGCTCAGCAGCCGGCGAGGGCCACTGGATGCTGCTCACCGGCAGCTGGGCCCCGGACGAACCGACACCGGACGCGCCGCCGGCCGGCTAGCGACGATCGCCCGGGCCGAGGAGTCACCGTCATGACGACCCTCCGGGACGTGCACGACGCCATCGTGGCCGGCGACCTCACCGCCGAGCAGCGCCTCCTCCTGGCCCGCCTGGTCGCCGTCGTGGGCGACGGACCCCCACGCGGGGACGCCCAGCTCGTCCGCGCCGTCGGCGACCGCTACTACCGCACCGCGCGGGAGCGGTACGACAACCTGATCACCAGCCTCCACGCGGCCGACGCCGAAACGGACACCCCGTCATGACCACGCGCACCGCAGACCCAGAGGCCATCCTCGCCGGCGCTGGCCACGATGTGCTGGTCGCGCTGGCAACGTTGGTCGACCGGCACCCGGACCTGCGCCCCGCTCCGGCCGAGCTCGGCCAGCTGCTCGACGACCTCACCGCGCTGGTGCGCCGGGCCCGCGGCCGTGTCCGCTCGGCGACCCGCGCCGCCGCACCGGCGACGCCGGCGACGGTGGCTCCTGCGGTGGCCCCGCGCCCGACCACCCCGCCGATCGCGCCCGTCGTCCCCGCACCGAACCCGGCACCGGTCGTGCCCACGGTGGCCCCGCCCCCCGTCACCCCGGCGCCGATGGTCGCACCACCGGTACCCGCCGTCCCCGCTGCGCCGACTCCGGCGCGGGTGGCGCCACCGACGGCCGCGGCGCGACTGCCCGGCGCACCGACGCCACCACCGGCCCCGCGCGGCCGGGCACGCCGGTGGCGATGGCTGGTGATCGTCGCGGTGATCACGGTCGCGGTCGTCGCGGTCTGGGGCCTGCGCGGCGCCACCCCGCCGGTGACGCCGGCGACGCCGGCGACGACCCCGGCACCCACCACCACGGTGTCGATCGGCCGGCCGGCGGACCCGCCCACCGCCGACGGCGCCCGCGCCGCGGCCCAGACCTACGCCGACGCCTGGTGGGCCGGCGACGCCACCACCTGGTGGGCCGGCCTCACCCCGGAGATCCAGACCCGCTACACGCTCGACGACGTCGAGCAGCTGCTCGATGAGCACCCGGCCCGGCCCCGGCTGGTGGCCACCGGCGCGCGGTTGACCGGACCGGGTACCGCGCTGGCCACGTTCGCCGGCGGCGACCAGGTCCTCATCTACGACGGGCGCCACTGGAGGTGGCAGCCCAGCCCCTGAACGCGCACGAAAAGCGCCCCCGGCCGGTGCTGGACACACCGAGCCGAGGGCTGAGCACTCACCCCCCAGACCCGAGGGAGAGCACCCACGATGGACACTCGCACGCCACCCGGATTCCCGCGACTACTGGACACCACCCGGCCGCCTCGGCGACGGCGCCGCACGCGCCGCGGGCACCTCCGACTGGTGCACGACACCCAGCACGCACAGCGCGAGGTCGTCCACCTGGAACCGGCCCGGCGGCCGGTGCCCGGATGGGAACCGCGTGAGCTCACCGCGGCCGACCGGCTGCGCATCCAGGGTGACGAGCACTACCACCTGGCCATCGCCTGCTGGCGCACCGCCGCCGTGATCGACGAAACGATCCGGTGACAGGCGGCCGGCGGTGTGTTACTCGTCGGCCTGACCGCGTCTCAGGGCGTTGATCTGCTCGCGCAGCCGGCCGACGTCCCAGCGATAGTCGCCGTTAGCCAGGGTCAGGTCCGGCTCGATCCACCCCTTGCGGACGTACCGCTGGATGGTGCGCGCCGAGATGCCGAGGGCCGCCGCCGCGTCGGGCGTGGGCACAAGATCAGGCACGCCCCGGACGCTATGTCGCCAGAGTCCCCCACATGGCGCAGCTGTCGCCAGAGTCACCGAGAGTCCTCTACAGTCGTCACGTGCTGCAGCCCCGGGGTGACGCGACGGCGGGCCGAGGACCGGACGCCGACCTCGTGCGACCGTCGATCGCACGACTCCGCGACGACACCGCGACGATGCTGGACATGCTCACCCGCCGGTGGCCGCTGGTCGCCGAGGCGTTACTCGACGGCGCCACGCCCGACCAGGTGGCAGAGGCGACCGGCCTGCAGCTGTCGGACCTGCGGATCGGGCTGACGCGGTGGGCGTCCATCGCGGTAGACACCGGGCAGATCGAGCCGGCCGCGAACGTGGCGCTGATGAACGTGGTGTTCGGGCCAGCCGGCTAGGCCAGCCCGGGCGACTCGGAACCAGCACGCAGGAGGCGCGGCCACTGGGGAGCACGCATGCCAGGTCAACGGCGACGACGACATCGAATACGGGGCGGCGACGGATACGGCCGGGACCGCTACCTCCTGGTCGTCGCCGACGCCGACGACCAGACCGTGACGGTCCACGCGCCCGAGCCGGTACAGCTAGACCTACACGGCGCGCACAAGCTCAGCTCGGCGGCCGGCGAAGGCCACTGGATGCTGCTCACTGGCCAGTGGCCACCGGACGAACCGGCGCGGGACCCGCGGCCCAGCGGCTAGCCGGAACGACGGGATCCCCGTCCACGTGGCCGTCAATCCTGTCGGCCTGACCCTGGAGTCGTACCTCGAGTGCGCTCTGAGCACGGGCCGGGCGCGTAACGCAACGCCATGACCTGGCGACACCCGGACGTTGTGCGAAGAGCGTGGAGAGGAACAGTCACATGAACGCCACCCTTACCCGAGCCCTGATCGGCGCCTCGGTCGTAGCACTCCTGGCCGTAGCCGGATGCGGTGGCAGCGACGAGCCGGAGGCGGCGGCGGCACCAAACCCCACCCCTGAGCAGACCGCCGTCGCCAGCACGGCACCCACCACCACTGCGGCGGCCACGCCAGCCGCACCCAAGACGCCCCAGGGGTGGCTTCTCAAGAAGGTTGGCGAGCTTGGTGGGCTGGGGTGCAGCGACACCGTCGACGACTGCTTGATCAAATTCCAGGTCGACCGTATCGACGTCAGCCCCAAGTGTGCCCAGTACGGAATCGCTCCCGAGGCGGGGAATCGAACCTTGGTCCTGCACATCTCGATGACTACAGGCGGAATCACGGCCGAGGAAGCCATCACTGCGGGCACCATCTTCAATCCGTATTCCATGAAGGGGCTTACGCCGGATGGTTTCGTTCACGAGGCCAAGCCGGGTGCCTGCGTGGATTTCAACGGCTCGTTTCCGAACGAAATCGCACCGAACAGCAGGTACGCAGGCACTCTTGAGTTGGAGCTTCCGACGACCGTGACGACCATCGCCTCCGCTGGTGACAGCTTCGATACCACCCGCGGATGGGCCTGGCCGATTCCGTAGGACCACCAGTGCTTGCAGGTCATAGCCTCGCGTGCCATGGACGCCGAACAGCGCCCCCACCGCGTCGGGGCTCGGATCCCGATGCGGTGGGGGCGCTGTGATGCCCGGACAGTTGACCAGCCCGGGCAGTTCAGGGGTTGGTGGATCTACGGGGTGGAGCGGCGGCGGCCGCCGTGCTCGTCGAGGCTCCGGTGAAGTTTGTCGCGAAGTTCGTCGGCTTCGGCCGCGGTGAGCTTGTTGGCGATGCGGTAGACGCCGTCGGACTGGAGCGTGTGCAGGTACACCGGCTGTTGGGTGGAGCCGAGCAGGACCCGGGACAGCCAGCGCGGCATCCACCGCTGACGCTCCAGCCACCGCGCGCCGGCGTACACCCCGGTCACGCACACGAGGACGAGGAGCTCGTCGACGCGGTCGGCGGCCGCGGCGACGTCGGCCGGCAGGCCGAGCGAGAGCAGCCAGGCGAGCAGCGCACCCCAGGCGGCGGGCACGCCGGTGCGCACGATGGACGTGCCGACACCGGGGAGCGTCGGCGGTTCAGGACTGGACACGGGGCTACCTCCCAGGCGGTCGTGATGGTGGTGGCTGGCGCGGCGACGGCTCCGCCGGTGGCTGAGACGGCGGGGCGGGCGGGCTGGTCGGGGGTGGAACGGGCGTCGCCACGGTCAGGCGTCGTCCGCGGCGCCAGCGCGGGCGAACGCCTGCCGGACGGCTTCGTGCATCTGGGCCTCGGTGACCCCGGCGGGCAGCGCGGCTGCGATCCTGGCGGCCAGCGTGGCCACCTGGTCGTCGGTGATGGTGAGGTCGGCGTCCTGGTCGGCGGCGACGATCTGTCGGACGGCGGCGATGACGTCGGCCTCGTCGTCGCGGAGGTCGCTGCCGAGCGCGGCCACCTGCACCTCCAGCCGCTCGGCCCGCCGCTGGGTCACCTTCACCTCGTGCAGCACCTCGCCGAGCGCGAGGCTGGCGATGAGCTTGCCGCCGTTCTGGTAGCCGGGCGTGCCGATCGGCACGTCGATGATCTCGTTGCTCAGGCTCACGTCGTCGCCTCCGGTGGCGTAGTGGCGGACCAGCTCCAGGAAGCGGGTCCAGGGGAAGTCGGCGCCCGGGTCGGAGCGCCGGGTGGGGTCGAGCACGGAGTGCTCGATGAAGCCGACCGGCGGGCCGCCGGTCGCGATCGCGCGGTCGAGCTCGGCGCGGGTGGCGTGCCGGATCGGGATGCCGTACCGCACGGCGATCGCCGCGGCGTGCCGAGCGGCCTGCCGCAGGGTGGCGTCCACCCAGGTCGGCGGCATCTCGCCCCAGCGGACGTGCAGCTTGCTGAACTCGTGCCCGTAACAAGCGCTGTTGTAGTCGCTGACGTGCCAGGCGGTGTAGCCCGGTGGCAGCAGCTCGATGACCGAGTCGGTGTCCGAGCCGACGTGCCAGGACACCTGCCGGTCGGTGGTGGCCGCGTACCGGGCGGTGGCCTCGGCCGACTGGTCGTCGACACCGTCGAGGTCCTGCAGGCCGGCGGTGATGTGCACGACGTACGCGAGCAGCGGCCGAGCGCGCGACGGGTAGTAGTGCGGGCCGTGCGGGTTGGGGCGGTCGAGCAGGAAGTAGCCCATGTCAGCGTTCCTTCCGTCGGCGGCCGGGTCGGCGCGCGCGGATCTGCAGCCAGAGCTGCCGGGTCATGACGATCGGCACCGCGGCGAACACCACGGTGCGCAGGACGGGATAGCCCGGGAACGGACCCCAGAGATTGCGGACGGCGACCAGGCCGAGGACAGCAGCCAGCGCACCCATGTAGGCGCCGAGATGGCGGCCCATCGGCGAGGTCCACCACGGCCCCGTCAAGTGGTAGATCACCGACGCGATCGCGGCCAGCGCGGCCCAGTACAGGAGGAGGTTGCCGGCCAACTGCAGCACGATCACACCTCCCGACGGCGGGCGAACGCAGCCGTGATGGCCTCGCTGAAGTGGTTGCGCTCCTGGGCGCGCTGCAGATCGGCCGTGAGTCGATCCACCTCAGGCTGCTGCCGGGCCAGCTGGTCGAGATGGTCCTGAGCCTCGGACGTGTCCGGAGCCGGCCGACGCCACGGCCACCTCACGACGGCCCGCCCGTCGCGTCGCTCGGACTCGGCAGCGACTGCAGGACCTCGTGGGTAACCCGCGCGCCGGTCAACAGCTGGTTGTTCTGCCGCATCGCCGTCTGCGCGGCCTCGTACCACTTGTCGCGCTCCGCCTGGGTGTCCAGCAACGCCGAGCGGGGCACCAGGCGGCCGGTGGCGATCAGCCACACCACAGCGCCCAGCAGCGCCCAACCGCCACCCTTGGCCGCCAGCTGGCCAACCATGTCGAGGCCCGCGTCCATCTACAGCCCGCGCAGCCAGGTGACGACGCCGACGGCCAGGACGACGTGGCCGGCGTTGCTCAGGTGCACCCGGTCGGATGCGAACACGCCAGCGGTGTCCGTGTTCGACCACGGCCCGACCCGGGCGAAGTCGAAGAACGCGGCGTTCGGCAGGCTGGCCGCGTAGGCATCGAGCCCGGCGCCGTAGTCGACCAGGATCCACAGCAGCCCGTGCGAGGCCACGAACCCAGGCCCGTGAACCAACAAGATCGTGGACCGCGGCGACACCGCACGGATGCCCTCGACCAGGGCGCGCATCGACGCCAGGTAATCGGTCGGATGCTGACCGAGCCAGCCATACGGAACCGTCCCCAGCTCCACCAGGACGCCGCTGGGCTGCAGCTGGCCGATCTGCGCCAGGACACCGGCGCCCCATTCGTCGTACCAGCACACGCGGTAGCACCAGCCGCCCGGGATCAGATCACCTGGCATCGCCCCGGATCTGGCCAGGTTCGTCGTCGGCCACTCCCATGCCGCTCGACCTGGCCAGCAGTTCGGCCAGCCGCAGTACGGGCCGCCGGCAGGGATCGAGTCCCCGACCACCACAAGGGTGGCGGTGCCGGCGGCTCGGTCCGCCGACCACGTGGTCGCCGACGGCCGGGTGTGCTCGTCGGGGCTGTGGGTCAGCGGCCCGGTCAGGGTGACCGCGAGCATGGTCACCGCGGTGGCGAGCGCTCGGAGTCTGCGCACGGTGAAGCTCCTTCGGTGAGGGTGGAAGGTGACGCGGACGGTCAGAGCTGGGGTTGGACGATCAGGCTCTTGTTCGCCCAGGTGCCCTCGCCGGCGGACACCCGGTGCCGCAGCTGGGCGTTGTAGGAGCCGCCTGGGGTCAGGCCGGGGACCAGGAGCGAGCGGCCCAGCCCGAAGGTCTGGACGTTCGTCTGGTGCTTGATCGCGTTCACGTCGGCGGCCGCCACCACCTCGGCGCCGCCACCGGGCGTGGAGCCCTCTCCGACTCGCGGAGCTGCATAGATGAACGAAGGGGTCGAGGTGAATGAGTCGCAGTTGTAGAACAACATCACCATGCCGGATGGCGGTGCTGTGAATGCGACTCCGCATGCCGTGCCGGCGCCGAGCGAGTCGGTGTACAGGGTCGATATCGACGTTCCGGCAGTGTTCTGCGTACTGGGCACCGTGGTCAGATCGGTGATCGCCTCGATGTCGGCGTCCACCCTGGCCAGCTCGACGTGGACTGCGTCGGCGAGGGTCTGGCCCAGATTGGGCCCGTGCGGCGCGTCGCTGATGAGCTGGTAGGGCAGGTTGTAGGGGGTTCCGGTGGTGGCCATGGGCTCCCTGTCGGGTACGGGGCGGGCTCAGGTGGAGCGGTTGACGAACCGCGACGGGATCGAGGACACCCAGTCGACGCCGCCGGTGCCGGTGGCGAGCTTGCACTCGACGGAGACGAACACCGTGGTGCCGCGGTGGTCGTCCGGCCAGGCGTAGGACCCGTCGTGGAAGTACGAGCCGGCGGCCAGGGCGGATACCGCGTACAGCTCGGTGCCACCGGCCGGATTCGCCGCGGTTCCGGGGTGGTTGCCGTACCACCTGATTCGGATGTCGCCGGTGGCCGCGCCGCCGCTGACCGTGGTCTGCAGCGTGAACAGGCTGGTGGTGTGGCGCACCACCATCGCGCCGACCCAGGTCGGCAGCCAGTTGCCGAGGCTGTTCGCTTGCGTGGCGGCGTCGGAATTGGTCGGGGTGAACGCGGTCACGTCGTCGTTCATCGCGCCAGAGAAGAACCCGGGCGCGCCGGGTGTGACGACACGGCCGATGATCCACATCTGGCGGCGGGTGGACATCAGCAGCACGACGTCCCCGGCGCTCAGCACCACGGTCTGGTCGCTGGAGAGCATCTGCACGTTGGTCAGGTCGGCGCCGGCCACGTGGACGGTGTTCTGCCCGGTCTGCGGATCCCAGGCGGTGATCGTCCCCTGCCGGATCCGCACCGGGTCACCGCCGGCGGGGACCAGCAGCGGCGCCAGGTCGTCGGTCCCGCCCACTACGGGACGCCCAGCGTGATCAGGGTCTGCTCCCGAGTCGCGGCGACCAGCGGCTGGTCGTAGGTCAGCGGGACCGTCAGCGACTCGATCACGTGCGTCTCGTGCCCCTCGGTCGTGGTGATCCGGACCGAGTCCAGCGATTCCAGCGCCGGGTTGGGCACCGCCGTGAAGTCGACGCTGTAGGGCAGGCCGATCACCTTGCGCAGCAACGCCTCCGCCGCCGACTGCGCCTGCGCCGTGGTGGTGATGAACGGCGAGGTGTAGAAGCGCGGGACCTTGCCAAAGGCGCCGCTCCAGTAGGTGCGACTGGACGGGTTGTTATCGACCACCGCGGCCCGGACCGGATTCGCCGTGTCGGCGCCCTCACCGGAGGCGACCACAGCGTTGTAGACGCCCTCGCGGGAGATCTTGCGGCGCAGCGCGACCAGCACGCCGTCCTCGCCGCCGTTGACCTCGAACACCGGAACCGTGCTGTCGGGCGCGGTGCGGATCACCAGCACGCCGCGGTAGTCCCAGAACCAGTCCTTGCCGTGGCTGGTGACTAGCTCGTCGAGGAACCCGTACCGGTCCTCCTCGCAGATCAACGACCGGCCCAGGGGCACGAGGTTGGTGCTGTCGTCCCATTCGATCACCACCTCCGGGTACACCTCGGTGACCAGCTGCTCGACGACATCGCCCACCAGGTCGGCGGCAGCGAACTGCACCGGGGCCAGGAGACGGGCTGCGACCAGGCCCGCCATCCGATCCTTGGCGGCGATCCGCACCGGGCCCTCCGGGGCGTCGTCCTGCTCGACGTCCTCGATCCGGTGATACCCGAGGCTCACCCACTCGATCCGGCCGCCGCCGTAGTCGATGCCCCGCTCGACGAACACCTCGTTGCCGTACGGGGTGAGCAGACCCGACATCGACCACGCCGCCGTGGTGACCATCGCCAGGGTCGAGCGCACATCCGCGGCGGCGTCCGAACGGACGTCTCCCGAGGTGATCGGAATCGCGCAGTCCTCCAGCGCCACCCCCGGGTCCAGCGGCGCAGTCCCCGTGCAGAAGGTCGTCAGCACCCGGGCACGGGAGACCATGCGGTGCGATCCCCGCACCGAGGCGAGGAACGCCGCCGAGACGGGCCTCACGGCACGATCACCTCCGCCGGGTCGCCGATCAGCTCCAACAGGTCACCCCAAGTGGCGTGCGCAGCCAGGACATCGCCCCACGTCGGGTAGGCGTTGAGCACCGTCTGCCATGTCGACGTCGCGCCCACCACGTCGGGGCCGGGTGCGGCGCACTCGATCAGCGGCAAGGCGACGTACCGTCGCGGCCCGTAGGTGGACCGGCGGCCGACCGAGACGTCACCCACCGCGGCGTGCATGGTCGGCACCGGACAGTCCGCCGGGGCGTGCCAGAACACCGGGTCACCCGAGGCCAGCGCCACGTCCAGGTCGTCGGCCTCGTCCGCATCCACGACCTGCAGTTCGATCGTCACCTGCCGCGACCCGCGGGTGTCGCTGACCACCACCGGCAACGTGCGCCCCACCACCGCGAACACACCGTTGCGAGCCGCCCGGGTGATGTCCGAGTAGTCCCCCAACGTCACCGACCGGTTCAAGAACGGTCTCGCCACGAATTTCAACCACGGCACGGTGAGCGTCGCCGTCATGGTGCCCGTCACGGTGTCCAGCAGCCCCGCTGCTGCGTTGTAGGAGCGCACCCGGTAGGTGGTCAGCACGCCGGAGTCGAACTCGTAGTCGTCGACCGCAGCAGCCTGGCTCGTCACGGTCGCGCCGTTGCCACCCCGGACGGTGGTCCACCGGACCTGGTCCACCGACCGATCGATCAGCACGGTGGCGGCGGAGCCGTCCAGGCCGGACACGGCCACCCGGATCCGGGACAGCTGCGAGTCGTAGGTCAGGGTCAGCGTCGGCGTCGATCCGCCGGAGGTCGGGGCGGCCCACGGTCCGGCGCGATTCGCCAGCCGCCGCCAGCCGGCGACGCGGGCCGCGGTGCTCATTCGTCCCAGCAGACCCAGGTGACCATGTTGCTGGCCGAGCCGGCGAACGTGGCCCGCACCCGAAGGAACTTGCTGATGGCCACGACCGGGCGCTCGTCGGGCATCCACTGGTAGGTGTAGGTCAGATCGGTGGCGCCGGCCGCCAGCGGGACCTCGACGAGGTCGAACACCCGGGTGGCGGTCGTCGCGCCCTCGGCACTGGCCGTGTACCCGGTGTTCGCGACACCCAGGGTGAGCAGCGACGCCGGTGCGTTGGGGTCCAGCGGCTGCACGCCAGCGGCGACGTGCGCGGTCACAGTGGCCGCCACATCGGTCTGGAGCAGCTCCACCACGCTCGCCGCGCCAGGGGCGACGTCGAGCGAGTACCCCCACGCGATCAGCTGGATCTGCCGGGTGACCGGCGTCGACAGCTGCAGCATGGTCTTGATCGCGGTGCCCGTGGTTACCTTGGCCTGCGCCGCGGTAGTCGGCATGGGGCCGTTCCACGTCTTGTACCGGTGCATCGTCGAGTCCGTCCTTTCGAGGTGGTCAGCGGATGCCAGCTGTGGCGCGGCGCTTCAGATCGCGGTCACGATCGCGGACCACCCGCTCGATACGGCCCTGCAGCTGCTGGCCGTCGATCGTCACGTACACGTGGACGTCGCCCGGTGGCTCGGGGGCGCCGCCGCGCAGTTCCTGCGCGATCTGGCTGTGCGGGGTGACCAGACCGGGGCGGCCACCCATCATCAGGTAGTCCTCACCGGCGACGGTGAGCATCTCGAAGCCGCGCTCGTTGACCCGGTAGAACCCGTACTGCCGCACCGGCCCCCCGGCAGCCCTGTCGCCCTGTGCGCCGAGTCGGACGCCGCCGGTACCGGCGAAGGTGGCCCGGACGGTGACGTTGCGGTCGTTGATCCCCGCCAACCAACTATTGACCTTGTCGCGGAACACCCGGAACTCGTCCGACGCGGTCTGCAGCTTCGGTCCGATGCCGGGCACCCATCCGAACGCCTTGGCCGCCCCGTCGACGATGGCGCCGAAGAAGCCGAGGATCACGGCGGTGATGGTGCGGATCACCAGCAGCACCGCTTCGCGGCAGGCGTTGAAGATGTTCACCAACGTGCTCACGATGACGATCACGGACCCGATGCCGCGGCCGAGGGACTCGAACGCGAACTTCAG
>Ga0190272_10001017_pt1 | contig 13671 bp, 10 predicted proteins | sample Popmic504T_FD_133746 | JGI IMG/M metagenome (GOLD analysis project Ga0190272, IMG submission 133746) | Populus adjacent soil microbial communities from riparian zone of Shoshone River, Wyoming, USA - 504 T | ecosystem: Environmental > Terrestrial > Soil > Riparian zone | place: USA: Wyoming...
AGAGGCCATTCTCGTGCTAGGACCGCTGCTTGCGCCGCTCGCGGAGTCCTACGGGTTCAGCAAGGTGATGTTCGGCATCATCATGATCCTCAACCTGGAGATCGGCTATCTCACGCCGCCCGTGGGGTTGAACCTCATCGTCGCCATGGGGGCATTCAAGCAAAGCTTCGGGCTGCTCTGCCGTGCCGCGATACCGTTCATCGTCATCATGCTGGTCTGCCTCATCATCGTGGTGTGGCAGCCGTGGATCGCCATGTACCCCGTGACCGGGCGTTTCTAGAGGCCCTCGCCTCGGCGCTAGATCTCCACCTACCTGCCCCGGATGATGTCCCACGCCGTATTGATCTGCTTGATTCGCAACTCACGCAGCTGCCGGTCTGCTTCGTTCTCGGCGAGATCGGGGTGCCAGCTCAGGCGCAGACCGTCGACGATCTTCTTCATCGCCGCTTCGCTCGCGCCGGGCATCACGCCCATACCGAGCACCTCGATGGCTTCGCCGCGCGTACGCGGCATCTCCCTTCGCAAGGCGGGGGGCGGCATCGGCGGCGCGGCGTGTAGCGGAGCGCTGGGCTGGCGAGGCGGAGGAACGGGAACCGTCGCTTGAGGCGGCGGACCGCGCAACGCAACCGGTCGCGCTGGGACGCCGGCCTTGCGGCGCCGCTTGTCGAGTGAGGCTGCGGCCACCTCACGAGGTCTTCCGGCGGCCTGTACCTGCTCGCGACGCCGCGCGACGGCAAACAGGCCGACCAGGGCCAGGGTAAGCACCATGAATGCCGCAAACGCACCCGCCGCGGGACTGTAGGCGGCGAACGTCAGCAGGCTCATCCGGCCAGCCTCGTCATCTGCCGGCTTGGCGGCTTCCTGTGCGGCAACGGTCTTTTCAGGCGCCGGCTGCTCTTTGGCAGCGGTGCGCTCAGGAGCAGGCTGCGGTGTCTTGGCAATCGGCGTCTCGGCGGCGGCAGTTGCTTGCGGCTCCGCCGGGGTGTCGGTCCGGTTGATGATCTTGGGAACCACAGGGCCACCTGACGGTGCCGGCGTCGTCCCCTTCTGAGCTGGCGCGGCCGCAGGTTTCGGGGCCGGTGCCGGCTGGGGCGCTTTCGCTTGGGGTGCGGGCACCGTCTCCTTGGGAGGTGTCACCGCTTGCGGTGCCTTCGGTGCGGGCGAAGCTTCAATGGGAGGCCCGGGCTGCGGCGTACCATGGCGAGGTTGCAGCGGCTCGGCGCTCGCGACCTTGGGCGGCGGTGGGACCGGATTGGCCGCGACAGGAGGCGGAGAAGGCGCGGCTTCTGTAACAGGCGGCGAGGCGCTGACGCCGGGCGTTGCTCTTACGAAGAACGCGTCGATTCCCAGCATCGGGGCAAAGCCGGCGGGCATGTCCACGATTGGGGGCGGTCCCAGCTCGCGGCGATCATTGCAGTAGCGCCGCATACGGCCGAAGCCGAAACCATCTCCGAAGCGGGAGCGGCGCGCACAGGGATCGTCGGGATCGAGGCTCCAGGAGGGTGGCATGCGAACCCGCAGCCTTCCGTCCTCGATCCACGCGCGCCGCGACCTACCTTCGGATGTCGCCGCGGCGACGACCGAGATCCAAGGCACACGATCTCCATCGCAATCGAGCGCAAAGCGGTGCACCGTCCACGTGCGGCACTGGTCGGGATTCGCTGGCGAGCAGGCCGTGAACGTCCGCTGCTCACGCGGGCCAACGATCTGATGGCCCTGTTCCCGCGATGGCGTGAGCAAGGGGCGTCCGCCCAACATCGTGCAGGAATACGGCATGACCAACAGTTCGGAGGCGACAGCGGAGCCGGCCGGACCTGTCAACAGCAGTGCAAGGGCGAGCAGCCGGGTGCCCGGTCTCCAAACGCGCATGCGAATCCCCGCAACGGGAAGCGGCGAAATCCTTGAGCCGATCCACGGTGATAGGCGCGCGATAGGGCTGCACCGTGACGGCTTTGTGGCCGGCTCGCGTTCTCGGGGGCAGGCGCTGGCTTTAGCGCGGCTTGTTCATTAACTGCCTCAGCTTGCGCTGCTCCCACTCGGCAACGAACCGTGGTGAGCGTCCGTAGACCCCCAGGGCATGCGCAACAACCCCAATGCCCCAGCCGAGCAGAACCCAGTGCACCCACCACCGGCCGCCCGCTCCCACGTTGATGACAACGAGGAGCAGCATCACCACCGCATAGGTTGCGAAGTGGATGTAGAAGCCCTTGATCGCCGCCACCTGCCGCCTGGCCTCTGCGAGGCTCGACTCAGCCGGTGCGGGCGGAGAGATTTGGTCGGTCATTTCGTTTCCTTCGATCGCAATCAGGCAACGGCGGGGCGCGGCGCAGGTTCCGCCTGGCCCTTGCCCCACAGGCGCCGATGCATCCTGTCGAGCAGAAGATAGATCACCGGTGTCGTATACAAGGTCAGCACCTGCGACACGATGAGCCCGCCGATGATGGCGACCCCCAGCGGGCGGCGCAGCTCCGACCCTGGACCCACCGCAATCGCCAGCGGCAGCGCGCCGAGGAGCGCCGCGAAGGTCGTCATCATGATGGGCCGGAAGCGCGCGATGCACGCTTCGTGGATCGCGTGCGCTGCGCTCAATCCGCGCTCGCGCTCCGCCTCCAGCGCGAAGTCGACCATCATGATCCCGTTCTTCTTCACGATGCCGATCAGCAGGATGATCCCGATGAAGGCGATCACCGTCAGTTCCATGCCGGCAAGACGCAAGGCCACGAGCGCCCCGAGCCCGGCAGAGGGCAACGTGGAAATGATCGTCAACGGGTGAGCGAGGCTCTCGTAAAGCACGCCGAGCACGATGTAGACCGCCACCAGCGCCGCCACGATCAGCAGCGCCTGCATCCCTGCCTGCTGCTGGTAGGCCTTGGCATCGCCGGCGGGCTCGGCGCGAATGGAGTCCGGCATCCTCAGCTCGGCGATCGCCTGCTGAATGGCGGCCTGCGCCTCGTCGAGCGTCATGTCGCCGGTGAGGCCGTAGTTGATCGTAACAGCGGGAAACGGTCCCTGGTGGTTCACCACCAGGGGTGCCAGCGTCTCGCGTACCTCAATCAGGCTCGCCAGCGGCACCTGGGTGCCGTTTGCGCCCGGCACGAAGATGCGCGCGATGTCTGCCGGGCTCCTCTGGTAGCTGGGATCGATCTCCAGGACGACGCGGTACTGGTTGCGCTCGGTGTAGATGCTCGAGATCTGGCGCTGTGAGAACGCGTTGTTGAGTGCGCTGTTGATGTCCTGGATCTTCACGCCCAGGCGCGCGGCCGCCTGGCGGTTGACCGCAATGGTCGCTTGCAGCCCTCCGCGCTCGCGGTCGGTCGACACGTCGGTGAGGCCCGGCACGTCACTCAGCTTGTCGACGACCTTAGGCACCCATTCATACAGCGCCTGGAAGTCGGGGCTCCAGAACGTGAACTGGTATTGCGAGCGCCCCTGCCGGGCACCCGCACGAATATCGCGCGCGACAAAAAAGGAGACGTTGAGCCCCTCCAGGCCCGCCAGCGCGCGACGCAGCCGGTCCGTGACAACCTGGGTCGTGACGCCGCCCCGCTCGGAGAGCGCCTTCAGGCTGATGAACATGCGGCCCTGGTTGACGGAGGCGTTCCATCCGGAGGCTCCGATCGATGAACCGACACCCGACACAGCGGGATCGGCGAGAACGATCTCCAGCGCGCGTTGCTGAAGCTTGGCCATCGCCTCGAAGGAGATGTCGCCGGCCGCGCGGGTGGAGCCGAACACGAGGCCGGTGTCGTCTTCCGGGAAGTAGCCCTTGGGCGTCTTGACGTACAGGTTGACGGTGGCGACCACCGTGGCGAGCATGATGATCATCGTCAGGAAGCGATGTCTGAGCGCAACATCCAGCGTCCACGCGTAAACGCGCAGTGCCCACCCCATGGCGGCTTCCACGATACGATCCAGCCGCGTCGCGTCGGGGCTCGGCCCCGCCTTTACGAAGTGCGCGCATATCATCGGCGTCACGGTCAGCGAAGCCACGGTGGATACGACTATCGCAAACACCAGCGTGACCGAGAACTCGCGCAGCAGGCGGCCGACGATGCCTTCCATGAACAGGAGGGGAATAAAGGCCGCAACCAGCGAAACACCGATCGAGATCACCGTGAAGCCGATCTGGCGGGCCCCATCCAGGGCGGCGCGGAAGGGTGAGGCGCCGCGCTCCAGGTTGCGGAACATGTTCTCGATCATGACGATGGCGTCGTCCACGACGAAGCCAACGGACACCGCCAGCGCCATCAGCGTGAGATTGTTGATGGAGAACCCGGCCGCCCACATGGCGGCGCATGTTCCGGCCAGAGAAAGCGGAATCGTGATCCCTGCCGCCACCGTCGGCGTTCCGCGCCGCAGGAACAGGAAGACCACCAGCATGACGAGCACGATCGAGAGCGCCAGCGTGATCTGCATATCGTGCACGCTGGCCCGCAGCGTCGTGGTGCGGTCGGAGAGAATGGAAATCTCTATGCCCGCGGGTATCCATCGCCTTATCTCTGGCAGCAGAGCCTTGAGACGGTCCACGGTCTCGATCACGTTGGCGTCCGCGCTCTTCGTGATCGTCAGCAGGATCGCCGGCTGGTTGTTGAAGCTGGCCGCGGCGCGGGAATTGCGCGTTCCCTGCCTGACATCGGCCACCGCAGAGAGCCGGACCACGTCGCCCTTGGAGGTCTTGACGATGATGCTCTTGTAGTCGTCCACCGTGCGCAGCTGCGCGTTGGCCTCCAGCGCAATCGCCTGCTTCGCGCCCTCGATAATGCCGAGCGGGGACAGGGCATTGGCACGCAGGATCGCGTTGCGCACGTCGTCGATGCTGAGGCCCATGGTTGACAGCAGCATGGGGTTGACGCGTACGCGGATGGCGGGCTGCTCGGCACCGGCCGCTGTCACCTCGGCCACGCCCTCCACCTGTGATAGTCGCTGGACGATCACGGTGTCGGCAGCATCGTACATGTCGCTTGCCGGGATGGTCTTGGACGTGAGCGCGAGGATCAGGACGGGGGACGCCGCAGGGTTCGACTTCTTGAACGACGGAAGCGCGGGCATGTCGGCCGGGAGTTCCGCCATCGCGGCGTTGATGGCGGCCTGCACGTCCTGCGCCGCGCCGACGATGTCGCGCGACAGGTCGAACTGCACGGAGATGCGGGTCGAGCCGAGCGAACTGACCGAGGTCATCTCGGTGATGCCGGGAATCTCCCCCAGCCGGCGCTCGAGCGGAGCTGCCACGCGGGCGGCCATCGTTTCGGGGTCCGCTCCCGGCAGGACCGCGGTGACGCGGATGGTCGGGAACTCGATCGAGGGAAGGCTCGCCACCGGCAGGTTGAGGTAGGCGACGAGGCCGAGCAGGAACAGCCCCACCGCCAGAAGCGTGGTGCCGATCGGCCGCTCAATGAAAGGTTGCGAGAAGCTCATGGGGCTACTCTGCCGGCCGGGTGGCGGGCTCCAGCGTTCGCGGCGTCGCGGCAAGCTCATCCTCGCGCGGCGCCGGCGCGAACCTGGCCCGTACGCGTTCCATCGCCAGATAGATGACCGGCGTTGTATAAAGCGTGAGCAGCTGACTCAGCAGCAACCCACCGATGATGGTGACGCCGAGCGGGTTGCGGATCTCCGAGCCCGTCCCCGATTCCAGCGCCAGCGGTAGCGCGCCGAACAGCGCGGCAAGGGTCGTCATCATGATCGGGCGGAAACGCAGCAGGCACGCCTGCACGATCGCGTCGCGCGGCGGCATGCCCCGCGTCCGCTCGGCCTCGAGCGCGAAATCAATCATCATGATGGCGTTCTTCTTCACGATCCCCATCAGCAGCACGATGCCGATGAGAGCGATGAATGAGAAATCCATGCCTACGTACATGAGCGCCAGCAGCGCGCCGATGCCGGCCGACGGCAGGGTTGTCAGGATCGTGAACGGGTGAACGAAGCTCTCATACAGCACGCCCAGCACGATGTAGATCGTGATCACCGCCGCCAGGATAAGCCAGGGCTGTCCCGCCAGCGACCGCGTGAACTCGTCCGCGTCGCCGCTGAAGCGGCCCGTGACGGAGGTCGGCATGTCGATTTCGCGCTGGGCCACAGTGATGGCATCGACGGCATCGCTGAGAGATGCGCCCGGCGCGAGGTTGAAGCTGATGGTGACGGATGGGAACTGGTCCTGGTTCTGCAGCACCAGCGGCGCAGTCCGGCGCTCGATGTTGGCAACGGAGCTGAGCGGCACCTGCGCGCCGCTTCCCGAGGGCACATACACGCGCGAAAGCGCGCTGGGATCGCTCTGGTACTGCGCCATCGCCTCTAGCACCACGCGGTACTGGTTCGACTGCCCGTAGATTGTCGAGATCTGGCGCTGCCCGAAGGCATCATTCAGGGCATCGTTGACCGACTGCATGGACACGCCGAGTCGCCCAGCGGTGTCCCGGTCGACTTTTACGAAAGCCCGCAGGCCGCCGTCCTGCGCCTCCGATACGACCTCGCGCAGCACGGGCGCTGCGCGCAGCTTCTCCACCAGCCGCGTCGACCACTGCGACACCTCGCTCGAACTGCTGCTGACCAGCGTGTACTGATACTGAGCGCGACTGGCTCGCGTGCTGATCTGGATCTCCTGCACCGGCTGGAAGTAGACCGTCACGCCGGGGATCGGCTCAACCGCTTCCTGGAACCGAGTGATGGCCTGAGTGACATGCGTATGGCGCGCCTCACGCCCCTTCAGCGTGACCTTGAAATGGGCGACGTTGGGCGTCGGATTGATTGAACTCACCCCGACCACCGAGACCACGCCTGCAACGTCTGCATCTTTGCGGATGGCATCTGCGACCCGCTTCTGAAGCCGCTCCATCTCCGCGAACGACACCTCGGGACTCGCCTCCATCACGGCCGTGACCAGGCCAGTGTCCTGTACGGGCAGGAAACCCTTCGGCACGATCACGTAGAGCGCGATCGTCAGGACGAGCGTGCCCGCTGTCGTGATCAGGGTGGCCTTCTCGTGGCGCAGCACGAACTCCAGCGTTCGCCGGTAGACCTCGATGACCCGGTCCAGCAGACGGTTGAAGAAGCGCAGCACCCAGCTTTCACCGGCGCCGGTGTCGTGACGAAGCAAGCGCGAGCACATCATCGGCGTGAGCGTCAGCGACACGACCGCGGAAATCACCACGGCGATCGTCAGCGTCAGGGCGAATTCGCGGAACATGCGGCCCACGAGACCGCTCATGAACAGCAGCGGAATGAACACTGCGATCAGCGACAGCGTCAGCGAGATCACGGTGAAGCCGATCTCGCGGGCGCCGTTCAGCGCTGCCTCCATGGGCCGCTCGCCCCGCTCCATGTGACGCACGATGTTCTCGATCATGACGATGGCGTCGTCGATGACGAAGCCCGTGCCGATCGTCAGTGCCATCAGCGACAGGTTGTCGAGCGAGAAGCCGCAGAACCACATCACGCCGAACGTGGCGATCAGCGATACGGGCAAGGCAACTCCGGCGATGATCGTGGCGCGTAGGGAGCGCAGGAACAGGAAAACCACCAGCACGACGAGCGCGACGCTGAGGCACAGCGTGAACTGCACATCGCGAACGGAGGCCTGGATCGTGCCCGTGCGGTCGTGCACGATCGTCAGTCTCGCGTCCGTCGGAATGGATCGCTCGATGCGCGGCAGCTCCGCCTTGATGCGGCGCACCGTTTCGATGACGTTGGCGCCGGGCTGCCGGTAGACATCGATGATCACCGCCGGATGATCCCGGTACCATGCGCCGACCTTGGTGTTCTCGAGGCCGTCGACGACCTGGGCGACATCCTTGAGGAGCACCGGCGCGCTGTTGCGGTAGGCGATGATCACATCGTTATAGGCGACCGCATCCGTAATCTGGTCGTTGGAGGAGATCGAATACGATTGGTAGGGCCCGTCCAGAGATCCCTTGGGGCCGGAGACGTTCGCGGCAGCAATCGCGGTCCTCAGGTCCGCCATGCTGAGGCCGTACGCGGCCAGCCGAGACAGGTCAGCCTGGATGCGCACGGCCGGCTTGATCCCGCCCTCGATCGACACGTGCCCGACGCCCGAGACCGACGCCAGCCGCTGCGTCATAAGCGTATCGGCGAGGTCCGAGAGCGACCGGAGTGGTATCGTCTCCGACGTGAGGGCCAGCGTTATGATCGGCGTGTCGGCCGGGTTGAGCTTTGCGTACGTTGGCGGGTAGGGCAGGTTGCGCGGCAGCGTCGAACCCGCCGCGTTGATCGCCGCCTGTACATCCTGTGACGCCGCGTCGATATCGCGCGTCAGCGTGAACTGCAGCGTGATCTGGCTGATGCCGCTGGATGAGGACGACGTCATCGAGGTCAGCGCCGCGATCTGCCCGAGCTGGCGTTCGAGCGGCGCCGTCACCAGGTTCGCCATCGTCTCCGGGTTGGCGCCCGGCAACTGCGTGGTCACCTGGATGGTGGGAAAGTCGACCTGCGGCAGCGAGGAGACCGGCAGCCAGAGATAGCCGAGCAACCCGGCAAGCGTGACCGCAATGCCGAGCAGCGTCGTTGCGATCGGGCGCCTGATATAGGGGCCGGAGACGCTCATTCCGTCGCGTTGCCTTCCTTGCGCGCGCCGCGGTCGCGCCGCCGGTCCGCGGCTTCGGCGATGGCGGAGCGGCAACCTTCGGACAGCTGCGCTGCATTGGCCTGCAAACAGGACCGCATGGCGTCCCTGCTTTGCTCCACATTCGCGCAGAACTTCTTGAAGTCCTCCGCGCAGGCCGCGCGGGTCCGCCCGCCTCGCTCAGCTTTCGCGCTGGCCGCAGGCGGCCCTTGCTGGTCGTCCTCGGGAGCCGCGATGGCGACGCGGGCACCGTCCTTCAGCCGCGCGAACCCGGTGGTCACCACCCGTTCGGAGTTCGCAATGCCGCTCTCGATGACGGCATCGGTACCCGTCTGATGCGAGACCTTGATCGGACGCAGCGCTACGAGGTCGTCGGCCTGGACGACATAGGCGAACGTGCCGTTGGGTCCGCGCTGCACGGCCGGCGTCGGTATCACCACCACCTGCTTCAGCGTGTCGATATGCACGCGCACGTTCACGAACTGGCCCGGCCACAGCTGCTGGTCGGCATTGGGAAAATCGGCCTTCATGCGCACGGTGCCGGTGGCCTGATCGACCTGGTTGTCGACCACCTGCAGTGTGCCGGCGTCGAGCGTGGTCTTGCCGTTGGCGTCGAACGCTTCGACCTTGAGCGAGCCGCTCGCCGCCAGTGCCTTGTTGATTTGCGCGAGCTGTTGCTGGGGCAGCGTGAACAGCACGCTGATCGGACGCAACTCGGTGATGATCACGATACCGGCGTCGGAGGCGCGCACGAGGTTGCCCTCGTCCACCATGCGGATGCCTGTGCGCCCGTTCAAGGGCGAGAGGATCGTCGTATAGTTGAGGAAGGCCTTCGCGTTGGCGATGGCCGCCTCGTCGACCTTGATTTGCGCAACGAGTTGATCAACCATCGCGCGCTGGGTATCGATGGTTTTCTGCGCGATGATGTTGCCGCCAAGCTTGGCGTAGCGCTCCAGGTCACGCTCCGCATTGGCGAGCTGGGACTCGTCGAGTGCTTTCTTGGCGGCCGCTTGGTCGAGCTGGGCCTGGTAGGTGGCCGGGTCGATCTTGGCCAGCAGGTCACCCTGCTTGACCTCCTGGCCCTCCTTGAAATTGATGCTCAGGATGCGCCCATCGACTTGCGGCCGTACCGTCACCGTGTTGCGCGCCTTGGCGGTACCCACCCCATCCAGGTAGACCGGCACATCGGTCACGCGAGCCTGCGCAGCCAGCACGGGAACCGCGCCGTTGCCCATCTTTGCACGCTTGCCGCCACCCTGCTTCTGCATGGAGGGAAGCGCCGAGACATAGATGATCGCGGCGGCAACACCGAGCGTGACCGCTAACGCGAAGAGACGTTTCAAGAGCCTACCCACGTATCATCCTTTCAGGGCGAACCCTCGGCTGCCCCTGGGCATGGGCTGGGACCAGAACGCTACAAGGTGACCCGAACCGTCGCATTGTAGCGGCTTCCGGCCGGCAGAATCGTGCCCGGAAGGAGATAGGCCCAGCAAAAAGACCCGTGGCGGGCAGGGCTAGGCAGGATGGTGAAAATTCATTGTTCAGAAGGACATGCCTCCCGCCGGTGCCACCTTGGCAGCCCGCGGGATGGCACTGCTGAGAGGTAAATCAGCTCTTTTCCTTGGCCCGGGCAGCCGCACGCTCGGCGCGTGCCGCGTTGCAGCCGGTCGTGAGGTCCTTTTGGTTCGCGTCGAGACAGGCTCGCATGGCCCCTTTTGCGCGCTCGATGTTGGCGCAGAACCTCTGAATGTCGGGCTGGCAAGCGGTGCGTACCTTCGCGCGAGCCTCCGCCCTTTCGGACGCGGCGGGCTGCTGTGTCTCTTGTGATTGGGCTGCAAGAGGGAGCGCGACGAGAAGCATTGCGGCTGCGACTGTTAAACGACCCATTTCGCTTTATCTCCGTCATCTCGATGGTTTGGCGCGGCTTGGCATCGATGCCGCACGGGACCCCAGCCGCCTAAGAACGGCTGCTGACGAATGACCCGTCGCTCCAATTCTCAGACAAAAAGAGCCGCCCGTGAGCGGCTCTTATCTGCAACGGCAAAATCGCGCCCGCGGCAGTTTAGTCCAAGCCCTCGGCGCAGACGGTTGCGAGACCGCGGAAGCTTGGCCGCGATCGATAGGTCAAGTCGATTTGCCGGATCGCGCGATCGCGGCCTCGTAGGTCGAGGGCACGCGTCATCGTGCCCGCGCGGATTTGCGACCTGACCTGAATGTCATCGGGCGCGCCGTTGGCGTAGATCACCTTGAGATCGAGTACCTCGACATCGTTGGTGCGTGCCGAGAGCCTGATCGCCTTGAAGCGGCCTTCGCGCCTGCCCACGCGGATCGTGTCGCGATCCTTGCCGATGAAGGAGACCTGCTGGCAGCCGAGCTGCTCCCATCTGCCGAGCCTCTGCGCCTGCGCATCGGTTGCGACCAGCGTGATGCATGTCAGCGCAGCGAGAACTGTGCCGATCCTTCTCACCATCTTCACCTCCGTTTGCCGTTGCATCCGGGGCGAACGTTCAGGAGTGCAGAAATCCGTTGCGGATCATGATCCAAGCTTGGCCTGAGAAAAAAAGAGGGCCGCCTCACAGCGGCCCCCCGATCGTCACGAGAAGGCTTTCGCCTATTGCAGGCCTTCGACGCACACAGTGGCGAGACCTTTGAAGTTCGGGATCGTGCGATACACCATGTCGATGCGGCTGATCGAGCGCTCAAAGCCCCTTAGATCGAGAGGCGCAGTGCGATCACCCTGCCGGATGACGCGGCGAACGGGAATGTCGTCCGGCGCGCCGTTGGCGTAGATCACGCGCAGGTCGAGCATCTCCACATCCGCACCGCGCACGAGCACGCGAATAGACTTGAAGCGTCCTTCGCGGCGTCCCACGCCGATGCTGTCGCGATCGCGACCGAACAGGGAGACCTGTTTGCAACCAAGCTCGGTCCACTCGCGTTCGCCGCCGCCACCACCTCCGCCGCCGCCGATCATGACGCCCGGGCCGCCCCCGCGCCGCGAGGGTTCGCCGTAGATCTTCATTGTCGCCTGGCCGGCGAAGCTCGGTCGCGAGCGATAGACGAACTCGATTTCGCGCAAGAAGCTGCGGTCGCCGCGCAGATCGATCGGCAGATCGTCGCCCTGCCTGATCTCGCGATCGACGCGGAAATCCTCGCCGAAGCCGTTGAGATAGACGAGCCGCACGTTGATCAGGAAGATGTCGTTGTCCTCGGCTACGAGGTGGATACGGCGGAAGGCGCGCGTCCTGAACCACTCCTCGGGTTGATTGATCCTGACGATGTCGCGGTCGACCCTGAAGCCCACCCGCTTCTCGCCAAGAAACTGCCACTCTCCCCGGTAACCGCGCCGGTCATCGCGGTCGCGGCGCTGGGCCACGGTATCTGCCGCAAAGGCGCCGGCGAGCAACAGCACTAAGGCAAGCGTCCAGAAACGCCTCCCACGCATAGAAACCTCCATGGTCGAAAAAAATCGTGTCGTGATCCGACAACGGAAAGGAAATCGCGCCCATTCGCGGCGCCAAGATGGCCGCGCGATTTACGTTTCGTCAGAAATCATGAAGGCGCAGCTGACGTCTGCGCCGTCGCGAAGCGGCCGTTCGCGCAACAATTCCGTGCCCGATCAGCGGTCTAGTATTTGACAGAGCACCCGTACGGACGGGTCGACGCTAGCGCGACCGGCCGGCCTGCTGCGACCGCATCGAGTGCCTCGCGCACATAGTTGCGGGCGCGTTTCACACTCGCTTGGCTTGAGGACGGCTGGTCGTCGATCCCGCCCATGTATACCAGCACGCCATTGCCGTTGATGACGTACATATGCGGTGTTGTCGCCGCGCCGTAGAGCCGTCCGAGGTCGCCCTTGGGATCGAGGATCACGGCCGTTGGCTTAGCCTGCCGGTCGTCGGTCAGCTTGTCGGCCTCGATGCCCTCGACATGGCCCTGTGAGCCCGGTCGCGACGAGATCACCGTCAGCCATATCGAGCCCGCGTCGGTCGCAGACCGTTGGAGCGCCTGCATGTTTCCGGTCACGTAGTGCTTCACCGTGTACGGGCACTCGTGGTTGGTCCACTCGAGCACGATGGTCTTGCCGCGATAGTCGGAAAGCTTGTGCGGTTTGCCCTGGGAGTCCATCGCTGTGAATTCCGGCGCGGGCACGCCCGTCTGCGGGCTAGCCAGGGCGCGCGACGTGAGAAAGTTCGGAAGTCCGGCAATCGCCAGCGTCGCCCCGAAGCCGGCCAAAGCTTCCCGGCGCGTAACAAAGATCGGCATGCGGGACCTCCATTGGATTCTCGTCTTACCGGGTATGACTTCGCTCAAGCCAGCCTGCCTATCTTGATATGAACCCACCTCTGTTCATTCCGCAAGTGCGGCACACGGCGGTGGATCGGCAATTGTAGCCGCTTCCAGCATGGGCTTTTCGTGCTGATCTCCCAAACGTTTGCGCCGTGTTAACGGGCATTCAATGGGTTGGAGATAGTTCACACTTTGTTGGTCAGGCCGGGATTGCGGCGGTGTCATCTTACAACCTTATCGGTCGGCACGCCCACGCAGCGTTGCGGCTTGCTGCCCATCCGGCGGCGTGGTGTGTGCTTGCGACTGCCTACGTTCTGCTTGCGAAGCTGGGCCAAGGGCCGGGCGCCCTCATCGAGCACCTCGGTGGCTGCGACGATGCGACCCGCCTCATTATCGTGCGCGATCTCCTCGCCGGCGCCCCATGGTTCGATACGACACTCCCGCGCATCGGTGCGCCCGAGCCCCTTCTTTCGCATTGGTCGCGGGTGATCGACCTGCCGCTCGCGACCGGCATCGTTGCCATGCGACCTTTCCTCGGTGTCGACGGTGCAGAACTGGCAACACGCGTCATTTGGCCCACGATCCTGCTGTTCGCTTTGACGCTGGTCGTGACACGAGACGTCCAGTTGCGGGCGGGCACCGTCGCCGCTGCGTTTGCCGTGTTGCTCGTCGTGACGTGCGAGACGGCACTCGTGCAGTTCCGGCCGGGTCGGATCGATCATCACAACGTGCAAATACTTTGTGCCGTGGCGGGCGTGCTGCTGCTTGCACGGGGGCTTGAGGAATGGCGGCTAGGAGTGCTCGCTGGC
>Ga0190272_10001018_pt1 | contig 13664 bp, 13 predicted proteins | sample Popmic504T_FD_133746 | JGI IMG/M metagenome (GOLD analysis project Ga0190272, IMG submission 133746) | Populus adjacent soil microbial communities from riparian zone of Shoshone River, Wyoming, USA - 504 T | ecosystem: Environmental > Terrestrial > Soil > Riparian zone | place: USA: Wyoming...
CGGCGCCGAGATGTGCCAGGATTGCTGGAAGGAATGGCAGGAGAAGCAAAAGCAGCTTATCAACCATTTCGGGCTCGATGTTTCCAACCCCGATACGCACGAAATGCTGTTCGATAATATGAGGATCTTCTTCTACAACGAGGGCGTCGATATCACGCAGATCGATACCTCGCAGGAAGGCAAGGTCAATTGGTAGATACCGGGAGCGCGGACATCCCTGTCCGCATTCCGCTATATTGGCTCCCTCAACGGTAAAATTTTTCCAATACTGCCGGCATAATCCGCCCTTATAATTCGTTTTATGAAAAAAGCGATTTTATTTCTGTCCCTGATATTGATAACCATTTTTTCCGCCTCCGCGCAGGATGTGGCCGACCGGTCGTATGTCACAAAAACCGGTGAAAAGGTCCTCCGGTTCGAAGTGACCCTGCCGGTCACGAAGCAACGCGCGTGGCGGGCCTTTACCGACACGGACGACATGAAAGGATGGATCGCGCCGGTGATCAAGCTCGACATGCGCGCCGGCGGCGTCCTTCTGACAAATTATGACAAAGCGGCGAAGATCGAGGACGCCTCGACCATCCGCTTGCCCATCATCAATTATCTCGACGGCGAACTGATCACCTACAAGGTAGAGCTAAATAACGCGTTTCCGAAAAAGGCGCAGGACGAGGACCAGAACCTGCAGGAAGTAATCCAGTTCTTCGACCTCGGTAACGGCAAGACAAAGCTTGTCTCATCGATGATCGGTTGGGGAACAGGTAAGGAATGGGACGACGCTTACGCATTTTTTGCCAAGGGCAACAAATGGACGTACGAGGAACTGATAAAATACCTCTTAAAAAAACCTTAGACCCTGTACGGCCCTTTCCGCCTGGTTTTAAGCCAAATCCTTTAAACGCAGAGATCGCTGAGCACGCAGAGAAGAAGTTTAAAAGAGGAAAGATATTCTTGATAAAAGATTCAATATCCTTACACCCTCTGCGTTCCCCGCGTTCTCTGCGTTAAAAAAAGAAAAGCCCGCGCTTACGCTTGGGCTACTGATACTGATATCCCCGGTAAATTCCTTACTTCGCCGCTTTCTCGAATTTCAGCGCCGGCGAATTGATGCAATATCGCAGGCCGGTCGGCCTCGGACCGTCGTCGAAAACGTGGCCAAGATGGCCGCCGCAGCGCGCGCATTCAACCTCAACCCGCACCTCGCCGAGGCTCTTATCGGTCTTTTCGACCACATTCTTTTTATTCACGGGCTGGTAAAAGCTCGGCCAGCCGGTGCCGGAGTCGAATTTCGTTTTCGAGCTAAAAATCTTCAGGTGGCAGGCGGCGCAGTAGTAATCGCCATCCTCATGATTGTCGGCATACTCGCCGGTGTAAGGACGCTCGGTTCCCTCTTCGCGCAGGATGTGAAACTGCTCTGCGGTTAACAGAGTTTTCCATTCCTCGTCGGTCTTTACGATCTTGTTTCCGTCGAATACGTCGTCCGATGAAACTCCGGCTGTATTAGTCGCCGGCGCTTTTGCAGCCTTTGGCGGTGTCGCGGCGGCTTCCGGGCCGGCCGAAGCCGAGTCGTTAGTGCTCGAAGCGGAGCGGGCGCATCCGACCGCCACCGCGATGGCTGTAATAAGCAGAATAATTGTCGATGTATAAATAACCTTGTTTTTCATATAAATTCCCTTCCGGTATCAAATTCGTCTAAAAATTACTCCTGGATTCGAGGGTGTAATTTTTAGATGCGCCCGGGTGATTCCCTATGCATCCATTTTATTCCAGTTGGGCGAAAATACAGAAAGAGGGTGAAACTACAAATTGACACCGATGCACGCGGATAAGGAAATGTTTGCTTTGCCTGGTCGCGTAGCGACCGTATGATTTTAGCCGTGCCGTTCACGGCACGGTTAGGTGGACAAAGAGATCTCGTCGCGTGAGAGACGACTGAATCAATCGTCGCTGACGCGACGGCGCTCATTTTATGTTCTCCGTGGCTTGAAAGCCACGGCTAAATTCAATCCATCGCTTACGCGATGAAAACAGGTTTCCGGGATAGCGTATAATTCAATAAATGCCGAAACAACTCGAAAATAAGCATCCCCTCGCTATCCGCTGGCTGCATTGGGTAAATTTCCCGCTGCTGTTCATGATGATCTGGAGCGGCCTCCTGATCTATTGGGCCAACGACGTTTACAGCCTGAAGGTATTCGGTTATGAGCTGTTCAAGTTTTTTCCGAAGTCGTTTTACGAGTATCTCGAGATACCTTTTCGCCTGGCCGAGGGGCTCAAGCTGCATTTTTTCTTCGCCTGGCTGTTTACAATTAACGGCGTAATTTACCTGCTCTACATCATATTTTCGGGCGAGTGGCGGGCGCTGCTGCCGGTCCCGGGCTCGTTTAAACGCGCCGGCAAGGTAGCGCTTCACGACCTGCGCATCGTCAAAAAACTCCCCCCGCAGGGCAAGTATAACGACGCGCAGCGCATCGCCTACACCGGGGTTATCCTGCTGGGCGCGGGATCGGTCGTAACCGGGCTGGCTATCTACAAACCGCTGCAGCTCGCCTGGCTCACCACACTTCTCGGCGGTTACGAGTGGGCGCGCTGGGAGCATTTCTGGCTGATGGTCCTATTCGTGCTGTTTTTCGCCGTGCATGTGGTCCAGGTCGCGCTTGCTGGGTGGAGTAATTTTCGTTCGATGATAACGGGCCGCGAACTGGTGGATTTGCCGGAGCCGGAGCAGCCGGTGGTATCGGAGGCCGAACCGGAAGGAGCTACATTATGAGCGAAGAAAGGGATGATTTGCCCCTGCTGGACGAGGTGCGTGAGATAAAAACCCCGGGACCGGACAGGGACGACACTTCGGTTATTCTCAAGGAAAAAAGGCGCCTGAGCGATCCGCTGGCGGACGACGAGGCAAAAAAACGAATGCGGACCTACTCGCGGCGAGGGTTTTTGGTCGGCGGGGCGGCCGCATTGCTCGGCGTTTTCGGCTGGCGCTGGATGCCCGAGGAAACAAAAGAGAAGCTCCTCCGCCGGACTTTCGAGTTTAACGAGCGCGTCAGCCAGGTATTTTACCGCCCGTCGAGATTAGCGCCGGAATTTCCGCCCGAGAGTATTTCCCCGCCGCGGGTCAATGGCGGCGAGGGAATGTCCGGTGAGTTCGACCCGGCAAAATGGACGCTGAGCGTTGGCGGCCTGGCGGGCCGGACCGCCGACCTTGTCCTGACCCTTGACGATATCCGGGCCCTGCCGCGAACCGAGATGACCACCGAGCTGAAGTGCATCGAGGGCTGGACGGTGATCGTAAACTGGGCCGGCGTCAGGTTTTCGGATTTTGCCGCCGCCTACAGCCCCCAAACGCAAAGCGGCGCCCCCGCGGATATCGCCGTCCGCCCGCACGACCTGCTGCCCTATGTTTCGCTGGTAACGCCCGACAATGCCTATTATGTCGGGTGGGACATCCAGAGCGCCCTGCACCCGCAGACCCTGCTCGCTTACGAGATGAACGGCGCGCCCTTGCGGCCGGAACACGGCGCCCCCTTAAGGCTCGCATCGCCGACAAAATACGGCATCAAGCAGATCAAGCGTATCGGCCGGATCGATTTTACCGCCGAGCGCCCGAGAGACTTCTGGGCGGAAAGCGGCTACGATTGGTATTCGGGACACTAGATCGATTTGGGATTTGGGATTTCGGATCGCAGATTTGAGAACAGTTATTATTTATCCTTTTCATACGCTTTATCCATGTAAAAATGTAGTTTCAGTAGCGCCTTAAGATGTTCGACTTCGATTTGCCTTTCATCAACGAGCAATTTCACTCCTCTCATCGTGAACCGCACGAAATGGATGTACTGTGGAATGACGGCTGGCGGCATTTCGGCACTCATTTTTTCCGGTATAATTTGGCGATCTACGGCGACGCGATCCACCGGGTAATACCGCTCAGGATACGGCTGGCCGATTTCAGCTTTTCGGAAAGCCAGCGCCGAACCTTACGCAAAAATGCCGATCTGCAGACGCTTCTTCGCCCGGTGGAGATAACCCCCGAGCATGAGGCCATCTTCGACCGGCACAAGCTGCGGTTCGACCACGGGGTCCCCGATTCGGTTTACGATTTTATCTCGCCCTTTCCCGCTGCCGTTCCCTGCAATACCAACGAGGTCTGTGTTTACGATGGCCGCCGGCTTCTTGCCGCGAGCTTTCTCGATATCGGCCTACGCTCGACGTCAGCCATCTACGCGATGTTCGAACCCGAGCTGAGTGCGCGGAGCCTCGGGATTTTTATGATCCTGAAAGAGATAGAATATTCGATCGGGCAGGGTATGGATCACTTCCACCTCGGCTACTCATACGAGGGGCCATCGTTTTACGATTACAAAAAACGTTTTCGGGCGCTGGAAGCCTTCGACTGGCGCGGTAACTGGACGCCTTATGAATCCGAGTAAGTTACCCTGCAAGAACCTGCCTCTCCGCCGTTCTTAAGGAACAAATGACGCGTATGCGCGTCTAAAAAACCGGAGGCCTTATGCAGAAATTTACCAACCCGCTCGATAATATTCACATCGCCTCACCGTGCAGCGCCGACTGGAACCAGATGTTCGGCGACGGCCGCAAGCGCTTTTGCGGCGACTGCAAGCTCAATGTTTACAATCTTTCCGATATGACGCGCGCCGAAGCCGAAAGTTTCCTGATCGCGTCGGAAGGCAGAACGTGCGTGAAATTTTATCGCCGCCAGGACGGCTCAGTGCTGACAAAGGATTGCCCGGTGGGTTGGCAGGCGGTAAAAAGGCGCGTTTCCAGGGTCGCTGCTGCCGTTTTTTCGATGATCGCCGGACTGTTCGCGGGGCTTTTTGCCTTCAATCTTTTTTTCGGCCGGGACCAGGCTGTGATGGGCGGCATCTCCTATAATCCGTTATCCGGAAACAGCGCACGAAGCGTTCCTCCTCCCGATCGCGGCGCTACCATGGGAAACATTTCGGTGCCGATCAATCGCGTAGAACCGGCCGAAACCGAGTGGGAAGGCAAAATATCAAATCTGGACAATGTAAAAGGACAACTCCGGCGTGAGAAACCGAAGAGCAATCGGTAAGAATCGGCGGGACAAAAAGGAATTTTAACGCAGAGGACGCGGAGTTCGCAGAGTAAAGATATTTAAAACAAATCTCTGCGCTCCCTGCGTTTAAAATTGGTTTGCAGGGCTCGATTCTCCAATCCGCAATCCGCCCAAATTGAAATGATCCGGCGGCCCTCTCGAACTATTGCTGGTCAAGAGAGCGCGCCGGATTAGCGTCGCCGGTATTTAATCAATGAAAAGAGCGTCTTAAAACATCGAATAAAGACGTTGGCCGCTAACCTACATACACCTATTACCCGATGAGATTCAGATTTTCCGCCACCGAGTCCGGTGCCTCGTTGGTATACGGGATATCGGCGAACCCGGCAAACGCCCTGGCTATAAACTCGGGGTCGGTCACCTCGACATAGCGGGCGGTCTGCTCGGGCGTCATTACTTCGAGCATAAACTGGTCTTCGATCCAAAGCTCGACCAGCTGGAAAAGCCCCTCGCCGCGGTTGCAGACCAGTGTCCGCCAGCCTTCGCGCGCGCCGATGGCCTTGATCTCTTCGATGCTCAAGGGGGTGTTGATGTTCAGATGCGTCGCGACATATCGCGGGGGGTTAGCGGTCTGGACAAACTTCGCCTCGTATTCCTCGGTGCGGGTATCGATGCCGAAACCCTCTTCGGGCGGCATGCCTTCGCCGGGGACCAGTACGGTCCCGGCCGGGGTGATTTCGACACCCGAGCCGCGGCCGTCATTGGCCAGCACCATAAAAGAACCGGGCGCAGGGGGAAACGGGATCACCATCCCACCCCACAATTCCGCCAACACATTTGCTACTCTCTCGGGCTCGTTAGCCGCTATGGATATATGATTTAACATTTCTATAAAAACTCCTTACGTATGTATCAAGGGACAAATTTCGCCCCGCTGATATGTAACGCGAGGTTTGCGACAAAAATGTATCAGCCGTCTACAATCAAAATCGAACACATATTACAAAATCGAACACATATTAATTGATTTATTCAAGATTTTGGACTTGGCCTAATTGAGCGCTTAGCTAACCTTCTTTTTTCTACAATTTTAAGAAGGGGAACCAAAATTGCGTAATAATATATGATTTATGGAAAGACAAAAGCTATTTTTGTTGAACGCTGTTTAAAGCATGTGCAGATTCGAGAATCAGGAGGTTCGTTATGGCAGCGAAAATACAAGGAGTTATCGCAGGAAAGAGACGCCTTCCGTCCGGGGAGATAAAGGTAAAACCATTTTCTAGTTCCAAGGAGGAAAGAGTAGCTCGGATTAATTTAAGACAGGCGATAGTCGTTTCAATTATTACGACATTCGCAACGGCGGTTACTACTCTCGCGACCATTTTCATCAATAAGACCTCTGAGAACTCTATCGATTCCATGGTCAAACATCGAGAAGCAAAGGTTCAAGTTATGTCTGACCAGCTCAAAGAAAGAGATAAAGAACTCAATAATGTGAAACGAGAAATTCAGACAAGAATAGACAATGAAATAAACCCGAATAAGAAAAAAGAGTTAAATTATCTTAAAGATCGCGTTGATGAAGTTATTAATTATAATGGTCAGGTTTTTCCACTTATTTATTCGGGAGCCATTGAAAGCGTAATAAATCTAAAGCAAAAAAATTTCGTACTCGCAGAAATGAATCGCGAAGCAACTCTTGTTAAATTGTTTGAGGAAACCAAATCCAGGCAGATCCTTATTACACTCTTAACTCCTTATAATCTTAGGAACATAATTGATCCGAATTTCATTCTAATAACAAACGAAGTCGGCAGTTTTACCAATAGAACCGGCACGTCAATACCCAGAGTTCTGGAATATGAGTCGGAAAATTATTTAAACAAAGCCATCAAGATTTTCGATGAATCGATAAATTTGTCCAGGGAAAGATTAGATCTTAACGAATTTAATGTCATTAATGCCGATAAATCCATCAAAAGTTACCTCGCAGAAAAAGGGGGTTCATCTGGTCCTAACAGTAGCTGGATTGGCAAGAGATCAGTCGACAAACGGCCTATCGAAGGGGAAGCAGTAGGAAATGCTTTATCTGGAAATCACTTTAGTAAAGTCCTTGCAGACGAGCTTGCAAACCATAACGATATTCTGACCATGGACAATTTCGAAGGAGGTCAAACGCTCGATAAGTTGATCAAGAAACCTATTATGAATGGGGATGATATTAATCGTTTGAAGGAAAGGAATTCCGCTAATGCGATAAGATTTACCGTGGGCCGCACTTTTTGAAATTAGGCAAAATAAGTTTACGAGCGTCATTCTCCTCACCCGGATTTTAACGGAACGAACCGTCCCGACACCGGTCTCCGATCTATGAGGGAGTCGAACAAAGGATCACAAAATACTCGGAACAAAATCATCCAAAATTTGTCTAAACCGAGTATGAGAGAATCCACCAATCCACTGGACAAGATCAAGATAGCTTCGCCCTGCGGCGCAAACTGGGACGAAATGTACGGCAGCGAGCGGAAACGCTTTTGCGCGGATTGCAAGCTGAACGTCTACAACATCTCGGAGATGACAAAGGACGAAGCTGAAAACTTTATTCTGCGGTCCGAGGGACGCCTGTGCCTGCGTATCTATCAACGGCGAGACGGTACGGTCATTACACGTGACTGCCCCGTCGGTTGGGCGCGTGTGAAGCGAAGGATCTCGAGGGTTTATTCCGCCGCGCTGGGTATCGCGGGTGGATTCCTGGCCGGGGTTCTGGGGCTCGGCGCGCTGCGGGAGCTGGCTGCGTTTACCGATTACAAGGACGTGCCTGAGCCTTTTTATAACACAACCGACGACGGTGTAAGATTCGGCCTATACGGCTCCGTGGATAATTTGCCGGAAATAAAAACGAATATCTCCAAAGAGAGAAAAAAGAATAAACGCGAAGAAGGATTCGTTGTCGGAAGACCGGAAAAAATCGCCAGCATCGAGTCGTCCATACATATGGACCCTTTCCGAACACCGCGTTAGTTACCTGATCTAAATTGCTGTTAGCTTTAGCTGAGCAATCCAAATCCGAAAAACCTAAAATCCAAAACCCGCCATTGTGGTATCTTCGAAACATGGAAGTCACTACCCCCTCTGAACTCAACATTTTGTCAGATTTTCTCCACGATTCGGACATGGACATCGATACGTTGGATTTTAATGAATCCGAATCGACCATTAGTGTGGTTTTCGAAAAGGAATTATGGGAAGATCGGGCGCCTCTCGGCGGGTTTATTATTTTGAAGGTTAGCGTGCCCGTTCAGAAATTTGTTCTGTCGGTCTCAAACGTAACGGGTTATGAACTTAACGATACCGAGAAAATTGGCTGTTATGACCTTAGCGAAGTACTCCTGGACCCAGCCGGAAAACGGATTGAATTTACGACCGGCGTGCCGCTCGATTTTGCGGTTAACGTTAGTTCCCTTAAAATGCGGTTAAATAAATCATCCAGTGCGCCGGAGTGGGTAAACCGCCGCTGCTTACGTTTTCTGGGCTAGCCGAAAACAGCGATAAGATTGAGCGTTAAGTTTTGAAAGGTGAAGAGCTCGTTGGCTTTTTGAATGGCAAAATTAAGCGCGTGATTGTGATGCGCGCGTTTGGTCATCTGCATCCAATAGAGAACATAGCGGCCCTGCGTGTTGGGAGTGCGGTCGTTGAGGACGGAGACCCGCTCATCAATTTGCATACAAAATCAGATTCGCCTAAGTTAGAAGAAAAGTTTCGCACAAAGCAGGGGAGTTTAACAGGGATAACAGGATAGTGAGGATGGTAAGAAACTGCTTCTCTCGTGCTCCGCAGACTATAAAGTTGCGATCGCTGCCAATATGAAAAGAGTAAAAATATTCCTGGTTATCCTGTCCATCCTGTCTATCCCTGTTGAAATTTTCTCCCAGGATTTCAAAACGGTCCATGACGGGGTTGAGTACGCCGAGGTGACGAAAGAAATATCGGGGCTCAAGGTCAATATGAACCTGCTCCGGCTCGATCTGACAAAGGTCCGGCTCGACGTCGTCCACGCCATGGATGAAGCCATCGGCGTCGAGAAAACCTCGTCGATCGCGTCGAGACACGGAGCCCTGGCCGCGATCAACGCCGGATTTTTCCGCCTGGATAACAGCCTCTATGCAGGTGACGCGGCCGGCGCATTGACCATCGACGGCATAGATTACAGCGAATCTTATGCCGACCGCATCGCCTTATTTATCATGAACGATCCGAAAAAGACGGGCCCCGACAAAACCGGGGTGTACATACGCCCCTTTGGCAGCAGGTTTGTTGTTCTTTTCGGCGAGGACCAGATCGACCTCTCGGGCCTTAACCGCGAGCGAAAGGAAAACGAGTTGATACTCTACCGCCCCGAGTTTCACAAGACGACCCTTACCGGTCCAAACGGCGTAGAGGTTATCGTCCGAAACAACCGTGTCGAGCGTATTCTCGACGGCCGCGGAAGCACCGCGATCCCTGCGGATGGATTCGTACTTTCCGCTACCGGCACGGCCCGTCCGGGCCTCCTGAAATATGCTCGAATCGGGGCGAATGTGCAGGTTTTGAGCGCTGCTTCGCAGACCTTTTCCAGCGACGACCCGGAAGCTAATGTACCCTTTTCCTCGCAGCCTTCTCTTTATGGCTTAGCGGAAGATATTGTCGCCGGGGTCCCGCAGCTCATTAAAAATGGAAAGATAAAGATCACCTGGGAGGAGGAAAAATCTACGAAAGAGTTTGTCGAAACGCGCCACCCACGGACCGCGGTCGCCAAGCTGAAGGACGGGAAATTCCTGATGATAACGGTCGACGGCCGGAGCGAATTGAGCGGCGGCATTGGATTGCAGGACCTTGCGGAATACCTTTTAAGTTTGGGCGCAATAGACGCGATGAACCTCGACGGCGGCGGCTCGACCACGATGTTCGTAGGCGGCAAGGTCGTCAATCGGCCGTCCGACAAGGAAGGCGAGCGCAAGGTGAGCGATGTGCTTTTGGTCAGCCCGCGGAAACGTTGAGAATCTCCGCGTAGCGGCATATGAGTTTAGCCGTGGGTTTTAACCCACGGATCTGATTCGGGGGATTCTTGTCGCTTCGCGACAATTGATTCAGCCGTCGCGACGCGACGAATGGTTTGCTATTCGATACCGTGGCCTAAAGGCCACGGCTAAAATCAACGGTCGCTACGCGACCAAGACCTTCTCATCCACCGGCAACTACACAACAAGAGCTTCTCATCCACCGGCCGCTGCGCGGCCCAACACCTTATCCAAATAAGCCGCCGCCTTCTCCAACGACACGTCCGCGGCCTCCAGCCCGATATAATTGTCCGGCCGGAGCAGCAGCATAAACGACTCCTTCGCCCCGAACGCCTCCGCGATATTCGGATAGAGCGGGACGGTGTGGAAATCGACCAGGTTCGGATATGCAGCGGAAAGACTTTCCTCGAGGTCCGGCAGCTCGGTATTACCGTCCGTAAAAACGACCACGTGGAATTTCGGTTCGCGCAGCCCGTCGTAGATACTCACGCCATCCACGACAAAGTACGGCATCCTATCTCCCGCTTTTACATGAAAATTGGTCTCGTTCACGCTTAGCGGGCTATGGCGGTAGTTAATACCGATCTGCGAAACCAGCGGAAAGACGGCCTTTTGGACGACTTCCAGCCCGACCAGGAAATTGGCGACATACGGGAACACATGCAGCCGGAGGAAGGCCGTGACCGGCTCAGGGCTGGAGCCGAGATTAAAAATCCGATCGGTGGTTTTCAACAGCCGTTCGGCGTTCGCCACCCGCTCGTCATTGTAAGTTTCGAGGATCGCGTCCGAGGCGCCGGCCTGCAGCACCGTGGCCAGTTTCCACGCCAGGTTGTAACCGTCCTGGATGCCGGTATTCATCCCCTGCGCGCCGGCCGGAGAGTGGATATGGGCCGAATCCCCGGCCAGAAAACCGCGCCCCTCCCGGAAGCGGTTGGCGTGACGGGCGTGGACCTTGTAGACGGAGAACCAGTTTACTTTTGTGATATCGAGCTTCATCTCGGTATCTGCCAGGATCTGTTTCTCGATCTCCTCGTAAAGCACGTCGCCTTCTTCCCCGGTGTGCTCCTCGGGAAAAGTACCTACAATACGGTAACGGTTGGTCCCGCCGGGCATCGGGAAAAAGGCGGTTATCGTGCTCCTCGCGAGACAGACGTGAAGCGCTTCGTGGCCGAATTCCCAATCCAGCTCGACATCCGCCACATAAAAGAACCGCTCGAACGTGGTGCCCGGGAAACTCATGCCCAACGTATGGCGGACTATGCTCTTCGCGCCGTCGCACCCGACTATATATCGGGCCTCGATATCCTCCATTTCTCCGTCCGCATTTTTAACGCTCGCGGTTACGCCGTTTTCATCCTGCGAAAATTTAAGAAGCTCGGTTTTCCAAAGGACGTCTTTACCCTGGCTGCGGAGGTGATCGTAGAGCATCTTTTCATGCCGGCCCTGCTCGGCGATCAGCAGAAACGGGTACGGGCTCATCCCGGTCCCGATATTCATCAGTTCGACCTCGGCGCGGACCTGGCCGCCCTCCATTAGCCGCGCTTTCTCGGTAATTGTGCCGAGGGCTATCAGATCGTCCGCGAGGCCGATCTGCTCGTATATCTCGAGCGTGCGCGCCTGGACACCGATGGCCTTTGAGTATGGCGTGGTCGTTTCCTTCTTATCGAAGATAACGAAATCGACGCCGTAGCGGGTAAGCTGGGTGGCAAGTGCGAGCCCGGTCGGGCCGGCTCCGGCTATTATCACTTCTGTTTTCATAATTAACCTTACGGATCGGGCCGGGATTTGGTTCCCCGCTTAAAAGCTGAACTGGACCTCTAATTCTATACGGCGATTGCCCGCCGCCTGGCTCCCGCCGCCCCCAAAACCGAATCCGCCGGCCAGTGAAACAGGCTGGCCGAAAAAGGGAGAGCGCAGGTTCCCGACCGGTGTACCGTTGTTTGTACGGTTGAATATATTCCGGATATTGATAGAAAACTCGAGATTGTAAGGGCTGTCCTCGTCGTCATCGCCGCCGCCGCCACGCTGGCCGCCCCCGCCAAAAGGCCCGGTTACACCGCCGCGATTACCGCCTCCACCGCCACCGCCGCCGCCTTGTGAAGCGGCGCTCCTTTCATTTTTCTTGCCGCCAAAGCCGAATGTTTTCGTGGCGCGAAGGTTTACGTTAAAAAAATCGGGCCCGCGGCCGTAATTTCGCGGGATAATGGTCTGCCCGGCGATGGGCTGACGGTCAAAATCGCCGAACGGCGTTTGCACTACACAGGACGAAATCGCGGGGTTACCGGGTGTTCCGAAATCGCACTGCCGCCCGAGATCGGTCGCGAAAGCGGGCCTGTCGGTAAATAGCGTGTCGCCATTGTTATCGATCCCGGTCGTGATATTGAACGGCACGCCCGAGCGATAGGTAATGAAAGGGCTGAGCCGGACGCCCCAGGGTGCGGTAAAGCTGCCGCCGATGGTAAAACGATGCCGCACGTCCGATAAAGAATTGCCGTATTCACCGCTTAGATCGTATTGGTTGGCCGGAAATGTGCCCGCCCCGTCGGAATCGCTCTTTGCCCCACCGAAAGAATAATTGGCAAAGATCGATACATCTTCCATGAAGTTAGAGCGAAAATTGAAGATCAGCTGGTTTTGGCTAAACCTCCCGGTCGACTCGTATTGAAAAATATTGCCGGCCGCCGGGTTAGGCCGGACCCCGTTTACCGGTGCATTGATGTTGCGCGAGCGCAGAAAGCGCCGGATCTGCGCATTTACATAGGTCGCGCTCACCGTTGTCTTAAAGGGCAGCTGGCGCTCGACGCTCAAGGCGGTTTGGATCGTATACGGGGCGCTCAGATCGTTGGAAACGATGCGGGTCGTCTGCGGTTGCGCGAATGCGGTTAATTGCTGGACGGTAGGGACATTCGAGACGCCGTTTTGCGTGAAAACGATCGGATCCAGTATCGCCGGGTCGGTGACTACGAATTGCTGCTGGTTGATCCCGTTGAAGCGGACCGCATTGAGCGTTAGGCCCTCGCCAAAGCGATCGTAAAAGACCCCCAAACCGCCCCGAAAAACGGTTTTTGGCCGGTTGCTCCCGGTGGCGCCCGGAGCGTAGGCGAAAGCGACGCGCGGGGCAAAGTTCATATCGCTCTTGATATTCGTCTGGTTTTCGTACCGAAGCCCGAAGGAAAGCGTCAACGCCGGGTTTACCCGCCAATCATCCTGCAAAAATACGCCGATGTCGGATTGCCCGAGAGAAGCTTGCGGGTTGCCGCCGGCGATCGAAAATTGTGCCGGAAAAGCACCCGCCTGGTTTAGTATCGTCGCCCGGTACTGATCGAGCGAAGTAAAGGTAAAAGTCCCTGCAAAATTACCCGGCGACGCGTTATGAAGCTTATTGTGCCGCAGCCGCAGGCCGAATTTCAGATAGTGGTTCCCACTCAGATAAGAGGTGTAATTTTGAAACTCGATGCGGTCTTCATTCGAGAATGCCTGGCCGATATTTGCGCCCCCGCCCGTAAATGCATCGAGGACGCGGATCGTCGGCGAATTGTCGCCCGCCTCCTGTTCATTGCGCCGCC
>Ga0190272_10001019_pt1 | contig 13637 bp, 11 predicted proteins | sample Popmic504T_FD_133746 | JGI IMG/M metagenome (GOLD analysis project Ga0190272, IMG submission 133746) | Populus adjacent soil microbial communities from riparian zone of Shoshone River, Wyoming, USA - 504 T | ecosystem: Environmental > Terrestrial > Soil > Riparian zone | place: USA: Wyoming...
ACCACAGGAAGACCCGCAGATGCATTGACTGTTTTTTTAAACGGAAATGGACAAGAACAGATGAAATCTATCCTGTCGGTCAATAATGATGAAATGCACATTGCCCAGATTGCTCAAAACCACCGGTACGGCCTGGGATTTGCAAGCTCCTGGGAAATCAAAAGAAAAGGATATGTCTATGATTTCACCGCATACCGCCCTTCTTACCCTGTATATTTTCACATCGCTTTGCAGGAGATATATTTCAGTCTATATCCTGACCACACATTGAAATTTGAAAAGACAGATCCTTATTTCATGGGCTATGCCATGTTACTTCATGTGGTTTCATTAAGCCTTTTTATTCCTTCGCTGTATTTTTTTAGAAAGATTGCCGCATATTTTTTAGATGAAAGACTGTTAGTGCTACCAGTGATTTTATATGCATTGCATCCTGCTGTTTCAATGTATGTTGGAAATTTTGCCAATTATGAAAGCATCACAATGAGCCTTCTTATTATCAATATGGCTTTGATAATGAAGGCCACGAATGAAAGGCTGGTGGCTATGGAATCAATTATTGTTGTATTAGGATTTGCCGTTTCGGTTTTATTCAGACCCCAGCTGAATTTTATTTACCTGTGCCTTTTCACAATTTTCCTGCAATATTGTTTTGCCAATCGGAAAAAAGCTTTTTCACTTCTGAAACAGGGGTTCCTGCTGATATTTATGTGCGGCACATTGTTCGCCCTTTCAAATATTCCTGTTCTGGTGAAAAATTACAGGCTTTTCAATGGTATTACCCTCTCCAATACTGGATTTAATTTTTATCAGGGTCATAACCCCAGCGCAAGGGGAGGATGGTGCGGAACATGTAATCTGGATTCGACATCACTTTACAGTCGTTACATCAGGACCAATGTTCCTGGATACGAGGAAATGAATGAATTTGAAAAATCCACAGTATTGCAAAAGATTGCCATGCAGTGGATAAAGGAAAATCCGTTTGATGAGGTGATGCTTATTATCCGGAAGACAGGCATATTTTTCCTTCCGCACAACTATAACCATCATTTGATCAATCCATTCAACCTGATTTATCATGCAGGCACTGTATTATTTTGCCTGATGCTGCTATTTGAGGCTGTATTCCACAGAAAGATTTTTGTGTATAAATGGCTGCTCGCTGCACCTTTAGGCGGCTCTTTACTTGTCTCGATCATATTTCATGTAGGATACAGGTGGCGTTACTATGCCGAACCCTTTATGGTGATCATGACTCTTATCGTGATTGATCAGGTAATTAGGTGGATAAAGAGTAGAAAAATTGTTATGAATTCAGAGTCCCTCCAGCGGTAGGTGACTGACCGGACAATGCTTATGACATCCAACGTTTCTGAAACTTATCAAAGGTATATTTGCTAAAATTACATATTTTTGACCCATATGGAATATACAATTGAATCGGAGAAAAAATTTGCCTTCAATTTCAGGGAACTATGGGAATACCGCGAGCTTTTCTATTTTTTCACCTGGCGCGACATCAAGGTTAAGTACAAACAGACCTTTCTAGGTGTTACCTGGGCAATTCTACAGCCTTTTGTAATGATGGTTGTTTTCTCGGTTTTCTTCGGAAGGGTTTTGAAAGTCCCTTCAGATAATATACCATATCCTGTGTTCGTCTATTCGGGACTTATGTTCTGGACTTTGTTTTCCTCAGGGGTGGCTCATGCCGCTGAAAGCATGGTAGGAAATGCCAATATCATCAAAAAGATATATTTCCCACGCCTTATCATTCCATCGTCTGCCATACTTGTTTCTGTATTTGATTTCCTGATGACCATTATTATTTTTGCAGGATTACTTGTTTATTACAGTCAGCCGGTAAATATACCCTACCTGCTTTTTGCGTTTATTGTTGCACTGATTATAACAATCATCACCACTTTCGGGTTAGGAACTCTTCTGTCTGCATTGAATGTCAAGTACAGGGACTTCAGATATGTGATCCCGTTTTTAATACAGTCATTGCTTTTTCTGACACCGGTAATCTATCCCATTTCCATAGTTGAGAATCCTTATCTGCGTATATTTCTTTCGTTAAACCCCATGGCAGGAGCAATTTCCATTGCCCGCAGTGCAGTTACAGGTGTTGCCCCGGATATGAATCATGTGATCATCAGCATTATTGCAGCCGTTGTATTGTTTTTTTCAGGACTGGCTGTATTCAGGAAGACCGAAGCCTATTTTGCAGACATTGCGTGACAAATTGTATGCTGGGATTTCCGTGTAATTCTGTTTCCTGTCGCTGGTTAGCTACAGGAAAAATATAACTCTGAGCTGAGAATGAAACCCATACTTGAGATAAAAAATATTTCCAAAAAATACCGGATCCGCCCGGAGAACAGGCCCTATGAATCATTGAGAGATGCCATAACCGAGAATTTCAGGGGGAAAAGAAGAAGCGCAAGGGAGGATTTTATGGCGTTGGAAAATGTATCTTTTGATATCATGCCGGGTGAAAGCATTGGCATAATCGGGAAAAATGGTGCCGGCAAGTCAACGCTGCTTAAAATTCTTTCACGCATCACACCTCCAACGAAAGGTGAAATCATTGTGCGCGGTACCCTTTCGAGCCTGCTTGAAGTTGGCACCGGATTCCATCCGGAATTATCGGGCCGGGAAAATATTTTTCTGAATGGGTCCATTCTAGGCATTCCTCAAAAAGAAATTAAAAAGCATTTCGATGAGATAATTGCATTCAGTGGAGTTGAAAAGTTCATTGACACAGCTCTCAAACATTACAGCAGCGGAATGCAGCTCAGGCTTGCATTTGCTGTAGCGGTACATCTGGAACCCGATATCCTGATTGTTGATGAGGTGCTGGCTGTGGGAGATGCCGAATTCCAGAGAAAATGTATCGGAAAAATGGATGAAGTGGGAAAGTACGGACGTACCCTGCTTGTGGTGTCGCACCAGCTGAGCATGATCAGGCAGTTAACCACAAAATCATTATACCTGAAAAACGGCGGCATTGAAAAATTCGGCAGCACCTCCGAAACACTGAACCTATATACACAGACGCTCTACGATAAAATAGGAACCAGTGGCATGGATGGAACCAAAGGTCATCCGTATTTTCAGCTGGAAGATTTCAGGGTGCTGGATGATAAAGGGAATGTTGTTGAAGCGGTGGATTGTTTTGAAGAGAAACTGATCGTACATTTGACGGTTAATGTTTTAACTGAAGACAGCCGTCTTTGCCTTGGATTTCAGTTGTTTAATGAGATGGGTGATCCCCTTATACTTTCATTTCATACCGATGACTATGATGAAAAGGAATCAAAACTGAAATGCGGAAGACAGCAAATTAGGGGAATGTTGGATATAAGTCAGCTGAATGAAGGTAAATACAGGGTTTTTTTCCTTGCCGGTCTGCATGCCGTTAAAATGTATTATTCAAATGAGCATGAGCAGGTATCGGTAAAATTTGATGTGATCGGTTTAAGAAGCAGATCGCCATATTGGCAAGACAGGCGTCATGCATTACTGAGCCCTCTGGTTAAATGGATCGTCAATAAATGAAAGTTAACGGTAATATTTAAATCAAGAATGAATGAAGCGGGATACTTCACAGTAATGAAAAAGGTAACCTGAATAAGAAAATTAAGATGTATCATTCACAATACGGACAGGATGAATTCCTGGATAAGAAAGTTTTCAACGAAAAACGCAACGGAGTTTTTGTTGACATCGGTGCACATGATGGAGTTTTGCTGAGCAATACATTTTTTTTTGAGAAATTCAGGGACTGGAAAGGGATCTGCATTGAGCCTGTACCTGCTACTTTCAGGAAATTATCGGAGAACCGTAACAGTATCAATATCAATGGATGTATCACAAATGTCCGGGGCAGTTTCAGATTCCTGGAAATAAGTGGCTATGCTGAAATGCTTAGCGGCATGTTGGATAACTATGATGAAAAACACCTTGCGCGCATCGACAGGGAAATCAGTACCTATGGTGGATCAAAGAGAGTTATAGATGTGCCCGGCTATAATATCAATGAACTGCTACTGACTCATGGAATCAAAAACATTGATTACTGTTCTATAGATACGGAAGGCAACGAATTTGAGATATTGAAGACAATTCATTTTAATGAAATCAGGATAGAAGTATTTACAATTGAGAACAATTATGGCAAAAGTGACATCAGGGATTTTATGGAGGGAAATGGCTACCGAATGATCAGGAAGTTATCGTGTGATGAAGTTTATCAGCTGAATAACACAGACAAAAACGGGAAGCTGCAGGCATGATTCCATTTTAATGTAGGGAAAAATGATTAAAAAAATTTTGCTGCGGATGATTGACCTTTATGTTTCCCCGCTCAAATGGAAGAACAAGGTTGCTCTCCAGGCCAAAAATATTTTTGTTGATAACCTGGAACATTATTATTCTTTCTTTGATATTGCGTCACGCTTACCTGTAAATGAAAATGGGATAATTGTTGATGTAGGTGCTTTTAATGGTGCAACAACTATTATTTTTTCAAAACAGTTCCCGGGCCGGAAAGTCATTGGATTTGAGCCGCACCCTTCATCGTTTGAAGTGGCTTTGAAAAAATGCGCTCCTTACCCTGATATTACCCTGTTTCCTTATGCACTTGATAATGAAAAAGGTGAAAAGGATTTTTATGTGTCCGATAATGGCTTGTCTTCATCACTAAACAGCAGCCTGGAAAATATATCCTTCAGGGTAAACGGTAAAATTAAAGTTAAAGTAAGCACGCTGGATGATATGCTGGCCTCTGAAGGAAAGATTTTATTTATTAAACTTGATACCCAGGGAAGGGAGCTCAATATCCTCAAAGGAGCGGAGACACTGAAAAAAACTAAATTTATCCTGACAGAAATGAACAACCATCAAATTTATGACAATGCTTGTCAGTATTATGAAGTCGATGAATTTCTTCGCAAACAAAACTTCAAGCTTTATAATCTCACCAGCGGCTTCAATTATAATGGCATAACTGAATATGATGCGCTCTATAAGAATATGTCTGCAGACTGATTTTATCGCTTCATTATTATCTGAACAGGATACGGCCCTCTCATAAATAATTATTAATCGTTGTAATCTTTGTATTTTCCTAAAATAACACTCATTACTCCAAGTTTTAACCAGGGCCGGTTTCTTGAACAAACGATCCGGTCGGTGCTCGATCAGGGCTACCCTAACCTGGAGTACATGATAATCGATGGTGGAAGTAAGGACGAGTCAGGGGAAATCATAAAGAAATATCAAAACAAACTTGCGTACTGGGTAATAGAAAAAGATAAGGGCCAGGCCCATGCCATCAATAAAGGACTGCAGCGTGCAACCGGAGACATCATCTGCTGGATAAACAGTGATGATTACCTTAACAATGGAGCACTGCAGGCCGTTGCAGGAAATTTTTCGGATCCTGCCATAAATTGTGTGATTGGTAAGATCCAGTATTTCAATGAAAAGGGAATGCAACAGAGATCTGGCTCTGTTGTTCGGTATCCTGCCGAAAAAACACTTGGCTCCGGCATTGTCCCACAGCCGGCCATGTATTTCCGTAAATCATGTTACGACACCATCGGGCATCTGGATGAACAGCTCTATATGTCGTTTGATGCAGCCTGGTATATGCAATACCTCATATATTATGGTATAAATGGAATTACAGAAATTCCTGAAACACTTGTTTACTTCAGGTTTCATGACAGCTCCAAAACCATGAATAACAGCCGGCTATATGAGAAGGAACGCAGCTCAATCTGTTACTCAATTGCAGCCCAGCTTAACCTTCAGCCACTGATGCAACTGCTGGAGGCAACCACTGAGCCTGACAAATCTTACCATTTTCATATTCCTGAAAACCGGTCGGGAATCAGCCTGGAGAAGGCGATGAATTATTTCGTGCTTCTCCTTGCAAACGAATACTATGCTGCATCTGACCATAAAAAAGCTGCTGCATGTTTCAGGGTCGTTGATAAAGAATTGCTTGACCCGGCCAGCAGGCAGCTTTACAGCAGGCTGAATTTCAGGAACACATACGTACCTCCGGGGATAATTAAATTATTAAGAAGGAGAAACTGAAAATATATTGCAGCAACCGGTAAATATATTGGTTTGATTGAATGTTTTTCCTGTCTTAAGACCGAGGCAAGTATCAACGGTAACGATCCCCATTCTGGCATAGGAGCAGACTATGCTTTTATGCCCGGAAGTATGCAGTTGACGGCCTATCAAATCATCTGAAAATTTGAACCTTGCAATCAGTGAATCACCCGTATAATTTTTTAATGATGCCTTTTCCGATGAGCTCAAATCTCCTTTCTACAAACCTGTATGAAAAGTGTGCAATGACAACTGTAATACCGAGCGTAAGCAGGAACCTGAACAGCAGGTTTATCCAGGTGGTCCAGATGCTTGTTTCTTCAAGCGGGTTATATACACGAAAATAGCTCAGTATCTGGATCACGGTAAAATGAATGATATAAACGCTGAAGCTTATTTTTCCAAGGTATGCCATCACAGGATTTACAAGCAACCGGTACGGTCTGTTGCTCAGAAATATGAGCAGGCCGAAAAATACCAGGCTGTAAATTATATGAAACGGAGGTGAAAAATAACAGCTTATAAAAATTGTAAGGGTCATCAGCACCAGGGAAGAAGGAGAAATTTTTGCGGGGGTCTGTAAGATGAAATAGGCCAGAATCCCCAGCAGGAAAACAGGCAGCTGTGCAGGAAAATAAAAATAAAGAAATGGGTCAGTTACAGGGAAATTATCATGGAAAGAATATTCAAGCGCCATGCAGGCCATCAATGAAAAAAAGATAAACCGGATGCAGGCATTAATATCCTTGATCCAGGTGAAAAGCAAAGGCAGGAGTGAATAAAATATTACTTCATCTGCAATTGACCAGCCTCCAGGCACATAGCTGTTGATCCAATCCCAGTGAAATCCATGAACGAAAAATAAATTGGACAGGAATTTTCCTGCGTCAATTGGGTTTGCAGGAACACCTGTCATGAAAAACCGGAGACCCACCACCTTCACCTGCGTATAATATAAGAGTGCCAGCCAGTACAGCGGGGCAATCCGGAAAAACCGCCTGATAAAGAATTTTTTAAACCGGTGGGTTTCATCACTTCTGGAATTCAGTGACAACATGAGTGTGAATGCGCTAACAATAAAAAAAAGCTGGACACCATACCGGCCATTTGTGATAAAATCATTTCCGAACGCTGAAAAATAAGGCGTGCCAATGTGGGTGCCTGTATGCATCAGCACAACCAGCAATATAGCCAGACCCCTCAAACTGTCGATATATTCGAATTTTTTTGGTTCCAATTTGACCGGGTCAGGTTATTATGAAAGGCTTTTCATATCTGAGGAATGGGATAGTCTGCTTAAGCATAAATATAATGCAAATAAAATGAAAGTTACGGAAATGCCGACGCAGTGCAAAAAACGTTTTACAGGCTTTGTTGAGTATTACCGCCTCTGACCAAGCATTTTCACCTGCTCATTTTTCCACGGGGAAAAGCTGCCGTCCATAATTTTTTCACGGGCGGTTTTAACCAGCTGCAGGTAAAATCCAAGGTTGTGGATCGTGGCGATCTGTGCACCCAGTATTTCCTTGCTTATCACCAGGTGCCGGAGATAGGCTTTGGAATATTGCTTGTCCACAAAGCAGGTTCCATGCTCATCAAGAGGAGACAGGTCGTTTTTCCATTTCTCATTCCTGATGTTGATAATTCCCTCGCTTGTAAATAGCATCCCATTACGGGCATTGCGTGTCGGTAGAACACAATCAAACATATCAATGCCCAGTGCAATACATTCCAGTATGTTCACCGGTGTGCCCACGCCCATTAAGTACCGGGGTTTTTCCTTTGGCAGGATGTTGCACACGATTTCTGTAATGGCATACATCACTTCCGCAGGCTCTCCTACCGAAAGTCCGCCGATGGCATTCCCGTCACGGTTGGTCGAGGCAATGAATTCTGCAGAAATTTTTCTTAGGTCATGGTAGGTTCCACCCTGCACAATAGGGAAGAGGGTCTGTTCATAACCATACAAAGGTGGCAGGCTGTCTGTATGCGTGCAGCACCGGGTAAGCCAGCGATGCGTGAGCTCCATTGATTTGCGGGTCACGGCATACTCGCTCGGCCACGAAGTGCACTCATCAAAGGCCATGATGATGTCGGCACCGATGCTTCTCTGTATCTCTATTGCCCGTTCGGGTGAGAAAAACTGTCTGGAGCCGTCGATATGCGACTGGAATGAAACTCCTTCCTCCTTTATTTTGCGCATCCCGGCCAATGAATATACCTGGTAGCCGCCACTATCGGTAAGAAGGGGCAGGTCCCAGTTCATAAAACGGTGAAGTCCGCCGGCCTCTTCCAGCAAAGACGTTCCGGGGCGTAAATTAAGATGGTAGGTATTGCCAAGTATGATCTGCGCCCCGATGTCGTCGCGCAGCTCCCGCTGGTGAACGCTCTTTACCGTTCCGGCCGTTCCAACGGGCATAAAAATGGGGGTCTGGATGAGTCCGTGGGCAGTGGTGATCTCCCCGGCCCGGGCGGAGGTGGACCGGTCGGAAGCCTTTAGTTCAAACTTCATACAGCTTTTACAGGCATCTTATAAACAAGACAACGTTAATATCTTGGCAAAGATAGAATTAATGAAATTGATGTTTCGGGTATATTTGCCCATGTTACTGAGAGAAAACCGGGCGTTGGCGACTTTCAGTAATTGCCCGGAGATGTAAATTTTAAATCCCAACAACATCACCCGGGCAAAAAGCTTACTTCGGTCGCAACTATGTCATTTTCATTAGAAGTAGCAGGGAACATGCTTTTCATTGTTTTCTGCCTGTTTTTTATCATCCAGGTCTGTTATTACCTGTTTGTGTTCAGCCGCCTTGCATTTTATAAACCCGGTGAAAAAAGTCAGGCCGACGATGTGCCGGTTTCCGTTATCATTTGTGCAAAAAATGAGCTCAAAAACCTCACTGAATTCCTTCCCCGGGTGCTGGAGCAGGAGTACAGGGAATTCCAGGTGGTGGTGGTTAACGATTGTTCATGGGATGAGTCGGGTAAATACCTCGAAGAAATGGAGGCCAAGCATCCGAACCTGAAAATTGTGACGCTTAATGAGCAGGAAAAATACCGTCACGGAAAAAAATTCGCACTGGCACTTGGCATTAAAGCGGCCATCCATGAGCACCTGCTGCTTACTGACGCCGACTGCATGCCTGCAAGCATTCACTGGATACGGGGGATGGTAAGGAATTTCAAAGGAAAGACTGAAATCGTGATCGGTTACGGAGGTTACATCAAAGAAGCAGGGTTTTTAAACAAATGGATCCGCATGGACACCGTTTTTAATGCCATGCAGTACCTTTCGTATGCGCTGGGCAACAATGCCTACATGGGTGTGGGCCGGAATCTGGCTTATAAAAAATCGCTTTTTTTCAGCAACAAGGGATTTGCCAGCCACTATCATATCATCTCCGGGGATGACGATCTTTTTATCAATGAGGTAGCCCGCAGGGATAATACAACCATTGAGATCAGCCCGGCAACATTCACCTGTTCAAGGGCCAAGGCGCGGGTATCCGATTGGCTGAGGCAGAAAAAAAGGCACATGAGCACCTCAGGAAACTACCGGACGCAGCATAAGTTCATGCTGGGTTTGTTCTACCTAAGCCAGGTTTTGTTTTACATCAGTTTTATTTGCCTCCTTATTTTAAAACTTTTTTCAAAGGTTGTCGTATCAGCGTTCATTATCCGGTTACTGATCCAGTGGATCGTTGCCGGAAGAAGCATGAAGAAGCTTGGAGAAATGGATCTCTGGTGGCTGGTACCTGTATATGATGCGATTGTTATTCTACTGTACCCCGCCCTGGCGATTTCAAACATGATATTCAAAAATAAAACATGGAAATAATGGCAACAGCCCTTACCAAACCCAAGCTTAAAAACCGTGTAGACGTAAAACCTTCTGCAACAAAATCGAAGCCTGCCGCCAAAAAGAAGGCTGCAAGGGCCGTGCCTGTTGCAAAAGCCGACAAGAAAAAGGTGACAGGCCGCAAGCTGCAAAAATCTGCAGGTTCCAGGCCGGCTCAGAAAATAAAAGGTAACTTTGCCGCAGCAGGCGAAAAAAAGAAATCCACAGCCCCGGCAGCCAGATCTGAAGCAGCCACGGGCAAAATAAAATCAAAGGCTTCTGAAAAAAAGACCGCTGCTCCAAAAATAAAAAAAGATATCTCAACTGTGGCTAAACCAAAGTCGGCTGCCGTTGTTAAAAATAACATCAAATCAATAATCCCTGAAATGCCGGAAAGCCTTACCATTCAACCAGAAGTAAAAACCATTGAAACCGTCCAGATAAGCCCCAACCTGTCCGATAAAGCCCTTCACGATTACAAGCTGGTGCGCAGCGCCATCGATACAGGAGACCAGAAGGCATTTGCCGAGCTCATGTCAAGGTACAAGGATTCAATTTATTTCATGCTGCTTAAAATGGTCAATAACAGGGACGATGCAGAGGATCTTACCATTGAAGCATTCGGAAAGGCATTTAAGAACATCAGGCAATATACTCCCGACTATGCATTCAGCACGTGGCTGTTCAAGATTGCAACCAACAACTGCATCGACTTTATCCGCAAGAAGCGTAAGCAGGCTTTTTCAATCGACCGTGGATTTGAAAATGACGAAGGACAGGAGATGGTGCTGGAAGTAAAAAGCCTTCACCCGGACCCTGAGGAGCATTTTATGAAAAAGCAGAAAGTTGAAATGATGCGCGACGTGGTTGACAAGCTGAAGCCCCGCTACAAAAAGCTGGTTGAGCTGCGTTATTTCCAGGAGCTGGCGTATGAAGAGATAGCCGTAGAGCTTAACCTGCCCCTCGGAACCGTAAAAGCCCAGCTGTTCAGGGCACGCGAGTTCCTTTACCAGATCATGAAAAATTCGGCTCACCATATTTAATGGACTACACTTACCCTTTATCCCGTAATGAAATGGCCGGCGTTGACATCATAAAAAAATACTTCACCAGCCTTACGCCTGCACAGGTTAACCAGTTTGAAATGCTGCAGCCACTCTACAACGAGTGGAACAGCAAGATCAACCTGGTATCGCGCAAAGACATGGATCATCTGTATGAACATCATGTATTGCATTCACTTGCCATTGCGCGTTTCGTGCAGTTCAATAAAGGTTCAAGCATTGTGGATATAGGCACTGGCGGTGGTTTTCCCGGCATCCCGCTTGCCATCATGTTCCCGAATGTAAAATTCACACTGATCGATTCAATCGGAAAGAAGATACGTGCTGTTGAAGACATTGCCTTTTCGCTTCACCTCACAAACGTGATCGCTTTGCAGATACGCGCAGAGCAGGTAAAGGGACCGTTTGATTTTGCCATCAGCCGCGCAACGGCCCCGCTTGACAAATTAATGTACTGGATCAATGCATCCATCAGCAAGGTAAACCAGCACAGCATTCCCAACGGCATCATCTGCCTCAAGGGCGGCGACCTGGATGAAGAACTTGCCGTTTACAAAGACAAAGCCGAAGTGCGCGACATCAGCGACTATTACAAAGAGCCATTTTTCGAAACGAAGAAGATCGTTTATTTATCGGCGCTGAATAGTTTGCATTCGGTAGACAACTGAATTTAGTTCAAAGTGGCGAATGCAGGATTTTAATTTTCAAAAAAAATCTGATTGAGCCATCCCGCAGCATTGCGGGCTTCAAAGTTCAAAGTTCAAAGTTTGCGGTAGGTCAGTTGCTCCAAGGTCAGCGTGAGTGACGAAATCAATGTTTTTCATGAAACGGTAAATTACTTTGAGCCATTGTCTGGAGTTATGAGAATCTGAATTTTATTACCACGGAGACATAGAGGCACGGATTATTTACCGTTTGCTACCTGCTTTCGCCACCTTCTAAATCCCGCAAGTGTGCGGGATGGCTCAAGATGTTTTCTCTTCATCTACAAGAATCTGCTTTCGCCACTTTCCAAATCCCGCAAGTGTGCGGGATTGCTCAAGATGTTTTCTCTTCATCTACAAGAATCTGCTGTCGCCACTTTCCAAATCCCACAAGTGTGCGGGATGGCTCAAGACAATTTATCTTCGTATATAGTTAGTCTGCTTTCGCCCTTTGAACTAACCAACTTTGAACTTTGAACTGTATTCAGGTTTAGCTCATGGGCGCCAGGGTTTCATCGGGGGCTTTTTGAAAGTACTATCCTTATTAATATAAACATTATCTTTGAGAATGTAGTTGATTTTAGTCAGAGTTGCTTGCCTGGCTCCTCGTTTATGGCACGAGAAGGATTGAGGATTTAAATTGTATATTTGTAATATACGGATATTGGTTATTATTTTTAATCCATGAAAAATCATTTGATACGATTCATTTGGAAGGTAATTTTAACCTTTTTTCCTTTATTTGTTTTTGGACAATCCGTAATAAGCGATACAATGGTTAAATTTTTTCCGTTTTGTCCGGAAGAAGATTCAGTAATATTTTACATTAATAACAATTCAGGTACTACAAATAATTTCATAATAGTAGCCGACACCCCCGTAAGTCCTTTAAAAATACTACTGATTCACCATAATTCATTTAACTCTGATTATCAAAACCTTTTATTATTAGCTGGTAATTGTTTTCCTGGTTCTTCAGTTCAAAGTTTATCAAGTATTAATAATGTAGGATTAATTCAAACATTGCTTTCAACAACTGATATTGTTATCTTTTGTGATCCGCAGAATGGAAATCCAACGGATTTCAACTTGATTTCAAATGAGCTGGATGCATTTGTGCGGGATGGTGGTAATGTTATTTTTACCGGATCATCCAACGCTGAATATATGAACAATACAGGGTTGCTTCATTATTTAACCAAGGCATGGGTTTCACAAACTTCACTTAATACATTGTTGGCTAATCATTGCTTGCTTAAGGATGTCTCTTTGCCGGTATATGCGATCAATCATACTTTTGCCTGTTTATTTAATGAGACAGATTATGTTAGCATACTTCAAAAAAATGGAAATAGTGTACTTGGGTACCGGAATTTGGATAAAGGAAAAATTATTTATATTGGGTTTGATTATGCAACGTATGATGCGTCGACTGCTTTAATCTTAAAAAACGCTATTCAGTATGGGGGTTCCAGATTCACCAGAATACCTATTGAAAATTATACTATAGGCCCGTTTGACTCTATCGCTGTTTGTGCAAACTATGGTTTTAATAAATATCCCGGTGGTTTATATTATAAGAAATTTAACGTTTTGAATTTAGATTCTTTGCTTGTTACCCAATCATTGATATTTCAAACGCAATTGGATAGTGCCCCATGCGCAGAATTTGACTTTGATTTAAGTACTTGCAATTATGGTTGTATTAATTATGTGATGACTAATCCACCGACTTCATATATTTTTTATTTTGGTGATGGCGATTCTCTGATTTCTCTTAATGGTTGTCACACATATAGTGATAGCGGTGTTTATACAATTACTTTTATTGCATGTAATGCAAGTGGTTGTGATACCTTTCAGCGGGATATTCAGATACATTTAATCCCATTGCCT
>Ga0190272_10001020_pt1 | contig 13636 bp, 14 predicted proteins | sample Popmic504T_FD_133746 | JGI IMG/M metagenome (GOLD analysis project Ga0190272, IMG submission 133746) | Populus adjacent soil microbial communities from riparian zone of Shoshone River, Wyoming, USA - 504 T | ecosystem: Environmental > Terrestrial > Soil > Riparian zone | place: USA: Wyoming...
CACCGCCAAGAAGTAGGTGGCGCCCGAGGTCGACGTCGAGGGCCGGCGGCTGAAGCTGTCGAATCTGGACAAGGTCCTCTACCCCGAGCCCGGCTTCACCAAGGGCCAGGTGATCGACTTCTACACGCGCATCGCGCCGGCGGTGCTGCCGCACTTACGCGGCCGCGCGCTGACGCTCAAGCGCTATCCGAACGGCGTCGACGGCAAGTACTTCTACGAGAAGCAGAAGCCGGCGCACGCCCCCGACTGGGTGCGTTCGGAGACGATCGAGACCGGCGACCGCGACATCGACTTCGTCCTCTGCGACGACCTCCCAACGCTCGTCTGGCTCGCCAACCTCGCCGACCTGGAGCTGCACCCGTCGCTTGCGCTCGCCGAGGACCCCGACCGCCCCACGGTGCTCGCCTTCGACCTCGATCCCGGCGAGCCGGCGGCGCTGCCGGAGTGTCGCGAGGTGGCGCTGCTGCTGCGCGACGTGCTCGCCGACCTTGGCCTCGAATGCTGCGCCAAGACGTCGGGCTCGAAGGGCATGCAGCTCTACGTCCCGCTCAACACCGCCGTCACCTACGACGACACCAAGCCCTTCGCCCAGGCGCTCGCCCAGCTGCTCGAGAAGCAGCACCCGAAGCTCGTCGTCTCCTCGATGAAGAAGAGCCTGCGCGCGGGCAAGGTCTTCATCGACTGGAGCCAGAACTCGCGCCACAAGACGACGGTCGCCGTGTACTCGCTGCGCGCCCGCGCCCAGCCGACGGTCTCGACCCCGGTCACGTGGGACGAGATCGAGGACGATCGCCTGGACCTGGTCTTCCAGACGGGCGACGTGCTCGAGCGCGTCGAGGAGCACGGCGATCTCTTCGCGCCGGTGCTCGAGCTGAACCAGACGCTCCCGTCTAGCTAAGGTCAACCGAATGGTCGATTGGACGATTGCCAGGAGGGTGGCGGGCTTGGTCGCGCGGGACGAGGACCGCGTGGTCGATCCTGGGCTCGACCTGGTCGCGCTCAGCGCCGAGTTCGAGGCGCGGGTCAGCAGCTACACGCGGCTGGTGCCGGCGAGCCCGATCCCCTCGCCCGAGCTGGTCAGCCGCCAGGGCTGGTCGGACGCGAACTTCGAGGCGATGGCCGAGCTGATGAAGCCTGTCGAAGAGCGGATGAACGAGCGATTCGAGAAGGCGGGGCCGCTCGCCGGTCCGCTCCGGACGGGCGCTGGAGCCGCGCTCGCCGCCGAGCTGGGGCTGGTCGTCGGCTACATGTCGCAGCGTGTGCTCGGCCAGTACGAGCTGTCGCTGATCGCCGGCACGGCGAACCCCCGGCTGCTGTTCGTAGGTACCAATCTCGTCGGCGCGGCCACGGCATTGAACGTCGATCGCGACGCCTTCGTCCGCTGGGTGACGGTTCACGAGCTGACGCACGCGATGCAGTTCGGCGGCGTACCATGGCTGCGCGACCACATGGGCAGCCTGCTGAAGGAGTACCTGGAGACCGTCGACGTCAAGGTCGATCCGAGCGACGACGACGGGGCCGACACGGACGGCGCCGGCACGGCCCCCAACGGCGCCCCGCCGCGCGGCCGCAGCGGCGGCCTGCTCGGCGGCGCGCTCGACCGTCTGCGCAGCCTCGATCTCCCAGACCCTTCCGAGCTCGCCGACCGCTTCCGCGACGGCGGCTTCGCGGCACTCGTCCAGAACGACGAGCAGCGCGACGTGATGGAGCGGATGCAGGCGGCGATGGCGGTCGTCGAGGGCCATGCCGAGCACGTGATGGACGCGCTGGCCCCGGAGCTGGTTCCTCAACACGAGGGCCTGCGCGCGGCGATGGACGCCCGGCGCCAGAGCCGCTCCGCCCCCGAGCGGGTGCTGCTGCGCCTGCTCGGCATGGAGATGAAGATGCGCCAGTACAAGATCGGCAAGGAGTTCTGCGATGCCGTCATCGCGGCCGAGGGCATCGAGGGGCTGAACCAGGTGTGGGTCGGCCCGGAGGCTCTGCCGACGCTCGCAGAGCTGGAGCGGCCAGCCGATTGGCTTGCGCGCCAGACAGCCGGCTCGGGCCGTCTCGCAGCCGGCTGAGATGTCTTAGACGACATCTTCCAAAGTGCCGAATTTGGAAACGCTGTCGTACCTACGACGCCGCTCCTGAAGCGAACCGGTCAGACCACTAGAGTCCTCGCGCGATGACCTCGACGCCCTGGGGCGATGCGACCCAACTGCGTACGCGGCGCCTGCGTCCCGGACCGGGAGCGGACCCCGTGGCGGTGACCCGCAACCAGCGTGAGCGCATGTACGCGGCGATGGTCGCGGCGGTCAACGAGAACAGCTACGAGGCCACTCGGGTCGCCGACGTGGTCAAGTTGTCGGGGGTCTCGCGCAGCGCCTTCTACAAGCACTTCGAGGACAAGCTCGACTGCTTCCTGGCGACGCTCGACGGGATCGCCGCGTTCGCGCACGAGCGGTTGGCCGAGGCATACGACGCCGCCCTGCCATGGGAAGACCGCCTGCACGCCGCCGCGGCCACGTTCCTGAACCTGGTGCTCGAGCAGCCGGCCGCGGCGCGCCTGTGCCTGGTCGAGGTCTACGCGGCCGGCCCCCAGGCGGTGCGACGGCTCGACGAAGCGGTCCTCGCGGCCGAAGCAGCGGTGGCCGCCGCCTTCGAGGAATCGCCGGAGCGGAGCGGCATGCCCCGCGACGTGGTCCGCGCGATCGTCGGCGGCATCCTCAAGACCGTCCATACGCGCTTGCGCCGCGGCGAGGAGACCGAGCTGATCCAGGAGCTGCCGCAGCTGGTCGAGTGGGCCTTGAGCTACCACACGCCGACCACGAAGCTGCGCCGGCCGCGCCGGCGGCCCGACCGGGGCGCGGCGCCGAGCCCGGATCCGGCCGTGGCCCGCGAGCGACTGGTCACGGCGATCACCGCGACGATCGCCGAGCGCGGCTACCCGGACACCACGATCGTCGAGATCGCCGAACGGGCGTCCGCGTCGCTGAGCACGTTCTACGGCAACTTCGAGAACAAGGAGGAGGCGCTGCTCAGGGCGCTCGACCGCGAGCGCGAGCTCGGGCTGATCGTCTTCCGCTCGGCCTATGAGGCCGAGTCCGACTGGCCCTCGGCAACGCGTGCCGGCCTCGATGCGCTGTTCGGCTTCCTGGCCGCCGACCAGGCCGGCGCGCGTGTCGCCGTCGTCGACGTCTTCACGGCCGGTCCCAAGGCCCTCGAAGCCGGCGACGAAGCGATCCAGGCGTTTCGGGACTTCCTCGCGCCCGGACTCGAGCTGGCGCCCGATCGGCCGCCGCTCACCACCGAGGTCGTCGGCAACGCGGTCTACGCGCTGGTCTACGGCCAGATTCGCCAAGACCGACTCCAGCAGCTGCGCGAGCTGACGCCGACCGCGGCATACGTACAGCTCGCGCCGTTCATCGGCGCCGCGGCCGCCTCTGCGGCGGCAAACGCCGCCTGACACCCCGGCTCCCGCCTTCAGGGCCTATCCGGTCTGAGCTACATTCGTCCCAATGAACATCCCGCTGCCAACCACCCAGAGCCCGCTCGACAACATCACCTACGCGGACCTCTACCGGCGCTGGGAGAACGGCAACTGGAAGGCGACCGAGATCGACTTCGCCCAGGACGCCGAGCAGTGGCAGAGCGCCTTCACGGACTTCGAGCGCAAGGCCGCGCTCTGGAACTACTCGCTCTTCTTCTGGGGCGAGGACGCCGTCACCGACGGCCTCTCCCCCTACGTCGACGCGGCCCCGCTCGAGGAGCAGAAGTACTTCCTCGCCACCCAGCAGGTCGACGAGGCGCGCCACGCGGTCTTCTTCAACCGCTTCATGAAGGAGGTCGTCGGGATCGGCGGCGACTCGATCGGCGACAGCCTGGCGATCATCGAGCCGCAGCTCAGCTGGGGGTTCAAGAAGGTCTTCGCCCGGCTCGAGAGGATGTGCGACGAGCTGCGCCGGGACCCGTCGATTCCGCAGCTCGCGGCCGGCGTCGCGCTCTACCACGTGATCATCGAGGCGACCCTCGCCCAGCCGGGCCAGCACTTCATCACCAGCTATCTCGAGGACCGCGAGATCCTGCCGGGCTTCCGCGCGGGGATGGAGAACGTCTCGGCCGACGAGCAGCGCCACATCGGCTTCGGCGTCAAGCTGCTCAACGACCTGCGCAGGATGGACCCCGAGGTGCCGCACGCAGTCGCCGATCTGCTGCGCGAGGTCATGCCCTGGACGATCAACGTGCTCGTCCCGCCGGGCTGGGACGAGCGCTACATCGAGACGTTCGGCGTCACCATGGAGGACCTCGGCGAGCAGGGCGCGATTTCGCTGGAGACGAAGCTGCGCAGCGCCGGCATGCCGCTCGACGAGCTGCCGGGACCGCCGGTGATGCCGCTCGCCGGCAGCCCGCGCGAGCGCGCGGTCCGCGGTAGGGCGCTCTCCAAGGCGGGCTACCTCGGCGAGAAGACCGGCCCGCCATCGCGCGATCCCAAGCTCGTCCAGATGCTCTTCGAGTCGGTCGCCGGCGGCCTCGACATCGACGCCGCACGCTCCCCCGGCTCGATCCAATGGGACTTCTTCGACCTCGAGCCCTGGCACGTCGTCCTCGCCAACGGCTCGACCCACGCGGCGCGCGGACCGATCGACAACCCAACCGTCCGCTTCCAGGTCGCGTTCGAGGACTTCGTCGACATCGTCGCCGGCCGCCGCGACCCCCGCAAGCTGATGCTGCGCGGCAAGTTCCGCCCCCGCGGGGACCTCCGCTGGCTCTTCCAGAGCCGCAAGATGTTTCCGGCCGGCTAGCTCAGCTCGCGCTCGAGCCAGCCGGCGCGGGTAGAGATCGTCTCGAGGACGCGCTCGAGAACGGGGCGCGGCCCAACGCGGTCGACGGACTCGCCAGCCGCCGTGTGAGCGCGCTCGGCCAGACGCACCATCCGCCGGCGGACGGCGGCGGGCCCAAGCCGGGTCTGGGCGGCGAAGCGGTCGACATGGCGGCGACGGAGGTAGTCGGGCCGGTATTCGCCGCCGATCGCCATCGCCAGCTTGCGGTCGAGCCCGGCGTAGACGGCCGTCGAGACGAGGTCGTAGAGCGGAGCAAGGCGCACGCTCGCATCCGCGAACAGGAGCGAGAAGTTCTTACCGTGGGCGTCGTGGTTGCCGAGCAGGAAGTTGAGCGTCACCGCGTCGACCAGCGCCAGCCGGTCGACCCCCAACTCGGTCGAGGCGCCCTGCAACACCCCGAAACAGTCAGCCAACCCAGGGCCGCCCTCCGACTCGTACTTCAGCTGCGGCGGGATCGCGAGCGCCTGACAGAAGTCCTCCTGGTGGATCCGCTCGACCTCGCCGCCGTCGGCGTAGCGGCGGTCGTAGCGCTCGACGAGTAGGAACTCCCGGCCCCCCGCGTCGCGGATCTCCGCGGACGCGGCCGACAAACCAAGCGAACGCGCCAGCTCGAGGCAGAACGCCTCGTTGGCGACCGTATCGTCGAACCGGGCGATCGGCGTCTTGACGATGTGGGTGCTGGGGGTGCGACCGAGCGGAATGCCGATCCGCCCGTCGCGCACGACGACCGGCAGCTTGTCCTGGGCGCCCGCGAGCGAAAGTCGGATCCCCTCGTCGGGGTCGGCCAGCAGCGGCCGGCTGGGGAGCTCGTCGAGGGCCGCGGCCAACCCCGTCTCGTCGAGCCAGAGGACCTCGGTGTGGGCCGGCTCGTCGTCGGGCGACACGCCGAGCGGGAGCAGCGTGATGGCCCCAGCACAGTCGCCGCCGATCTCGTAGAGCAAGCCGAAGTCGTTCCCGGCGCTGACGCCGAGTCGGCGTGCCACCAGCGTGCGCGCCTCACCCTCCGGCAGCAGGTTGGCGAAGAAAGCCTGGGCAGGCCGGTCGTACTCACGCCCGTCAAGCGGCAGCGAGCACGAGAGCGGCGGCCCGTCACCGGCCAGGTAGTCGGCGGCATAGGCGAAGCGCATTTGGCCGTCGATCTGCCCGAGCCTGCCAGCGTGGCGGCCATAGAGCCAGACGTCGAGCGCGCGCACCGGAATGGCCCTTAGCCGCGACCGCGGTGCAGCTCGACGCGGAGGCCGAGCGCGGCGAGTACCGCGAGAACGGCGTCGAGCCGGACCGTGGCCTTGCCGCCCTCGAGGTCGACGATGAAGCGGCGGCCGGTGCCGCTCGCGAGTGCGAGGTCGTCCTGGGTCAGACCCAGGTCGTGCCGAACGGCGCGGACCGTCCTGGCGAGGTCGGCTGAGCTGTCGATGGTCACGGCCATGGCTCATGTTCCCGCTCGGGAACATAGGTCCTTTCAAATGGTGGATATGCTACAAATGTTACCGAACGGGAACATAGCGTGATATCGGCCGGAAAAGCCGCGATCTGTTCCCGATCGGGAACATCGCGGCGCCCACGATCTGCGCCCATATACTCGCCCGCGTGGTTGAACTGGGGGAGTTGGAGGGTCGAGCGACGCGGCTGCTGCAGCGGCTGATCCAGTTCGACACGGTCAATCCGCCGGGCAACGAGGAGGAGTGCCAGCAGTATTTGCGCGGGCTGCTGGAGGGCGCCGGCTTCGAGGTCGAGCTGCTCGCCGCGGTGGCTGGCCGGCCGAATCTGGTCGCGCGACTGCCGGCGCCCTCGGGGGCTGATGGGCCGACGCTCGCCCTGCTCGGCCACGTCGACACCGTGCTGGCCAACCCGGCCGAGTGGGAGGTCAGCCCATGGTCCGGCGAGCTGCGCGACGACGGCTGCATCTGGGGCCGCGGCGCGCTCGACATGAAGAGCCAGGTCGCGGCCGAGGTGGCCGCGGCGTGCGCGCTCGCCGAGGCGGGCTGGCGGCCGGAGTCCGGCGAGCTGAAGCTGGTGATCACCGCCGACGAGGAGACCGGCGCGCACCACGGCGCGCAGTGGCTCTGCTCCGAGCACGCCGACAAGGTGCGCGCCGACCTGATCGTCAACGAGGGCGCGGGGGCCTCGTTCGAGTACCCGCCGTCAGGCGGCGAGCCGCGCCGGATCTATCCCGTCTGCGTCGCCGAGAAGGGCGTCTTCCGCTTCAGCCTGACGGCCCACGGCCGCGCGGGTCACGCGTCGCTGCCGCGGATTGGCGACAACGCGCTGACTAAGCTGGCGCCGCTGCTGTCGGCGCTCGGCGACGCGCGCGTCGTGCCCGAGCACTCGCCGGAGCCCGACGCCTTCCTGACCGCGCTCGGCATACCGCTCGACGACCTCGACGCCGCGCTGGCGCAGGTCGAGGCGACCGACCCGCGCATCGCCGTCATGCTCGAGCCGCTGCTCGGCGTCACCTTCGCTCCGACGATGGCGGCGGCGTCGGAGAAGATCAACGTGATCCCCTCCGAGGCCACGATCCGCGTCGACTGCCGTGTCCCGCCCGGCCTCGGCGAGCAGCACGTACGCGCACGACTGGCCGACGTCCTCCCGGCGGGCGACCACGACATCCGCTTCGACGAGACCGTCACCGGCAACCGCTCGCCGATCGACACGCCGCTGATGGAGGCGATCCACTCATTCGTGTCGGAGGAGGACCCCGGCGCCACGATCGCCGCCACCGCGCTCGCCGGCTTCAGCGACTCGCACTGGTTCCGCGCGACATTCCCCGACTGCGTCGCCTACGGCTTCTTCCCCCAGCGCAAGATGGACCTCTTCGAGGCGATGCCGCTCGTCCACGGCGCCAACGAGCGCATTCCCGTGGCCGACCTGGCCCTCGCGGCACGTTTCTACGCCGAGCTGGTCGAGACGACGCTCATCTGATGAAGGAACTTGGTAGACAAGTTCGAATAGACATATCTGCCGGCTTAGGCTGACCTTATTCCGTCTGAACGGGCGTCTACCATTCAATTCGTACTTGTCTGCCAAGAACTTCTTGGTAGGGTAACCCCATGTCCGGGGCTGCCGACGCGATCGTCAAGGGGCTGAAGCTCGAGATCGGTCGCACCACCTTCCGGCGGTGGCTGACCCAGCAGCAGATCGCCGTCGTCCTGGGCCGCAACGCGGGAGACATCCAGAAGGGGCTGCGCCAGATGGTCGTGGACCAGCTGATGCTCGCCTCCGACGACGAGCCGACCCGTGGCACCCTCTACCAGCTCAATCCCGTCTACGAAGCCGACCTCGAGCGCGCACTCGAGGTCGAGCAGGCGCCCGGGCTGCTAACGATCGGTCAGACCGTGATGCTCGTACGGGCTTCGAGCACGTCGCGGCTGAGCGCCGTGCTCGGCGACATGACCAACTCCAGCGCCGTCGCGTGGGCCGGTCCGGGGACGACCGGCCGGGAGATGTTGCTCGTGCTGCGCTCCGACGCGACCTACGAGCAGGTGCAGGAGCTCGAGACCGCTCTCGAGGCGGCCGGCGCGGAGAGTCTGAGCCACCGGCTGAACGAGGCAATCAGCGCCCGACGGCTGCGCGCAACCAACGCCGATGCGGCCCGCGCGGCAACCGGGGGCGACCCGCGGGTCCAGGCGCCCGGCGGTGTGGGGTAGGCCTAGGTGAATCCAAGGGGGGACAAGGGGGGTTACCGGACCTTGGGGCAAGTGCTGCTCGTCGCACTCGTGCTGTCGCTGGCGATCGGTGGGACGACGGCCAGTGTCATCGGTGACGCGATGCCGCTGCTGGAGCGCGCCGCGATCTGCTGCGCCATCGTGGTGCTCGGCCAAGCTCTCGCCGTTGCCTGGTACGCGGGCTACAGGGATGGAGTTCAGCCGTAAGTAATGCTCCGGCCGAAACCGGCCGACAGGGATTAGGACCTATGTCGCTGCTCGCTTTCACCTACCAGCAGTTCGAGAACTGGATGGTCGTGTGGCTGCCGATCATCTTCATGGGACTGATCGCGGTCGTGCTGATCCTGATGCTGCGGTTCATGCCGAGCTTCAAGATGAAGCCGCAGGAGATCAAGCCTTCGTCGTCGGACTCGGTCGGCTGGAGCGACGTGGCCGGCGTCGAGGAGGCCAAGGACGAGCTGCGCGAGGTAGTGGAGTTCCTGCGCGACCCGGGGCGCTTCAAGGCGATCGGCGCGCGGGTCCCGAAGGGGATCCTGCTGCACGGCCCGCCAGGCACCGGCAAGACGCTGCTGGCCAAGGCGGTCGCGCACGAGTCGAACGCGCGCTTCTACGCCCAGAGCGCGTCGGCGTTCGTCGAGATGTTCGCGGGACTCGGCGCCGCGCGGATCCGGCGCCTGTTCAAGGAGGCGCGCAAGAGCTCGCCCGCGATCGTCTTCATCGACGAGCTCGACGCGGTCGGCTCGACGCGCGGCAACGACGTGTCGGGCGAGAAGGACCAGACGCTCAACCAGCTGCTGGTCGAGCTCGACGGCTTCGGCGGCCGCGACGGGCTCGTCGTGATCGGCGCGTCGAACCTGCTCGACAAGCTCGACCCGGCGCTGCTGCGGCCCGGCCGCTTCGACCGCCAGGTCTTCGTCACCCCACCCGACCTCGAGGGCCGCAAGCAGGTGCTTGCCGTCCACACGCGCGACAAGCCGCTCGAGCCCGGGATCGACATCGAGCTGGTCGCCCGCCAGACGAGCGGCCTGACCGGCGCCGACCTCGCCAACATCTGCAACGAGGCGGCGATCCTCGCCGCCCGCGACCGCCGCGACAAGATCGCCACGACCGACTTCCAGGCGGCGCTCGAGCGCGTCGTTGCCGGTATGCAGTCGCGGCGCGTGATCACCGACCACGAGAAGCGCGTCGTCGCCTTCCACGAGGCCGGCCACGCCCTCTGCGCCGAGCTGCTGCCGAGCACCGACAAGGTCCACCGCGTCTCGATCATCCCGCGCGGACAGGCGCTCGGCTACACGCTCAACCTGCCCGAGGAGGACCGCTACCTCAAGACGCGCGACGAGCTGATGGACCGCCTCGTCGTCCTGCTCGGCGGCCGCACCGCCGAGCACCTCGTCTTCGGCCAGATCACGACCGGCGCCTCCGGCGACCTGCGCTCGGTCCACGACATCTCACGCGCGATGGTCACCCAGTACGGCATGGGCACCGGCCTGATGTCACGCGAGCTGAACGCCGGCGACTACTCGATGTCCGACGCCACCCGCCGCGCGATCGACGACGAGCAGCAGTTCATCACCGACCAGGCGCACCGCCGAGCGCTGGCCCTGATTACCGAGCACCGCGAGCTACTCGACGCGTTGGCCGGCGAGTTGCTCGAGCGCGAGGCGCTGGAGCGCGACGACATCGACCGAATCGTCGCGGGCGTCGAGGGCGACATAGCGACGCCGGAGCGGCTCGCGCCCCGCAACGGCGACCGCGCCTCCGCGCTCTACGCCGAGCCGGCGACGCCCCCGCCGCCGCTTCCACCGTCCGAATAGACTCCCGGTCCGTGTTCGGAGAGATCGACCACATCGGGATCGCCGTCGAGGACATCGACGGATCGATCGGGCTGTATCGCGACCAGTTCGGGATGCGGGAGCAGCATCGCGAGACGGTCGAGGAGCAGGGTGTGCATGCGGTGCTGCTGGAGGTTGGCGGCGCGCACGTGGAGCTGATTGCGCCGATCGGCCCCGATGGCGGCGTGGCTCGCTTCCTCGAGCGCAACGGTCCGGGGCTGCATCACGTCGCCTACCGGACCGACGACATCGACGCCGAGCTGAAGCGGCTCGTGACGGCCGGCATCCGGCTGATCGACGAGGAGCCGCGCGTCGGCATCCAGGGCAGCCGAGTCGCGTTCGCCCACCCGAAGTCGACCGGCGGAGTCCTTACCGAGATAGTCCAGCCAGCGGAGGATCACTAGACATGGCCCAGAGCGCCCGTACCGACATCGGCTTCCAGGGTGGCCAGGTGCTTTCCCTGCGCACCGCCGACGAGGCCTACAAGAAGCTGATGGACGCGCTCGCCGACGACGCTTCCGCACGCTGGCATTCGCTCCAGCTCGACGACGAGGTCATGCAGCTCGACCTCTCCCAGGTCGTCTACATCCGTCGCGAGACCGGCAACCGCGCCGTCGGTTTCTAATCCCGATTGGCCGAGGTACTTAGTCCCGATTGACCGGGGGTGCTATTCCTGATTAGGCGATGGTTCTATTCCGAATCCGTCGGGATGCGCTAGGTTCTCCTCGTGGCTCCCGTCGCTCGCAACATCGAATCCGAGATCCGCGACGTGCTCGCCAGCAGCCGTGTCGGCGCGATCCTCGGACCTCGCCAAGCCGGAAAAAGCACGCTGGCCGTCACTCTGCAGAAGGGTGGCCTGTTCCCGGGCTACTACACCCTCGACCAGGAGCCGATCCGGTCGGCAGCGCTCGAGGATCCGGATGGCTTCATGGCGGGCATCCGCAAGCCGGCGGTAATCGACGAGATCCAACGAGCGCCCGACCTCATGCTGGCGATCAAGCTAGTCGTCGACCGCGACAACTCACGCGGTCAGTTCCTGATCACCGGCTCGGCCAATCTGCTGACCTTCCGCGCTGTCGCCGATGCCCTCCCAGGGCGGGTCATCTACGTCAACCTCTGGCCGTTCTCCCAGGGTGAGATCGAAGGCCGCCGCGAGCACTTGATCGATCAAGTGCTGGCCGGCCGGCCGCCGCAGCTCTCGGACGAGCCAACCGGTCGACCGGCACACGCCGAGCGGGTCGTGCGAGGAGGGTTCCCGGACGCCTACCGCCAAACCGACCAGCAACGAGCCCGCTACTTCGAGTCCTACGTCGGAGACGTCCTCGAACGCGACCTGCCGATCGACATCGACATCCGGGCGGGAGCCGAGAAGCCCGGCCAACTCTTGCGGCTACTGGCCGCGAGATCGGGAAACCTCGCCAACTTCAGCACGCTCGCCACCCAGCTCGAGCTCGACGGGAAGACCGTTAAGGCCCACGTCGCGCTGCTCGAGGAACTCTTCCTCATCTACCGGCTGCGGCCCTGGTCACGCAACCTCGGCACGCGTCATATAAGGACGCCCAAGCTCCTGCTCACCGATACCGGCTTGATGTCCGCGCTGATCGGTGTCGACGCCGCGCGCTACTCCGCCGTCGATCAGGGCGAACTAGCGGGGGTGCTGCTGGAGACGTTCGTGACGATGGAGCTTGTCAAGCAGCAAACCTGGGCGGATGCCCGAGTTCAGCTGTTTTTCTACCGCGACAAGGAGCAGCGCGAGGTCGACGTGGTGATCGAATCGGTGACTGGCGACGTGGCGGGAATCGAAGTCAAGGCGGCAGCTTCGGTGGGACGAGCCGACACCCGCGGGCTGCGCTTCCTGCGCGACAAGCTCGGCGACCGATTCAAGGCGGGGATAGTGCTCTATACGGGCTCGACGACGTTGCCGATCGGTGAGCGGATTTGGGCGGTGCCGTTGCGGGGGTTGTGGGCTGGCGAGGACGGGTCGTGAGGGGGGTGCGGCGGCTGGACTTGGGGGTGCTGCGGGTGCTGCGGACGCGCGCCCACGGCCTGCAGACCGAGCGCGCGGTCCTGATCTTCACGCGCGCGGGAGAGCACGGGCTGCTCTGGCAGGGGCTGTGCCTGGTGGGGGCGGTGGTCGACCGAAGGCGGCGGGCGCTTTATCTGCGTGCGATGCGGACGGTGATGCTGGCTTATCTGGCGAACATTGGGTTGAAGTACGTGGTGCGGCGGCGGCGGCCGGAGCTGGAGGGGTTGCCGGCGTTGTCGTCGACGGTGACGTCGCTGTCGTTTCCGTCGGCTCATGCGACGACGTCGTTCGCGGCGGCGTGGGCGTTGACACGCGCGGGCGGGCTCCCGGCAGCACCGGTGTACGCGCTCGCCAACGCGATGGCCGTCTCGCGGATCTATGTCGGCGTCCACTACCCGACCGACATCGCCGCCGGCGCGGCGTTCGGCACGGCGCTCGCGGTGCTGCTCGAAGCCGACCGATGAATATTCATCGCCTGGACAGCACGATTCATCAGCGAGTGCGCTGAGGGCGGGCAACGCGGCCCGGTAGGGTCGTCGGTCGCGATGGGCTTCCAGGGAAACAACCCGTGAAGGTAGGGATCGTCGGGCTTCCGAACGCCGGCAAGTCGTCGCTGTTCAACGCGCTGACGCAGGCGGGTGCGGAGGCGGCGAACTACCCGTTCACGACGGTCGAGCCGAACGTGGCGATCGTGCCGGTCCCCGACGAGCGGCTCGACGCGGTGATCGACACGGTCAAGGCCACGCCGACCGTCTACGAGACGATGGAGTTCCACGACATCGCCGGGCTGGTGCGCGGTGCGCACAAGGGCGAGGGCCTCGGCAACAAGTTCCTCGCCAACATCCGCGAGACCGACGCGCTGGTCCACGTGGTGCGCGCCCACGGCGACGACCAGGTGATCCACCCCGAGGGCCGCGTCGACCCGATGGCCGACGTCGAGACGATCGAGACCGAGCTGCTGTTCGCCGACCTCGAGCAGGCCGAGCGGCGGCTGGACAAGGTCGCCAAGGAGGCGAAGGGCGGCGAGCGCGAGAAGATCGCGGAGAAGGAGTGGGTCGAGGCGCTGATCGAAGCGCTCCAGGCGGGCCGCCCAGCGCGCACCGTGCCGGTGCCCGAGGACGCGCCCGCCGCCCTGCGCAACCTCGCGCCGCTGACCGCCAAGCCGGTGCTCTACCTGGCGAACGTCGACGAGGACGCCGCGGAGATCGGCGCCGACGGGGCCCTCACCCCGCCACCGGCCCTAGTCGCCCACGCCGAGACGCTGGGCGCGCGTGCCGCGGCGGTGTCCGCCCG
>Ga0190272_10001021_pt1 | contig 13632 bp, 12 predicted proteins | sample Popmic504T_FD_133746 | JGI IMG/M metagenome (GOLD analysis project Ga0190272, IMG submission 133746) | Populus adjacent soil microbial communities from riparian zone of Shoshone River, Wyoming, USA - 504 T | ecosystem: Environmental > Terrestrial > Soil > Riparian zone | place: USA: Wyoming...
GACCGAATGGAAGTCGTGGATTTCGCCGGCTACACGGAGAAGGAAAAAGCGGAGATCGCGAAGAAGTATCTCCTGCCGCGCCAGCTCGAGGAGTCGGGGCTGAGCGACAAGGAAATCAGCTTCACCGACGACGCGATCATGGCGGTCGTGTCGAAGTACACGCGTGAGAGCGGCGTCAGGCAGCTCGAGCGACAGATCGGTGCGGTAGCGCGCAAGCTCGCGCGCAAGATTGCGGCGAGCGAAGAGGTGAAGCACGTGGTCGATGCGGACGGCGTGCGCGATCTGCTCGGGCGCCCACGGGTGCACCCGGAGCATGCGCTGTCCGAGAGCGAGGTAGGCATCGCCACCGGCATGTACTACACGCCGATGGGCGGAGACATCATGTTCGTCGAGGCGTCAATCCGCCGCTTCTACGGAAACCGCGACGCCGACAGCACGCAGGTCGGCCCCGGTGGCGCCGTTTCGCTGATCCTTACCGGACAGCTGGGCGATGTCATGAAGGAATCCGCCCGCGCCGCGTTCACCTACGCGACGAACAACGCGGCGAAGCTCGGGATTCCGCGGGACCGGCTAGGCGCGATCGAAGCGCACATTCACGTACCTGCCGGAGCGATTCCGAAAGACGGACCATCGGCGGGGATTGCGATCGCGACAGCGCTGGTGTCGGAGATGGCTGACCGGCCGGTGCGGCAGGACGTCGCGATGACGGGTGAGATCACGCTGCGCGGCCGCGTGCTCCCGATCGGTGGCCTGAAGGAGAAAGTCCTCGGCGCCCACCGCGCGGGAATCAAGGTGATCATCATTCCGAAGGGGAATGAGGCGGATATCGAGGATGTGCCCGAGGAAGTTCGCGGCGTGCTGTCGTTTCATCCCGTCGAGACATTGAACGAGGTGCTCAAGATCGCGCTGGTCCCGGCCGAGCCGGGGGAGGAGGCGCCGCCGCTTGAGATGAAAGAGGTCGCTTAATTAACTGAAACTGCAACCTAGAAATACACAGATCCGAGATGACAGAAGCATAGATTCGAGTTGCTAGACACTGCCAAGCGTGATGCCAGAAACTGCTTGATCGTGTTTCTGGCATCTCGTGCGAGAAGGGAGTCCAGCCCAATTATCAACGACTCCCCACGATCCGATGTCGTTCTATCTCGCCACCCGAATCTGTGCTTCTGTCATCTCGGACCTGTGTCGTTCTGGGTGGCGTTGCTTAGTAGACGATAGGCCCCCACCCAAACAGCTTCCACGGATCCGCCCGTAAGGCTTCAGGCTCCGTTCCCTCGACGAAGAACTCGGTGTAGCGCCGGTCGCCTGGCGTCAGCTCGTCGGCGACCGCCCCGGTTTCGCGGTCGATCTGCCCGATTACGACTCCGATCGGCGGCTGCCACTGCGTAGCATGCGCGGCTATCAGCTGCGCGTTCCCGGCGTAGTACTGCGCCAGCATTCTGCCGAAGATCGGTGCGGCGAGGGACCCGCCACCCGCCCAGGGCGTGATAGTGACGGGCTTGTCGAATCCGAGCCAGACTCCGGCGACCATGTCGGGCGTCAGACCGATGAACCACACGTCGGTGTTGTCGTTGGTGGTTCCGGTCTTTCCCGCAACCGGTACGGATGACGGAAGAAAACGCCGGATGGTCGATGCGCTGCCACGATCGACGACCTCTCGCATCATGTCGCGCACTACGTACGTCACGCGCGGATCGAGCGCGGGCGGCAGCGCGCGAACTTCGCGTGAGAGAACTGTCTTTCCGTTTGAGTCTTCGATCCGGTAGATGAACCGCGGCTCGACCGGAGTGCCGAGATTGGCGAAAGTGGTGTACGCCGCGACAAGGTCGAGCGGCTGGATGGCCGTCGCGCCGATCGCGCTCGACGGATAGGGAGGAATCCGCGTGTTGATTCCCATTCTCCGGGCGAGCGCCGAAACGGAATCCATTCCTAGCTGCAACCCAAGCTGGATCGCGATTCCGTTGCGCGACCGCGCGAGCGCTTCTCTCAGCGTCATCTGTCCGCTGAAATCGTCGTCGGAGTTCGCCGGGCTGTACACGGTGCCGTTGGGCAACGTGATCGCTAGCGCCGTGTCGGCGTAGAGGGCGTTGGGCGCGAGGCTGTCCGCGATTGCGGCCGCATAGACAATCGGCTTGAAAGAGGATCCTGGCTGGCGCTTGCCATCGACCGCGCGATCGAAGGGAGAGTCGGCGTAGTCACGGCCTCCCACCAGCGCGCGCACGTCGCCCGACGTCGGGTCCATTGCGACGACCATTCCCTGGAGGTACGCGCCCTTCTGGTTTGAGCCCGCCTTGTACTTGGCGTGGGGATATCCCTGCTGGTTCTCGAGCGCCGCGGTTTCGACGAGCAACGCTTCAACGGCAGCATTCTGCAGCAGCGGATCGAGAGTCGTGTGGATCCGATAGCCGCCGCGCATCACAGGGATCCCGGCGCGGATCGCCTGAATCCGTACGACGTTGACGAACCACGGCGAGTACGCGGACATCCCGGCGTTCGGCGCCGTCGTGAGCGCGCTCGCGCGCGCGGCCGTCGCCTGCTCGCGGGTGATGTGTCCCTGATCCGCCATCAAGGAGAGCACGATGTTGCGCCGCTGGCGCACGCGATCCGGATACTTGAGCGGATCGTACAACGCCGGCCCTTTCGGCATTGCCGCCAGCGCCGCCGCTTCGGCGAGCGTGACCTTCGAGGCACTTTTGCCGAAGTAGTGACGGGCGGCGCTCTCGATACCGTGCCAGCCGCGGCCGAACGGGATCTGGTTTAGGTACGCCTCAAGGATCTGATTCTTGTTGTAGCGCTTCTCCATCTCTCGCGCTGCCGCCTGCTCTCTCACCTTTCTGCTCAGACTTCTATCGGTACGATCGATGATCGTGGGATGCATGTTGCCGATCAGCTGTTGAGTGATCGTGCTCGCTCCGCGCCGCTCCCCGAAAATATTGTCCTTCAGCGCCCCCGCGATTCCGACGACGTCGACACCGTCGTGTTGAAAGAAGCGGTGATCCTCGATCGCGACGAAGGCGAGTGGCAGATACTTGGGCAGTGTTCTGATTGAGATATTAGTGCGAAGCTCGTTGCCGATCTCTCCAATCATCGATCCGTCGCGCGCCAACACTATCGACGCCTGCGGCATCGCAACGATCCGCGACGGATCATTTGATGTCTGTTGTTGGGCGCCACCGATGGCTGGCACGACGAAGACCGCGATCGCGATAGCGATCGCGCCGGGCCAGTGGCCGGCCGACGCCAGTTGCCCACTTTGACCACGGGTGCCAACTTCACTTTGATGGATCGGTCTATTCATCTCGCCGTAGTTCAGTTCAAGCCCAGAAAGGGCGATTACACAGCCAATATCGCCCGTCTCGGCGGCCTTTTTTCGCAGCTTGACGCCCTCGAGCCCCGCCCCGACGTAGCTGTTTTCGCCGAAACCGCGCTCACGGGCTACTTCGTGGAAGGCGGCGTCCGCGACGTTGCGATGACCGCCGGCGCGCTCGCCCGCGACCTGAACGCCCAACACGCCAGGTCTGTTGATACACCGCGGCCGCTCGATGTATGCATTGGGTTCTACGAGCTGTGGAACAACGCCTTCTATAATAGTGCGCTATATGTGACGCTGGGAGGCGAGGAGCCGGTCATCCGGCACGTCCACCGTAAGCTATTCCTCCCCACCTACGGCATGTTCGACGAGGAGCGTTTCGTCGATCGTGGCTTCGAGGTCCGCGCTTTCGACACGACCTGGGGCCGGGCGGCAGTGCTCATCTGCGAGGACGCGTGGCACAGCTTCACCGGGACCGTCGCGGCGCTCGATGGGGCGAGCACGATCTTCGTGGTTTCCGCATCGCCTGCCCGCGGGATCTGGCCACGCGAAGGCGAAGGTCCAGTCCCGGCAAACCTCAAGCGGTGGGAACGGCTCGCCCGGGACATCGCCGAAGAGCACGGAGTCTTCGTCGCGCTGGTGAATCTGGTCGGCACCGAGGGAGGGAAGACGTTCTCGGGTGGATCGATCGTCGCGGGGCCCCACGGAGATGTGCGCGCTCAGGCTCCGCTGTGGGACGAAGCGATCATGACGGTTACGCTGGATCCGGGAGATCTCACCCGCGCGCGGTCCGATACGCCACTTCTGACCGATCTGCAGACCATGATGCCCCACCTGATGCGGACGGTCGACCGCATCCAGGCCGGCGAGCGGCTTACGCTGAGCTACGACGATGCACCGAGCCCCGGTGGCCCGCTCACTCCCGCCGGAAAGTCAGCGGACGGCGAGCACGCCGACGCTCCATCGAGCGAAGAAAGCTCCCGCACACCCGAAGCGAAATCGCGGAAGACGAAGAAGGCGACGAAAGCTGGGAAATCCGCGAAATCCGCGAGCAATGGACACGAAGCGATTCAGGTCGTGAGGGTGGCCGACGCTCCAGGCGGTCCACCTCCGCTCGAGATCGACACCGAGCTCACCGCGAGCTGGCTCGCTTCGTTTCTGCGTGAGGAATTCGAGCGGCGTGGTTTCGAGAAAGCGGTCATCGGCGTATCGGGCGGAGTGGATTCAGCCGTGACTGCCTATCTGACGGCGCAGGCGCTCGGTCCGAAGAACGTCGTCGGAATACGGATGCCATATCGCACCTCGAATCCGGAATCGTTGTCGCACGCGCAGATGGTGATCGATGACATTGGAATCGATTCGCGCACAATCGACATCTCGCCGGCAGTCGACGGTTACCTGTCCAACGAAGACGACGCCGACCCTGGCCGTCGCGGGAATGTCATGGCGAGAGAGAGAATGATCGTGCTCTTCGACCAGTCGGCGAAGTACAAGGCGCTTCCCGTGGGCACCGGCAACAAGACCGAGCGGCTGCTCGGCTACTTCACGTGGCACGCGGACGATTCACCGCCGATCAATCCACTCGGAGATCTGTTCAAGACGCAGGTCTGGCAGCTTGCGCGACATCTTGGCGTCCCAGATGTGATCGTGTCCAAGCCCGCTTCGGCAGACCTGATTCACGGCCAGACCGATGAAGGCGATTTCGGTTTGAGCTACGCCGACGCGGACAGGATTCTCAACTGGTTGGTTAGCGGATACAGCCCGGCGACCCTTCTCACGCGCGGTTTCGACGCGACGCAGGTCGAGCTGATACGCAAGCGACTGGCTGGGACACACTGGAAGCGAAAGCTGCCGACCGTGGCGATGCTGAGTCCGACTGGAATCGGCGAGGCGTACCTTCGGCCGGTTGATTATTGACCTGATGGAATCGGCTGTACCGGCTGACACGATCCCGCTATAGCGCCAACCTTTGGTGGCATTCTGAATTCACAGGTCGACGCGACCTGGTACTTCGCGTTGTACGCACGCTCGGCCGCCTCGACCTCGGCGAGTTTCCTGAACAGAGCAACGGAGTCAGTGCTACGCGAGCAGTAGACCAGGTAGTAGCGCGGACCGCCGCATCCTCGCGACCCGACCGGAGCTGTCCGGCATTGGTCGCTGGATGTACACCCGTTCGCTTTCACGAGTGCCTTTGCATCTTCCTCGATCCTGAGGATCGCCGCCCAATCGGATTTCTCGTCCCCGCTTGGCGGAGTCTGCTGACTTCCGAAGCCATCGGGAGGGGTTCCGGCGGGAGGCGGTTGGGTACAGGCGGCGATAGTGAGTGCAGCAGCAATAGAGAGGGCAAAATGTACGAGCCTCATAACCGGATCCTGAGCGGGGTGTAGCGCGCCACCCGGCATGAAGCTGGCCAGTTTTCGGTGGTGCTCGCGTCCGTAGCCTGAACGGCGTGCCTTCTGCTATTTTCTGAAGAGCCGCCGCTTCCCCTTCCCCCAGCGAGATTCATGGCCACCAGAACGCTTCCCGACCGTAAATCAGCAACCGGATCAGCCAGCTCGAAGCTCTCCCCCCAGGAGCTGGTCGCAGCGTACCGGACCATGCTGCTGTCGAGGCGTCTCGATGACAAGGAAGTCCAGCTCAAGCGGCAGAACAAGATCTTCTTCCAGATCTCGGGCGCGGGACACGAGGCGATTCTCACCGCGGCAGGGATGATCCTCAAGCCTGCCTACGACTGGTTCTACACCTACTATCGCGACCGCGCGCTCTGCCTCCAGCTTGGCGTCACTCCCGCCGAGATGTTGTACGAGGCCGTCGGTGCCGCGGCCGACCCGGCGTCGGGCGGCCGGCAGATGCCGAGCCACTGGGGACACAAGGCGTACAACATCGTGTCGTCGTCCTCACCGACCGGAACCCAGTTTCTCCAGGGCGTGGGGTCGGCGGAAGCGACGCTTCGAGCAAAGCTTCTCGACATCTCGGAGGGATTTCAGTCCGACGAAGTCGTGCTGGTCACCACCGGCGACGGCACCACCAGCGAGGGCGAGTTCTGGGAATCGCTGAACACCGCGTCCAACCTCAAGCTGCCCATCGTCTACCTCGTCGAGGACAACGGCTACGCGATTTCAGTCCCGGTCGAGGTTAACACCGCCGGGGGAAGCATCTCCAAGCTGGTTCGTTCATTCCCCAACTTCTTCATCGAGGAAGTTGACGGCTGCGATCTGCTGGCGAGCTACGACACGATGTCGCGAGCCGTCGAGTATGCCCGGCAGCGAAAGGGCCCAGCGCTCGTTCACGCCAAGGTCATTCGTCCGTACTCGCACTCCCTGTCCGACGACGAGACCATGTATCGTCCGCCGGCAGAGCGCGAGGCTGATGCGGCACGCGATCCTATCACGCAGTTTCCGAAGTGGCTCGTAAGCGAAGGGCACGCGGCTGAATCCGAGATTCAGAAGATTCAGGAGGAAGTCGACGCCCTGGTTCTGACGGCGACCGACGATGCCCTGGCGCAGCCACAGCCCGGCGCCGACACGGTGTATTTCGGCGTCTACTCGCCTGACGTCGATCCCACCAGCGAGCAGTTCGACACCGAGGATGATCCACAGTTCTCCGGTGAGCCGACGACGATGGTCGATCTGCTCAATGCCTGCATGAAGGACGAGATGCGGCGCGACAAGAAGATTCTCGTTTTCGGCCAGGACGTAGCCGATGTCTCGCGCGAGGAATACCTCGGCAAAGTCAAAGGAAAGGGCGGGGTCTTCAAAGTCACCTGGGGTCTGCAGAAGGAGTTCGGCGGCGCCCGCGTCTACAACTCGCCGCTGGCCGAGGCAAACATCGTCGGGCGCGCGATCGGTCTGGCAGTCCGCGGATTCAAGCCGGTGGTCGAGGTCCAGTTCTTCGATTACATCTGGACCGCCTACATGCAGCTGCGTGACGAGCTTGCGACCATGCGCTGGCGCTCGAACAACAATTTTTCGGCCCCGGTCGTAGTGCGCACTACCTACGGCGGATACATCCGCGGCGCGATCTACCACTCGCAGACGGGCGCGTCGATCTTCACGCACTGCCCGGGTCTCCGCGTCGTTTGCCCGTCAACCGCGCTCGATGCGAACGGACTTCTGCGCACCGCCATTCGCTGCGACGACCCCGTGCTCTTCCTCGAGCACAAGCACCTGTATCGCCAGACCTACAACAAGTCGGCGTATCCGGGTCCCAACTTCATGATCCCTTTCGGAAAAGCGAAGGTAGTTCGTGAAGGCACCGACGTGACGGTTGTGACGTACGGAGCGACGGTACAGCGCGCGATAACCGCGGCCAACGCCGTCGCTGACGAGGGAATTTCCGTCGAGATCATCGACCTTCGTACGCTGAGCCCGTGGGACCGCGAAGCGGTCTTCGACTCGGTGAAGAAGACGTCACGCGTGATCGTCGCCTACGAGGATTCTCTTTCGTGGGGCTACGGCGCCGAGATCGCGGCCGCCATTGCGGATGAGTGCTTCGCGTGGCTGGATGCGCCGGTCAAGCGGATCGGCTCGGCGGATACCTTCGTTGGCTACGCGCCGCAGCTGGAGGACGCGATCCTGCCGCAGGTCGAGACGTTCAGGCAGGCTTATAAGAACATAGTCGAGTTCTGATGAGTGGGGTGTGAGGAGTGGGGAGTGGGGAGCGTAATCAGTTCGTAGTTCTCTTCGTCTCGTCGACGCTTTCCATTCCCCACTCCCCACTCCCACTCACCTTGGATCCGATCCGACCCCGCCCATCGTCGGCAGCTTGACCGCGGTGTACCCCGCCGGGATCTCGAACACCTTGGGATCCGCATTCACCCATTGAACTGAAGTCACCTCGGTATTGCTCTTGGTGACTCTGGACGTCCCGTCGGTGGTTATCGTGGATGTGGTCGACGTCCGGAGCGGGGGCGCTTTCGGCAGCTTGCTCTCGGCGGCCTTCAGCTTCGCGGCGAACTCCCTGTTGCTCGTGCCGAACACGCCGACCATGTCCGTGCCCGTGATGCTCGCGAACGGATTCATCGTGCTCCTGATGTCGGTCGGATAGTAGTAGTCGGTGGTGCTGACAATCTTCACGGTCTGCGTTTGTCCCATGCCGGTGATCGACATCGTGAGCTTCGTGCCCACCCGGTAGCGTGATGTCGGGTGTCCGAGAATCTTCGGACCCGCACCGAGGCTCTCGACCTTCGCGTCCGTATCCGAGAACACCATCTTCACGCCGCCCATCGCCTGCGCATCGGCGAGCATCGCACCGGGGCGAAAGCTCATGTACTGGCTGTTTTTTGCGTCGAGGTAGGTGATCGTCCTGCCGCTGTCCGACACGATCATGCTGACCGGTCCATCGGTGGCGAGGGGCGATGGCGAGCTTCCACCGGAGGTCGACATGTCGATGCGGACCTTGTTGCCTGACCCCACTATGTGGCCGGTCAGAACGGCCGTCTCCGGCGCGCCGTCCATTGATGTCGAGGTGCGAAAATCGAGCGCCAGCTCTTTCCCGGCGTTCTGCGCGAAAGCGACGGAGAGCGGCGCGAAAGCCAGCACGGCGGCTGTAACAAGGTGAAAAGCGGATTGCATCATTTTCCGACCGGATTGGTGTGTATTGCAGCGAGCACGCTGTTGGGACTGAACGCGCCTCAAATGGGTAACCCCTAAAAGGAAATTAGTGCCCTTCCCGGGGCCAACGCAGCGAAGCGAGAATCGACGCCAGGAGGATAGCCCCGACCACCCCCAGGGAAGCCATGATCGGGATGTGCGCGAAAGGCTCGAGTATCATCTTTGCGCCAATAAAGATGAGCACGAGCGAGAGGCCGAGCTTCAGATAGGCAAACTTGTCCATCACGTTCGCGAGCAGAAAGTACAGGGCGCGCAGGCCGAGCACCGCACAGACGTTCGATGTGTAGATGATGAACGGATCCCGGGTCACCGCGAAGATCGCCGGGATCGAGTCGGTGGCGAAAGTGACATCGGTCGTCTCGACGACGAGCAGGACGATGAAAAGCGGCGTCACTTTCCGGCGAAGCTTCCCGGTGGCGTCCGGCTCTTCGACGAAGAAGCTGCTGCCGTGATACTCCTTGGTTACGGGGAGCATCTTACGCGCAAAGCGCAGCACCAGATCCTTTTCCGGATCGTAGGCGACGTCGTCCTTGTGAATCGCCATTTTGATACCGGTGACGACGAGGAAGGCGCCGAAGATGTACAGCGTCCACGAGAACCTGCTCACGAGCGCGGATCCAGCGACGATCATCACCCCGCGCAACACCAGCGCGCCCATGATTCCCCAGAACAGGACCCGGTGCTGATACTGCTCCGGAACCCTGAAGTACGAGAAAATCAGGATGAAAACGAAGATGTTGTCGATCGAAAGCGAGTATTCGATCAGGTAGCCGGTCAGGAACTCCAGGCCCGCCTGGCGTCCCATTGTGCGGTAAACGGCGAACGCGAAGCTCAGCGAGAGCGCGATCCACACGGCGCTCCAGGAGGCAGCTTCCTTGAGTGATACCCGTTTCGATTTGCGGTGGAGGATACCGAGATCGAGGGCGAGTATCGCCAGTACCGCGATGTTGAACCCTATCCAGCCGTAAACGTTGTTCATGCCCGCATTAGCGCACGGGTGGAATCGAACGCCAAGCTAGCGCCGCTCAAGCGCGTCGCGGACGTCGAGAAGAATCTCGAAATACAACTGCTCCCGCCGATACGCGAAATCGAGCGACGCCATCTGCGCCGCGTCGCCCGAGGCCTTTGCCCGCTCGAATGCTTCGCGGTACATCTCGTCGAGATCGCTCAGGATCGTGGTGCGCATGCGTGACATTGACGTACTCCCCCGGCCGGTGGTTCGACTACTGTCGATGGAATCGATCCGGGAAATGCGCTCGAGCGCGCTCTCCGGATCTTCATTTTCGAAAATGAGTTTTTTCGCGGCTCCGAGTACGAGCCGGCGCGGATTGATAGGTGGTATCACAATGAGTATTCGCTGAGTGGAGCGAGAAAACAGTAGCGGTCACTGAAGCTAAGCGGCCATCGCTGCTACCGCCCCTGTGCAAAACGGGGCGTCAGCTGTCTGCTTCCGCCCCGTCAGATGCATTTCACGAGCGACAGTTATCGATTTCCCTGACCGCCGCGGCCCGAGGTGCTCTAGCTTTCTCCCTCGCTGCCACTCGCCTTCCGGTCGCCGCGATCGCCCTGGCCCGGCTCTGATTCGTTCTTTGCCTGGCGCTTCTGATCCTGGCTCAACGACCGTCCAACATCGTCCGATTCCTTGAACTGCCCTTCCTCATCGCGGCGCACGAACCGCTTATCGCCCTCGTTCGGCTCGATGAGCTCTCTTTTGTCCGCCATGCCTGTCTCCGTTTGAATGCGTCCGAAAAAAAAGCATTAGCCATGCCACGCGCGCAGAAAATCAGAGGTGGTGAAACACAGCCTCGGCAACCGGTTTGCCGCCCTTGAGGTGCTCCACAACGATACGCTCCAGCAGTGCCGGCGATACCCGCGCGTACCAGACGCCGTCGGGGTAAACGACCACGATGGGACCATCGCTGCACACGCCGAGACATGGTGTCTCGCCGCGCTTGACCCTCGTGGGACCGAATAACAGGTCCTCGCGCTGCAGCAGCTCGGCGAGCAGCGAGTAGAGCGCCCGCCCCTTTCTGTCGGGTGAGCAGAAGCCACCAGTGCACACGATTACATGCCGTGAGTACGCTTCCATTACCGGGCCAGTCGACGCAGCCATCCGGAAAAGATACACGCCCAGTCCCAACCGATTATTCTATGGGAGCCCAGCTCATGGAGACAGCCAGATGACGGCGCCAACGTCACGGAATGCAGCAGTGCCCGACGCATCGATAGCAAAAAAGGGATACGCCCGCCCGGATGTGCTCGTTGGAACTGAGTGGCTGGCCAGCCATCTCGACGACCCGAAAATCCGAATCATCGAGAGCGACGAAGACGTACTTCTCTACGACACCGGTCACATCCCCGGGTCGCAGAAGCTGGATTGGCACCAGGACCTCAATGATCCGGTCCAGCGCGATTACATCTCCTCAGAACAGTTCCAGACGCTCCTGCGCGCGAAAGGCATCGACGAGAGCACGACCGTGGTGTTCTACGGCGACAAGAACAACTGGTGGGCCGCGTACGCGTTCTGGGTGTTCCAGCTCTTTGGCTTCACCAACGCCAGGCTCCTCGACGGCGGCAGGATCAAGTGGGAGCAGGAAGGGCGTCCATTCACTACGGACGTGCCGCGTTACGCGCCGACTTCCTACCAGGCGCCCGCGCGCTCCGATGAAAAGATTCGCGCTTTCTTCCAGGAAGTGCGCAAGCACTCGGAAAGCGGGAAACCCCTCATCGACGTGCGCTCGCCGGAAGAGTTTTCGGGACAGCGCATGCACATGCCGGATTATCCGCAGGAAGGCACTCTGCGCGGCGGACACATCAAGGGTGCCCGCAGTGTACCATGGGCGCGCGCCGCCAATCCGGATGGAACCTTCAAGGATGCCGACGCGCTCCGCACGATCTACGAGAAAGAGAAGGGCTTGAAAAAGATGGACGATATTGTCGCTTATTGCCGTATCGGCGAGCGCTCCTCGCACACCTGGTTCGTGCTCACCTACCTTCTCGGCTACGATCGCGTCAGGAACTACGACGGGAGCTGGACGGAGTGGGGCAACGCCGTCCGCGCGCCGATCGAGACCGGCGGAGACAAGTGAGCGCTGACGCCGGGGCAGGCGCTCCCAAGCCGCCTGCACGGGTCAGAGTGAAATGGGCGGGCGAACACCTCTTCGACACCGGCCGTGAAAACGGCCCCATTGCGCGATTCGACGGCGATGGAAAATCGGCTCAGACACCGCCTGAGGCCCTGCTCAGCGCGCTTGCGTCGTGCGTCTCGGTCGACGTCGTGGACATCCTCGCCAAGCGTCGCACCCCGGTCGAATCACTCGAGATCGACGTCCTCGGCGAGCGCGTCGAAACGACGCCGCGTCACTTCCGCCACATCACGCTGGACTTCTCGATCAGGGGCAACGGCATCGAGCGCGTTCACGCCGAGCGTGCGATAGAGCTCGCTGTTACGAAGTACTGCTCGGTCCGCGATTCGCTGCGTCCGGACATCGAGATCGATTGGAGCCTCGATCTCGGCTAGCTGCGCCGCTTTTTCACCCTCGACGCAGCTGAGTACGGCGCCCATTTCCGCTCCGAGTCCTCGATCTCCGTTCGCAGCCGCAGATAGCTGTCGTACCGCTCAGCGCTGATCCGCCCCTCCGATACCGCGGTGCGGACACCGCAGGACGGCTCGACGATATGCGTGCAGTCGCCGAACTTGCAGGCGGTCATCTCCGGCCGGAATTCCCTGAAGCACGCGTCGAGATTCTCGGAAGCGAGCCCCCACATTCCGACTTCCCGCAGCCCGGCCGTATCCACGACGTATCCCGCGTCGGGAAGCGGGTGCAGCAGCGCGCCGACTGTGGTATGCCGGCCCTTGTTCACCGACTCACTCACTTCGCCAACACGAAGATCCAGGCCCGGGTACATCGCGTTCATCAGTGACGACTTTCCCACGCCCGACGGCCCGGTGAGAACGGAAGTCTTCCCCGAGAGCTCGTCGTGCAGCTCCGTCAGCCCGATATTCTGCTTCACGCTGGTGAAGTGCACGGGGTATCCCGCGGCAGCGTAGTCAGCGAAAATGTTCCCGGTTGCTTCGCGGTCGACCAGCTCGATCTTGTTGATGATTATCCGCGACTCGAGCGAGTTTCCTTCGGCGATCACCAGGAAGCGGTCGAGCATTCGCCGGTGCGGCTCGGGCTTCGCGGCGGCGAAAACGATCGCGACCTGATCGACGTTCGCGGCGACGATACGCTCGCCCTGTCCGCCGCCGGGCTCGCGCCGCGCCAGCTTCGAGCGGCGCGGAAGAATTTCGGCGATAGCCCAGTGTGTACCTGTGTCGTCGTGCTCGAGCACGACGTCGTCGCCCACGGCAAGCTTGCGGCTCTCGTCACGCTCTTTCTTGAGGCGCCCCCGCAACGACGCTTCGTGAGTCTCTCCTGATTCCGTCCGGACGTGCCAGACGCCTCCGGTGCCCTTCAGAACGACGCCCTGCTTGCGGGTCAAACCATACCCTCTTGGCCCATTGCTTCCGACCAGGAGAGCAGCTCCGCCTTCTTCGCCGCGATCAGCTTGTCCAGGAGCACCTTCACCTCGTTGAGGGTCATCTTCCCGACCGCGGCGCGCACTTCCTCTTCCTTGTTTCCAAGCGCGAGAAAGTCCGTCTCGAGGTGGCCGATTGCGACAGGATCGTTCGCCCGCCAGCGGACGAACAGGAGGTACGCGCCGAAA
>Ga0190272_10001022_pt1 | contig 13632 bp, 10 predicted proteins | sample Popmic504T_FD_133746 | JGI IMG/M metagenome (GOLD analysis project Ga0190272, IMG submission 133746) | Populus adjacent soil microbial communities from riparian zone of Shoshone River, Wyoming, USA - 504 T | ecosystem: Environmental > Terrestrial > Soil > Riparian zone | place: USA: Wyoming...
TGGGCGCAGCGCAGCATGAAATGATGCGCTGCTGACCCGGGACCCCGGTTTCCTACGTCAATTAAGCAACCGGGGTCCCGCATCTGCGGTGCAACGCTACGCGCTGCACCGCGTACGGGACACGGCATGGTCAGGACTTCTTGAACGCGACGTCCTTGAAGAAGATGATGTTGTCGGGCCTGACCGGCACATTGATGTCGTTCTTCATGGCGTGCGCGAGCATCTGGTGATGGATCGCAACGTAGACCTGGTCGGCGAGCAGCTTGTCCCAGATCTGCGTGATCGTCGCGTTGCGCTTGGCGAGGTCCGTCTCGGCAGAGAGGCTCTGGATCAGTTTGTCGGCGTCGGGATTCGAGTAGCGCGTCGCGTTCCAGCCGCCGCGGGTGCCTTCGCGCGTGTGGTAGAGGAAGCTGAAGATGTAATCACTATCGTAGGTCGGCACGCCCCAGCCGAGCAGGTAGAAGTCCGACTTCAGGTTCTGCAGCGCCGGGAAGTGCAGCGACTTCGATTGCGAGAGCAGGTTCACCTTGATGCCGATCTGGCCGAGCATGCCGACTGACGCCTGACAGATCGCCTCGTCGTTGAGATAGCGGTCGTTCGGGCAGTGCAGCGAGACCGAGAAGCCGTTCGGATAGCCGGCGGCGGCGAGCAGACCCTTGGCCTTGGCGACATCCGGCGGGCTGACGTTGTCGTATTCCTTCTTGTAGCCGTTGACGAACGGCCCGACGATCGAGCCGGCCGGCACCGATTGCCCGCGCATGACGACGCGCTGGATCGCCTGCCGGTTGATCGCGCTGTTGACGGCCTGGCGCACGCGCACGTCGGCGAACGGGTTCTTGCCCTTGACGTCGGACGAGGCGAGTTCCTTGGAGCCGACATCGAAGCCGAAGAAGATCGAGCGGTTCTCCGGACCTTCGGTGACGCGCAGGTTCGGCGAGGCCTTCAGGCGTTCGATATCTTGCACCGGCACGTCCTGCACGACATCGACTTCGCCGGAGAGCAGCGCGGCGACGCGGGTCGCGTCCTGCTTGATGGTGGTGAGGGTCAGCTCGGTGATTTCGAGCGGGGATCCGCCACGGCCCCAGTAGGTATCATTGCGTTTGACCACCGTCTTCACGTCCGGCTCGCGCGATACCAGCACGAACGGGCCGGTGCCGTTGGCATTGCGGACCGCGAAGTTCTCTTCCTTGTTCTTGAAATCCTGCGGCTTGGTGGCGTTGTTCGCCTCCGCCCATTTCTTGCTCATCACGTAGACGGTGGTGAGATTGTCCGGGACCAACGGGTTCGGGCCATTGGTCTTGAGTTGAACCGTGAAGGGGTCGACCGCGACGACTTCCTTGGTGTTGGCGAGGTAGCCTTTGTAGTCCGAGGTCGGCGCAAGCGCGCGCTGGAACGAGAACACCACGTCGTCGGCCGTCAAGGCGTCGCCGTTATGGAACTTGACGTTCTGGCGCAGCTTGAATTCCCACGTGGTCGGATCGACCAGCCGCCACGAGGTGGCAAGCGCCGGGACCAGCTTGTTGGCGTTGTCGCGCGTGATCAGCGCTTCGTAGACCTGACCGTTGAACGCGATCGTCGGGCCTTCGTTCTGCGCATGCGGATCGAGCGTGAGCGCATCGGCAGCGCGCGCCCATTTCACGGCACGCGCGTCGGCCGCGGTCGCGGCCAGCGCCATCGCGGCGCCAAGCATCAAGGCACTGAACTTCAAGCGCATTTACCCCTCCAAATGTGCGTGGCGCGAACGCCGATTGGGGCGGGAGCTTATGGCCGCGCCCGCGGGTTGTCACCGGGGAAAAAGGGCCTGCGTCACCGTAACTTGGGGTTAAGCGCATCGCGCAGCCAGTCGCCGAGCAGGTTCACGGCGAGCACCAATGCCGCAAGGGTAACGCCCGGGAAGATCGCGATCCACCATTCGCCGGCGAACAGGTATTTCTGCCCGATCTGGATCAGCGTGCCGAGCGAGGGCTGGGTCGAGGGCAGGCCGAGTCCGAGGAACGAGAGCGTCGCCTCGGTGATGATCGCAAGCGCGAGGTTGATGGTGGCGATGACCAGCACCGGCCCGACCACATTCGGCAGCACATGGCGGAACAGGATCTTGACCGGGCGGATGCCGATCAGCCGCGCGGCGAGCACATAGTCCTTGTTCTTCTCCACCAAAGTCGAGCCGCGCACGGTGCGGGCGTATTGCACCCAGAACGACAGGCCGATGGAGAGCACCATGACCCAGAACACAACCTGCTCGTTGCGCTGCTCGCCGAACAATGCGCGCGAGGTGCCGTCGATCAGCATCGCGATCAGGATCGCCGGAAACGTGCTCTGGATGTCGGCGGCGCGCATGATGACGGCGTCGACCGACCCGCCCGCGTAGCCGGCGATCAGTCCGAGCGAAATGCCGAGCATGCCGGCGAACAGCGTCGCCATCACGCCGATCGCGATCGACTGCCGCGAGCCGTAGAGGATGGTGGAAAACACGTCGCGGCCCTGATCGTCGGTGCCGAGCAGGAATTGCGGATCGCCGCCTTTCAGCCAGGCGGGCGGGTTGTGCGAGTTGAGGATGTCGAGCACGCGCAAGTCGTAAGGATCCTGCGTGGCGATCCACGGGGCCAGCACCGCGGCAAGGACGATCGCCAGCGTCACGATCGCCGCCGCGATGGTGATCCTCGAATGCAGGAAGGAATAAACGAGGTCGCTGTCCATGATCGCGGCAAGCCGCGACCGCCTGCGCATCATTGCGACAGGATCGTTGGCCTGCGCCGGCATATTCAGGCCACCCTTGCGTCGATGCGGATGCGCGGATCGACCACGGCGTACAGCAGATCGACGATCAGGTTGATGGTGACGAAGATGAACGCGACCAGCAGCAAATAGGCCGACATGATCGGGATATCGACATTCTGCACCGCCTTGAGGAACAGAAGGCCCATGCCGGGCCACTGGAACACGCTTTCGGTGATCAGCGCGAACGCGATGATCGAGCCGAGCTGCAGGCCCGCGATGGTCATCACCGGCACCAGCGTGTTCTTCAGCGCGTGACCGAAGTTCACGGCGCGGTCACTTAAGCCGCGCGCGCGGGCGAACTTGATGTAATCGGTGCGCAGCACTTCCATCATCTCGCCGCGCACCAGCCGCATGATCAGTGTCATCTGGAACAGGCCGAGCGTGATGGCAGGCAGGACCAGCGCCTTGAGCCCCGACGTCGTCAGCAGACCCGTGCTCCAGAAGCCGAGCCGCACCACATCGCCGCGCCCGAACGCCGGCAGAATGCCGAGCGTCACCGGGAACAGGAAGATGAGCAGGATGCCGATGAGGAACGTCGGCAACGATATTCCGACCAGCGAAGCGGCGAGGAAGACGTTCGACAGCCATGAACGGCGGTGCAGCGCCGTATAGACGCCCATCGGAATGCCGATCAGCAGCGAAAACAGCGCGGACGCGAAGGCAAGCTCCATGGTCGCCGGAAAGCGGTCGGCGATCAGGTCGATCACCGGCGTCTTGAACTGATAGGAGTTGCCGAATTTGAGCTGCGCGGAGTTGCCGACGAAGCGTGCGAATTGCACGATGATCGGATCGTTCAGGCCAAGCTGCTCGCGCAATTGCGCGCGCTCCGCGGCGGTGGTCTCGATGCCGACCATCATGTTGATCGGATCGCCGACGAAGCGGAACAGCGTGAACGCGATCAGTGCCACCGTGAGCATCACCACGATGGCTTGCAGCAGGCGGCGAATGATGAAGGCGAGCATGCGCTGGGGGCCGAGGGTTGTCCCTCGACCCTATACGCGTTCGCCGCCGCGGCGCAAATCAGGCGTCGCCGAGGTACTTGAACTTCTGGAGCAGTACGATGCTGCGGCCACCCGGATTGATCACCTCGACGTCGACCTTGGTGTTCGCCGCGAGACCGAGCGGGACGGTTCCGGACGCGGATGTGCCGTCGGGCATAACAGATCGTAAAAGAAGATGATGCGGCGGCGGGAGGTGATCTTCTCGACGCACTTCTCGATCTTGGAAACTGTTTCACTGTCCAGCATCACGTATCCCCCAGGGTTGTTTTTATTCAGCCGTTCCCCCTTCATTGATATCAAGCAATTCGCAACGAAAAAGGCCCGCACCGGGTGCGGGCCTTTGGGTTTGGATAATCGGCGCAGAGTGAGCGCGTCGCCTCACTCTTTCCGGAACCAGTAAAACAGGATCTGGTTGTCGGCGCGCTGCACCACTTTCACCTTTTTCGAAACGCCCCACGCGAGCGCCTGCTGGTGCAGCGGGATATAGCCCCAGTCCTGATCCTGCCCGAGCTGATAGGCGGTCTTGATCAGTTGATCGCGCTTGGCGGTGTCGCCTTCGACCAGGATCTGCTTGATCATTTCTTCCATTTTCGGATTGCAGTAGTTGCCGACATTGTTGTTGCCGCCGGCGCCCTTTTCGTCGCGGCAGCGGTACATGTTGGCGAGCACGTTCCAGCTGTCGAACGAGCCGGGCGTCCAGCCGAGCAGGAAGAACGAGGTATCGTAGCCGCCCGACACGAGGATCTTCGCGAAGTACTTCGCCTTCGGCTGCGCCAGCAGATTGATCTTGACGCCGACGCGCGCGAGCATCGCGGTGATCGCTTGACAGATCGCCTCGTCGTTGACGTAGCGATCGTTCGGGCAGTCCATCGTCACCTCGAAGCCGTTCGGATAGCCGGCCTCGGCGAGCAGCTTCTTGGCCTCATCCGGCGCGTAGGCCGGGCGCTTGAAGTCCTTCGCCAGCGGGAACAGCAGCGGCGAGATCATCAATGCGGACGGCACCGCCGCCTTGCGCATGACCCTGTCGGCGATCGCATTCTCGTCGATCGCCAGATAGAACGCCTTGCGCACGCGCACGTCCTTGAACGGGTTCTTGCCCTTCACGTTGGAGTATTTCAGTTCGTCGCGATACTGGTCGAACGACAGGAAGATCGTGCGCAGCTCCGGCCCCTGCATCACCTGCGCGTTTGCGCTCGCATTGATGCGCTCGATGTCCTGCAGCGGGATCGGATCGGCCCAGTCGACGTCGCCGGAAAGGAGTGCGGCGACGCGCGTCGCGTCGTTCGCGATGGTGGTGAAGATCACCTCGTCGAAATTGTGCTCCGGCTTGCCCCACCAGTTCTTGTTCGGCTTGAACACGGTTTTCACACCGGCCTGATGCTCGGTGATGACGAACGGTCCGGTGCCGTTGGCGTTGAGCGCCGCGTGGCTCATCTGCTGGCCGGCCCCGGGTTGCGGCTGCGCCGAGCCGTTCGCCTCCGCCCACTTCTTCGACAGGATGTACCAGGTGTCCCATTCGGCGTGCAGGATCGGGTTCGGGCCCGACAGGACGAAGTCGACGGTGTGGTCGTCCACCTTCACAACCTTGACGTCCGCGGGGAAGCGCGTCTTGACGTCGGAAGCTGGCGCATGAAGCCGCGTTGCCGAGAACACAACGTCGTCGGCGGTGAAATCCTCGCCGTTGTGGAACTTGACGCCTTTGCGCAGATAAAAGCGCCAGCGCGTCGGCTCGACCACTTCCCAGCGCTCCGCGAGGCCGGGGACGACCTTGAGCTCCTTGTCGCGCTTGGTCAGTCCTTCATAGACATTGCCGAGCACGCCGTGGGTAAAGGTTTCGTTGAGCGAATAGGGATCAAGCGATTTCAGATCGCCCTGGAACGCAAACTTGAACGTCACGGCCGCTGCCGGCTGCGCGAACGCCACCGCGATCGCGGCGGCAAACAATATGGTCTTGAGCTTCATTCTGTCCTCATAAGTGCCAAGAAAGGTTGTGGTCTCGCGCGTCATCAGGACTGCGCGGCGACGGGCCGGGAGCTTACCCGCGGTCGCCCCGGCCGGTCCAGAGCATCTACAATGTGAGCCGGAATGTCGCACTTCCGGTTGACCGCTCGGCGGCGCTCCGATTTGGTACCCGCCCGCAGCCGGCCCGCGGTCTATGCAAAGCGCGGCTACCAGGGAGTGCCCATGCCGATCGTCAGTCGTATCGCCGATATGAAGGCGGAATTCACCGCATGGCGGCGCGACATCCATGCGCATCCCGAAATCCTGTTCGACGTGCACCGCACCGCTGCGAGCGTCGTCGAGAAGCTCAAGGCGTTCGGCTGCGACGAGGTTGTGGCGGGCATCGGAAAGACCGGCGTGGTGGGCGTCATCCGCGGCCGCAAGAGTGGGGAAGGGGCGCGCAAGGTGATCGGACTGCGTGCCGACATGGACGCGCTGCCGATGGATGAGCAGACCAACCTCCCGTACCGCTCGACCAATCCCGGAAAGATGCACGCCTGCGGGCACGACGGGCATTCCGCGATGCTGCTCGGCGCCGCGAAATACCTTGCCGAGACGCGCAACTTCGCCGGGACCGCCGTGGTGATCTTTCAGCCCGCCGAAGAAGGCGGTGGCGGCGGGCGCGAAATGGTCAAGGACGGCATGATGGAGCGGTTCGCCATCGATGAGGTCTACGGCATGCACAATATGCCGGGTGTGCCGGTCGGCGCGTTTGCGATCCGGCCGGGCCCGCTGCTCGCGGCGGCTGACCGCATCGTTATCGAGATCGAGGGCCTCGGCTCACATGCTGCCAAGCCCCATCAGGGGGTCGATCCGGTGGTGGTCGGCGCACATATCGTGGCGCAGATCCAGTCGATTGTGTCGCGCGCAGTCGATCCGATCAAATCCGGGCTGATCTCGATCTGCCAGTTTCATGCAGGCTCTGCCGACAACGTGATCCCGCAGACCGCAACCTTGCGCGGCACCGCGCGCAGCCTGCTGCCCGAGGTGCGCGACACGCTGGAAAACCGGCTGCGCGAAATCGTCGAGGGCACCGCGAAGTCCTTCGGAGCCAAGGCGACGCTCACCTATACTCGCCACTATCCGGTCACCCGCAACCATCCGCAGCAGACCGATTTCGCCGCGGCCATCGCGGGCGACGTGGCTGGCGCCGATCGCGTGGATGCCAACACGCCGCCGCTGATGGGGGGCGAGGATTTCTCCTTCATGCTGGAGGCCCGCCCCGGCGCGTTCATTTTCATCGGCAACGGCGACAGCGCCGGCCTGCATCACCCCGCCTACGATTTCAACGATGACCTGATTCCGGTCGGGGCGTCGTACTGGGCGCGGCTGGTCGAAACCGCGCTGCCGGCTTAAGGCGGTGAGATAACAGCGGCTTCCGCGAGCGGAACGACATCGTAGTCGAATACGGCCCGGCGAAACGCCGCATGCGCCCGGATCTCGGCGTCTCTGACGCCAAGATCGGAATAAGCCGAGTTGTAGCGCATTCCGCTCTGCCGGGCGCCGCGCTGGATCTCGGCGACACGCTCGCGGCGAAGCCGCTCATACGTAAGCAGTGACGAGGGAACGTCCCGGCCGCTGTCATGAGCCAGGATCGTCGCCAGCGCCATTCCGTCCTCGATCGACTGGTTGGCGCCCTGTCCGAGGTGAGGAAGCATCGGGTGCGCGGCATCGCCAAGCAGCGTCAGGCGTCCGGCGCTCCAGATCGGCAACGGCTCGCGATCGTATAGAGCCCAGCGGAACGTCGTCTCGATATGCTGGAGGAGTGCTTCGATGCGTGGGTCCCATCCGGCGAATTCGGCGCGCAGCACGTCCGGGTCGCCGGGAGCAGACCAGGACTCTTTCATCTCCTCGTCCGCCAGAACAAAACCGACATAGTTGATGAGGTGCCCTGCGCGCAGCGGGAAGGCGAGGAAGTGCTTTCCCGGCCCGAGCCACATCTGCCACCGGTCCATCGGCCAGTCGGGCATGCGTTCATGCGGGAACGTGCCGCGGTAGGCGATCGTGCCGTGGAACTTCGGTGTGGATTCGACCGACACGTAAGGCCGGAGCACGGAGTGAATGCCATCAGCGCCAACGACGATATCGGCTTCGACCTGCCTCCCGTTGGCGAACGTTACCCGCGCGCCGTTGTGGTCTTGCGCAACGGCGGTGCAGCGATGTCCGGTGTGAATGATGGCCGTTGGCAGAGCAGCGGCGAGGAAATTCACAAGATCGGCGCGATGCATGCCGAACATCGCGCTCCAGCCCGACGAGTCGGTCACCTGCACTGGCGCGATCGGCGTACCATCGTGCCGGAAGTAGTACGAACCGGGTCCGAAGCGGACACCCCATTTTTCGACGGCAGGCTCGAACCCCAGCCGCCGCAGATGACGCACGCTGTTGGGCATCAAGGCGACGCCAGCTCCGACTTCGCCGAGCGCCGAGGCCTGTTCGTAGACGGCGACTTCGAAACCGCGCGCAATAAGCGCTAGCGCGGCGAACAGGCCTCCGATGCCTCCGCCGACGATCACGATTTTGGGTCGGCGCGCAGCCATCGCGGTGTTTGTCATTCGAGGCGAATGCCCGCCGCGACGATGACCTCGCGCCAGCGGGCAGCTTCGCGTCGAATGAACGCACGCGCGTCCTCCGGCGAGGAGCCAACAGGCGTCGCCGAAATGTCGTTCAGTCGCGCCACCACGTCCGGCAGACGGAGCACCTCGGCAACCTCGCGCGAAAGTTTGTCTACAATTTCGGGGGGCGTGCCTGGCGGCGCCGCCATTGCCATCCAGGTCGCCGATTCGAAGCCGCGCAGCGTTTCGGCCAGCGACGGAACCTCCGGCAGATCGGTCACTCGCTCGCGGCTTGCGACCGCGAGTGCCCGCACTTGGCCGGAGCGAATATGGGGCAGCGCGTCGGCAACGTTCATGAACACTAGGTCGATCCGGCCGGCAAGAAGATCGGTCAGCGCCGGAGCGAGTCCTCTACTGTAGGGGATGTGTTTGATCGAGACGCCTGCGGCGGCCTTGAACATCTCCAACGAGAGATGGGGCGTTCCGCCGACACCGGTTGACCCGCCGTTGAACTGGTCGGGCGAAGCCTTTGCGAGCGCGACAAGCTCCTCGACATTGCGCGCCTTCAGGCCGGCGGTGACGACGAGCACATTTGGCAGGGTTACGAGGATCGTCACCGGGACGAACGCCGCGGGATCGAAGCCCAGCTTCGGAAACAGGCTCTCGTTGATCGCGAGCGGCGGCGGCGGAGACACCATGAGCGTATGGCCGTCGGGTTCGGACCGAGCGACATACTCGGCGCCGATATTGCTGGACGCACCGCCGCGGTTCTCAATGATGACCGGCTGCCCCAGCCGCGGAGCCAGATGATTGCCCAGGAGCCGCGCCAGGATATCGGGCGTGGTGCCGGGGACGACCGGCACGACGATCTTTATCGGCTTGCTGGGAAAACTCTGAGCATTCGCTAGCGTAGCCGCCGCGCATGCGGCTGCGACAAAACCCAAAACCGTGAGAGTCGCACAACACTCAAGACCAGTTTCCGGACGGATGACTGAGCGCCGAACCAGGCGGCCCGTGCCGATCACAGTGCATTAAAAGGCGCACGCGAGCAATTCTGCGAATGCGGCTCGCCAATGCGTCGCTGTCCGGGAGGGGCGGACGCCGTGTCTTATGAATGCACGTCTGAGGCTTACTGCAACGCCAGCCGCTGCCCGTCGAACACGGCCGGTTGGCAGGTCTGCCCGGCGGCGGTGAGCGCCGCGCAGAGCCGCGCCGCGATGCTGGCATTCGGGAGCGGGCCGGCAACCAAGCGCAGCTCGATCGCACCCGGCTTCGCTCCCTCCCGCACCGTGATCAGCGGGCGCAGCCCTTCGAACAGCGCCGGTTGGGCCGCTTTCAGGGTGGCCCACAGCGTGCGCAGGCCTTCGAGCGAGGCATTGCCGCCGACATCCACGCCGAACTCCGTTCTGGTCGCGACCGAGTCTGAAGCTCCCGGCGCGCCGGTTGCCAGGTGGCCGGTGGCGATCCGGTTTGATGCCGCCGCATTCGGCTGCGGCGTCGCCGGCAGGGCAGGGAGCGGTGCCGCGACAACCGGTGCAGCGGGCGAGGCGGCCCTGGAATTGGCCGCCGCGGGCGGAATCGAGCCGGTCACATCCTCGACAGTGCGTTCAAGCGTGCTCAGGCGGGCGAGCAAGCGATCGCGGTCGGCCGCCAGCACGCGAACGGTTTCGCTTAGGCGCCGCTGCTCGGCTTCCTGGTCGGCTTGGCGGCTCGCGATCTGCTGAGTCGGAGCCTTGGCGCTTCGTCCTGTCTCGGGCGGCGCGGGTGTGATCAGTGTGGCGATACGGCGGATGCCGGTTTCGGTGCGGGCGGTGAGCACCACGGTTAGAACAGCGACGGTCGCGAGCCCGATCCAGACCCCGAGGCGGGCGAGCTGCATGCGGCGAACCGCCGTCATCGTGGAAGCTCCGGGCGAATCAGAAGCGTCGAAACGGTAGCAGAATCCGCTGATTCCCGCCGTAGATCGCGGCCGCTGTCCCCGCTATGCACCTTTCCTAAGCCGCACTGCCCGAGTAAGAGGGCGCCAGCGGAGTTGCCGATGACCAAACGAACCTGCCTCGCGATCGTGCTCGCCGCCGGCGAGGGCACGCGCATGCGCTCCGCTCTGCCCAAGGTGCTGCACCGGATTGCCGGACAATCGATGCTGGCGCATGTGCTTGCCGCCGTGCGCGGCGCCGGGACGGAAATGGCCGCGGTCGTGGTGGGGCCGGATTCGGATGCGGTTGCCGATGAGGCGCGACGCACGTTGCCCAAGGCCGAGATATTCGTTCAAGCCAAGCGGCGCGGCACCGCGGATGCGGTGCTTGCGGCGCGCGCGGCCATCGCGAAAGGCGCCGACGATATCCTGGTGGTCTTCGGCGACACGCCGCTGATCAGCGCCGGCACGCTCAAGCGGCTGCGCGGCGCCATCGATCATCATGCGAGCATCGCGGTGCTCGGCTTCCGTCCCGCCAACGCGACCGGGTATGGCCGCCTCGTGATGAACGGGCACCGGCTGGTTGCGATCCGCGAAGAACGCGAGGCGAGCGATACTGAGCGCAGGATCGATCTGTGCAATGGCGGACTGATGGCGCTGCGTGGCGAGGTGGCGCTCGATATCCTTGGGCGCATCGGCAGCAAGAATGCCAAGGGCGAATTCTACCTGACCGACGCGGTGTCCGTTGCCGACGGCATGGCGCTGGAAGCGGTGGCGCTCGAAACAACGGAGGATGAGGTGCGCGGGATCAACACCAAGGCGCAACTCGCCGAGGCCGAGGACGTGATGCAATGGCGGCTGCGCGACGCCGCGATGGAGGCCGGCGTCACGATGGTGGCGCCCGAAACGGTGTATCTGTCGGCCGACACCAAATTCGGCCACGATGTCACGGTCGAGCCCAACGTTGTGTTCGGGCCCGGCGTGATGGTGGACGACAACGCCGTGATCCGCGCGTTCTCGCATCTGGAGGGCGCGCATGTCGGCAAGGGCGCCTCGGTCGGCCCGTTCGCGCGGTTGCGCCCGGGCGCGAAGCTGGGCGCGAAATCGCGCGTCGGCAATTTCGTTGAGGTAAAGGAGGCCGAGATCGGGGAAGGGGCGAAGGCCAATCATCTCGCCTACATCGGCGACGGACGCGTCGGCGATGGGGCCAACATCGGCGCCGGAACCATCTTCTGCAACTACGACGGCACGGCGAAGCACCGCACCGAAATCGGCAAGGGCGCGTTCATTGGCTCGAACTCGGCGCTGGTGGCGCCGGTCAAGGTCGGCGCCAACGCCTATGTGGGCTCGGGCTCGGTGATCACCGACAATGTGCCGGCCGGCGCGCTGGCGCTCGGTCGCGGGCGCCAAGTCAACAAGCCGGGCTGGACGCCGTCAAAAGCGGGCAACGCCAAGCCAAAGCCGGCGCCGGCGAAGAAACCCCCGGCAAAACCTGCCGCGAAGAAGACGAAGAAGACAACGCCCAAGAAAAAGCGTTAACGATTTTCGCAACACAACGAGACGCTTTGTGATTTCTTCGCCGCATTAGCAGCGTTTAAACCCGCATTGGGCATTGTTCGGGACACATCAGGGGCATATTCGGCGCATGTGCGGGATCGTCGGAATTCTCGGAAGCGAGCCGGTCGCCGAAGAAATCGTCGAGGCGCTCAAGCGCCTTGAATACCGCGGCTATGACTCAGCGGGCGTGGCGACGCTCGAGGGCGGCCGCCTGACGCGCCGCCGCGCCGAGGGAAAACTCAAGAACCTCGAGAAGCGCCTCGCAGGCGAACCGCTCGGCGGCCACAGCGGCATCGGCCATACCCGCTGGGCGACCCATGGCCGGCCGAACGAGGTGAACGCGCATCCGCACGCGACCGACAAGGTCGCGGTCGTGCACAACGGCATCATCGAGAATTTCAAGGAGCTGCGCGAAGAGCTGCAGCGCAAGGGCCACACGTTCAAGACCGAGACCGACACCGAAGTCGTCGCGCATCTCGTGACGCACGAAATGAACAATGGCCGTTCGCCGGAGGATGCAGTCGCCGCCGCGCTGCCGCGCCTGCGCGGGGCGTTCGCGCTGGCGTTCCTGTTCGAGGGCGAGGACGATCTCTTGATCGGCGCCCGCAAGGGATCGCCGCTCGCGATCGGTTACGGCAAGGGCGAGATGTATCTCGGCTCCGACGCAATTGCGCTCGCGCCGTTCACCGAAACGATCAGCTACCTGGAAGAGGGCGACTGGGCGGTGCTGAGCCGCAAGGGCGTGCAGGTGCGCGACGCGGCCGGCAAGAAGGTCGAGCGCGAGGTGCAGAAATCGAACGCCTCGGCGTTCCTGATCGACAAGGGCAATCACCGCCATTTCATGGCGAAGGAGATCCACGAGCAACCGGAAGTCGTCGGCCACACGCTGGCGCATTACCTCGACATGTCGGCCGAGCGCGTGCGCATGCCGCCGCTGCCGTTCGATTTTGCCAACATCACCCGGATTTCGATTTCAGCCTGCGGCACGGCGTATTACGCGGGCCTGATCGCCAAATACTGGTTCGAGCGGTTCGCGCGCCTGCCGGTTGAAATCGATGTCGCATCGGAATTCCGCTACCGCGAGGCGCCGTTCTCCGAAGGCGGCCTTGCGATCTTCGTCTCGCAGTCCGGCGAGACCGCCGACACGCTCGCGACGTTGCGCTATGCCAAGGAGCAGAAGCAGCACATCCTCTCGGTCGTGAACGTGCCGACCTCGACCATCGCGCGCGAAAGCGATGCCGTGATGCCGACGCTCGCCGGACCTGAAATCGGCGTTGCGTCGACCAAGGCGTTCACCTGCCAGCTTTCCGCGCTGTGCTGCCTTGCGATCCACGCCGGGCGGGCGCGCGGTATCCTGTCCGAGGAGGACGAGCGCCGGCTGGTGCGCGCGCTGATCGAGGTGCCGCGCCTGATGACAGAGGCGCTCGCGATGGAGCCGCAGATCGAGCAGCTTGCGCACAAGCTCGCGCACAGCCGCGACGTGCTCTATGTCGGCCGCGGCACGTCATTCCCGATTGCGCTCGAAGGGGCGCTGAAGCTCAAGGAAATCTCCTACATCCACGCCGAGGGCTATGCGGCGGGCGAACTCAAGCACGGACCCATCGCGCTGATCGACGAGACCATGCCGGTGATCGTTATCGCGCCCTACGACCGGGTGTTCGAGAAGACGGTCTCGAACATGCAGGAGGTCGCGGCGCGCGGCGGCAAGATCATTCTTGTGACCGACCCGAAGGGTGCCGCCGAGGCGACCATCGAATCGCTGGTGACGCTTACTCTGCCGGAGATGCCCTCGACCGTGACCCCGCTGGTCTACGCCATCCCGGTGCAA
>Ga0190272_10001023_pt1 | contig 13630 bp, 11 predicted proteins | sample Popmic504T_FD_133746 | JGI IMG/M metagenome (GOLD analysis project Ga0190272, IMG submission 133746) | Populus adjacent soil microbial communities from riparian zone of Shoshone River, Wyoming, USA - 504 T | ecosystem: Environmental > Terrestrial > Soil > Riparian zone | place: USA: Wyoming...
GAACAACGGCGTCGATTTCCAGGCGACCGTCCGCGCCGCGCTCGCCAACCTCGAGGCGGGGGAGATCCGGCAGGGTGCCTCGACCATCACGCAGCAGGTGATCAACTACGCGCGCGTCCTCCAAGAGGAGGGCGAGTCGACCCAGGTCGACGCTGGCGCCTCTCCGGAGGCGAGCGCGATTGCCGTTGATCCCGATGCGCCGGCGACCGAGGAGGATCCGGAGGAGGGCGATACCGACGTCTGCCAGCCGCCTGAGCCGAGCAACTCGACCGACATCCAGGACAAGATCCGCGAGAACATCCTGGCGATGCAGGTCACGGCCGAGTACCCGGGCCGAGCGGGCAAGGAGCGGATCCTCGAGACGTACCTCAACCTCATCTACTACGGCAACGGGTCGTACGGGATCAAGGCAGCAGCGGCCAACTACTTCGGCATCACCGATCTGGCCGAGATGACGATCTCGCAGGCCGCGTTCCTGGCCGCGCTTCCGCAGGCACCATCGTTCCTCGACCCCTACCAGAATCCGAACTCGACCCTGGAGGACCCCGAGGCGGGAGCCCAGGACGCGCTCCGCGAGCGCAACCTCGTGCTCGGAGCGATGCGCGAGGAGGGCTACATCAGCGCCGCGCAGGAGGCCGAGGCAAGGGCCACGACCTGGGTCCAGATGAATCCGAACCGCCTGACGAGCATCCTCCAGGAGCCGCACTTCAGCTTCCGCGTCCGTGCCGAGGCGGAGCGCATCCTGGCGACGCTCCCCGGGGTCACTGACGGGGCCCTCGCGGTTCGCACCGGCGGCTACCGCATCACGACCACGCTCGACTACCCGCTGCAGCAGGAGGCGAAGCGGCTCGTCACCAAGTGGGTCGACACGCTTCGCGGCTTCAACGTGAACAACTCGGCGATGGTGGCGATCGACTCCGCCACCGGCGAGATCGTCGCGTACGTCGGAAGCGTCGACTACTACAACCGCGAGGATCCCAGGGTCCAGGGCCAGTTCGACGTCGCCGGACTCGGGCTGCGCCAGCCCGGATCGGCCTTCAAGCCGATCACGTACGCCTCCGCCTTCCAGTCGCGCGACGCGACCGTGTCGACGATGTTCGTCGACGCCATGACCGAGTTCAGCACCACTGGCCAGACCTCGTACCGGCCGACGAACGCGGACATCAGGGAGCGCGGCCCGGTCCTGGCGATCGACGCCCTGCGCTACTCGCTCAACATCCCCTCGGTGCAGATGCAGGCCCTGGTCGGCTCGCAGACGACGGCCAACTTCGCCCAGTCGCTCGGCATCGCCGGCGCTGACTACATCATGGGACTCGACCCCGGGCTCTCCCTGGCGCTCGGCGCGGTGCCGGTGAACCTGACGAACATGACGCAGGCGTACTCGACGTTCGCCGCGCAGGGCGAGCTGAACCCGGCAACCACCATCATCGAGATCCGCGACCGCGACAACCGCGTGGTCTACACCCGCGAGGACAACGGCCCGGCGGTGACCAACCCGATGACTCCGGCCGAGGCATACCTGCCGCATTTCATCCTGGAGGGCAACACGGATCCCGCTCGCAACATCCTCTGGGGCGAGCGCGCGCGGCTCACCACTCCCGACGGCGCGCGACGTCCTGCCGGTTTCAAGACCGGGACGACCAATGAATTCCGCGACGTTTCCGGCTTCGGCTACGTTCCCGGCAGCCTGACCACGGGCGTGTGGATGGGGAACAACAACCAGGAGTCGCTCTCGAACGAGTTCTCCGGCGGCCTTTTCAGCGCCGACGGCCCGCTCTTCCTGTGGCAGGAGTTCATGCAGCTCGCGCTGAACAACCCGTGGGACTGGAACGGGCAGGCAGCGGTGGCGCAGACGACCTTCGACCAGCCGGCGGGGATCGTCCAGGCGCCCGTCTGTCGCTTCAGCGGGATGTCGGCCACGAACAACTGCGGCCAGATCATCACGCTGCCCTTCCTCGAGGGCACGGTGCCGCCGCTCAACAACGTCAACTTCCGCGGTTGCCTGGACCTCGAGCAGTACGTCGCCCAGTCGATCCCGAAGCGACCGGACAACTGGATCGTCGCGGCCGATACGTGGTCGGACCGCCTGGTGAACGGCCAGACCGGCTCCCGTGGCGACCCGGCGAACTACCAGACCGACCTGCGGGTCCAGTTCGCCATCGGCCCGCTCTACGGTGAGCGCGGTTTCCCGTCCGTGTGCGGCGAGCGAGTCGCGCGCCCGAACCCGCCACCGGCGCCCAGCGGCACACCGGCGCCCACGCCACCTCCGGAGGACGGAGGCGGTGGTGGCGGTGGCGGCGGTGGCGGTGGTGGCGGCGGTGGCGGTGGTGGCGGTGGCCCGCCATAGGCCGCAAACCGCATGACAACGGGAGCCCTGGCGACTCCCTGCGACCCTCCGAGGCCTAGAATCGGCTCGTGCCAAGCACGACCCTGACCCTCATCCTGGCCGGCGGCGAGGGGGAACGCCTCAGCATCCTCTCGCAGGTGCGGGCCAAGCCCGGCGTGCCGTTCGGCGGGAAGTACCGGATCATCGACTTCGCCCTGAGCAACGCCGTGAACTCGGGGCTGACCGACGTCGGGATCCTGACCCAGTACGCTCCGCGCTCGCTCATCGATCACATCGGCGTCGGCCGGCCCTGGGACCTCGACCGCAGCCGCGGCGGCGTTGCGCTGCTCCAGCCGTTCATCGGCCGCGGGCGGGCCCGCGACTGGTACCGCGGCACGGCCGACGCCGTGCTCCAGAACCTTGACTTCATCGACGACCGCGACCCCGAGCTGGTGCTCGTGCTGGCCGGCGATCACGTCTACAAGATGGACTACCGGCCATTCATCGAGATGCATCGCTCGATGCGCGCGGACGTCACGTGCGCGGTGCGCACCGTGCCCATCGAGGAGGCGCATCGGTTCGGGATCCTGGACGTGGCGGCTGACGGTCGCGTCACCGCGTTCATCGAGAAGCCGGCCAATCCGCCCTCGAATCTGGTCAGCATGGGCGTCTATGTCTTCAGCTGGCCGATGATGCGAGAGCTGCTGAGCACCGATCGCCCTGACTTCGGGCATGACGTGCTGCCATGGATGGTGGAGGGCGGCCGTCGCGTCTTCGCCTACGAGTTCGCGGGCTACTGGCAGGACGTCGGCACGGTCGAGAGCTACTGGCAGACGAGCCTGGACCTGCTCAGCGACGACCCGGGCATCGAGCTCAACGACCTCGGCTGGCTGATCTATACGAAGAGCGAGGAACGCCCCCCGGCGCGCATCGGCCCGGACGCGTCCGTGAGCCGCTCGATGGTCAGCCACGGCTGCGTCGTCGATGGGACGGTGGAGCACAGCGTCCTGTCGCCGGGGGTCCGGGTCGCGCGTGGCGCGACGGTCCGGGACTCGATCGTCATGTTCGACGCGGTCATCGAGGCAGGTGCCACGCTCGACCGGGCCATCCTCGACAAGGAGTGCCACATCGGTGCGGACGCCACGGTGGGCATCGGTGACGACCTACGTCCGAATCGGGACGAGCCGGAGCGCCTCTACTCGGGCGTCACCATCGTCGGCAAGCGTGCCCGGGTCCCGCGTGGTGTTCAGATCGGCCGCAACTGCCGAATCGACCCCGGGGTGACCGAGGGCGACTTCGCGAGGCGCCGGCGGATCCGCTCGGGGGAGACCATCGTCGCCGGCACCGCCCCGCGGTGAGCGAGGCAGCGTCGATCGACGGCTGGCTGAGCGCGCTCGGGCTCGAGGTGGTGGCGGCATCGGGGGATGCGACGGACGCCGCCTTCAGCCGGGACGTGATCGTCGATGGCGACCGCCGGTTCGACATGCGCGTGACCGTTGCGTGGGTCACCGGAGTCGGCTGCTCGCTGTGGGCATACTATGGGCTCGAGGCGATGGAGATCCCGAAACGAACGTATGCGCGGATGCTCCATGCCAACTTCGACTATCCATTCGTGAAGTTCGCGATGACGGATGACGACCGACCGATGCTGATGACCGAGCTTCCGGCCGCCGCTCTCGATCGTGACGAGCTCGGTCGCGGCATTGCCCGGCTGGCCGTCGTGGCCGATCGGCTGCTCGAAGAGACCGCCAACGCCGTCGCCGACCGCGGGACGCTGCCCGACTGGGGCGGCCGCGAGTCGCGGAACCGGGCGCTCCTCGACGCGTACCGCAGCGAGGTGCAGGCCACGATGCCGGCGTGGCAGCCACCACGCCCGAGAGTCCGGCGCCGCGGGCTGCTGATGCGCCTGATGGACCGCCTGTGATGCGGCGTCTGCGCGCACTGCTTCCGCTGCTCCTGCTGTCGATGGTTGCCACCTCCCTCCCGGGAGGACCGGTGCCGCGCGTCGCGGCCGCCGAGTTCACGATGGTCACGGTGGCCACCTACAACGTGCAACCCGACGCCGGGATCATCGACGTCGCTGTCGACGTCACGTTCACGAACACGACGCCCGACCCCGAGGGCCAGTTCAGCACCTTCCCGGAGATCCTCCTGGCGGTACATGACACCGCCGCGAACGTCACCGCCAGCGATGCCGAGGGTGACCTCGAGGTGACGGTGGCGGCGGACGCGAGCGGGGTCAACGTGGCCACGATCGCCCTCCGGGAAGGCGTCCGCTTCGAGCAGACGGCCGAGCTCGACCTGCGATACCAGCTTGCCGACGGCGACGACCCTCAGCTGCGGGTGCGACCCTCGGTGGTGGTCTTCCCGGCATGGGGCTTCGGTACGGCAAGCGAGGTCACGGTCGCCATCCCGGGCGGCTACGAGGTCCGCGTCGACGGCGATGCCCTGACCGATGCCGGCGGACACCTGGCGAGCGGCCCGATCGCCGACCCGTCGCGATGGTTGGCGCTCGTCACGGCCCTCCGGCCGGCCGAGTACGTCACCTTCGAAACCACGGTGCCCCTGTCGGGCGGCACGGCGGATCTCCACGTGCGCGCCTTCGCCGATGACGAGGCTTGGGGCCAGGAGACCCTCGATCTGCTCGAGCGCGCGCTGCCGCGCCTGGAGGAGGAGATCGGGCTGCCGTACCCGCAGGTCGGCGCGCTGGTGGTCACCGAGTCGGTCGCGACCGACTCGGCGGGCTTCGCGGAGTCATCGGCCGACGGCAACGAGCTCCTCGTCGCATTCGACCAGCCCCCGTTCACCGCGCTGCACCAGGTCGCGCACGTCTGGCTCTCGCCCGACCTCATCGAGTCGCGATGGATCAGGGAGGGAATGGCAAGCGAGGTCGCCGGACGGGTCGCCGCCGAGCTCGAAGTCGAGCTCCCGTTCGATCCGGACGCGGAGGCGACGGCTCGGGAGGCGGCTGCCTTCCCGCTCGACGAATGGCCGGCCACGGCCGATCCCGCCGCGGAGGCCTACGGGCATGCTGCCTCCTGGGCGTTCATCGCCGAGCTGCGCTCGGCGCTGCCCGAGGACACCCTGAGCACGGTGCTCGCACGCGTGACCGCCTCACTCGACCCGTACGCCGCCGCGGAGATCGATCCACCAGAGGACGACGGAACCCCGCCGCAGGCGCTCCTGACCAGCCGCGGCTTCCTCGATCACCTCGAGGCGGTCAGCGGGGAGGACCTCGCGACCCGGTTCCGCGATCGGATCCTCGGGGCTGCGGACGCGGCACTGCTCGAGCCGCGAACCGAGGCGCGCGCGGCCTTCGCGGGGCTGGTTACGGCCGCGGAGGGATGGAACGCGCCCGACCCTGCACGATCGGCGATGACGGAGTGGCGGTTCGACGACGCGCAGCCGATGATCGCCGACGCCCTCGCCTGGCTTGCCGCGCGAGACGAGCTGCTCGAGGAGATGGAGGTTGCCGGCCTGTCGGCACCCGATCGGCTCCAACAGGCATATCGGTCCTTCGGTGGCGGGGTGGAGGCCTACGACGAGCTCGAGGCACAGCGGGCGGTCGTCAGGGCGTACGCGACCACCGCGGACGACGTCAACGGCCAGCGTTCCTTCCTGGGGCGGATCGGCCTCATCGGCGGGCCGGACCCGGCGCAGCGGCTGCGGATGGCCAACGGCCGCTTCGCGGACGGCGACCTTCGCGGCGCGGTCGAGGCGATCACCGAGGCGCAGCGCATCGTGGCCTCGGCGGAGACGGGCGGCATGATCCGGCTGGTGAGCTCGATCCTGGTCGTGCTCATCCTCGGCGCCCTCGCCGCGGTCTTGCTCCGTCGACGCTCGTCGTACACTGCTCCGCCATGACCCCCGAGCGCACCGCGCCGCGCTTCGCACCCGCTGCAGACGTCCTCTCCGGAGAGACGGCTGACGTGTACTTCGAGCGCGCGCGTGCGATCCTGGCCGCCGAGCAGCTCGATCCCGTGGTGACGATGGAGATCTTCTCGCGCGGCGAGGGCGTGCTGTGCGGCGCGGAGGAGGCTCACGCCTATCTCCGCGAGATCTTCGCCGAGGTGAACGGCAGCCAGACGCCGGTGGTCGAGTCGCTCCACGACGGAGACCGCTTCGGGCTGAAGGAGGTGGTCATGCGCATCGAGGCGCGGTACTCCGCCTTCGGCCTGTACGAGACAGCCATCCTCGGCATCCTCGCCTCCGGCTCGGGCTGGGCCAGCGCTGCCCGGCGCATCGTCGATGCGGCGGCTCCAATCCCGGTCATCGGCTTCGGCGCGCGGCACGTGCATCCGAGCGTCGCCGACCAGATGGACTATGCGTCGGTGGTCGGTGGATGCATCGGCGCCTCCACGCCGGCGGGCGCCCGGCTGGCCGGCCTGGCTCCGACGGGCACCATGCCGCACGCGCTCGTCCTGATCTTCGGTGACACCGTGCGCGCGGCGGAGGCATTCGACCGGCACATCGATCCGGAAGTGCCACGCGTCATCCTGGTCGACACGTTCAAGGACGAGGCGGAGGAGTCGCTCCGCGTGGCCGACGCTCTCGGGGACCACCTGTGGGGCGTGCGGCTCGACACCCCGTCAGAGCGTGGCCGCGTGACCCCCGAGCTCGTCAAGGAGGTCCGCGCACGGCTAGACCTCGCCGGGCACCCGAACGTCAAGATCGTGGTTTCCGGCGGCATGGACGTCGACCGAATCGGCGTCTTCAAGGAGGCGGGCGCGCCCGTCGACTCGTTCGCGGTCGGCAGCTACATCAGCAAGGCCAGCCCGATCGACTTCACCGGCGACCTGAAGGAGATCGACGGGCGGCCGGTCGCCAAGCGCGGACGGATCCCTGGACGCACCGAGAACCCACGACTGGAGCGCATGGACCTCCAGCGCCGGGCTTGACCGATGCAGGCGCCAGACGATCGCGACTCGGCGTACGAGCTCTTTCGGCGTGGATCGCGGATGCTGGCCGATCGCCATCCGGGAGCGGCTGCCGTCCTGCTCGAGCGGGCGCTGACCCTGGAGCCCGGTAAGGCCTCGATCCTCGAGGCCCTGGGACAGGCGTACTTCAACCAGGGCGACCACGCGCGCGCCGCAGAGCGCTTTGCCGCGATCGTCGAGGCCGATCCACTGGCGCACTACGCGCACTTCGGGCTCGGCCTGTCACGCGCCCGATTGGGTGACGTGCACGCCGCCCGGCGCCACCTGCGCATGGCCGTCTTCCTGAAGCCCGAGAACGAGTCCTACCAGCGCGCCTTCGAGCGATTCGGGGACGCGGCCTAGCGTCGTTCCCTCGCTCGCTGAGCGTGCGAAGCGGCGAAGCTGGCAGCCTCGGCGAGTCTCCGCGGCCGCTCCGAAGCGGGGTCGTTCGCTGAAGGTGCGAAAGGGCGAAGCTGGCCGTCCACGCGACGCTCCATCGGCCGTTCGTTGCCCGTTCGCTCGCTGAGCGGTCCGGGTAGCGAACGAGGGCAATAGCCTGCTGCACGCTCGGCCGCTCGTTGGCAAGACCGCTCCCTGAGCGTGCAGGAGTCTTCCGCGCCCCTGGTTGCAGCTGACCACCTACACGGCTGACCACCTACGCGGCTGACCGCCGCCGGCGCCGCTGCTCGCGCGCAAGCCGCGCCTGGAGCATGCCGAGCACGGCGGCCTCCTCGGGCCGAAGCGCATGGGCGCCGCGACCGACGCCGCGGGCCTGCTCCGAGAGTGCCTCCACCATGGTGCCGTCGAGGTACGCCTCGAGCACCTCAGGGTGCACGTAGCAGGCGCGGCACACGGCGGGCGTGTTCCCCAGCTGCGCCGCGACCGACTCGATGGCCTCCACGATCGCCTTCTTGCGCCCCGCCTCGTCGTCCACCTCCAGGAACTCGGAGAGGGCAAGCGACGCCGCCACCGTCCCGGCCCACGTACGGAAGTCCTTGGCCGTGAACGCCTCACCGGTGATCTCGCGCAGGTAGTCGTTGACGTCGTCGGAGCTGACGCCCTGCCGCCGGCCGTCGGCATCGAGGTACTGGAACAGCTCCTGGCCCGGCAGCTCCTGCACCTGCTTGACGAGCCTGGCCAGGCGCCGATCGCGCATCCCGATCTCGTGATCCTTACCCCCCTTGCCGCGGAAGGCGAAGCGGATCTCGGCGCCGGCAACCTCGACGTGGCGAGTCCGCATCGTCGAGAGGCCGTAGCTCCGGTTCTCCCGTGCATATTCGTCGCTCCCGACACGGATCAGCGTCGCTTCGAGGAGCCGCACCACCAGCGCGAGGACCTTCTCGCGAGGCAGGCCACGGCGCCGAAGGTCGCGATCGGTACGGCGGCGAATCTTCGGCAGGGCACGCGCGAACTCGATCGACCGCTCGTACTTCGCCTCGTCGCGGACCTCCCGCCAGCGCGGGTGGTAGCGATACTGCTTGCGCCCGCGCGCATCGCGGCCGGTGGCCTGGATGTGCCCGCGCTTGACCGGCGAGATCCAGACATCGGTCCACGCGGGCGGGATGGCAAGGCCCTTGAACCAGGCGATCCGGTCGGCATCGGTGATGCGCTCGTCGTCCGGGCCGCTGTACGAGAAGCCCTTCCCCGCCCGGCGGCGGCGCACGCCGGGACCATCGTCGGTGATGTAGCGGAGCCCGGCCTCTTCGGCGTGAAGCTCGGGATCGTCAGGCTGGAGCGTCATCTCGAGGCGCCGATACAGGCAACCGCCGTGCCAGCCAGCCAACCGCGGCGATGGTCTTGCCATCCATGATCCGTCCATCGTCGATGGCCGCCAGCGCGTCGGCGAGCGTCATCCACGAAGGCTCGAGCTCCTCGTCCTCGTCGGCGTGGCCGGTCGCTTCGGTCAGGTCGGTGGCGAGGTAGAGGTACATCAGCTCGTCGCAGAAGCCGGGCGCCGTGTAGAAGCGCGGGCCATCGACCCATGTCGCCGCCGCCAGCGAGACCTCCTCGGCCAGCTCGCGCCGGGCGGTCACGTGCGGTGGTTCGTCAGGCTCGAGGGTGCCGGCCGGGATCTCTAGCAGGTGCTGACCGGTGGCGTGGCGCCACTGTCGCACCATGGCCAGCCGCTCGCCGTCCCATGCCAGGATCGCCACGGCGCCGGGGTGCTCGACGACATCTCGCGTCGTATGGCGCCCATCCGAGCGCTCCACGTCGTCCACGCGAACGCGGATGGTGTGGCCCTGCCACACCTGGGTCGTGCCGATGGTTCGTTCCTCCATCGGCCAATCCTAGCGGTGAGGCTTGCATGACCACGGCGGGTCGTGGAGGACCATGGTCCCGCTGGGCGTGTCCCGGGGACTCCGGCTAGCATGCGAGCCATCCCATGAGCGAAGCCACCAGCATCAGTCAGTGCCGCGACAACGTGGCGGCGCGCAGCCGATGATCGAGGCGATCGGGCTCGGAAAGCGCTTCCGCGCCGTGACGGCCGTGCACGACCTGTCGTTCACCGTCGGCGACGGCGAGATCTTCGGCATCCTGGGTCCGAACGGCGCCGGCAAGACGACCACCGTGCGCATGCTGGCCGGGTTGATCGCGCCAGGGGAGGGCACCGCGGTCATCAACGGCCTCACCCTCGGGACGGACTCGCAGCGCATCCGCGGCATGACCGGCATCCTGACCGAGGCGCCGGGCCTCCACGACAAGCTCACGGCGCGCCAGAACCTCGGCTACTACGGGCGCCTCTACGGGCTGCGAGGGGCGGAGCTCCGACGGGCCGTCGACCGCTACCTGGGCGTCGTCGGCATGTCGGACGTCGGCGACCGACGCGTTGGTGGCTTCAGCAAGGGGATGCGCCAGAAGATCGCGATCGCCCGCGCGCTGCTCCACGAGCCGCAGGTGCTCTACCTCGACGAGCCGACGAGCGCTCTCGACCCCTCGGCGGCCAAGGTGGTGCGCGACTTCGTGGCGACCGTCCGTGACGCCGGCCGGTCGATCGTGGTCTGCACGCACAACCTCGACGAGGCCGAGCGGCTCTGCGACCGCATCGGGATCATGCGTGGCACGCTGCTGCGGGTCGATACGCCGGCCGGCCTGCGTCGCCAGGGCAAGGCTGCGTCAGTGCGCGTCGAGCTGGTCGGTGCGCGGCGTGCACCCTCGTTCCTCGACATGCTGTCGGACCTGCCCTTCGTCGAGGGCGCGCGCGCCGAGGACGGGGCACTGCTGGTCGAGGTTGGGGATCCGCGGGGCGACAACCCGGAGCTCGTCCGCGCGCTCGTCGACGCGGGCGCCCGCATCGTCGGGGTGGCCGAGGAGGCGGTGACGTTGGAGCAGGTCTACCTCGACATGGTCGGCGAGGCGGCCGTGCGCGACAGCGACAACGTGGGGTCGAGCGACGTCAGCCTCGGCGAGGCGGTGGCCTGAGTGCGACCGGGATTCATCTGGGCCGTGGTCACCAAGGAGGCTCGCGACCTGTTCGCCAACCGGCTCCTCCTCGGCGCCGTGGTCTTCCCGGCGCTGATCTTCGCCTCCATCCCGACCGGCATCGTGGCCTTCCTCGAGACGAACGAGCTCGACCCGGCGCAGATGGGCCAGATCGAGCAGTACATCAGCCAGTTCCCGGACCTCGACCCCAAGCTCGCGGCGCAGGGGTTCATCGTGCTCAACTTCATGGCCTACTTCCTCCTCATCCCGGCCATGGTGCCGATGGCGATCGCGACGCAGTCGGTGATCGGCGAGAAGACGGCGCGCTCCCTCGAGCCCCAGCTGGCAACGCCCATGGAGGTCAGCGAGCTCCTGGTCGGGAAGGCGATCGCGTCCGCGACGCCCGCGGTGGTCGCCACGTGGGCCGTCTTCATCCTCTATGCGCTCGTGAACGGCGCGATTGCCGATCCGGTGCTCACGCGGCTCATCTTCAGCGATGTTTGGATGGTCGCCATGGTCAGCCTCGTCCCGCTGATCTGCCTGCTCAGCGTCCTGCTCGGCATCATCGTCAGCAGCCGCGTCAACGACGCGCGGACTGCCCAGCAGTTCGGCAGCTTCATCGTCATCCCGGTCATCGGCGTGGCGATCGCCGGGTTCTTCAGCGGCCAGGCGTCGTTCAGCATGCAGCAGGTGATGATCGGGAACCTAATGGTGACCGTGCTGATCGGCCTCGCGCTCGTAGCCGGCAATTGGATCTTCGACCGCGAGTCGATCCTCACTCGGTTCGCCTGAGGTTCTCCACGACTCGTGGGGCGGGTGAACTCGGGGCTGAGCCTCCGGCGAGAGCTCACCCGCGGTGCGGGTCACCGTCTGGGTCGGGCGTGAAACGATTCGCGCGGCCGGGGTTGTCAGCCGGTCGAGCGGTCCTCGATCTCCCAGGCGTGGTCGAGCGCGTGCCAGGCGGATCGCCGCACGGCGTACCTCGGACCCCACGGCCTCTTCACCATGTTCGGTTCGGGCATCTCCTCGCCGGTGGCGGCCGCGGTGAGAGCCCTCACGAATCCGCTCCGCAGCGCCGCCATGGTTGCGGCATCCCCCCGAGGTGGCCTCGAACCCAGCTGGTGCAGGTAGGCCGACTCCGCCTCCCGCACGTGCTCGACCATCTTCGGCACCTGGCGCCCGCCGCCGCGCGGCCCGAGGCGAAGCGAGGTTCCCTCCGCCTGCTTCGCCGCCGTGTCGAAGCTTGCCCATGCGGCTCGCAGCAGGGCCACGAGCCGCTTGAGCTCGGCCGCTGAAACGGCCTCCGTCTCGTACGCAGCTGAGGCGCCCGGCACGCCGAACTCGGTCCCGCCACCGCCACCCAGCCGCTCGACCACGTCGAGGCCGCGCACGGTGGCGGGTGGCCGGAAGGTGACCGTGGCGCGCCGCGCCACCTTCGCGTACCGAGGCGCATAGGCCAGCAGCGATTCGAGGGCCTCGTCGGCAGTACCGGCGCCGCGCGACCAACCCGGCCAATCCAGCGCGCTGGCGAACGAGCGCTTCGGTGCGACCTCCAGAACGACCCTGAGCGTCACCGCCGCGGCGTCAGGCCCCGTGGTGCTCGCGGCGATGGAGGCGGCCGATGAGCGCGCGCATGATCGGGACCGCGATCTCCGGGTGCTCCTCGAGCAGCGCGGTGAACTCCCACGCCGGGAAGAGGAGGCACTCGGTTTCCGTCGACGCAATGACCGATGCCGAGCGTGGATGCTCCTCGATGAGCGCCAGCTCCCCGAAGAAGTCGCCCGCGCCCACTTCGCCGATGCCCTCCGCCCCGCGGACGACGCGGGCCGTGCCGCTCAGGATGATGTAGAGGGCCGTGCCGGTCGAACCTTCCCGCACGATCTCCTCGTCGGGCGCGTAGGTGCGGCGCTTTCCTGTCTCGGCGAGGCGTCGACGAATGCGCGTGTCGAGCCCCGCGAGGAGCGGCACCGATGCGAGTTGCTGCTCGAGCTCCACCGCGATTTCCTCCGTGCGTTGCCCCGATCGTCGCTGATCGTGGGTGAGAAGGGCAATCCTATCAGCCCCCTCAGCCGTTCTGGCGCGGTCCCGCGGTGTCGAGCACGTCCGCGCGCCCGAGGGCCGTCTCGCGGCGGCGAACCTGCACCGTGCGGATCTCCGCCGGCCCGAGATCGAGCACGATCGCCCCGTCGTCTCCGACCGGGAGCGAGTCGCCGGGCACCCCTCGCAGGGTGGCCTGTCGCGCCTCCACGACGTCCGCGGCCAGCACCGCGCGCCGGCGATCCGCGGCGAGGTTCACGATCCGCGCCTCCAGCCACTCGTCGTCACGCCGCCGCAGCGAGGTGAGCGTGACGTCGGACCCATCCAGCCGGAACGCGTCGCTGCCCGCCCGAGGTGGGGGCCAGGTCGCATCAGGCGGCGCCGTCCCGGGCCAGGTCAGGAATGGGCGACGGTACCGCTCCGCGGACTCCGGCACGCCGCCCTCGCTCCAGCCACCGGCGTGCGGCTGGAGCGCGAAGCTCATTCGCCACGGGCCGCGCATCTGGCCGTTCGGGATGGCGATCTCGGGGCCTGCCGGATCGAGGCGGTAGGGGTTGTCGTTGCGGCTGATGAGGCCCGTCGAGCGCAGCACCGTGATGGCGAGCTCGCGGCCGTCATCGGCCAGCTCGTACTCGGCAAGGTGGTCGAGCAGCACGGCTAGCCCGCCGGCATCGACCCAGCCGTGAGCCGGGAAGGTGGGCAGCGGCTCCTCGCGATAGCCGCCCTCCGGCGTCATTCCGCGCTCCACGACCGCGAACTGACCCTCGGCGTGCGTGGTGTCCGCGGCCCGCGGCAGGGGAGCGTGGAAGCGCACCCGATGATCGTTCGAGCGATTCTCGAAGGCGATCCCGATCCGCACGAAGGGCTCGTCAGCTCGCAGCTCGACCTCCATCACGACGTCCGTGTCGGCTGCCTCCGCGGTGCGAGCCGA
>Ga0190272_10001024_pt1 | contig 13629 bp, 15 predicted proteins | sample Popmic504T_FD_133746 | JGI IMG/M metagenome (GOLD analysis project Ga0190272, IMG submission 133746) | Populus adjacent soil microbial communities from riparian zone of Shoshone River, Wyoming, USA - 504 T | ecosystem: Environmental > Terrestrial > Soil > Riparian zone | place: USA: Wyoming...
AGCAGGGCGCCGGTCAGGCCGGTGCTGAATCGGAGCGTGAAGGTGCCGATGAGGACGGCGTTCAGCGAGCGACGCATATGCCGGCGAAGTATGCCGATCCCTCCGGGCTTCCGTGCGGCCGTGCCGGTGTGGTCACTGCGGCGCAATGAGATGCGGCAGATTCACCGGAGTCTCGTGCCGGGTGCCGTTGTCACAACGCGGTGAGGCCCTGCATGCACGAGCAATGCGTTGGCGCGTCCTTCGTGCGTACCGAGCCTGGCTCGGGCGGGGGAATCGCACGCGGCCGGGCACTCACGTGCATTGGCCTCGACACAACGAGAAACGCCCGCCCCGGCTGGCGGGACGGGCGTGTCGGTGGAGGCCGTCAGACGGAGGCGGACTCGCCGTTGCCCAGGCTCGACAGGTTGAAGGCCTCTTCGAGCGCCTCGAGCGGGCGGAAGCCGACGGCAGCCTTTGGCGCCTCTCCCGGCGCGAACATGGCCACGGTCGGGATGCTCATGATCCCGTAGCGCATGGCGGTCTGCGGGTTGGCATCGACGTCGAGCTTCCGGACCTCGACGGTGCCGGCGTACTTTGCGGCCAGCTTCTCGATCTCCGGGGCGACCATGCGGCACGGCCCGCACCATTCCGCCCAGAAGTCGACGACCACCGGCTTCTCGCTCTGGAGCACATCGGTCTCGAACGTGGCGTCGGTGACCTCTCGAACGTTTGCGGACACGTGAATTCCTTTCGTGGCGCCCGGCGTCAGCCGGCGACCTGCTGTAGCAATCGGTAGGCGTCGAGGACGCGATCGTCCACGAGCCGATAGAACACGTTGCTTCCATCCCGGCGGCTTGCGACCAGGCCTGCGGAGCGCAGCACGGTCAGGTGCTGGCTCATGTTCGGTACCTGGCAGCCGACGTCTCGCGAGAGATCGCTGACGCTGCGCTCGCCACTGGCAAGCTGCTCCAGCACGCAGAGGCGCTTGGGATCGGCCAGTGCGCGGGCGATGCTCGCCGCGTGGGCGCGCGCCGCGTCGGTGGTTCGCGTCGCTTCCATCCGAGACAGTGTCTCAGAACTTGCGCAAGCGCGCAAGTGGCGTCGTGCCGTCAGGTCACGGCGGTTGCGGTCCGCGGGCGGTGCAGTCTGGTGGCCCCGGCGATGACCCGGGGAGATTCGGCGGCCAGCAATGCAGCGACGGCGTCCGCACTGACCGGCCGGGAGAGCAGGAAGCCCTGCCCGTGGGTGACACCCAACCGCTCCATCGCAGCCAGCTGGTCGGGGTGCTCGATGCCCTCGGCGACCGTTCTCAGCCGAAGCGTCGTGGCCAGGTCGACAATCGAGCGGGCGATTGCCCAGTTCCGCTGGGCAGCTTCCGGCGCCGAGACGAACTGGCGATCGATCTTCAGGGCGTCGAGCGGGAAGCGCGACAGGTAGCCGAGAGACGAGTAGCCCGTCCCGAAGTCGTCCACTGCCAGCTGCACTCCGAGCGCCTTGAGGCGTCCCAGAACCCCGGTGCTCACCTCCGAGTCGCGCAACAGGGCGCCCTCGGTCACTTCGATGACGAGGGCGTCGCCCTCGAGGCCGTGGCGGCGCAGGGTCGCAGCGACGATGTCCGGGTACGCGTGATCGCGGAGCTCGCGCGCGGACGCGTTGACGCTGATCGTCGGACCCTCCCCCGGACCAATCGCCGCTTCGCGCCAGACCTTGAGAATCCGACAGGATTCGTCGAGCACCCAGCGGCCGATGGACACGATGAGCCCGGACTCTTCGGCAAGTGGGATGAACTCGCCGGGCGACACCGATCCGTGCTCCGGATGAGTCCATCGCGCCAACGCCTCCGCCCCGATCACCCGCCGATCCCTCAGGCTCACGATGGGCTGGAAGGCCAGCGTCAGGTCACCGTGCTCGACCGCGCGCTCCAGATCCGTCTTCAGGGCGAGCCTCCGGACGGCGGTTGCGTGCATGGTCGGGTTGAACGCGACATGGCGGCTCTTGCCCTGCTCCTTGGCGGCGTACATCGCAAGGTCGGCGCTTCGGAGCAGGTCCGCGCTGGTCGTCGCCCTCCCCGGCGCGCTCGTGACGCTGCCGATCGATGCATGCGTGCGAACCTCTCCCTCCGGCAGCTGAATCGGACGGGCAATCGACGCCAGGATCCGCGCAGCCACCTCGTCGACCCCTGTGTCCCGCGTGTCCGCGATGATGATGCCGAACTCGTCGCCACCGAGGCGCGCGACGGTGTCTGTCGGGCCGATGAGCCCGCGCAGCCGGTCGCCGACGATGCGCAGCAGGGCGTCACCCGCGCCGTGGCCGAGGCTGTCGTTCACCATCTTGAAGTCGTCGAGATCCAGGAAGAGGATGCCCAACGGATGACCCTGCCCATCGCCGGCGGCGTCGATCAGCTGCGCCAGGCGGTCCCGGAACAGCGTCCGGTTTGCCAACCCCGTGAGCTCGTCGGTGAATGCCTGCTCGATGAGGCGCGATTCGAGGACCTTGCGGTCACTGATGTCGACTCCCGTGCTGATCGTGCCGGTAACCGTCCCGGTCGCGTCTCTGATCCTCGACGCCGTCACCAGGATCGTGAGCGGCGTCCCGTCGCGATGCCGGCGCGCGAACTCGCTGGTGGAGCGCCCACTGGCAGGCAGGGTTCGCATGAATTCCTCGATGACTTCCTGGTGCGGATCGAAGTCGAGCTCCATCACCAGCCGGCCGAGCACGTCGTCCTCGCGCCAGCCGTACATCCGCTCGGCGGCGCCATTCCAGTAGGTGACCCGCCCGTCGGTGTCGGTTGCCACGACCGCGTGCTGGACCTCGGCCAGGATGCCTGCCTGGGTGCGAACCCTCTGGTCGGCATCGTGGCGCGCGCTGACGTCGTTGTAGTTCCAGACGATGCCGTTGATCATCGGCTCATCGGTGCGGTTCGTGCCCCGTGCGTAGAGCCAGCACCACGTGCCATCGCGACGACGCACTCGTATCTCGAGCTCGGCCGTGGCGCCGGGGGCGCGCGCGACTCGTTCGAGTGCGGCTCGCACGGCGGCCCGGTCCTCGGGATGCGCGGCGTCGAGGAGGGAGTGGCCCTCCGTGCTCGAGCCGTCATAGCCGAGGAGGCGTTCGGACGCGGGGCTGAGATAGATTCCCCGTCCGTCCAGCCCCATGACGGAGAAGGCGTCTGACGCGTGCTCCAGCAGGGCCGCGTACCGCCTCTCGATGCGCCCCTGCACCGCCGCCAGGTCGTACATCCGCAGCAGGAAGAGCACCAGCATGGCGACCGACGCCGCGCCGAAGGCAAGAAGGTCTGGTCGGTCCTCGACGAGGAACTGGTACAGGCCAAAGGCCGGGACGCTGGAGGCGGCAATGCCAAGCACGGCGATCCGGCGGCCACCGGCCAGGGCGCCCGGCAGTCCTCGGCTCACCGTCAGCTCACGCATCGACGGGAGGACTGCGACCAGCCCGACGAGCAGGTAGCTGGTGAGCCACAGCGGCTGCGGCCATCCCTGTGCGTAGGAGCCGGGAACTCCCGTGTAGATCACGTCAGCGGCGAGCAGGGCCGACACGGAGGCAACCAGTACCGTGACGGCAGCCCGACCGTGCCTGGCAGACAGCATCAGGTACGCGGCCGCACTCAGGAGCACCACGTCCCCGATCGGGTACGCCACCATGAGCGCGCGCGCCAGGATCGGGACGGACTCGTCGTAGATGAACCGCTCGAGGACGAGCTGACGGACGATCAGGGCACCGGCAACGGCGATGATCAGGGCATCGATCGCAGCGGCCAGACGGTAGGTCGGCTGGCGCGCGCGGATGAAGAGAAGGAACGCCGCGACGATGAGGGGATAGCCCGACAGGTACACGAAGTCGGCAACCGTTGGGATCCCCGACGCGACGGCGTGCTCCCCCGTGAGCGCCCACATGACGTCGGCGATCGGAACCATGGCCTGTCCCGTGGCGAGGAGGAGCCAGGGTCGGCGGTCGCTCGGCCGGAACATCCAGACGCCGACGATGACGGCGATGACCGGGAGGGTTGCGATGACGAGCGAGGCCACCGACGAGCCGATGCCCGGAAGGAGGAGAAACGCGAGGGCTGCGGCTGCGCCGACCATGAGATAGGCGGACAGGACGCGGCCCGCGATGGCGCTGCGCAGTGGCGAAGTGGAAGCCGACCCGTTCGCTGCGGGCTGGCCCGATAGGATCGGGTTCGGGGCGGTAGGCAGCACGAGGTCTCCGGGGAAGTCCCTCGTGAGTGGCCACAGGGCTTTGCGGCGAGATCAGGATTGGAAGACTGGTCCGTCACGACGGTGCGCCGGCACCCGGTACGTGTCAATAGGACCCGCTTCGCGACCGCCCGCACGTCATCGGACAGCTCGGAGACGCTGGGCGGCCCGTGTCCGCCCGCCGCTCAGGCTGGGACGGAACCGCTCGGGATGATCTCGGTCGTCGGCTCGGGGAGCTCGGTGGCGCGTGCAGCGGCGAAGCGGCCGATACCCGCGGCGACAAAGAGCGTTGCGAACGCGGCCCAGCCGCCGAGGAGCATCACCGACGATGCCACCGCGATCCCGCCGGTGTAGGCGCCGACGTTCCGGATCACGAAGTGGCTCTGGAAGGCGAGCATCCCCGGGCCGGTTGCCAGGCGGAAGAGCCGCTCGCTGGCGGCAAGCTGTCCCGCGGTGTCGCCCGCGGCCATCAGGATGGCGACCACGACCAGCACGAGTGGCGCGAGGGGATTGGCGGGGTGCGCGGCCAGTCCCAGGAAGAGCGCGGAGCCGCGCAGCAGGAACGAGCGCCGCAGCAGGAGCGAGGCAGAGCCGCCGCGCAGGTGGGTGCTGACGTACAGCGACGCGAGGACGAGCGTGCCGGAGCTGATGGCGCTCAGGGCGATGGCAAAGCCGGCCCCCGTGCCGAGGACCGAGATCGCGTAGACCGAGAGGAACGGCGACAGTCCGGCCGACAGCAGGGCGAGGGTCATGACGTTGCCGTGCCGCCGCAGACGCGCCTGTGACTCGCTGCCCCACGGCGTCTGCCGCGGGACCCGGATCCTGCCCGGCGAGCGGAGGCGGCGCAGGACGAGGATCGGAATGACGCCGGCGATGCCTGCCACCAGGAGCGGGGCGGCGTATGCCCACAACCCGACCGCCTCGACCAGGCCGTCGATGGTGAAGGCGAGCGGCAGCAGGATGACGGAGCCGATGCCCAGGGTGATGCCGCCCAGCCGCGGGCCGATGAGACGACGCTCCTCGTCCGGCAGGATGATCTGGTACCACGACTGCTGGAGGCTGTACGCCGTCGCGCCAAGGGCGCCCAGGAGACCGCTGATCACGCCGATGAGCGCGATCGCCGCCCACGCCGGCAGCAGGCCGAACGCCGCCAGGGCCACCACGGCCGCCAGCAGGAATCCGCGCGGCTCGCCGATGGTGGCGAAGAGGATGACGATGCCGCGCAGGTTGCCATCCGTCTTGTCGAGCATGGCGGGCAGCCAGCGCTGCGACATGGTTCCGACGGCGGGCAGGACCGCGAGGGCGGTCGCCAGGGCCGGGTGCGCACCCAGCGCCAGGAGGAGGGGGATGGTGATGGCCGGCCCGGTCAGGGCGCCGATGAACCCCTGGGCGATGGCCAGCAGCCGGAAGGGCCGATACGGGCGTGCCGCGAAGGCGCGCCAATCGGTGACGGCAGGAAGACGATTGATGGGACGTGCGCGCACGAGCCGATGCAAACCTTGTCCGGGAGCGCGCGTACTCTCGCCAGACCCGTTCTGGCGAACGTCGGTGCAGGGCGTCCCAGCCGGGCAGCCGACGTGACCAGCGTACGGCATCGGACGGCGGCAGTCACATGGGTGATTCGTCCTGGCCCGTGTCATCAATGCGACACGCGAGTTGTCACGAACCATGCTCATCGTGCGCCGCATGAACATTCTTCTCGACTGCACGTGGTGCGGCGACGAGGTCGTCTTCTCGGTCAGCGAGGCCGACGACGAGCTCGTGTGCAGCGCCTGCAACAGCCACATGGCCTTCGCACCCGACCCGTCTGCGACCTTCGCCCTCCTCTACGAGACGGCGCAGGCAGCCTGATCCGCTGCGGCCGCACCGGAGATGTGTCACCCTCGGCGGCATGTCACCGGCTCGCGCCCGCAGGCAGCGCCGACGCTTCGGGTCAACGCTCATCGTCGCGGCGCTGCTGGTCGGGATCGGAGGGGTGGCCGCCTACGCACTGGGCCGCGTCGACCTCATGCCGCCCCTGGGAGGGCGCATCCCGGCCGTCGCGTACGACGCGTACCGGACGGCAGCCGCCGCGGCGCGGAGCGTCACCGCGTCGTGCTCCGTCGACTGGACAATCCTGGGCGGCATCGCCCAGGTCGAGTCCCATCACGGCCTGATCGACGGCGAGCACGCCGTCGCCGCTGACGGTGACGTCGTGCCGCCGATTCGCGGGCGCCCGCTCGACGGCACGCGCGGCACGCAGACGATCGTCGACACCGATGACGGTGACCTGGACGGCGACGACGAGTGGGATCGGGCGATGGGGCCGCTCCAGTTCATCCCCACCACGTGGCGCGAGCTCGGCCGCGATGGCAACGACGACGGCATCGCGGACCCGGACAACCTGTACGACGCGGCACTCACCGCGGTCGCGCACCTGTGCCTGCGAGAGCCCGGCGACTACGCCGATCGCGGCCAGCTGCGACGTGCGCTCATCGCCTACAACGCCTCGGGGCGCTACGCGGACGACGTGCTCGACTGGATCGATCGCTACCGGGCCGTCCCCCTCGAGGAGATCCTGGAGCAGTCCGAGGACGACGAGGCCTGACCCTCAGGTCCCGGGCGTCTGGCTCACGTTGAGGCGCCAGAAGTAGGTGCCGTGCCCGGCGTCGTCGGCGAACGTGAGGGTGGCGATGATGGCCCACTCGCCGTCGCGCGCGGGGATGCACACCGCGTCGGTGGGCTCGTCGCCCTCGCTCCACCGGACGCGGCCGCTCTCGAGGTCACCTGACCGGAACGAGCGGTCCGGGACGGCGTCGACCGTCCAGCCGGCGATGCGCACGCCATCGGTCATGCGCATCGAGATGTCTGCCTGGCCCTGGGCCTGGAGGACGGTGAAGCGCTGAAGATGCACCGGCCTCGCCGGTTCGTGGATCACCGGCTCCTCGCTGCCCTCCACCCATTCGACGTCGCCGACGACCGGCGGCAGGTCGTCGCCCGCGACGTAGAGCACGGCCACCGGGACGTCGACCGGCGACGTTCGCGCCGGGAGCTCGCTGCTGCAGGGGCTCGCGGCCGGCTCGGAGGGCGTCGCGTCCGGTCCCGGTCCGCAGCCGGCAAGCATCAGCGCGACGGCCGTCAGCCCGGCGAGCGAACCCCGGCGCACCGGCTCCTCAGGACTCCGTGATCTCGATCGTCTCGATCCGCTCACCGGGAGTTCGGTCACGCTGCGGATCACGCTCGCGGAGGGCGTTCACCACGTCCATTCCCTCCGTCACGCGGCCGAAGACGCTGTGGCGGTTGTCGAGGTGTGGCGTCGCCGAGTGGGTGATGAAGAACTGGCTGCCGTTCGTGCCCGGTCCCGCGTTCGCCATCGAGAGGACGCCTGGGCCGTCGTGGCGCAGGGATGGGTGGAACTCGTCGCCGAACTGGTATCCCGGCCCCCCCGTCCCCGTGCCGGTCGGGTCGCCGCCCTGCGCCATGAAGCCCTTGATCACGCGGTGAAAGGTCGTCCCGTCGTAGAAGCCGGCCCGCGCGAGCGTCACGAAGTTTTCGACCGTCAATGGCACTCGGTCGGCGTAGAGCTCGATGACGATATCGCCGCGCTCGGTCTTGAGGCGTGCGGTATAGGACTTGGTGGTATCGAGCGCCCCCGAGGGCGCGGCTGGTCGGTCGGCCATGTGTTCTCCTGTGGTGGGAAGGCAGCCCCGATGCTAGCCGTTCGGTGCTGGCTCGTCCCCTGCCGCGACCTGGTCGACGTAGGCCGCGATGGTCGGCAGGCCCACCAGCCGGTCGTGGAAGAAGCTGTTCACCAGGTTGATCACCGTCGCTCGCGCCGCCTCCAGGCCCGCGGTCAGCTCGGCGGACGGCGCGGCTTCGGCGAGGCGGTCACGGAGCTTGACGATGGCCTCGACGATCTCGGTCTCCTCCGGCCCATCAAGCGCCGCCGTGACCTCGGTGATCAGCAGGTTGGCATGAGCCTCGGCGTCCCCGAGGGTCGCGGGCTCGGAGGCCGACATCGCGTCGTCCAGCGTCCGAAGCAGCGACCAGACCTGGTAGAGGACCGCGGCCGGCTCGTCGAAGAGCTCGCGGATGTACGCCGCCTCCGGATACCGGCCGGTGAGGCGGAAGACGTTGTACATCCGCTTCGCCGCCTTGCCGTAGTTGAGGTCCTTGGTCAGGTACTTCGCCACCTCGTGCTCAAGCCGCGAGATGTACTCGTCGAGCGCGTCGGCGCTGGCCTGTCGCACGACCTTCGAGAAGATCGGGATCGACTCGGCCTCCAGGTAGACCTCCTGGAAGTAGCCGTCGAGGTGGCCGTCGAGCGGAGTGATGGTGCCGTCGGGCTGCTCCCAGGTCACATCGAGCATGTTGCTGGCGTTCGCCAGGGTCCCGTGCGCCGGATCCGCCACGATCCAGTCGAGCTTGCACCATCCCGGATCGGCAGCCGCCTCCTCCCACCGGATCTCCGCCGCTGAGCCATCGGGTCGCGCGCCCCGGAGGACCCCCTCGCGCACCTGCGCGGGCCGCCAGGTGAGCGCGCTTCCCGCCGGGCGGGCTTCGCCGTCGAGGACGACCTCGAAGGGCGCAGAGCCGAACTTCACCTCGATGAGCCGATAGCCGTCGCCGCTCTCCGCCTCGAGCGCTTTGCCTCGCATCACGTCGCCCAGGATCCGGCAGGCCTCGTCGCGCGACGGCGCGTGGATGTTCACGCGCTCGAAGAAGTCGCAGTCGCCCGGGTGTGTCTGGACCTTCGACTGCGCCGCGGAGCCCGACAGGGCGAGGGCGGTCTCGACGCCCTGGGTGTCGTCGAAGCCGACGATCTCGCCGATGCGCCGAAAGCGTGCGAGGTCATCCGGTGAGAAATCGAGCATGCTGACGCGGTGGCCATACACGCCCGACTCGACGTCGACCACCACGTCGCCGCCCTCGGGCGCCGCCGCCATGGCCGTGAGCCAGCGCATCGCCTCCAGCTCGTCGAGCTCCACCCCGAGGCGCGCTGCCGCGTCGACGATCGTCGCAAGCTGTTCGTCGGCGCCGGAACCGGTGGTCATCGTTCCTCCCGTGCGTGGCGGAGCATGGCCGCGAACAATCGCGCCTGGATCCGCGCGTCCTCGAGCGCGTGGTGGGGGAGCGTCCCGGGCTCGCCGTACCGCGCCGCGATCTGCGCCAGGCCGGTCTCGCTCCACGCCGCGCCGGTGAGGCCCGCGAAGAACGACTTGGTGTCGAGTGCCGCGTGGCCGAACGGATTGTGGCCGAGATATCGGTGGAACGCGTCGGCAACGAACATCCAGTCAAAGGCGGCGTTGTGGCCGACGAAGACCGGATTCCCGCCAGCGACCTCCGCGGCAAGCCAATCCTCCATCCGCCGAAGGGCGGCGGCGGGCTCCTCTCCACGCTCCGTCAGCTCGTCGAGCGACAGGCCATGGACCCGCATCGCCGCCGGGTCCGCCTCTCGGCTCCAGGGCCGCAGCTCCGCATAGAACCCGCGCATCGGATCATCGACGAGACATGCGCCGATGGAGAGGATCGAGTGACGGCTCGGGCTCGGGCCGGACGCCTCGATGTCGACCGATACGAACGCGGGCGGTAGATCGCTCATCAGCCGCCGATGCTACCCCCGTCAGCCGACCCTCAGTGTTCGACGTCGATCACCAGGCGTGCGGGACCACCCTCGCCCACGAGCTGCATGACCCGCACGCAGGCTTCGGCTTCGAGCCCCAGGTACCACGTGCTCTGCGCCTCGAAGTCGCCGCCCTCGGTCAGGTCGACGAGCATCGGGAAGCCCGGGTCGAAGTCGGTCGGGCCCTCGTAGCTGCTGGTGTTGTCCTCGGTCTGCTTCGTGCCGCCTCGCATCGTCAGGCGCAGGAAGCTGGTGCCGTCGACCTCGATGGGCAGCCCTGAGGCATCGCCGGTGAACGGGGGCGCTGCGCGGTCGAGCGTCATCTCCGGCAGGCCATCGGCGAACTCGAAGACGACCCGGTCGTAGTCGGCATGCGTCCCGACCCGGACGTCCGTGATCTGCGCGCGCGCGATGGTGGCGTCATCGACGACGGGGAGATCGCAGCTGAACGATCCCAGGTCGTCTGATGGAACGGGCTCGGCGGTGGGCTCGGGGGTCGGGACGCCAGGCCCGGAGGCGGACGCGCCGGGATCGATCGTCGGGATGGAGGCGGGCGCTGATGCAGTGGCGGATGGATCGGCCGGCGATCCGCCAATGCAGCCGGCGAGCAGCAGAGCGACCGGGCCGAGAGCGGCCAGGCGACGTGGGTGACGCATGTGGTGGGCTCCTCGCGGATCGTTGACGGTGACCGGCGCTGAGACGCATCGCGCTGACGCATCGTTACGGCCCCTGCGGGCTAGACTCATGGCAACCCATGAACGACTCTGCACGCACGTTCTCGCCGGGGCTCAAGGGCGTCCTGGCGGGCGAGACCGCGCTCGCCATGATCGACGGAGAGGGCGGCCGGCTCCAGTACCGCGGGTATCCCATCGGCGAGCTCGTCGCCAACGGCACGTACGGCCAGGTTGCCGAGCTGCTGTGGACGGGGGAATGGAAGGGCGATGCGCATCTCGCATGCGCTCCCGTGCCCGCGCCGGTGCTCGAGGTCCTCCGGAGCCTGCCGCCGTCCGCGAACCCGATGGATGCCCTGCGCACGGCCGTCTCGGCCTGGGGCGCGGTCGCCGGCACGCTGTGGCCTCCGACCGTCGAGCAGGCGCGCGAGCTGACGGCGTTTGCGCCGAGCGCCCTTGCGGCGTTCGCCCGACTGCGTGCGGGGGAGGAGCCAATCGAGCCCCGCCCCGACCTCGAGCTGGCCGAGGGATTCCTGTACCAGCTTCGCGGCGTGCGACCCGATCCGGCCGCCGCGCGCGCGCTCGACGCGTATCTCATCGTCGGCGCGGAGCATGGATTCAACGCCTCGACCTTTGCAGCCCGGGTGATCATCTCGACCCACTCCGATGTCGCGAGTGCGGTGGCGGGTGCCATCGGCGCGCTGAAGGGACCCTGGCATGGCGGCGCGCCGGCCGAGGTCGTCGACCAGCTGCACGAGATGGGCTCGATCGACCAGGCCGAGGCGTGGATCCGAGCGACCCTCGAGCGGGGCGAGCGGCTGATGGGGTTCGGTCACCGCGTCTACCGAGCGTACGATCCGCGCGCCGCCGCACTGCGCTCGGTGGCGGAGAGTCAGGCAGGCGTCGCCGATTGGTTGCAGAAGGCGGTGGCAGTCGAGGAGATCGCGCTTCGGGTGCTCGCCGAGTTCAAGCCGGACTACCCGATCAAGACGAACGTCGAGTACTACGCGGCCGCGGTGCTCCAGGGGGTTGGCCTGCCGCCGAACCTGTTCCCGGCAACGTTCGCGTTGGGACGTCACGCGGGCTGGACCGCGCACTGCCTCGAGCAGGCGCAGGTCAACGTGCTCATCCGTCCGGACATGGTCTACACCGGACCGGCGGAGCGGCAACTGCCGTAGCGTCCCGATCGATGGAGCTGGATGCGCCGAGCCGGGGCATCCAGTCCGAACGTCGCGCCCGAATGGGATCTGCGCCGCACGAGGCGCTCGACTACGAGCCCAGCCGCTGCTCCAGGAGCCGGCGCTCGGCGGGATTGTCGGTGAGTTGCAGGGCGCGACGATCCGCGTCTCGCGCCTCATCGTCGCGACCGAGACGTCTCAGCATCTCCGCCCGGGCGGCGTGGTAGAGGTGGTAGTCGTCGAGCCGTTCGGCCAGCGGCTCGAGCTCCGCCAGGGCGGCGGCCGGACCATCGCGTTCAGCGACCGCCAGTGAACGGTTCAGCGCCACGACCGGCGTCGGCTCCATCCGCAGCAGCATGTCGTACAGGGCGATCACGGCCGGCCAGGGGGTGTCGCCCCACGACGGCGAGGCGGCATGTGTGGCGAGGATCGCCGCCTGCAGCTGGTACGTCCCGGGCCGGCTCATGCGTTCCGCCCGCGCCAGCAGCTCGACCGCGTCACGGATCGAGGCTGAATTCCAGCGAGACCGGTCCTGGTCGGGGAGCAGCACGAGGGAGCCGTCCGGAGCGAAGCGGGCATCGGCGCGTGCCAGGTGCAGGCGCATGAGTGCGAGCAGCCCGATCACCTCGGGCTCGTCCGGCATGAGGCGCGCGACGAGAGAGGTGAGCCACTCGGCGTCGCGCGCCAGGTCGCGACGCTCGGGGGCGTCGCCGGACGAGGCGAGGTACCCCTCGTTGAACACGAGATAGAGGACGCGCAGCACCTCGCCGAGGCGCGCCGGCAGCTCGGCCGCCTCCGGCACGCGGTAGGGGATCGCCGCGTCGCGAATCTTGCGCTTGGCGCGCACCAACCGCTGCGCGATGGTCGCCTCAGGAACGAGAAAGGCGCGGGCCACGGCGGCAGTCTCGAGGCCGCCGATCGTGCGCAGCGTCAGAGCGACCTGGGCTTCCCGATTGAGCGCCGGGTGGCAGCACGTGAAGAGGAGGCGCAGGCGGTCGTCTGCGCCCATCGGCCCTCCGGTGGCGATCGGTTGGTCCATCTCGCTTGCCTGCGCCGTGAGCTCGCGCATGCGATCCCGATAGCGTGCGTGGCGCCGCAGGCGGTCGACGGCCTTGCGTCGAGCGGCGGTCATGAGCCATGCACCCGGATTGCGCGGGATCCCCTCGGTCGGCCAGTGCTCGAGCGCCGTGACCGCAGCATCCTGCACGAGCTCCTCCGCCAGGTCCCAGTCGCGCAGGATGCGCACCAGGGCCGCCGTCAGCCGTCCGCGCTCCTCGCGCAGGACCGCGTCGAGCTGGGCGTCGACGTCAGCTCGTTGCGTCACGCTCGACGATGGGGCGGATCTCGAGGGACGTCGCGGTTCCCGGCCACGACGAGGCCACGGCGAGCGCGGCATCGAGATCGGGCACGTCAAGGATCCCGTAGCCGCCGACCATCTCCTTGCCCTCCACGAACGGGCCGTCGGTGACGGTCGTCCCTCCGTCGGGGCCGATGCGCACGGTCGTGGCGGTGGAAGACGGCTGGAGCTCGTGGCCCTCGACGATCCGGCCCGCGGCGGCCTGGTCGTTCCACCATGCCCCGATCCGGGCGTACGTCGCCTGCTCCTCGTCCGTTGAGCGTGCCATGCCGTCCTCGCTATCCGCGATCAGCATCATGTACTTCATCGGTGACTCCTTCGAAGGCGGTGCATCTGCACCGATGACGACGAATGGCGTGCCGCCAGATCGACGCCGGTACCGATTCTGCACGTTCCGCGGCCATGGATGACAAGCGATCGACCGTCGACAGGCTCGGCGGTCTGGAAGGGGCCGATGCGGCGGCTCTCGGCATCGACGCAGCGCCCGAGTCGGCGCCCCCGGGAGCGGCCGTCGATGACGACGAGCACCTCGTGCCCGGCGCACCTGTGGACGACGCCCGCGACGAGGCCAAGCCGTGGTTCACCTCGCTCGCGGCGGGAAGTGATCAGGCCGGTGTCGCCAACGATCCGC
>Ga0190272_10001025_pt1 | contig 13614 bp, 9 predicted proteins | sample Popmic504T_FD_133746 | JGI IMG/M metagenome (GOLD analysis project Ga0190272, IMG submission 133746) | Populus adjacent soil microbial communities from riparian zone of Shoshone River, Wyoming, USA - 504 T | ecosystem: Environmental > Terrestrial > Soil > Riparian zone | place: USA: Wyoming...
CCGGAAATGTTGTACGTGCCGTTGTTAAGGCAGTCCTGAGCCTTAAGAATGCATCGTTCACCTACAGCGAAACATTCGGAACCATGATGCCCGGCTACAAACCGTACTCTGAAATTCTGGGTTCCGACTGGGGGAATGATGCCCCAGGATTGCCGTTCATTTTCGGGTTCCAGGATGACAGGTTCCCGCTCCGGGCTGCCCAGCGGGGTTGGCTCACGGGTGATACCACGATATTCAATTCACAGTATACGAAGACATATCTTAATAATTTCAGCGGGCGGGCAAGCATTGAACCGCTCGAGGGTTTGCGGATAGAATTGAATGCGAACCGGAACTACAGCAATAATGTATCGGAAAACTTTACGGCAACATTGACAGGTGAATATTCTCCATTCAATCACCTGGAATCGGGGAATTTCAGCATTTCATATCTGACCCTGAACACCGCATTTATCAATGACAACAAAGATTATTCTTCTCAGGTATTCAAGGATTTTGCGGCCAACAGGCTCATTATCTCCAGGAGGCTTGCAGCAGATAATCCCAATTCATCGGGAAGCGTAAATGATTCAGGTTATGTTGATGGTTATGGCTCTACCTCCCAGGAGGTGCTTACCGCTGCATTCCTGGCTGCATATTCAGGAACCAGCGCGTCAAAAATAAAGCTTACCGCCTTTCCAAAAATACCCATGCCAAACTGGAGGATAACTTATGACGGACTGTCGAAGATTGCGCTCATCAAAAAACTATTCCAGAACGTCAGTCTTTCCCATGCATACCGTTCAACTTACAGCGTAAATTCATACAGCACCAACCTGTTTTATCAGTCTGGCGGAACTGCACGCGACCTCAGCAACAATTTCATTCCAAAATATGAGATCGCCCAGGTTTCGATCTCAGAACAGTTCAGCCCGCTCATTGGCGTTGACATCACATGGAAAAACAACCTTACCACCAGGTTTGAATACAAAAAAGACCGCAACCTTTCATTAACGTATACGGGTATCCAGCTTACGGAAGTCAAAGGGACTGAACTTGTAATCGGCCTTGGATACAGGGTTCCGAAGTTCAAGCTGCCTTTCAAGGTAAATGGTAAGGTTGTGAGGCTCAATAACGACCTCAATCTTACAGGTGATTTCGGCATACGGAAAGACAACACCATCGTAAGGAAAATGCAGGAGCAGACCAACCAACCGACAGCAGGATTGCGGATCACAACCATAAAAATTGCAGCCGACTATGCGGTTAATGAAAGGCTGAATGTAAGGGCATTTTTTGACAAGACGATGAATAAGCCCGTAGTTTCAACTTCCTTCCCTACGGCTAATACTCAGATCGGGATTGCAATCCGGTTTACACTTGCTCAGTAAGATCTGATTCTTCAGGGTTTAACCTCAATTGCACACTTTGCGTTGTCATTAAAATGAGAGCGGCAGGGACTTTCCGTAAAAAATCCTATTTTTGTTGTGAAATTATAGCATGATGGAAAAAAACACAGATATACTGAGCCAGGTAATCATCAAGTTTGCAGGTGATTCCGGCGACGGCATGCAGCTGACGGGCACCCAGTTTACTAACACTGCAGCACTTTTCGGTAATGACCTGAGCACGTTCCCGGATTTTCCCGCTGAGATACGTGCACCGCAGGGTACGCTTGCAGGTGTTTCGGGATACCAGCTGCATTTCGGCAGCGTAAACATATATTCTCCCGGTGATACATGCGATGTTCTTGTAGTTATGAATGCAGCTGCACTGAAAGCAAACCTTCGTCACCTCAAGCAGGGAGGGACCATTATAGCCAACAGCGACGGTTTTGATCCCAAGAATTTAAGACTTGCAAATTTTGCGGATGGAAAAAATCCAATAGAAGACGGATCGCTTGATAAGTACCGCCTGATCACAATTGATGTTACCAAGATGACGCGCACTGCTTTGGCTGAATCGGGTCTTGGCACAAAGGAGATAGATCGCGCAAAGAATATGTTTGTGCTCGGATTCCTGTACTGGATGTATAACCGGTCGCTTGATAACAGCATTAAATTCCTCGAAGAAAAGTTTTCAAAGAAAAAAGAGATCCTGGATGCAAATATAAAAGTGCTTAAAGCAGGTTATCATTTCGGTGACACTTCTGAGACTTTTACAACGAGGTATGAAGTGAATCCGGCACCGATGCCACCGGGAATTTACCGGAACATCATGGGGAACCAGGGAACCGCAATGGGACTTATCGCAGCATCACAGAAATCAGGGCTTCCGCTTTTTTACGGAACCTACCCGATTACACCTGCATCCGATATTCTTCATGAGCTTGCAAAGCATAAAAATTTCGGTGTAAAAACATTCCAGGCTGAGGATGAGATCGCGGCCATATGTTCTGTAATAGGCGCGGCCTTTGGTGGAAGTCTTGGCGTTACTGCCTCCTCCGGACCCGGCATAGCGCTGAAAGGAGAAGCGATGGGCCTTGCGCTTATGCTTGAATTGCCACTGCTTATCATTAATGTTCAGCGCGGAGGGCCATCTACCGGGCTGCCTACTAAAACCGAACAGAGTGATCTGATGCAGGCATTGTACGGCCGGAACGGCGAAGCGCCAATGCCGGTTGTTGCAGCGAGCTCACCGGCAGATTGCTTTGAAATGGTCTTCGAAGCATGTCGTATTGCAATCGAATTCATGACACCTGTTATTTTTCTCAGTGACGGTTACATCGCAAATGGCGCCGAACCATGGCGCTTTCCTTTGGCATCATCACTCCCCGAAATAAAAGTGAGCTTTGCCAAAGAAAAAAACGGCGACCGTTATCTCCCCTACAAGCGGGATGAGAAGTTGTCGAGGCCGTGGGCACTGCCGGGTACAAAAGGACTTGAACACCGCATTGGGGGCCTCGAAAAACAGCATGAAACAGGAAATATTTCATACGAACCTGAGAACCATGAGTTCATGGTGAGAATGCGCGAGGCTAAAACTGAAAAAGTGGCTGATTACATTCCGCTTCAGACAATTGATAATGGCACGGCAAAGGGAAAGCTCCTGGTTCTTGGCTGGGGTTCAACCTATGGTGCAATAAAAACTGCCGTGGTGCAGGCCAGGGCCGAAGGTTATGATGTTTCTCATGCCCACCTCAAATACATCAAACCTTTCCCTAAAAATCTGGGAGAATTATTATATAATTATGAAAAGATTCTGATTCCTGAAATGAATACAGGCCAGCTTATAAAAATTATCCGCGATAAATACCTTGTACCTGCAATTGGCCTCAACAAAATCCAGGGCTTGCCGTTTTCCGCCGGTGAGATCAGGAATAAAATAACAGAACTGTTTAACTAAAGAACTAAGATCACCGATGGAACCTACAACTTTAAACCCTGAACAGCCTAAGCTTACATCAAAGGACCTAGTAACGGACCAGGATATACGATGGTGCCCGGGATGCGGCGACTATTCAATTTTGAAACAGGTGCAGACCGTAATTCCCGAGCTGGGAATACCACGCGAAAATATTGTTTTTGTATCCGGCATCGGGTGCTCATCCCGTTTTCCTTACTACATGGAAACATATGGCATGCACAGCATTCATGGCCGTGCAACTGCGATAGTCAGCGGCCTTAAAGCAAGCAGGTCCGACCTCAGCGTGTGGATGGTTACAGGTGACGGTGATGCACTTTCGATCGGAGGAAATCATTTCATCCATATACTGAGAAGGAATTTCAATGTGAATATCCTGCTCTTTAACAATGAAATTTACGGCCTTACAAAGGGACAGTACTCACCGACTTCGGAGGAGGGAAAAATAACAAAATCCACCCCCATGGGAAGTGTTGACCATCCGTTTAATCCGATTGCCCTGGCCATGGGTGCAGACGCAACATTTGTTGCCCGTTCAATGGACCGCGACCCTGTTCATCTGAAGGAAATGCTTCGCAAAGCCGCAGCGCATAAGGGAACCTCATTCCTGGAGATTTACCAGAACTGCAATGTATTCAATGACGGGGCTTTTGAAATTTATACTGAAAAATCAAGCAAGAAGCAGGAAACACTTTTTGCCGAGCATGGCAAACCGCTTGTATTTGGAGCAAATAATGAAAAAGGCATCAGGCTTGATGGCTTCCGCCCGGTAGTTGTAGAACTTACGGAAGGACTTTCCGTAGACGATCTGTGGGTGCACGATGAAACCGACCGCGTTAAAGCGGGGATCCTGGGCCGGTTTTTTGATAATCCGCGCAAGATGGAGGAACATTACCCAAGACCTTTTGGTGTGTTTTATACAGAGCAGCGCTATTGCTATGAAGACGCCATGCAGGCGCAACTGGATGAGGCCCTCAGTAAAAAAGGACCGGGAAAGCTCGACAGCCTCTTAAGTGGCCGTGAAACATGGGTGATAAATTGATGAGAACCGTTTTTGGTACTGCTAATATAACAAATTGAATCAGTTGAAGACGACCCCGTTCGATACTTCTTCCCAAACCATTCCGATACCTTCACGAAGCGGAATGCGATGCTTCCATCCCATCGCATGAATCTTTGATACATCAAGCAGCTTGCGGGGCGTGCCGTCGGGCTTGCTGGTATTGAACTCAAGAGTACCATCGTAACCGACAATTTCCTTTACCATCATCGCCAAGTCTTTAATGGTAAGGTCAACACCTGTACCGACGTTGACATGCTGGGCATCATGATAGTTTTGCATCAGGAAGAGGCAGGCGTCTGCCAGGTCATCAACATGCAGGAATTCTCTCCTTGGAGAGCCGGTTCCCCAGATTTCAACTGAGGGTTTGCCGGAGTTCTTGGCATCTGAAAATTTCCTTATAAGCGCAGGAAGCACATGGGAATTATTAAGGTCGTAATTGTCGTTTGGTCCATACAGGTTGGTTGGCATGACAGAAATAAAATTACACCCGTATTGCATTCTGAATGATTCACACATCTTCAGGCCTGCAATTTTTGCAATTGCATAAGGTTCATTGGTCGATTCGAGGGGCCCGGTAAGCAGGTATTCTTCCCTGATCGGCTGGGGACAAAGTTTCGGGTAGATGCACGACGATCCCATAAAAAGCAGCTTCTGAACCCCGGTCTCATATGCCTGCCTGATGACATTTGACTGGATCATCAGGTTTTCATACAGAAAGTCGGCCCGGTAGGTATTGTTTGCAACAATGCCACCAACCTTTGCTGCAGCGAGGAAAACGTATTCAGGCTTTTCAGCAGTAAAAAAATCAGTTACGGATTGCTGGTTCCGCAGGTCCACTTCTTTGGATGTACGCGTTATGATGTTACTGAAACCGGCTACTTCAAGTTTTCTTTTTATCGCCGAGCCTACCATGCCCTTATGGCCGGCAATATAAATTTTGCTGTTATTTTTCATTTTAAGGAATAATGACTTTACCGGAAAAAACCATAATCATATCTCATGATAGTTAATTGTCTTATGACCTCCTTCGCGAAGATATTTGTCCTTGTTGAACAGGTTCAGGTCGGATGCCACCATTTCTTCCACGATTGCTTTGAGGTCGTACCGTGGCTTCCAGCCAAGTTTCTGAAATGCCTTTGTAGCATCCCCGATGAGGATGTCCACCTCGGCAGGCCTGTAATATTTTTTATCGATAAGAAGAACTTTTTTTCCCTGCGGGAGCTGTATGTCGGGATGATGGCATTTTTTAACAACAGCGAACTCATTTTCCTCCTTGCCGCTGAACTCAAGTTCAATGCCTGCCTCCATAAACGCCATGATGATGAATTCACGTACGGTAGTCGTTATACCGGTTGCGACCACAAAATCCTCCGGCTTGTCCTGCTGCAGCATCAGGTACATCGCTTCAACATAGTCGGCTGCATGGCCCCAGTCGCGCTTTGCATCAATATTGCCCATGTAAACCTTATCCTGTAACCCCAGGGCTATACGCGCCACTGCACGGGTGATCTTGCGGGTTACGAAAGTTTCCCCGCGTAAAGGTGATTCGTGGTTGAACAATATCCCGTTTACAGCATACATATTGTAAGATTCCCTGTAGTTGACCATGATCCAGTATGCGTAAAGCTTGGCCACCGCATAGGGAGACCTTGGATAAAATGGCGTTGATTCTTTTTGGGGAATTTCCTGGACCAGTCCGTAAAGTTCGGAAGTGGAAGCCTGGTATATCCGGCATTTTTCGGTAAGACCGAGCATCCGCACTGCTTCCAGTATCCTCAGTGCGCCGATACCGTCTGCATTTGCCGTATACTCAGGGGTGCTGAAGCTTACCTGCACATGCGACATGGCGCCAAGGTTGTATATTTCATCAGGCTGTACCTCCTGGATGATCCGGATGATGTTGGTTGAGTCGGTTAAATCGCCGTAATGAAGCTTGAACCGAACATTATCTTCATGAGTATCACTGTACAGGTGGTCGACGCGTTCGGTATTGAACAGCGAGCTGCGCCTTTTGATGCCATGCACCATATATCCCTTATTCAGCAAAAGCTCGGCAAGATATGCCCCGTCCTGTCCCGTAATACCCGTTATTAATGCAGTTTTCATCGTCACCTTCTTTTGGTTTGAGTTTTTAAGTGTTATTGCTTCCGCGCTTTACGAACCGGAAGCTGCTATAGTTGCAATGCTCAGAAAAATAAAAGGCTCCAGGCAGAGTTACTATAACTTCCGAATATCTGTAAAAATTCATGAGAATTTAATTATAAATTTGTGCGCTAAATCAATATGCGAGCCTTATAAATCAATACGCAAAATTAACATAACCCTTTTAACTCCGTTTAAGTATAAAACATTTTTCGTTAAAAGATTAATCTATTAGATATGAAGCCTGCAGGGACTAACAATGCGATCCTCGATCAGAATGACATAAAAAAAACCCTGATCAAGGTTTTTAAGAACTGGTATTGGTTCATCATTTTCCTTTCCCTTACCATCGCTGGTTCCGTGTTTTACCTGTATAAATCAACGAAGTATTATGGTGCCAGCGCTACCATTCTGATCAAACCTCAGAAAAATGCTTTCAAAGATGCGCTTAGCGACCAGCTTCCCATGGGGCCCAAGAAGGAAGATCTTGCCAATGAGCAGATGATTATGACCAGCACGAAGCTTGTGGAGGAGGCCATCACTAAGCTCAACCTTGATATAGCGTATTATATTGAAGGCAGGCTTAAAACAGGTGAGGTTTACAAAGGTACACCCTTCAGCGTCGAAGGAAAGATCCTCGACCCATTGCTGTATGGTGTTCCTTTCAGGATCACAATTCTGAATAAGGACCAGTATAAGCTGGAGGTGGACCAGGAATTTTTTAAATTTTCCAAAATCTTTAAATTTGGTGACCCGGTGGTGAATGAAAAGTTCTCACTCATCATAACCGGCAATCAGGGCGCAATTGCGAGCAATAACCGGATAAGTGAAATTCGTTACCTGTTCCGCATCAATGATCATATCAAGCTGGTAAGGTTTTACCAGGAGGCATTGAGCGTGGCCAAATCTGATGAAGCCTCTGTAATCACCGTCCTGATAGAGGATCCCGTGCCTGAAAAAGCAGTCGACTTCCTCAATACGCTCATCAATCTGTACATCGAAAATTCAATTGCAGTGAGCAAGGAGATCAATACCAACACCCTTACTTTTATTGATAATGAATTGCGTGAAGTCGAAGCCGACCTCATGGGAGATGAGTCCAATCTTGAACAGTTTCAGCGCCAGCGCACTCCAATCAACCCTGTCGAGACAGGAACGGCTTATTTTGCCCAGAAAATGGAGGCTGAAAAGGAAAAAGCCCGCCTGAGCGCCCAGCTGGATGCCATAAACAGCATTACCGAGAACCTGAACTCTGCGGGAAAAGAACTTTCCATATCACCTTCCATCCTTGCTGAAACAAACGACCCTGCGCTGTCAATGGCCGTCACCAAGCTTGCCGACCTGCAGCAGAAAAGAAGCAGCCTTATGTTCAGCAACACGCCAAGCAGCCCGATTGTGAAAGAAGTGGACCAGCAGATCATCGACGTCCGTCAGAATATCATGAGCAGCATTTACGCGGTTAAGAAAGGTCTTGTGTCACGGATTAACAGTCTGACCACACAGGTTGGCCAGTACATCGGAACCATGCAGCAAATGCCATCTACCCAGCGCGGACTTACTAATTATGCGCGGAAGGTTGAAATAAGCGAAAAAATTTATCTGTTCCTGCTTGAAACCCGTGCGCAAACGGTGATCGCTAAAGCTGCTATCGTGGCCGACAAGATGATCCTTGAGCCAGCGGCATCAACCGGCCTTATAAAGCCAATCAAGGAGAAAGTCATTTTTACCGGCGTAGGGCTTGGCTTTGCGCTTTCTTTTATGGTGATTTTCCTGAAAGGGGTGTTCCTGAACTATATCCAGACCAAGGATGACCTCAAGGAACTTACAACTCAACCGATCATTGGTGTGATAGGCAAAAGCAAGGAAGCCAAATCCGATTACCTGGTTGTGGATAAATTCCCGCAATCAATTACCAGTGAGGCTTTCAGGGTTATCCGGACCAATCTTACTTATTTCAGCCCGAAATCAGCTAATAAGGTTGTTCTGGTAACATCTTCCGTTGCAAGCGAAGGCAAAACATTCTGCGCGATCAACATTGCAACTATCCTTGCAAAGGCCAAAAAATCGGTGATCCTGGTCGATCTTGACCTTCATAAGCCAAAACAGGCAAATGCATTCAATATCCAGAACGACATAGGTGTAACTTCATACCTGGTTGGCAAGGCCAAACTTGCCGATGTGATAAAGGAAACACCAATTGAACACCTAAAGATAATACTCACTGGTCCGCGGACACCCAATGCTTCGGAGCTTATACTGGACCCCATGCTCGAGCAGATGATCAATGAGCTTAAGCATACTTATGAATATATCATCCTGGATACTCCTCCGGTTGGCCTCCTCTCGGATGCGCTTGTACTGATGAAGCTTTCGGACCTTAACCTCTATGTGCTGAAGGCGAATTATTCAAAAAGGGATTTCGTGGAAATCGCCCACCAGATCATCGAGAAGAACAACATCAAGAGTCTCAGCTTTATCCTCAACGGCGTAAATGCTAAAAATATCCCGGGCGGGTATGGCGGAGGATATTATAAATGATCCGGATCCGGACTGGCATTCATTTTCAGGAACAATCCCTGTAACGGATCCTGAAATGGAGATCAACAATTAATTATGAGCGGCACAGGGCAAGCAAAGAAAAAAAATGACAACGCCATGCTTAATGCATGGAATGCGCTGCGTGGACATACCAATAAAAGCCAGAAGAAAAGAATGGTTTTTATCGGATTTATGATCATGTGTTCGGCCATTATGGATGTGTTCGGGCTTGCATCCATCATTCCTCTGATCAAGGTGGCCACCGAACCCGGATATTTTCTAAAGAATCCTATAACGGCAGCACTATACCACAACTTGAATTTCACGACGGAGAAGAATTTTTTGTTTTTCCTGATCATGGTTGTGATGCTGTTTTTTCTTTTCAAAAGCATCTTCGGTCTTGTTGTGAATTACCTTCAGACACGCTTTACAGCTGATGTTGCCAGCTATATCTCACGCAACCAGTTTTCAAAATATTACAGCCTGAACTTTTACGATTTCAGCAACATAAATTCTTCAATCGTCATCAATCACGTTCTGCGCAACCCGACTTCATTCGTCGAATTCGTGCTGCTACCGATGATCATGCTGTTTTCCGAAACCATCATTGTGCTGATGATCATCGGCGCCATTGCATGGTATAATATAATTCTGTTCAGCTTTATTCTGTTCACTGTGGGGCCGGCAACACTGCTGATATATTATGCCATCCGGACAAAGAACCATAAGATCGGGAAAGGCATTGATGAGAATTACCCGCTGGCGCTCAGTGCCCTCACGCACAGCATCATGGGATACATCGACATCAAACTGGCAAACAAGGAAGAATATTACAGGAAAAAATTCATGGAATATCAGCATAAGCTTAACCATCTGACCATGAATTCATACCTGCTCAACATGATTCCATTGCGCTCAAATGAGGTAGTTGCACTCCTTGGCATGGTGGTGATCTTCATCTATGCGATTTTTTTCTCCGACAACCAGGGTAACGTTATTGTGTTTGTAGGAGCTTTCGCAGCGGCTTCATACCGGGTGATGCCTTCTATGAACCGGATACTCAACTCACTGCTGTTTATTAAAAAGAACCAGGTGTCGATCGATAACATGAACGTATATAACGAACTGTACAAGAGAGAAATGGCGATCAACACAAAGGTTCCGGTTTATTTCACGGAATCAATTGAATTCAGGAATATTTCTTTCAGCTTCAGCAATTCCAGAGGTAAGATTCTCAAAAACATAAATTTTGAAGTACGCAAAGGGGAAAAAGTAGGTTTTGTAGGCACTTCCGGTTCCGGAAAGACCACGCTTATGAATATCATCCTGCGGTTCTATGAAGAGGAATCTGGTGCCATACTCGTTGACGGGAAACAGCTCAAGAAAGAAAATACAACTTACTGGAGAAGCCTGATCGGCTATGTGAAGCAGGATATATTCCTCTTGGATGCAAGCATTCGTGACAACGTGGCTTTCGGAGAGGAGAAAGTAGATGAAGACCGGCTTGAAATGGCCATCAGACAATCGTCGCTTACCTCGCTGGTAGAGTCGCTCCCCCATGGCCTCGATACACCTGTGGGGGAGAAGGGCTCGCGATTGTCGGGCGGCCAGCGGCAACGAATCGGTATTGCAAGGTCATTGTACAGGAATGCTGAGATCCTGATTTTTGATGAGGCCACAAGCGCGCTGGATAATGAAACGGAAACATCAGTTACCGAATCCATTGATGCATTATCGCATTCCAATAAAACTATTTTTATCATCGCGCACAGAATCACTACGCTTAAAAACTGCGACCGCATCTATGAGTTGAAGAATGGTGAGATCCATGGAATTTATACTTACAATGAGTTACTTGAGAAAGTGGTATGAGGTGATTCAGAGAATCCGGAAATATGATTGATAAAGTATTAAATCACCTGAAGCTCAGGTATCTTTCATTCACATCAAAAACAAGCGGACTTGAGGATACAGAGGAGATCCGTATTCTGAGGGCGCTTACCTGGTTCCGTCAGTCGCTTATGAAAGGCGGTGGAAGTTCGGCAAAGTATTCGCTCCTGTATGACACATTTTTCCCCGCATATCCGGAAACGACAGGATACTGGCTCAATACGGTATTTTTTGTCAGACAGCATTTTCCACAGGTCTATAAAACTGTATTCGGGGAGCGGGTTGTTGAAACGGAAATGAAAGACTGGCTGCTTTCCGTTCAGCGGCTTGACGGCACATTTCCGGGATCATTCGGTGATTTTTCCAATCAGCCACCAAGAGTGTTCAACAACGGTCAGATCATACTCGGCTTGCTCAGATACTACAAGCATTACAATGATCCTGCTGTCATGGATTCCATCCGCCAGAGCGCAGACTGGCTGCTCAAGGTCCAGTCTGAAGACGGGGCATGGCGTCAGTTCACCATTCATCAGCTAAGCTCCAACACGCGAACAGCCTGGGCCCTGATGCTTTTGACACAGGTTACCGGTGAGAAGAAATACATGGAGGCTGCATCCCGGAATATCGGATATGCGATAAGCCTTCAGAAGCCCAACGGATATTTTATGCAAAACGGGTTTGATGCTAACGGAATACCATATACGCACAGTCTCGCCTACGCAATTAAAGGCATGCTGGAAGCAGCAACCCTTACCGGGAACGAGAAGTGGATGGCTTCCGCAGAAAACGGATTTACACCGCTGCTGCCGCTGATAAAAGCCAACGGCTTCCTGGGTGGCCAGGTTGACGAGAACTTCAAAACCGAGTCAAATTACTGCTGTCTCACAGGCAACAGCCAGCTTGCGGTGATCGGCTTTAAGCTCTTCAGCCTGACCGGGAAAAAGGAATATGCTGAAGCAGCTAATCTCCTGGTTCGCTATGTAAAAGACAAGCAGGTGAAATCCGATGCACCTTCGCTTTCCGGAGGTATACCCGGCTCATGGCCGATAAGCGGTGGCTATTGCCCATATGAAATTCCAAACTGGTCGGTCAAATTTTTTATTGATGCTCTTATTTACCAGCACTTGGGCAAGCAAAAGGAATTCGGAAAATGATCCAACAACAACAAATTATTCATTGCTGCAACGAAATGCCCGGTATCGCGTAAAAGGCATAAATTCTGAATCCAAATGAAAAAAATTCTTGTAGTCGTAGGTACCCGGCCGAATTTCATTAAAGTTACCCAACTCAAAAAGGTGAATGAGGCAGCCGGTAATCCGTTTGAAATAAAGATCGTGCATACTGGTCAGCACTATGACGACAGGATGGCTGCAGTATTTTTTGAGCAATTCGGACTTACGCCCGATTTCTTCCTGGATATTCCCGCGGCAAGCGCCAACATCCAGATGGCTGAGATCATGATCAGGCTGGAAAGGGTAATACAGCAATTTCAACCTTCCCTCGTGATGGTTGTGGGTGATGTAAATTCAACCTTTGCGGCGGCCTTAGCGGCCCATAAGAATGGGGTTAAAATTGCCCATGTGGAAAGCGGCCTGAGGAGTTTCGACCGCGGTATGCCTGAGGAAATTAACCGGATCCTGACGGATGAAATTACGGACTACTACTTTGTTACGGAAGAAAGTGGGATTAAAAACCTGCGAAATGAAGGCAGGAATTCAGACAACATTTTTTTTGTAGGTAATACGATGATTGATACCCTGGTAGCATTCCAGGAAAAAATTTCTCACAATGGCATCCTGGATGAGCTGGGCATCAAAACCAGGGAATATGCCCTGATGACCATGCACCGTCCCGCAACGGTTGATTTTAAGGAAGGTCTGCTCAAACTGATCGGTATCATTGAATTCATCACTTCAACTCACTACCTGGTATTCCCGATACATCCGCGTACATTAAAGAACCTGGAGGTGTTCGGACTGACTGAAAGGATGAAATCAAATAAAAAACTAATATTAACGGAACCCCTTGATTATTTTGGGTTTCAGAAACTGGTATCCGACTGTTTATTCGTTATTACCGATAGCGGGGGTATCCAGGAAGAAACAACTTTCAGGAGAATACCCTGCCTTACACTCAGGCCTAATACCGAGAGGCCATCGACCGTTGATGTCGGGACCAATGAGCTCATCCCGTTTGACTCCGAAACAGTTCACCGTAAGATCGGAGAAATAATTTCAGGGAATTATAAGAAGGGTCGTATTCCGGATTTCTGGGATGGCGGCTCGAGCAGGCGTATAATTGAAATTTGCAAAAAACTTTTTGAAGTTAAACAAGAGTCTGTTCTTTCTTAATTCCCGGAAAGATGGCATACAATTACATAAAGCAGCGTTTGTCAATGCATTTCCTTACATTTTTCTGTCTGTTAAACCTTTCATTGTTAATTATTTTGAACCTTTCAAGTACCTTTGTCTCAAATTCAGCCAATGCGTAAGCGATTGCTTCTAACTTATGATTATGAGCTTTTCCTAGGCATGCAAAGCGGAAAGGTAGATGATTGCCTGATCCGGCCTACCCAAAGGATCATTTCTATAATGGATGAAACCGGTGTTAAATCTATTTTCTTTGTCGATTCCGTTTAC
>Ga0190272_10001026_pt1 | contig 13607 bp, 10 predicted proteins | sample Popmic504T_FD_133746 | JGI IMG/M metagenome (GOLD analysis project Ga0190272, IMG submission 133746) | Populus adjacent soil microbial communities from riparian zone of Shoshone River, Wyoming, USA - 504 T | ecosystem: Environmental > Terrestrial > Soil > Riparian zone | place: USA: Wyoming...
AGACGTGGAGGTCGGGCCGGGCCAGGCTGATGCCGGACGCGAGCGGGACGGCGCGGCCGTGAATGAAATGCGCGCCGTAGCCGTTCACGAAATACGGGAAGCGCGAGGAACAACCGATCCCCGCGAGGGTAACGATCTTCTCGTGATCGAGCTGCCGTTTCTCGATGACTTTGTAATAGGAGGCGAGCACAGCGAAGTCGCCGCAGCCGGGGCACCAGGTCGGGTGGTCGGCGGTGACGGCTTTCTTGGTGACTTTTTCGCGGACGAATTCCAGAACAGCGGTGGCGGTGTCGCCCGCATGGGATTGAGGATCTGCGGTTGTCGTTCCTGCGGCCGGCACGGCCGCCGCTACACTTCCGTTGGATGGTGTTTGGTTGGTTTCGGTGCTCATTTTGTTATTGGTGGATCCAGCGCTCCGCGCTCGATGCTAAGAAGAATGTCGGCGAGGCCGAGACTTGGCTGTCATCGCCCGACGGAGCGGCCGATCCACCCTCGCTGCGCTCGCAAGAGTTAGAGATCCCTCGATTGCGCTCGGGATGACAAAAGAGGACGCTCAAGATGACAAGCAAAGAGCTCATTTCTGGTTCGTTTCGTCACCGGAAACTGCGACCTCTGCGTTCTCGGCGCGTTCGTCGGGCGGATGTTTCGAATGATCGGCCAGGCCGGAGGAGGCCCTGGCGGCCTCAGTTCCGGGCTTGGTTGGCGTATTGTCGCCGGCACGATCGACGGCGTCAGGCACCTCAGCGGCGGCTTGCTCGGCTGTAGTGGCGGGCGTGCCGCCCGCATGGGATTGCGGGTCTGCGGCCGGCACGGCCGCCTCTACCCCATCGCCTTTGGGTGGTGCTGGGTTTTGTTCGGTGCTCATTTCAATTTCGCTCAATCACTAAATCGCTAAATCATTAAGTCGATAAATCGCTAAATGTTACCCGACTCCCTGCGGGACGACCTCTTTCAAGGTCTTCACGTTCTCGGCGGAGCAGTCGGTGTGAACGATGGCAGCACCCTCGCGCGGAATGTTTCGGGCGGCAAAGGAGCGTCCTTCGAAAACGCGTCCGAGGATTTCTTTCACGCGGTAGGTGAGACCGTCAGTCTTGGTGGCGCTTTCGATTTTCGGTTCGCAATAACGCGCGCGCAGAATGGTAGCGAGCTGGCCGAAACCGTAGAGGCCTTGGTCGTTCATTTCGACGACGATGATGCGTTTGAACCGGGCGAAGATTTTCTCGAGGCCGTTCGGTAAGGGGTGGATGTGCCGCAAATGCAGCGCGCCGGCCTTCTCGCCATTTTCGCGCGCCAGCTTCACCGCGTCGTGGATCGGCCCATAGGTCGAACCCCAGCCGACGAGCAGCGTGCCGCCTTCCTGATCGCCATAGACTTCAGGAACTGGAATTTCCTCGGCGAGCTGGCGTAATTTGTTGCGGCGTTTCGCCGTCATGGCCATGTGCAGCTTCGGGCTGCCGGTGGGATGCCCCATCTCGTCATGCTCGAGGCCGGAAACCAGCGGATATTTGCCGTCGATCATCGGCGAACCGGGCGTGGCGTGCTGCGTGATCTGGTCGACAGCGTATGGCTTGAAACCGGCGGGGCGCGGCGAGAGATCGAGCTTCGGATCGATCATCAGACCCTTGAGCTCGGGTTCGTCGAACGCTTCGATTCGCGTTGCGAGCGAGGTGTCGCTCAAGATGAAAACCGGCGTGCTGTATTTGCGCGCAATCCGCGCGGCTTCGATCGCGGTGTAAAAACAATCCTCAACGGTCGCCGCCGCCAGGACGACGCGCGGGCTGTCCCCGTGCCCGCCGAAAATCGCTTGAAAGAGATCGCTCTGCTCGACGTTGGTAGGCAGGCCAGTGCTTGGTCCGCCGCGCTGCACGTTGATAATGATGAGCGGCATCTCCGACATAGACGCCCAACCGATTGCCTCGGTCTTGAGCGAGATGCCCGGGCCAGCGCTGCCGGTGACCGCGAGATATCCGGAAAAAGAGAAGCCGAGCGCCAGCGAGACAGCGCCGAGCTCGTCCTCAGCCTGGACGAAAATGCCGCCGTATTTCGGCAGCTCGCTCCGCAAGATTTCCATGACGGACGACCAGGGCGTGATGGGATAACCGGCGCCATAACGCACGCCGGCGGCGATCAAGCCATAGGCGAGCGCCTGGTTGCCATCCATCGTGATCTGCGCGCGGTCACCTTCTTTATGGACGGTCGCTTCAAATTTGTACTGCTTGGTCAGGACATTGCCGACGGGGTAGCCGTAGCCGGCTTGGAACGCCATCAAGGCGGTATTGACGATGCTCTCGTCTTTGCCCCGGAATTTTTCCTTGATCAGGGTGGTCAGTTTCTCGACGTCGAGATGAAAGATTTTCGCGATCAGGCCGAGGATGAAAATGTTCTTGCCCTTGTCCTTTGCTGTTCCGCCGAGCGCTTCGATGGTCAGGCCGGTAATGGGGACGCCGACGTAAACGAAACGTTTGTCGTCGAGGTCGGGCGTGACGTTGTCGGAATCGTAAAGCAGCACCCCGCCCTCTTTCAGAAACCCGATGTGGTCCTGGTAGCTGTGTTGATAAAACGCGACCAGGAAGTCGGCTTCGTCGCCGGCGGAGAGGACTTCGCCGGTTCCCATGCGGACCTGGAAGATGGAGGGGCCGCCGGAGATCGTGGCGGGAATCGTCATGTAGGTCATGACATCCTGATCGCTGCGGCCGGCCAGCCGCGCGAGGAATGCGCCCGCGCTTTGAATGCCGTCCTGCGAATTTCCGGCGAGGCGGATGACAGCGTCGTTGATGCTTTCGGGGCGAAGATCGGCGCGGGCGGACGATGGGATGGGAGGCGTGGCGGGAGCGCCGTTAGCGGAGGTGGTTTCGGATGGGATCGGAGGCGGATTCACTTCAGGCAGACCATATCAAAAGAGTGACATGAATCCACCGCCAATATGTGCACGAGCAGAAGAAAACGCCTAACGCCTAACGTCCAACGCCTAACGTCTAGTTTTGAGACAAAATTCCTACGGTTTTGGCGCGACGGTGGGGGCGACGAAGCGCTCGGGGACGTCGCCGGCGCCGCTCGCGGTGACCAGGTGGAGCGTTCCGGTCACGCGATCCAGCCTGGTGATGGTGCCATCGGCGGAGACGTGCATTTCGTACCGGACAAATGGAGCCGGTGGATTCTTCGTCAATTGGTTCCAATGCGCGCCGGCGAGAAACGCGGCAGCGATCAGCAACGCGCCCAGCATTCCGCCTCCAATTGCTTTCACAGCCGCGAGCTTATCGCTCGCTCATGGCGCGCAACAAGCGCAAACGGCGCGCGCGTCTTTTAAGCCGTTTGAATTGGAGGGCGTCTGTGTCAGACGCCATCAGCGCAGGAGCTGGCGTTTTCAGCCGTACCGCAGGCGGACCGCCGAGGCCGGGTTTTCCAACGCCCGACAAAGGTATTTCCAGAAAGAAATTAGTCACCGAAGGAAATCTCTACGGCGCGGGCGGTTTGGACCAATTCGCCGTCAGGCGGGACGAGTTTCAGGCGATTGACGGCGTCGGCGATCGGCACATGGCGCACCTGGTAATTTTGGTAGCTCACCATCGAACCAAATTGCTGTTCGTCGATTAACTTCACCGCCTTCACCCCGAAGCGGGTGCCAAGAATTCGGTCGAGTGTGGTGGGCGCGCCGCCGCGCTGCAAATGACCGAGGACGGTGCAGCGCGTTTCCTTGCCGGTGCGCGCCGCGATCTCGCGCGCGACGATTTCGCCGATTCCGCCGAGGCGATATTCTCCGTCCTGATTCGGGTGCATGACAACCTGGCCATCTCGTGGGCATGCTCCCTCCGCGACAACGACAATGGCCGAGAGACTGCCTCGATCGGCCCGCGCGTTAATAGCAGCGGCGATCTTGTCGTAATCGAACGGAATCTCCGGGATCAGAATAATGTGCGCACCGCCGGCGATGCCACCGTGTAACGCAATCCATCCCGCATGGCGTCCCATTACCTCGAGGACCATGACGCGTTTGTGGCTGGTAGCGGTGGTATGCAAACGGTCGAGCGCATCCATAACCGTGGCGACAGCGGAATCAAAACCGAACGTCATCGCGGTGGCCTCCAAATCGTTGTCGATGGTTTTCGGAACGCCGATGCAATTAATGCCGGCTTCCTGCAGTTGAAGCGCCGTGGCCATCGAACCGTCGCCGCCGACGATGACAAGGGCATCGACGCGCTGTTCTCTCAAGACCTCGCGCGCATCGGCAATGACGTTTTCAGCGACTTCGGTGCGATCGCCCGCTCCGACTTTCGCAACGAAATGGCCGCGGTTCGTGGTGCCGATGATGGTGCCGCCGCGGGGCATGATGCCGGCGATCCGGCGGCGGTCGAGCACGATGTATTTTCCGGGTGGAAGCAAACCTTCGAAGCCATCCAGAAATCCGAGAACTTCCCAGCCCAACTTTTCCGCGGAAAGGACGACCCCGCGGAGGACTGCGTTCAAGCCGGGACAATCGCCCCCGCTCGTTAGAACGCCGATGCGGGGCTTCGTCATTGGCGCGACGGAGGAATCAAAGAGTTTTCTTCGGGTCCACCATTCGTCCGCCGGCGGCCCATTGATCGTAAAGCTGCCAGCCGCGGGAGATGAGTGCCGCACCTTCACCGAAGCGGTCGGTGCTGCCGAGAATGACAATGATCAGATGACGCGGGTTCACAATCGTCCGCCCTGATGCATCCTTTACGATCTGGTTTTCCCGACGCGCGGAGAGAATAAGACAATCGCCCGCGCGCGCGGTGCGTCCCGTCTTCACCCCATCGACCCCATCTCGACCGAGCAATTCATTGGTGTTGCGCAGCATGTAACCGACGTTTTTTCCGCCGCGATTGAAAGAAATCTGCCGTTCCTTTTGCGAAACGTAGAAACGAAAGGCCGCCTTGTTCACCGCGTAACGCGAAAGTCGCGCCATGTCGGATGCCGTCGAATAAGGAGCAGAGCGTCCGGCATCTATCCCATGTGGATTCAGGAAGCGCGTGCGCTCCATGCCCAGGGTTTTGGCGAGCGAATTCATCTGTCCAACAAAAATCTCGACTGGCGTTCCCTTGGCGGAAGGAACAATCGACTGGAGCGCGACCCCGACGTGGCTGGCCAGCGTGTAAGCCGCGATGTTGTCAGACTGAACGAGGGAGGCGTAGAGCAGGTCGCGCAGTGTGATCCTGTCGCCGGGCTGAAATCCAATGAGGTTCTCGCCGGTACCGACGAAAGCTTCAGGTGGAATCGCGGCGAGTTGATTCAGGTCGCCCGATTGTTTATCCGCCCAATCCAGCACGACCATCGCCGAGGCGACTTTCGTCAGGCTGCCAACCTGACGTTTCTCCCTTGGCCCCTGTTGGTCCAAAACATACCCGGTCTGCGAATCGACAATCGCGTAGGCCCGCGCGGCGGCCAGGTCGCGTGCCGCCGGGAGGCAGAGGGCGAGAGAAAAAAAGGCGGTGAAAAAGCGGCGCGAAATAGTCATGGAAGTGTGAAACCGCTGCACCTTAAACGCCGCGACCTGGTTGGCAACCGGCAATCAAACGCGCCGGTTGTAATAGGAGCGTTCGCCGATTTCGACGTCTTCCCCAGACGCCCTACAGAGGTCGCTTATTGCAGGGCAACGCTCGAGCGGACACCGTAGCGAAAGGCGTTCGGACTGAGGACGAGGTAGATGCGTTCGGCCGCGTTCACGAGATCGAAGGAAGTGGCCTTGCCCAGTCCGCTCGCGCGGACGGTGCCGTGTCTGCCTTGGTTGCGACTTCCACCAGCCATATCAAATTCGTAAACCACGATGCCTTTGTCGATGTCCGTTACTTTAACGTGCATCGCCAGGATCGAACGGCCTACGCCGAAAGTCCCAAGGAAGAAACGGCCAACCGGATCGCCGCCGTCGACCATCGTAAACTCGCCTTCGACGAGCCAGCCCGTCCGCGGTGTTTCGTCATCTTGAAGGATGCGGGTGGGTGCGAGCTTCTCGAGTTGTTCTTTCAAGCTGCCCGCAAACTCGATGGGTGTGAGCGATTTGCGGATCGGCATTTCGCCCTCTGAAGCGGTGTGATGGCCTTTGAAGATGGCGTTATCGATACAAAATGGACGGATGTAAATCGCCTTGGGCTCGGACGCGCCGACGCCGCAATTGGTCACCATGCGAATGCCGCTCTTGGAGTCATAATCCTTCGCGTCGCTTGTGACAGTGCTGGCGGCAGAGCCGGCTACGTCTGTCTTCGTGACGTACATGTCCGCACAGGAGCAAAGGAGAGAGCTGAAAAGTAGGGCGAGGAATGGTTTCATAATTCGGTAATCAGTCATCCGTTTTTGGCCGGGTTATACGACGGGCCAAGACGGTTTATTGCCGATTTATGATGCAACTCCCGTGCCGTGCGCCGCGGAAAAACGCAGCTTGCTAGAGGCACGGTGACGACGAACTAATCGCCGAAGTTGCTTCCGATGATGGAACAAAATCAGGGCAAGGACGGCGAATCCGCTGAACCAGGTTTCTGCTTCCGGGACCGGCACGATTTCCCAGTACCCGCCACCCAGGTCCAATGCCACCGCTCCGGGCGCAAACCCGGTGAAATCGAATCTGCTTAGATTACCGCTCTGGTTGGAGGCAAAAATCAGCCGGTCGGTAAATCCAGTGCCCATCGCGTTAGCCGACCCCGTCCAGTTATCAATCGTCAAGGTGAAACTGCCCGGAGCAAAACTCGCAAAGGTAATGATTCCGACGGCACCCGTCCCAAAATCCAGGTGCGACCCGGCAGCGGTCAGATTGAGCGCGCCGAGGCCGACAGTGTTGATGCCGCCCTCGCTGAACGTTCCTCGGGCAAAAGTACCGCCGCCAAGCGTGAGTGAGGCAAGATTGTTGATCTGGTTGTTGGCCCCGAGAAGCAGGGTTCCTCCGGAATTCACCGTAATCGCGCTCGTGAACCCGAGTGCGCTGCCCGAACCGTTCGCGAGGGTGAGTGTTCCGCCGTTCACCGTGGTGGCGCCGGTGAAGGTATTGGCACCAGTCAGGGTCCAGGTGCCTGTGCCGCTTTTCGTCAATGTTCCGGAGGTCGTCCCGATAATGCTCGAAACCGAGCCGTTGCCGGAACCTCGCAGCGTCAGGCCAAATGTCGCTCCCGTGATGGTTCCGAGATTCGTGAGATTGAGCGTGCCGCTATCGGAAGAAATCGTGGAAGTCGCGCCCAGAGTCAGTAACCCGGCATAATTGTTCGTTCCGCTGATGTTGACCAAAGCGCCATTCTGCCCGCTTGCTCCCGCTCCCCGGAGGGTCAACGCTTCGTTTCCAATATTGATGTTGTTTTGCAACTGCAAGGTCGCTCCACTGTAAACGTTCGTGCCACCGGCAATGGTGCCGAGGCCGGTGGCGTTCCGGATATTCAAAATGCCTGCGTTCACGGTAGTCGCGCCGGTGTAGGTATTCGCGGCGTTCAAAATCAGGGTCCCCAATCCATCTTTGGTCATGGTACCGCTGCCTGTGGCGATGACATCGTTGATCGTCACATTGCCCGCGCCACCAAACTCAAGGTTGTCATTGCTTCCAGTGATCGCGTTCCCGCTGGCCACATCCAGGGTCAATGTCCCGGAATCAGAATTAATCCGAGTTGTTGAGTTGATGGTGATGGTCCCCGCCCAACTGTTGGACCCGCTGATATTGCGCAAGGCGCCGATGCTGCTGATGCCCGTACCATTCAAGGTCAACGTTTCGGGACCAACCGCGATGCCGCCTTGAAGCTGCAACGCCGCCCCGCTCGTAACCGTCGTACCCGCGGCAGTTGTGCCGAGACTGGTTGCATTCTGGATATTCAACACCCCGGCGCTCACCGTCGTAGCTCCCGTGTAGGAATTAGCGCCCGAGAGCGTGAGCATGCCGGTGCCACTCTTCGTCAGGCCGCCCGTCCCGCTCAAAACGCCACTTATGTTTGTGTTTGCGCTGCCACTGATCGTCAAAAGAAACCCACCGTTGGCAATGTTCCCCCCGAAAACGAGATTCCCGCTCGCTGCGCTCCACGTCTGCCCGAGCGTTAGGGTGATCGCATTGTTAATTGTCTGGGTGGCGGTGCTGTTGTTCGTCACGCCGTCAGACAGGCTGAAAGCGGCGCCGCTGATGACGAAGGCGCCGGCGGTATTGTCGTAGGTCCATGTTCTCGCGGGACCGCCAATGTCGACGTTGACGTTGAGGCGCGTCGTCCCCGCCCAGATGATATCCGAGTTCGCAGCCGGCAGCGAGTCGCCGAGCCAGTTTTGCGGAGTCGTGATGTTGTTGTTCGCCCCGCCCCCATCCCAAATAAAGGTCGCCGTGACCGCGTCTGGCAGGCCGGTGTGTGGACCGGCGGGCACTGCAGCATCGCTACCGTTCAGGATGGCGTAGGGTGCATCTGCCGATCGCCACGTGCCGGACATCGAGCCGCTTGAGAACGTTACGGTTTCGGCATTCCAAATATCAGTGACGCCACTGTCCCCAAGATCGGCCATGCGATCTGCCTGGAGCGTTGTGGCGTGCGCCTCGTCGTCCGAATTGATCGTGCTTGCCTGACCGGGTTCGGCGCGAACCGGGTGGGTGAAATGGCCGTCGGCCCAGTCGAGAGAGCCATTGCCAAACGAGAAATAGCCTGTGTTGAGTCCGATAGATTCATGCGGGCCCTGACCGGACAAGACCTGAATGGTGTAATCAAAAAACGCCAGGTTGCCGTTCCGGCTGGAAGCGTCGGCATCTCGCAATATTTTCCCCAACCCCCCCGGCGCGGCGTCCCGGGCACTATCGGTATTTATCGCCAGCAAGTTCGTGAGTTCTGGGAGGGTCCCCTCGCCCAATGTGTGGCTGCCAGACACTGCGCCAACGTTCGCGCGCGGGTAAATCGGGAGAACGCTAGCGTGGAGCCCAGACGTCACGGCGCAAAAAAGCAGCGCCGCGCCGATAGGAGCGAGCGGGAAGCGAAACGCTGTCCGCGTGGAGAAGCCCATTCGGGCCACCGCTTAAGCCACTTCTGTACCTTCCCCTACGTATTTTCCACATCTCGCATCCGTACTTTTTCCGACTCTAACGCGAGAAAGCGCTCCGAATGAGCGAGTTACCTTGAGGAGAGTCAGCGGGCCATTCCGGCCACGGCGTGCGGGACATAGGCTTCTTCCAGCTTCGCAATTGTCTCCGGGGACAGGCGGATATTGAGAGCCGCCAGCGCATCCTCGAGATGATGCGGCTTGGACGCGCCGATGACTGGCGCTACCACACCCGGTCTCTGCAAAAGCCAGGCGAGAGCAATTTGCGCGGGAGCGGCACCTTCCGCGGACGCCACGGTTTCCAAACGTGCAATGACCCCGGCATCCGGCTCGCTCATTTCTTCGCCGTAAATTTCTTTCCGGTAAATGTCGGTTCTGGCCCGCGTCGTTTCCGACTTGCGCTTCCCTGCCAGGAGGCCGCGCGCCAGCGGGCTCCAAGGAAGAATTCCAATCCGCTCGTCGAGGCAGAGCGGAATCATCTCCCGCTCCTCTTCGCGGTAAATGAGATTATAATGATTCTGCATTGCCACAAAACGGGTCCATCCCCTCGCCTCGGCCGTGGAGAGCATTTTCGCGAACCGCCACGCGGGCATCGAGGAACCGCCGAGGTAAAGCACCTTTCCCGCGCGCACCAGGTCATGCAGCGCCTCGATTGACTCCTCGATCGGCGTGTCCGGATCGAATCGATGGATGTAGTAAAGATCGATGTAATCGGTGCCGAGACGGCGCAAGCTGGCATCGACTGCATGCATGATGTGCTTGCGCGAGAGTCCGCGCTGATTCGGATCGTCGCCAACCGGATAAAACACTTTTGTGGCAATGATGATTTTATCGCGCGCCGGGCCGAAGTCTTTCAAGGCACGACCGAGCACCTCTTCGCTCCCCCCTAACGAGTACATGTCGGCAGTATCGAAAAAATTGATGCCCGCTTCGAGCGCCTGTTTCAGCAGGGGCCGGCTGGCCTCTTCATCGAGCACCCACTCGCGCCATTTGCTCGAGCCGTAGGTCATGGCGCCGAGGCAGATCCGAGACACTTTCAACCCGGTCCCGCCGAGATTTACGTAATCCATGGTTCCAATTCAGTTAGACGCCAAATGCCTTTGACGCGCCGCCACGCCTGGCCTTCCGACACAATCGCAGGCTGGAATGCGGTCAGCGACCAGCTGTTTGGGGTGCGGGCGTCGCTTGCGCAGGGCGCTTGTCCCGCGCTGGCCTTAACTCCACCGGGGTGGAGGTAGTGCATTCTTCACACCAGTGGCGTTGCGCGCTATCGAGCCGTTTTCGCGCGCCGCAATGATCGCAAACGAATATTTCTTTTCTCACTTGAACCGTTGATAGGGGAGTCGCGCCCTCTTGCCAAGCGCGCTTTTTCAGCGCGCCGCGCGAAAGCTACTTCCCGAAGACCTTTTTTACGTCTCCTACTTTCTTCTGAATCGTTCCTCCCACCTTTTCGGCCGTGCCCCGGTCCCGTAAGTCAGCTTTGCCGCTGACCCGGCCCGCCTTTTCCTTGATCGCTCCTTTTACCTGCTTCACGCTCCCTTTTACCTTGTCTTTCGTGCTCGATTTCATGCAACGGAATCGGAAGCGGCTCCGATCGTGGATGGAGGATCGGGAATGCTCCTTGCCTGCCCCGCTCCGGCCTGGCTGGCGATTCGATTTGCCGCAGAGACATCGGCTATTACAATGCCAACCTTATGCCGTACCAAAACATCACTCCGCCTCCGGGCGACAAGATTTCGACTTCCCAGGGAAAATTGAATGTGCCGGATCGGCCAGTGATCCCATTCATCCGGGGCGATGGGACCGGACCGGATATCTGGGCGTCGAGCGTGCGCGTCTTCGATGCAGCGGTGGAAAAAGCCTACGGTGGGAACAAACAGGTCTCGTGGTTCGAGGTCTTCGCGGGACAAGCGGCGAAGGATAAGTTTGATGAATGGCTGCCCGACGACACGGTCGAGGCGTTTCGCGAATATCTCGTCGGCATTAAAGGACCGTTGACGACGCCGGTCGGCGGCGGGATCAGCTCGCTCAACGTGGCGCTGCGGCAGTTGCTCGATCTATTCGTTTGCCTGCGCCCGATCCAATATTTCACCGGAGTCCCCTCGCCCGTAAAACGTCCGGAGAAGGTCGACATGGTGATCTTTCGAGAAAACACGGAAGACATTTATGCCGGAATCGAATACGCCGCGGGCAGTGATGGATCGAAGAAAATCCTCGCGTTTCTCGAGAAGGAATTTCCAAAGGCGTTCGAAAAAATCCGCTTCGGCACAAAGGAGAAAGCATCGGAGTTCTGGAAAAGAGTCGGGGCGCCTGAAAGCGATGACGTGCTGGTGGGCGTCGGGATCAAGCCGGTAAGCCGCTCGGGCAGTGTCCGCCTGATTCACAGCGCGATCAGCTACGCGATCAAGAACCAGCGCAAGAGCGTGACTCTGGTTCACAAGGGAAACATCATGAAATTCACCGAAGGCGCGTTCCGTGATTGGGGTTACGACATCGCGAAGCAATATTTCGGTGCGGAAGAAATCGACGGCGGCCCGTGGTGCAAGATCCCGATGGGCAAGCCAGGCGCCGGTATTGTCATCAAGGACGCCATCGCGGACATCACGCTCCAGCAGGTGCTGACCCGGCCGGAAGATTTCGACGTAATCGCAACGTTGAACCTGAACGGTGATTACCTAAGCGACGCCCTGGCGGCACAGGTGGGCGGGATCGGAATCGCGCCCGGCGGCAACATTAACTACATCACCGGTCACGCCGTCTTCGAAGCGACGCACGGCACCGCGCCGAAGTACGCGAACCAGGATAAGGTAAATCCTGGCTCGGTGGTTCTTTCGGGCGAGATGATGTTTCGCTATATGGGATGGAACGAAGTGGCGGACCTGATCGTGAAGGGGTTGAACGGCGCGATCGCGAGCAAGCGCGTCACTTATGATTTCGCACGCCTCATGGACGGCGCCACTGAAATCAAATGCTCCGAGTTCGGCGATAATATCATCGCGAACATGTGATTTATTTGGAGGGACGGGCGCTGTCCCGTCCCTCCAAAAAATGACCAACTACGGCCCGGCGCCGCGGTCGTAGACCTCCACCAGCCCGTTGCCGGTGCCGTTGTTTAGTCCAGCGAGCAGCGCGGTGTACAGACCCGGTGGCAGCGTCGCGGCTATGGCGGACTCGAGGTTGCTGCCCAGTGCCAGACCCGCCGCCGTAATCTCCGCCGCTTGCGCCGGATCATCCTGCCAATCGTTATTCGCCGTGACGAGCGCTCCATTACTGTCGCGCAGCTCCAGCGTCGGGTTCGCCAGGACATTGGGCACGCCTCCCGCACTAAGGCTCGGTCCGAGACCACGCAACACGATTCTGTCATTGCCATTGCCGTTGCCCAGGATGAAGCCTGCGATGACGATGTCGTCGCCGGTGTTGACGAAAGCGCGCGTGCTGATGTTGGCCAGCTTCGAGTCGACGCCGGAGTTCAGATCGTAGACTTCGATCAAGGCAACCCCCGAGGTGTTGTCATTGCCTCGAACGATCGCGGTGTACGCCCCGGGAGTCAGCCTCGCGTCGACTGCTGATTCGAGGTCGTTGTCCGGCGCGATGCCGGTGGCCTCGATCAAAGCCTCCTGCGCAGGGTCGTCTCGCCAGTTGTTGTTTGTGATCGTGACAAATGTGCCGGGGCCGTGCAGTTCAAGCACCGGATCAGCCAGCGCATTGGGCACTCCTGCCAACGAAGGTCCAATAGCTCGGATGAGCACATGTTTGGTCGCGCTACCGGTGATGATGAAACCGCCGATGCCGATATTGTCACCGGTCTGGACGCGCATCCGCGTCGAGAGATTGAGGGCCTGCGCAGCCGGCGTCGGAGTAGGTGTAGTCCCTGGAGTCAAGGTAGCTGAAGCTGTTGGCAGTGGCGTTGAGGGTGGCGTCCCTGTCGGACTTATCGCCGGCGTGGCGGTTGGACCGGGTGTCACCGTCGGAGTAGGGGCCGGCGTGATGGTCGGCGCGACGGTAGCACTGGGTGTTGCTATCGGTGTCGCCGTTGGCGAAACACTCGGCGTCGCTCCCGGCGTAGGAGTCGCGATCGGGCCCGATGGCAGCGGCCAAACGTAAGCGCCACGGCCGCGCGTCCAGACTGAGAGCGTGGTGAAACCGCGATCGTACTGCATGTCCCAGATCATCGCGTGCGGCAATCCGTTCTGGAATCGCGACCACGCAGGACTGGCCGCCATGATGTCGTCCGTGTAGTAAAGACCCCAATCAGTCCCCGCGAAGACCTGTTGCGGGAAATTCGGGTTCGCGATGATCGAGTCGACTGGAATATCGGGGAGGTTGCCGCTCTTATCGGTCCAAACGAACGAGGCGCAGTCGGTCGTGCAGACCACCTGGAAAACATGGCCGGGCGTCAACGGCGTATTGGCGTTGAAACCGCCGACGGCCGCGTAGGCAATCGGCGCCGTGGTCGTTGTCGGATCGAAGACGACGTCCAGGATCGGGCGATTGGGCAGGACGGTATTTCCCCCGGTCACGTTTACCCAGGTGGACTGGTTCGATCCCGTTCCGAGGCCGCGGCCGATCTGCACGTTGCCATCGTTGGTGCCGACGATCACGGTCGATTG
>Ga0190272_10001027_pt1 | contig 13599 bp, 9 predicted proteins | sample Popmic504T_FD_133746 | JGI IMG/M metagenome (GOLD analysis project Ga0190272, IMG submission 133746) | Populus adjacent soil microbial communities from riparian zone of Shoshone River, Wyoming, USA - 504 T | ecosystem: Environmental > Terrestrial > Soil > Riparian zone | place: USA: Wyoming...
AATGAAAGCCCTGACTCGGAAAGTATGGCTGCGGCGGCACCGAAAGCAACAGTTACAAGTACCGGTCCGATCCCGTTGGGCAAAGCATGCCTGAAAATAATGCGGGCATTTGAAAATCCAAGCGCGCGCGCCGCAGTGATATAGTCGAGCTCACGTGACCTCAGGAACTCTGCACGTGTAAGCCTTGCAATATCCGTCCATGCAGTAAATCCTATGATCAGCACCAGGTTCATAAAAGATGGTTTGGTAACGGCTGCCAGCGTGATGATCAGCAATAGTCGTGGCAGTGAAATGAATATTTCGATAATTCTCGAAAAAATGGAATCAACCGGCAGCGGTATTTTGTGCTCAAGCCAGTTGATGGATCTGAAGATGCGGCTGAACCTGAAAAACAGGAATAATATCAGAATAGAAATCAATACAGAAAAAAAGATCTGCACCATGCCTTCCGGCAACGAACGTTCAGTAGCATCTGATATGTTGTATTTCCTTACCACGAAACCATAGAACCATGCGGGCAGAATGCCTGCAATTAAGCCGGCCATTTCACCGCGCCTGATTTTGATTGAGTAATCTCCATAATACCCCGCAACTGAACCGATGGCAATGCCGATCACAGAAGCAATGAGCATGGCCATCATGCCAACGGTAAATGAAACCCGCGTGCCGTGCAGAAGTCCGGCCAGCACATCATCACCTGTTTTGCCAGTTCCCAACCAATGCCTGAACCTCGTGGGTACCGGAACAATTTCCCCATCTTTAGTTTCAAAAAACTGAGGACCTGCCGGGGGAGCATAATCTGAATTAAGCAGATCGCTTTTACCCGGAGAATATGGAACCGGTGGAAAGATAATGGAGGAAGCGCCGATTCTTTTCCAATCGGCAATATCGTATTGAATTCGTTCTGTAACACCGGTAACGGGATCAATGATCTCAATGGATCTCCCCGGAGCAAAAACGGGAAATAACGTGTGACCTTTATAATTTACATAAAGCGGAAGCTCGTTTGCGATCAAAGGAGCGACTACTGCAAGTATGCCAATGCAGACCAGGATACGCAAAGGCCACCTGGTGATCTTCCTGAAGCGGGAAGCAGTTTCCGAACCCTTGTAAATTGCCTGTTGCTTCATGCTTGTGCCTGATCACGTTTGGCAAATGTAAAGTAAAATAGGTTCCGGAAAAGAGATGATATTTACCTAAAAAATGACGAGCTTGCCGGAACCGATTATCCCACCCGAACGCAGGACCCTGTATACGTAAACACCAGGACTTAATTCATTCTTGTAAAATTCAGCATAAGGGCCGTCCATGCTCAACTGACCTGCTTTTCTGCCATAGGTGTCGAACAATTCAAAAACGGCATTTGTTCCGGGGCCTAAGGGTTCCAATTCAATCCTTGCGGAAATATCAAATGGGTTCGGGTATATCCTTACAGTAGAGCGTGCAGGAGGTTTATCATTAATTCCGATAAAAAGGCACAGGTCAATTTCATTCACCAGGAATGAATTAATTACCGGTGTGCCATCCACAGCAATAAAGGCTGTTGTGTCAATGGCAAAATTATTATTGGTGACTGTAAATGATGGGATCGTGATCACAGGCGAAACATGCCGGTAAAGGCATTCGCTCTGACCGATTGAGTCGGTTTTGATGATAAAAACCATTGCGCTGTCGGAGCCATAACTTTTTTCAAATGCAGCAATGGCAAAACCGTTATCATCGGTTTCAACCACCGAATAGCTTTCATCCATTCCGGGTCCACCGTATATGGCAGACCATAAAGTGTCCAGGTTTTTATCTACCCTGATCAGGAAAACATTGGCACTGTCCATTCCCCTTACCGAGTCAATAAATGAGCTTTCAGAATATCCGACCACGGTGAAGCCGCTGTCCCGGTTGGCATGTATGCTGTATGATGCCTCTGTTTCCACGTCACCATATACCCTTGAATTCAGGATGTTCCCGGATGTATCTGTCTTAATGAGAGCCACGTCTGGCTTACCTGCACCAAAGGTGTTTGTTGTTCCTGCTATCATGTAGTTTCCATCGAGGCAAAGCGTGATGTTATATGATTCTTCATAAAATATTCCTGAATATGTCTTGCTCCAGATCGTATCGCCGTCAGGCTTCGTGCGGGTGAGCAGGATGTTCATGTTACCTGGTTCATTTCCCCGGCCTCCAAGCAGGTATCCGCCGTCAGGCAGTTGTTTTACCGATGTGCCATGGTCAAACATCAGGCTCCCGTATGTTTTCATCCATTCCACGTTCCCTGCCGAATCAGTTTTAAGGAGCAACATATCCAAATCGCCCGCACCAAGGCTCAGCGTTCCGCCGCAAATAATATAACCGCCATCAGAAGTAAGCTCCAATGTTTGTCCGCCTTCGGTTGCGCTATCACCGTAGGTTTTATAAAAAATCATGCTTCCGTCCTTATCAGCACACATTAAAAAAACATCACCATTTGTCGTTGGTGTGTTAAAAGTACGGCCTGTGATCATGTAAGTGCTGTCGGGTTTCTGCCTGATGCATGTTGCATTGATGGGCAGTGAATCACCATAAGCCTTCAGCCATTCAACCGTGCCGTTCGCATCTGTTTTTACAAGCAGCATGTCGTCCAGTCCATCCGGTGTGCCATAGCTTTGGGTGTTTCCGGCGACAATGTACCCACCGTCAAGCGTCTGGAGGATGCTGAATGCCCCGTCATCATCATTTCCCGGAATCATTTTCTGAAATGCAGACTGTGCAGATATCAGCATGGGAAAAAAAATAAAACAAATCAAAGCAGCCGCAAAAGAAAATTTAAGGTTCATAAAGTTGATTTTTTCGTCTGATGTAAATATAGGATAATTTTGAACATGAATGCCATCAGCTCATTGCCCCAGATCAATTGAATATTTTACCAGCAGTCGATCGAATAAAAGTTTATGAATGGCTGATCACTGCTACTCGTCATGCGATTATTGCTGACAGTCATCAGATCATTTGTGTTAACGTTTCCTTAACCATTCAAACCTGTTATATGGGTAATTTTGTTTCGTAACCGTTTTATTCATTACATCTAAAAATAAACCACATGAAAAACCTTTCCATTCTTATTTTTGTCCTCCTGTTCAGCATGTCGCTTAATGCGCAGACAGATTTAAAAAAGCCGGAAGCAAGCCAGGCAGCGTCGGTTACGCAACGTATAGGGCTTACCGATATCACGATCAGCTATCACAGCCCGCTTGTCAAGGGCAGGAAGATATGGGGAGAAATGGTGCCAAACGGTGAAGTGTGGAGAGCAGGTGCCAATGAGAATACAACAATTTCATTTACTCATGACGTTATGGTTGAAGGAAAGCCGCTGTCCTCAGGAATTTATGGGCTTCACATGATCCCGGGCGAAAAGGAATGGACCGTTATTTTTTCAAAAAATGCAGGAGCGTGGGGCAGCTTCTTTTATGATAAGAATGAAGATGCACTCCGGGTTACAGTTACACCAAGGGTAGCGCCTGACCAGGAATGGCTGAGCTATAGCTTTACAGCTCCCATGCCTCAGTCGGTTACGGCAGAGTTAAGATGGGAGAAAATTGCAGTGCCTTTCAAAATTGATGTCGATGTTCCGGAGATCGTTTATAACAGCATGCGCAATGAGCTCACAGGCATCAATGGTTTTTTCTGGCAGGGATATAACCAGGCTGCAGAATACTGCATTCAGCAAAACGTACATCTCGATCAGGCAGGGGTTTGGGTTGAGCGATCACTTGCAAACCAGAAAAATTTTAAGAACATGAACACAAAGGCCATGTTGCTTGAAAGACAGGGAAAGCAGCAGGAAGCTTCAGCATTGAAAAAAGAGGCAATTGAAATGGCTGATGAAGCACAGCTAAACGCATACGGATACCAGCTGATGGGTGAAGGCAAAAATAAGGAAGCCACAGAAATTTTCCAGCTTAACATCAAGCGCCATCCTGCTTCGTGGAATGTATATGACAGTCTGGGTGAGGCATTGCTGGCCGGTGGTGATAAAAACGGCGCAGCTACAAATTACAAAACTGCTCTTTCCAAAGCTCCTGAGAATCAGAAAAAGCGCATATCAGAAATCCTGAAGAAACTCTGACAATTATTACCAGCCTATTCCTTTATCTTCAGAACCCTGAGTACCCTGCTTTGATCGCTGTTGGTAACTCTTACCATATATGTTCCGGATTCAAGGCCCTGCAGACCTATGGTATTGTCGGTGTTTGAATCAAAGTTATATTCGCCTCTTACCACAGCGCCCAGCAGGTTAAAAACCGTTACCCTGTAGCTACCGGATATATTGCTTTTAATATTGATATGAATTTCATTAAAGGCCGGGTTCGGATAAACCGTTATCGCATAATCATCAGTCTTTATTTCATTCACCGGCGTGAACATGTCTTCAGGCTGCTGGAAACCCTGGGTGAGCAGGTTGCCTGTAGACGATACAGTTTCTGTTGCGGTCTGGGCCGTGGTGTACGACAGCATTATTAAGCCTTGCTCCACGTGAGCTCCTGCTGAGGAAATAACGGCGCGTTCAATGGTCTGGCCCTGAGCCCATGCAACTGTGAGGATGCATGAAAATGAGAATATTATTTTCTTCATCTGATTATCTTTTGAAAACCTGGAAGCTGAAAATCCTGTCGGTTGAAAGGCCTGATATATCGAATGTGGTAATTTCAAGCATGTCGTTAAAGCTCGTATATGCGGTCAGACCGGCATACCCATCGGCAAGGGCAATGGAAACAGAATATTTTGTGAAATCAAAGAGTTCTCCGGTAATGGAGATATCATAAGTACCGAGACCGATTTTAGATACGGTAAAATTAGGTGTGCAGGCATCGAGATACAAATTTCCTGCGCCGTCAATCGTACCATACGCAATTGGAACCAGATTACTTGCACCAGTTGAATTCCGGATGATTTTGCCGGTAGTGTTTATATCCCCGTCGACGTCAAGCTTGCTTAACGGGCTTGTGTTTCCGATCCCGACATTACCACTGCCTGTTACCAGTGCATTTCCAAAATCAGCCGAAAAGAAAGCCGTATTTCCTGTACCGGTGTTACGGATAGCAATTGCATCACCTGAAGAGTTTACCGAATCAGCATAAGGCAGGGTGAAGCCACCGCTGGCTGGCGTTATCTGTGACGGTTTCCAGGCATTTAGGGTCGTGTCCCATTGCAGCACATCGCCTTCCAAAGGTATTGAATCAAGCAAAGCCCTTCCAAGAAGCGAAGCAACCTGTGGCCCCGGGAAATTACCGCGCAGATCTCCGGTTGCCAGTGTACCGTAATTGATGTCATCACCGGCATCAAGGTCACCGGTATTGTAAATGGTGTCGCCCGTGAGCTCCAGTCCCACACCGGGAACATAAAAAGTATTGGAATCCACATCAGCCATCCACGACACACCGTTGAACTTGAGCACCTGGCCCTGGAGCGGGGTTGGAGGGGTGTACACGTCTATGAGATCATCCAAAACGAGTTGTGGGGGAGTGGCAAGCCTTTCAGCTACGATGGAATAGGGGACGGTGAGTAACTGGGATGAAGATGCAAGCGTGTAATTGGTGCCGCCGGTAGTATCCATTTCAACCTTTAAATATTTGTTTCCGGTGTTCCAGCTGATGAACGGAAAGGCGCCCGATTGAACAGTTCCCTGCCCGATGTTAACGGTGAAAAGTCCGAACTGGTTGGTAAGCGCAATATGTGTTTCAACATACTGTGGCGTGCCTGCAGGACCTCCATCCAGGATGCTGAACTGCAGCCCGATATTGGTGTTACCCAGCACCGTTCCGTTTGAATTCCGCGCAACAGCCTGGTAATTCATGGACTGGGGCATTTGGGCAAAAAGTCCGGTTACGGAAATGCATAAAAACATAACAAGTATTACTTTTTTCATGATATATGATGTTTGATGATTTTCAGAATGATAAAATGCAAAAGCCGGTAATCTTGATAAGGCTAGCTAGGTCCGGTACTGGATGTAATTCTACTGCAAAAGTAATCTTAGTAGCTGAATGCACGTTGTAAATTTTATCAACAATTAATTACAAAAACTTAACACCGTTTAAGCAGTGGCAAAGGTTTGAAAGAAAATAATGTTTAAATTCGCTTTCTTATTCTGCTAACAGCGGTTCAAGGCGACCATCGTAACGATTTATGACATCTAACGCTAAACAAAAACCGACAATAACAGCAATTTCCTTCAGCCTGTTTTGTTTCATCTGCGTTTTATCACTCTTTGGCTCCGGCCCTGCACAGGCCCAGTTTTACCAGGGTTCGCAAATGACCTTTGGAAAAAACCGTGTGCAATACAATGAATTTTACTGGACGTTTTACCGTTTTAAGAATTTCGACACTTATTTTTACATCGGCGGCCAGGAGCTTGCTGCATTTGTCGGGAAGACGGCAGATGCAGAAATTGCGGAGATTGAAAAGCTGCTCGACTACAGGACTGAAGGGCGTCTTCAGTTTATCATTTACAACAAGCTTTCAGATCTCAAGCAGACCAATATCGGACTTGAAACCTCAGAACTTCAGACCAACACCGGCGGAGTAACACGCATCATCGGAAACAAGATCCTGATCCACTTTGACGGCAACCATGAACACCTGCGACAGCAGATACGGGGAGGTGTGGCCCAGGTGCTTTTAGAGCAACTCATGTTCGGGGGAAACATTAAGGACAGGCTCCAAAGCTCTTATCTCCTGAACCTGCCGGGCTGGTTTACCCAGGGACTTGTAAGCTACATCGCACGCGGCTGGTCGGTGGCTGACGACAATAAAATGCGCGACATGGTTCTGTCGGGAAAGCTAAAAAAATTTAACAGGCTGGCCGAGACCGACGAAGTCTTTGCCGGCCATTCGCTGTGGCATTATATTATGGAAAGCTACGGTGACGCATCAGTTTCAAACCTCGTGTACATGACGCGGATCAACAGGAATGTGGAGAGCGGCATGAATTACGTTTTCGGATTATCCGTAAAAGAAGTTACAAGGAACTGGCTGGCCTTTTACCAGAAAGAATATCTGAATGCAGATAACGGCCGAAATCTTCCGGCAGGTGAATCTATTTTGAAAAGGAATAAAAAAGGAAGGATCTACAGCCAGGTAAGAATAAGTCCGGATGGTAATTACGTAGCTTATACCGGGAATGAAATGGGAAAGTACAAAGTCTTTCTTTATGATATGCAGAAAAAAAGAACCCGGGTAAAATCCAGGGGCGGATATAAATCACTGATTGAAAAAACGGATGAAAGTTATCCACTGCTGCTGTGGCATCCTTCCGGAAAGTACCTCACCGTTTTCAGTGAAAACAAGGGGAAGGTATGGATGAACTATCATCATATCGGCAAAAGAAAAAAGGACAAGAACAAGTTTTTTTATTTTGAAAAAGTGCTTGATGCATCCTATTCCGATAACGGTCAGGACATCGTTCTTTCAGGTGTTCAGAAAGGCCAGTCGGATATTTTCATATATAACATCCGTACCCATACCAACCAGCAGATCACGCGTGATTTCTATGATGACCTTTATCCCCGGTTCGTGAACAATTCAAGGTTCATCGTGTTTTCTTCCAATCGTATACTGGATACGTTAGATGTCGACAAGCGGGATGTTCTTCCCCCGGCATCCAACCTGGACCTTTTCATGTATGACTTCGAGGGGAAATCAAGGTTGCTCAAAAGGATCACAGCAACCCCGGGTGTCAATGAGGTTCAGCCTGTTCCGGTGGATTCACTTCACTTCGGCTACCTGAGCGATAAGAATGGAATTTACAATTTCTATACTTCAAGGCTCGACAGCGTGATCAGCTTTATTGATACAACCGAACATTACAGGTATATATTTTCATCATCTTACCAGACAAATTTTGCACGCAGCATAGAGCAGCATGATGTGAACATGAGGAAAACCAAGCATGGACAGCTCATTTATACCGGGGGGAAATACCGCATCTACGTTAACCCGCTCTTACCCCCGGTTGAATCATCCATGGAGCCGGCGCCTACTCCTTTTATGAAGCGTGAGCTTGAAGGCATTGCTGTGAAAGCACCTGTTCCGGTTCAGGGAGGTGATGTGATCCGGATAAATGAAACCCCTGTGGAAACTGACAGCAGCAAGATCGACATCAATAACTATATATTTCAAAGCGAGTTTCCAAAGAAAAACAGGAGTTCAGGAAATACAAGGATTGACCGCCTTAAAAATAAGAATGCAGAGCGGGCAGGAACAGATCCGTTAAATGATACCATACCTTACCAGCTTCCGCGTCAGCGGAATTACGACCTGGCATTTTCCACCGATTACTTTCAGCTGCAGCTCGACAACAGCCTTCTTAATTCAACCTATCAGGCATATACCGGCGGGGCAGTTTATTTTGATCCTGGCCTCAATGCAATGATCAAGCTTGGTGTAAGCGACCTGTTTAATGATTACAAGATAACGGGCGCTGTAAGGATATCTTTTGACCTGAACAGCAATGAATATCTGATAAGCTTTGAGAACCTGAAAAAAAGGCTTGACAAGCAGGTAACTTTTTACAGGCAGGCAAGGGAAATCACGGATGGACTGGTTTATGTGAAGATCCACACACATGAACTTAAATACATCAATAAATATCCCTTTAATGACCTTGCTGCGCTTAAGGGCAGCATCGCATTGCGCAACGACCGGACCGTTTTCCTGGCAACCGACCTTCCATCGCTCAATGAGCCGCACCGGTATGAATACTGGGGAAGCGCCAAGCTGGAATATATTTTCGACAACACCATCGCCAGGGGGCTGAACCTGTTCAACGGCACACGGTACAAGCTTTTTGCCGAGGGTTTCAAGCAGCTTGATGCAAAGAATTCGTGGCTGGGTGTGGTTGGTTTCGACTTCCGTCACTATACGAAGATTCACCGGCAGATCATCTGGGCATCGCGACTCTCTGGAAGCACATCTTTCGGCGACCTCAAGCTGATCTACTATATGGGTTCGGAAGACAATGCTATTGTGCCGATCAATAATTTCGATTATACGGTTAACATTGATCAGACGCAGCGTTATGCATTCCAGACACTGGCAAGCCCGATGCGCGGCTATCTCCAGAACATCAGGAACGGCAACAGCTTTGTTCTTTTAAACAACGAGATCCGGATACCGGTTTTCCAATACATCCTGAACCGCCCGATAAGGTCAGACTTCATCCGCAATTTCCAGGTTGTTACCTTTGCCGACGTTGGAACTGCTTGGACGGGTTCATCGCCTTATTCGTCTGACAACGGCTTCAATCAGGAAGTCATATCGCAGAATCCTTTTGTGGTCACCCTCACCCGGCAGGTTGAGCCATTGGTAGCCGGTTATGGCTTCGGCCTGCGCAGCCGGCTGTTCGGCTATTTTATCCGCACCGACTGGGCATGGGGTTATGAGGATTATAAAGTAAGGAATAGCATTTTTTACCTGTCGCTCGGGCTTGATTTTTAAAAGCCCCGTTGGATGCATATATCCATACTGTTAGCCCTGCAGGGTCAAACATTTTAAATCAAACTGTAAAAAATAAAAAAGCCCGCCATTGAGCGGGCTTTCCATTAAAAAATTATTTTCAGCTTTCCACAACGTCGAAATTCATTTTAACCTTCACATCACGGTGAAGCTGCAGGTCTGCCGTATAGCTTCCGAGTGACTTGATATGATCGTCGGTCATGTGGATCTGTTTCCTGTCAACATGGTATCCCATTTTCTTAAGCACATCCACAATCTGCTGGGCGGTAACGGAACCGAAAAGCTTTCCGTTCTCACCTGCTTTGGCCGGAATGGTGAGCGTAATGTTTTCCAGTGAAGCTGCAACTTTATCAGCCTGTGCCTTGATCTGCCCAAGCTTGTAAGCACGCTGCTTCATGGTTTCGGTGTGGATCTTCTTGTTGGTCTCGCTTGCAAGTACGCCGAGTCCTTTTGGTATGAGGAAATTGAGGCCATAGCCGTTTTTTACCTTCACCACATCATCGGCATAGCCGAGGTTCTTAACATCCTGTTTTAATATGATTTCCATTATGTTTCCTCCTTATTTTAACAGATCTGATACATAAGGCATCAGGGCGATATGACGGGCACGCTTAACGGCCTGACCAACCTTGCGCTGATATTTTAAAGACGTTCCGGTAAGCCTGCGGGGCAATAGCTTGCCCTGCTCATTCACAAAACGCAATAAAAAACTGGCGTCCTTATAATCAATGTATTTAATGCCTAATTTTTTAAACCTGCAGTATTTCTTTTTGCTTACCTCAACTGCCGGAGGATTGAGATATCTAACTTCGTTTGCCATGTTGCTGAGTTTTAAGCTGTGGTTTCAGATGTTTCCTGTTGTTTTGCAACTGCGTTCCTGCGCTTCTTTTCATTGTATGCAATGGCATGCTTGTCCAATGCAACTGTAAGAAACCGCATGACACGCTCGTCACGCTTGTAGTCCACTTCGAGCTTGGCGATCACATCGCCTGGTGCCGTAAACTCAATGAGGTAATAAAAGCCCGTTGTTTTTTTCTGGATCGGGTAGGCCAGCTTGCGTAATCCCCAATTGTTCTCGTGAACAACTATGGCACCGTGATCGGTGAGGATTTTTCGGAATTTGTCAACCGCTTCCTTCATCTGCTCCTCTGATAATACCGGAGTCAGTATAAAGACGGTTTCATACTGGTTTGACATGTGTTTTGTTATGTTTTTTTAACCCCATTTTTTTAGGGGAGGGCAAATGTACAAAAACTTTTTCAAATAATTTGCAGCGACTGGCAAAAAGTGTAAATTATTGATAGCCAATGCTAAAGTTTGTTAAATTTATTGCAATTTGTGCCGGAAAAATATGGAAATCCATCACTGACGACATAACTTCATTCTGAAACCGGGTCCCGCTTCTCAAAAACATTAATAGGATCTTAAAGAGGGTATAAGAAAATGACAAGCCAAAATTAAGGTCTTTCTCTGCCTCGTGTCTGGTGAAACTTGATGTTCTTATTGATTATGAAATGCAATTTAATAGTATGAAATATATTTTAGGGATCTGTCTGTTTTTTTTAATTGAAGATGGGTACGGCCAGTTTTATGATATGAGCCACTGGACAGCCTATGAGTCGAACTGGAACGGTCACAGGCACGTTTCACTGGAGAGTTTTAACAATGATAAATACGGCAATTGTTTTTCAGTGGTCCGGGAGCGAATCTGCCTGCCATGCTATAGAACTTCCACTCTTAAATGGTCAGGTCCTTCAGGGTCGGGCAGTTTTAAATTTCCCGGCAACAGTCAGCCATCATTGAAAATGTACGGTGATGTTTTTGGAAATGTATTTGCGCTGGGCACATTTACATCAGCGCATTATCCTACGATTTTTGGTTCCTATCTCAATACAAGCCTGGGAAAAAAGGCCTTGATAAAGATAGGCAATCCTTCATGGGCTCTTGTCATTGACGCTGTTTCGATTTCCGTCAGTGACTCGGGTTACTGCTTTACAATTAATGCTGACACTGTTAAACTCTATTCGCCTGCCGGCGTGCTGCTGTGGACAAGAGCTGGCGGAGGTACGCAGGTTTATGCTTTCAACGATTTAAGCTACCTTGTACATGACGGTTCCACGATCACCAGGTATCATAGCAACGGAAGCGTCCAGTGGCAGGAGTCATTTGCAGACAGTTTTCAGGTCAATTCAGCAGGTCAGATCGTTGTTAAACAGGCGGCGGATGTTTATCTGTTGGATCCATCAAACGGCCAGACAACAGGCACCCATGCCGGAGCTACTCAGGGTACTGTTTTTGACAATGAGGGCAATGGCTATATTTATTATGACAGTATACTGGTTAAATATGATTCCTCCGGGATGGTTTGGAAAACCCATCTGACCGGAACTGATTTTGCAAATGTTGGATTTGATATGTATAATAACATCTATTTTGCAAACAGTTATGTGTCACATACGGAAGATAACTCATATAACGCCACCCCATACGTTTATTTGTACCCCCGTCCCTGTATTTCGAGCCGTATCCATTTAACGGCCTGTGGTCGGAACATTATGCCACCTATATGGGAAGGATCAATCAGAGAACCACGTTGAAACCTGAAATCAAAACGGGAATTATCAAAGCTATCTGCAAGGAATCAACAACCATGGTTCCTTTCACTGTCAATCACTTCGCAATAGGCTTTGAAAACGGCTTCAGGGTTGAATTATCTGATGTTACAGGTAGCTTCAGCAACCCATTTGTTCTGGGTTCAGGTTATGTATCCCCGATAAAAGCAAACACTCCTTTCTTTAATGAACCCGGCAATAAATATACGATCAGGGTGGTCGCCATCAGTCCGGAGGTAAAAGGAAAAGCTACAAAGGTTAAATTTTATGCAGCTCCGCCAGATGTACGGATTTCAATCCCAAATGCATTTAAAAGGAACTTTGTGATTCAGTCCTGCTCCCCGGCATTGCTGATTGCCTCACCCGGCAACTATCTTTACAAATGGTTCATACAACCTTACGGATACAATGGCGGATTTTCACCACTCATGGGGTCTAACGACACATTGACTGTAAGCAACAGTGGAGGAAATGATTATCGTGTTGTGATCACAGATACAGCTACAGGCTGTGAATCAACAGCAATTAAATCAGACCTTAACACTTATAGCGGCGCTATGCTGCATCCGGATTTTTACCTGCCTGATACGCTTGCAATCAACGATGCCCCTTTTCAGCTCTCAACCGGATTCGGAGGAAATTTCAGCGGAAACGGTGTTTCAGGAGAACTGTTTTATCCCGGTTCAGCATGGCCTGGAAGTCACGCTCTAAGCTGGAATATAAATTTACCGGTTTCCTGCTTTGCAACGGATACAACAAAATATGTTTATGTTGACACTGCACGCAAGGATATTTTCTCAGTAACCATATCTCCAGCAAAAGAAAAATACTGTGCGGGTGATACGATTGTTGTAAGTTTTTTGTGTGACTCTGCTTTAATCAAATCCGCCGTAAAATTCAAGGTACATCTGGGTTCCGGATATTCCCAGGGTTTATTTAATCCTTCTTATTTGCTTGGCGTAGGAAAAAATTCACCGCTTACCTGCATTATTCCAGTGATACTATCAAATAATAACAACGGTTACCGTATACGTGTAACTGCATCCAGCACTGCAATAAAGGCTGCATATAACCAGGAAGGTGACTTTATGGTTGCATACCCGGCAGAAAATTTTATTTTAACAAACGGGAACGATGCAAATTGCTCAGCTGAAAACACATTAATAACCCTCAATCATGCAGCAAGCGAATCCAGGCATTTTTACAAATGGCACTTTAACGGACAGGTCACCGTGGATTCCATCACTCACCTGTTTAATAATGCCAGTCAGGTTTACAATGGATCATCACTGCTGGCTGTAGAAAGCGGCGATTATTCTGTTGAGGTAGTTAATGATTTCGGCTGCTGGACATTCAGCGATACCATTCATATCAATGACACAAACGGAATACCGCAATTTACCATTTCACCGGATGAAGCATCGCTGTGTATAGGCGATTCGCTGCAGGTAACTCTAACAACTGACACCGGAAACCAGGTTCAATGGTTCATGAATTTTAA
>Ga0190272_10001028_pt1 | contig 13591 bp, 1 predicted proteins | sample Popmic504T_FD_133746 | JGI IMG/M metagenome (GOLD analysis project Ga0190272, IMG submission 133746) | Populus adjacent soil microbial communities from riparian zone of Shoshone River, Wyoming, USA - 504 T | ecosystem: Environmental > Terrestrial > Soil > Riparian zone | place: USA: Wyoming...
CGATCACCACCACCGCGGCCCTGACGCCCGGGTGCTGCATGAGGGTGACCTCGATCTCGCCCAGCTCGATGCGGTAGCCCTGCACCTTGACCTGAAAGTCCTCGCGGCCGAGGAACTCGATGTCGCCGCCGGGCAGGAAGCGGCCGAGGTCGCCGGTCCGGTACAGACGTTCGCCGGTCGCGGGATGGACGACGAAGCCGGCGTCGGTCTTCGCCCGGTCGCGCAGGTATCCCTTCGCGAGGCCGATGCCGCCGATGTAGAGCTGCCCGGCGACCCCGACCGGCCGCGGGCGCAGCGCGTCGTCGAGAACGTGGAACGTCTGGTTCTTCATCGGCCGGCCGTACGGGATGCTCGTCCAGCCCGCCGGCACCTCGCCGATCGGATGGAGGATGGACCAGATCGACGCCTCCGTCGCGCCACCGAGGCTGATCACCTCGGGAGCGCCGAGCGCCCGCCGGATGCGCTCGGGGAGGGTGACCGGGATCCAGTCGCCGCTCAGCAGCACCAGCCGCAGCGTGCTGGTCGCCTCGTTCACGCTCAGGTGCTCGACCAGCAGTTCCATCAGTGCCGGCACCGAGTTCCAGATCGTCACCCCGGCCGTCCTGACGAGGTCGAGCCACGCTGCCGGGTCGTGCTGGGTGTCCGCGTCCGGCACCACCACCGTGCCACCGACCGCGAGTGGGCCGAAGATGTCGTAGACCGACAGGTCGAAGCTGAGCGAGGACAGCGCCAGCACCCGGTCGGCCGGGCCGACGCCGAAGCGGTCGTTCACGTCGACCACGGTGTTGAGGGCGCCGCGATGATCGATCATCACGCCCTTCGGCAGGCCGGTGGAGCCCGACGTGAAGATGACGTACGCGAGATCGTCGGGTCCGGCCGGCGACGGCCGGGCGTCGGGGTCCGTCGGCGTGGCGGGGGCGAGCTCGTCGACACCCAGCACGGTGTCGACCTCGCCGAACCGGCTCGCACCCGCGGCCGCGAGGTGCGACTGGGTGAGGACCGCGCGGACCTCGCCGTGCGCGAGCAGGAACCGGATCCGCTCGTCGGGCAACTCCGGGTCGATGGGCAGGTAGGCGGCGCCGGCGGCGAGGATGCCGAGCACGGCGGCGCACTGCTCCCAGCCCTTGGCCATGACCACCGCGACCAGCTCGTTGGGGCGCACCTCGAGCTGCCCGAGCCGCGCGGCGATGCCGTTGGCGCGCGCCGCCAGCTCGCCGTAGGTCAGGACCCGGCTCGGCGTGATGACCGCGTGCCGCGCCGGCGCGCGCGCCGCGGTGGCGAAGAACGGCTCGTGCAGCAGTCCCGGCGGCACCGACCCTGCTGTGCGGTTGTACTCCCGCCGGGCGGCGAGATCCGAGCCGGGAACCAGCGAGGGGACCGGGCGGCCCCAGCGCGCCTCGTCGGCCGCGAGCCAGCGCAGCAGCTCGATGCACGCGGCGTTCATGGCGGTGACCAGGCCGTCGGGGAACAGCCCTTCGACCGCGTCGATGTCCAGCGTGAGCGCGCCGTCGTCGGCCTCGTACACCTGCGCGTCGATCCAGATCTGCGGTGTCTGCGAGATGCTGTAGACGATCTCGCCGAGCTGCAGGTCCTCGCCGTGGTCGAGGAACAGGCTGGTGAAGACGACGGGCATCGCGGCCGCCGAGTCGCCGCGCACCTTCTTCATCTCCCGCATGACGCGGACGCCGCTGAAGAACTTGTGGTCGAGGTCGGTCAGCAGCCGGTCGCGGACGGCGCAGGCCCTGGCGGCGAACGGGACCTCGCTCGCCGCGTCGATCTCCAGGAGCGTCACCGAGGTGAAGTCGCCGATGATGGCGTCCACCTCGGGGTGCAGTGGGAGCCGGTTCGCCATCGGCAGGTTGAGGGTGAAGCGCCGGTTCTTCGACCACGTGGCCAGCACCTCGCTGTACACCGTGAGCAGCAGCGCCGTCGGGGTGATGCCGCGCGACGCCGCCCAGCCCTTGACCCGCGCCCAGTGCTCGGCCGGCAGGGTCCCGGCCACGCGGTGGAAGCGGGGGGCGTCGATGGTGCGGGGGTCGCGGGCCAGCGGCAGCTCCGGCGCGGGGGCCAGGTCCGGAATCCGCTCCTGCCAGTACCGCTCCGCCCGGCGGTACGGCTCGGTCGACGCGAGGCTCCGCTCGGCCAGCACGTAGTCGCGGAAGGACAGCTCCAGCCCGGGCAGTGCGATGTCCGGGTGCAGGTAGAGGTGCACCAACTCGCGGGTCACGATGTTCGAGGCCCAGGCGTCGGTGATCAGGCCGTCCATGCTGTAGTGCAGCCGGGTGCGGCCGCCGTCCATGACGGTGGCGCGCAGCTCGAACAGCGGCCACCGGTCGGGAACGAAGACCTGGTGCGACATCGCCGCCCTGGTGCGCTCCAGCGTGGCGTCCACGTCGTGGCCCGGCCGGCCGCGGACGTCCTCTGTCGCGATGACGTAGTCGGGGACGTCGGTCAGGATCTGCTGCTCGCCGTGCGGGAGCACGATGGCGCGGAGCATGCCGTGCCGCTGGATGAGCCGCCGGAACGCGCGCTCCATCCTGGGCAGGTCCAGGTCGGGGATGTCGAATTCCTCGTACCCGTGCATGCCGACGTTGCCGAGCTCGAAGATGCCGGCGCGGCCGACCCAGTACGCCTGCTGCACGTCGGTCAGCGGGAACGGCAGGTGCGAGGACGCCGGGTCGGCAACGATGGTCGGCAGCACCTCGGCGGGGCTGGCTCCGTCCGCCGCGCGCAGGACGTGCACGGCGTTCGCGACGCCACGGATCGTCGGTTCGTCGACGAAGGTGCGCAGCGGTAGCTCGACGCCGAAGGTCCTGCCCAGCTGCGCGACGAGCTGGGTGGCGAGCAGGGAGTGGCCGCCGAGCTCGAAGAAGCTGGTGGTGGGCGCGATGGGCGTGACGCCGAGCAGGTCGGAGAAGACGGCGGCGACGTCGCGCTCGGTGTCGTCGTCGTGGTCCGGCGCGTGCTCGCCGCCCGCTCGGTCGGCGGCCGGTAGCGGGGCGGCGTGAACGGTCGGGTCGTCAAGGGCGCCGACGGGTCCCGCGACGCCGCGCGGGGGCTCGATCCAGTACCGCTCGCGCTCGAACGGGTAGGTCGGGAGCACCGTGCGGCGCGGCCGGGGCTCGCCGTGCAGTGGCTCCCAGCCCAGGCGCGCACCCTGGCACCACAGCTCGCCGACGGCCGCCAGGACGTCGGACCCGGCGTCGCGGTCCCTGGCGGTCGACGGCAGCGACGCGATGGCACCGAGCCCGTCGCCGCCGGTGCGGGCGCGGGCGAGCCCGGTCAGCACCTGGCCGGGACCGACCTCCAGCAGCAGCGCACCGCCGCCGCGCACCGTGCGCAGGCCGTCGTCGAAGCGCACGGTGGACCGAAGCTGACGCGCCCAGTACGCCGGGCTGGTGGCCTGCGCCGTCGTGATCCACTCCCCGGTCACGTTCGACACGAAGGGAATCCGCGGCGGCGCGAGCCGCACCCGCGCCACCTCGGCCTCGAACGCGGCCGCGGCGTCGTCCATCATGGCCGAGTGGAAGGCGTGCGAGGTGGTGAGCCGCTTCGACGTGGTCGCGCGCTCGGCCAGCCGTGCCTCGAAGGCGGCGATCTCCTCGATCGGGCCGGACACCACGCATTCCCGCGGCCCGTTCACCGCCGCCATGGCCGGCCCGTCGCCGAGCAGCGGCGTGAGCTCGGCCTCGGGCAGCGGCACGGCCAGCATCGCTCCGTCGGCGGCACCCTGCATGAGCCGCCCGCGTGCGGCGACCAGGCGCAGCGCGTCCTCCGGTGACAGCACCCCGGCGACGCACGCGGCCACCAGCTCACCGAGGCTGTGCCCGAGCATGGCCACCGGGCGCACGCCCCAGGACATCCAGAGCTGGGCCAGCGCGTACTCCACGGCGAAGAGGGCCGGCTGGGCGTACTCGGTCCGGTTGATCCGCGCGTCCTCGGTGCCGGTCACCGCGTCCGTGGGGTACAGCAGGTCGCGCAGGTCCGCGCCCAGGCACGGCCGGAGTACCTCGGCCGCGTGGTCGATGGCCGCGCGGAAGACCGGTTCGTGCGCGTAGAGGGCGTGCCCCATGCGGACCCGCTGCGCGCCCTGACCGGGGAAGGTGAAGACGACGTCGCGGTCCTTCGCCGCCTGGTCCACGGCGTGCCTGGTCGGCACCGGCCCGCCGAGGACACCGACGGTCCCGAGTGCCTCGGTTGCCTCGTCGATGCCGCCGGCCACAACGAAGCACCGGTACGGGAGGGTCCACCGGCCCCGCTGCAGGGTGTACGCGACATCGCCGAGCCGCTCGTCCGGGTTGGCCCGCAGGTGCGCGGCGAGCTCGGTGGCCGCGGCCCGCAGGGCGGTGGGGGTCGCGGCCGAGAGCGGCAGTACGTGCCGGTGCCGCCCCGCGTCCGCGGCGGCGGCCGTGCGCGCCGGCGCCTCCTCGAGCACGACGTGGGCGTTGGTGCCGCCGATCCCGAAGGAGCTGACGCCGGCGCGCAGCAGGTCGCCGTGCCACGGGGCGAGTGCCGCGTTGACGTGGAACGGCCCGTCGTCCAGGCCGAGTTCCGGGTTCGGCTCGGTGAAGTGCAGCGACGGCGGGAGTTCGCGCGCCTTCATGGCGAGCACCGTCTTGATCACGCCGATCACGCCGGCGGCGGTGTCGAGGTGTCCGATATTGGTCTTCACCGACCCGATGGCGCAGCGGCCCGCGCTGTCGGTGCCGCTGTCGACGCCGCTGTCGGTGCCGCGGTCGGGGCCGCCGAACGCGCTGGTCAGGGCCGCGATCTCGATGGGGTCGCCGAGCGCCGTTCCGGTGCCGTGCGCCTCGACGTAGGACACCGTGGCGGGGTCCACCTCGGCCAGGTCGAGTGCCTCCGCGATCACGTCGGCCTGTCCGTCCACGCTCGGCGCGGTGAAGCCGACCTTTCGCGAACCGTCGTTGTTGATGGCGGAGCCGCGGATCACCGCGTGGATCACGTCGCCGTCGGTCAGGGCGTCGGCGAGGCGCTTCAGCACGACGATGCCGGCGCCGTTGCCCGGTACGGCGCCGGCCGCCCCGGCGTCGAACGCGCGGCAGTGGCCGTCGGGGGACAGCACGCCGCCCTGCTCGTACTGGTAGCCCCGGTCCTGCAGGACGTTCACGGTCGCGCCACCGGCGAGCGCGATGTCGCACTCGCCGGCGAGCAGGGCCTGGTACGCGGTGTGCACAGCCACCAGTGAGGTCGAGCAGGCGGTCTGCACGCTGACGCTCGGGCCGCGCAGGTTCAGCAGGTAGGAGATCCGGGTCGGCGCGAAGTCCTTGTCATTGCCGAGGGAGGTCTGGTAGCTGCCGATCCTCGACACCAGGTCCCCGTTGGGGAGGAGGTTGTTGTGCAGGTACGAGCTGTCCCCAACACCCGCGTAGACGCCGATCACCGCGTCGGAAGCGTCCGACGGGCAGCCGGCGTGCTCGAGGGCCTCCCACGCGCACTCCAGGAGGAGGCGGTGCTGCGGGTCGAGCAGCTGCGCCTCTCGCGGGGCGAAACCGAAGAAGCGTGCGTCGAAGCCCGCCAGGTCGTCCAGGGCGCCGAACGCCGCCACGGTGCCGGGGCGAGCGAGCTGCTCCGGTGCGACGCCGACGGCCAGCAGTTCATCGTCGGTGAACCTGGTGATCGACTCGGTGCCGTTGCGCAGGTTCTGCCAGAAGCCCTCCGGGGTACGAGCCCCTGGCACCCGAAGCGCCATCCCGACGACTGCGACGACGGTGGCGGGCATCGAGTTCTCTTCAGTCATCAGTCTTGGTCTCCAGCGTCGTGTCTGCGTCCGTGGTGCTCGCCCGCCGCCGCGGCACTCGCGCGCCGTGCAGCGTTCTTCGTGTCTCGGCCCTGCGGCGGCCGGCGGCGCCACCGGCCACCGCGGCCCCGGCCCCGGCCTCGTCGATGGCGGCCAGGTGCCGCGCGAGGGTTCGTACCGTCGGGAACCGGAACAGGTCCACCACAGGGACCTTCCTGTCCAGCGCCTCGGACAGCCGGGCCTGCATCCGCACGATGAGCAGCGAGTGGCCGCCGAGCTCGAAGAAGTTGTCGTCGGCACCGACGTGCTCCAGCGCGAGGATGTCGCGCCAGATCGAGCTGACCGCCTGCTCGACCTCGTTGGTCGGTGCGGCCGAGGCGGCCCCGGCCGGGAGCCCGGGAACCGGCGGCGCGGGGGCCGGCAGCGCCCGCCGGTCGATCTTGCCGCCCTCGCCGCGCGGGAACTCGTCGACGACCACGACCGCGGTCGGCATCATGTAGCCCGGCAGCCGGTCGGCCAGGTGCGCGCGCAGCTGCGCCGTCGACGCCGGGCCGGCCAGCGTCACGTACCCGACGAGCTGTGGCTTTCCCGGCGTGTCCTCGCGCAGCACCGCGGCCGCGTCGCGCACCTCGGGATGGGAGGTGAGGGCGGCCTCGATCTCGCCGAGCTCGATGCGGAAGCCGCGGAGCTTGACCTGGTCGTCGCCGCGCCCGAGGAACTCCAGCACCCCACCGGCGGTCCGGCGGGCGCGGTCTCCGGTCGCGTACATCCGGTCGCCCGGCCCGCCCCACGGATCGGGCAGAAAGCACAGCGCGGTCCGCGCCGGATCGCCGAGGTAGCCGTGCGAGACGCCGGCGCCCGCGATGTACAGCTCGCCGGGGACGCCATCGGGTACCGGGCGCACGGCCGCGTCGAGCACGTAGGCGCGGACCCCGGGCAGCGGCCGGCCGATCGCGACGGTGGCACCGGCGGACCGGCTCGGCGTGGGTGACGCCGGCGTGGGCGGCTCGTGGATGGTGGCTGTAATAGTGGTCTCGGTGGGGCCGTAGGCATTGAGCCAGCGGACCTGCGCCGGCGCGCCGGCCTGCCACTCGGCCAGCTTGCCGCTGTCCACGCGCTCGCTGCCGACGACGACCAGCCGCAGCGCCGGACACGACGACGGCGGGTGCGCGGCCAGCACCGACACCCACTCGTGCCAGTACGACGCCGGCAGGTTGAGCACCGACAGCCGCTCCCGCCGGGCCAGCGACACCAGCTCGTCGATGCCGGGCGTGGGTCCGGCCGGGAGCAGGACGACGGTCGCGCCGCTGATCAGGGACGCGAAGAGCTCCTCGGCAGCCACATCGAACGTGAGCGCGGCGAACTGCAGGACGCGGTCCTGCGGCGTGAGCGCATAGCGCTGCGAGACGGCCAGCAGCGAGTGCGTGAGGTTGGCGTGGCTGACGCACACCCCCTTGGGCCGTCCGGTGGTACCGGAGGTGTAGATGACATAGGCCGGTGCGCAGGGATGCACCTGGTCCACGGCAGGAGCCGCTGCCTGCGCCCCCCGCTCGATGGCGTCCTCGACGGCGACGAAGGGCACCAGCTCCGACGGCGGCGCGGCGCCGGCGCGCGATCCGAGGACGAGGGTTGCCCCGCAGTCGCGAAGTACGTGCTCGAAACGTTCCCGCGGGGTGTGCGGGTCCATCGGGACATACGCCGCGCCGGCCTTCACGATGCCGAGCAGCGCGGCCGGCCAGGCCAGGCCGCGGTCCACCCGGACGAGGACCGTACTTCCGGCGCGAACGCCGTGGCCCCGCAGGTAGGCGCACACGGCGTCGGAGCGCGCCTGTAGCTCGGCGTAACTGAGCGATCGGCCGTCCTGGACGAGGGCGGTCCGGTCGGCCCAGCGCTCGGCGGCGGCGCCGACCAGCTCGTGCAGCGTGGCGGCCGGTGCCGGTGCCGCTGTCGGTGCCTTGACGGTGGCGTTGAGCACCGCGTCACTGGCCATCGCCAGGCTCGACACCCGAGCCTGCGGTGCGGCGAGCGCGGAGTCGAGCAGGGTCAGGTAGTGGTCCATCATCCGCTCGACGGTCTCCCGATCGAACAGGTCGACGTCGTACTCGACGCTGCCGCGCAGCTCGCCGGACTCGTGTGGGGTTTCGTCCCACACGACGGTGAGGTCGAACTTCGCGACGCCGTCGTGGTGTTCCCGGACGGACGTGGTCAGGCCCGGCAGCGTCGTCGGGCTCACCAGCACGTTCTGGACCGCGAGCATCACCTGGAACAGCGGGGTGCGGCTGAGGTCGCGCGGCGGCTTCAGCGCCTCGACGACCTGTTCGAAGGGAACGTCCTGGTGGTCGTAGGCGCCCAGCGTGGCCTCGCGGACCCTGGCCAGCAGGCCGGCGAAGGTCAGCCCGTCCTCCCACCGGGTGCGCAGCACCATGGTGTTGACGAAGAAGCCGACGAGCTCCTCGAATTCCAGGCGCACCCGGCCGGAGATCGGGGTGCCGACGCTGACGTCGCGCACCCCCGCGTAGCGGCCGAGCACCAGCTGCAACGCCGCCAGCAGCGTCATGAACCGAGTCACCTCGTGCGCCTGGCTCACCTCGTCGAGCCGGGCGGTGAGGGCGGGGGACAGGCGCAGCGGGAACGTGTCGCCGGCGAACCGGGGCACCGGCGGCCGGGGCCGGTCGGTCGGCAGGTCCAGCGCGGGCGGCGCGCTGGCGAGGCGCTCGATCCAGTACGCGAGCTGGGTGTCGCCGGCCCCGCTCGCCAGATGCCGGCGTTGCCACGCCGTGTAGTCGGTGTACTGGATCGGCGGCGGTGCTCCGTTCCTCGACGCGTAGTGCGCGCCGAGGTCGCTGAGCAGGATGCCGACGGACCAGCCGTCGGAGATGGCGTGGTGCATGGTGAGCGCCAGGACGAACCGCTCCTGGTCCAGCCGCAGCAGCCGGATCCGCAGCAGCGGCCCGGTGGCCAGGTCGAACGGCCGCTGCACTTCGTCCTGCACGAGGGCGTCGGCCTCGCGTTCCCTCGCCGCCGGTGGCAGCCGCCGCAGGTCCTCGACCTCGACGGGCACGTCGGTGTGCTCGTCGATCACCTGCCGCGGGTCGTCGTGGCCGCCGACCAGTCGGGTGCGCAGCGACGCGTGGCGGCGCGTCAGCGCCCGGACGCTCTCGCGTAGCGACGCCACGTCGAGCGGCCCGTCGACGGTCAGCACCAGCCCGATGTTGTAGAGCGGACTGCCGGGGGCGAGCTGGTCGAGGAACCAGAGGCGTCGCTGCGCGAAGGACAGCGGGTGCGGCCCGTCGCCGGCCGGCCCGACCGGCGTGTACGAGCCGGTCGGGTGCACCGTACGCATCCGCTCGGCGAGCCCGGCGATTGTCGGTGCCTCGAACAGGTCGCGTACGCCGAGGTCGGCCCGCAGCCGCGCCGCGATGCGCGCCACCATCTGGGTCGCGAGCAGGGAGTGGCCGCCGAGCGCGAAGAAGTCGTCGTGCACGGAGACCTCGGACACCCCCAGCAGCTCTGCCCAGATCTGGGCGAGGAGCTCCTCGGTGGCGTTCCTCGGCAACACGGGTATCTCGGCGCGCACGCCGTCGCGCTCCGACGGCGCGGGCAGTGCGCGGCGGTCCACCTTCCCGTTCGGCGTGAGCGGCAGCTCGGGGAGGGCGACGAACCACGCCGGCACCATGGCCTCCGGCAGCCGCGCCGCGAGGTGCGCGCGCAGCTGCCGCGGCTCGACCGGACGGCCATCCGCCATGACGACGTAGGCGACGAGGCGCTTCGCGTCGCGGCTGCCCCGCACGTCGACGACGGCGGCGCGCACGTCCTCGCACGCGGCGAGCACGCTCGCGATCTCCTCCGGCTCGATGCGGACCCCCCGGATCTTCACCTGGGTGTCCATCCGGCTGAGGTACTCGAGCGTGCCGTCCTCGCGCCGGCGCACCAGGTCGCCGGTTCGGTACAGGCGCTCGCCCACCCCGAACGGGCTCGGCACGAAGCGCTCCGCGGTGAGGCCGGGCCGCCCGACGTAGCCGCGAGCGAGGCCGCCGCCACCGATGTGCAGCTCGCCCGGCACGCCGATGCCGACCTGCTGTCCGAACTCGTCGAGCACGTGCAGGCTGGTGTCGGGGATCGGGAGGCCGATGGGGACGCGGGTGGCGTCGGCCGCCGCGTCGACGACCTCGTGGGTGCACGCGAACGTGGTGCACTCGGTCGGGCCGTACCCGTTCACGATGCGCAGCCCCGGCACCGCCGCCCGCAGCACGGCCACCCGCCTGGCGTCGGCCTCCTCGCCACCGAACAGGATGGTGCGCATCGGCGCGAACATGGCCGGTGCGGTGTCCACGCAGTGGTTGAACACCGCCGTGGTGAGGAACATCGTGGTGATGCCGCGGTCCTCGATGCGCGCGCTGAGCAGCTCGGGAGTGAGGGACTCGTCCTTGCGGATGCCGACGGTGCTCGCGCCGTTGAGCAGCGCGCCCCAGACGTCGAGCGTGGCCGCGTCGAACGAGACGTTGGCCACCTGCGCCATGACGTCGGTGGGTCCGACGCCGAGGTAGGTCGCATCGCACACCAGCCGCACGATCCCGCGGTGGGTGACCCCGACGCCCTTGGGCCGACCGGTGGAGCCGGAGGTGTAGAACACGCAGGCCCGCTGGTCGCGGTGCACGGTTCGCGACGCCCGCGGCACCCGGTCGGCCGTGGACGCCGTGCCCAACTCGTCGATCCGCAGCACCGGCACGGCGCCGGCGAAGTCGAGTGCGCGGTCGGCGAGCACGAGGCTCGCCTCGCTGTCGGCCACCATGAACCCGAGCCTGGTGGCCGGGTGGTCCAGGTCCAGCGGCAGGTACGCCGCCCCGGCCATGAGCACCGCGAGCATGGCGACGACCAGCGGCGCCGACCGCTCCATCGCCAGCCCGACGACGCTCTCCGGCTCGACGCCGTGCTCCACCAGCAGCCCGGCCAGGTGCTCCGACCGGGCGCGGAGCTCGGCGTAGCTGATGGTCTCGTCGTCGAACACCAGCGCCACGGCGTCCGGCCTGGCCTCGGCGTGCGCGGAGAACGCGCGCACCACGTTCGGCCAGCGGCCCTGGCTGGTGTTCGTCCCCCAACCGGCCAGCAGCGCGAGCTCGTCGGGGGTGGTGTGCGCGAGGCCGGACACCCGTGCACCGGGTGCGGCAAGTGCGGAGTCGAGCAGGGTCAGGTAGTGGCCGGTCATGCGTTCGACGGTCCCGCGGTCGAACAGGTCGACGTCGTACTCGACGTGGCCGCGCAGTTCGCCGGCGTCGAGCGACGTCTCGTCCCAGACGACGGTGAGGTCATACCTCGCGACGCGGCCGGCCGGCTCCGGCATGGCCACGGTCAGGTCGAGCATGGCCTGGAACAGCGGGGTGCGGCTGAGGTCGCGTTGCGGCCGCAGCGCGTCCACGATCTGCTCGAAGGACACGTCCCGGTGCTCGTCGGCTTCGCGTGTCGTCTCGCGGACCCGGCCGAGCAGCACGGCGAAGGTCGGGTCGTCCGCCCACCACGTGCGGATCACCAGCGGGTCGCCGCCGGAACCGGCCGGCGTACCGACGCTGACGTCCCGGCTGCCCGCGTAGCGACCGAGCACGAGCTGCCACGCAGCCAGCAGCGTCTCGAACGGGGTCACCCCGTTGGCCCGGCTCACCTCGCGGAGGCATCGCGTCGTGGCGCGGCCCAGCGCGATGGCGAACGAGTCCCCGGCGCCACGCCGTACCGCCGGGCGTACCCGGTCGGTCACCAGATCCAGCTGCGGCGCCCCGTCGAGGCGGCGCTTCCAGTAGTCGAGCTCCCTGCTCATCGGGCCAGGGCTCATCGGGCCAGGGCTCATCGGGCCGGGGCTCATCGGGCCAGGACCGCCGAGCCCAGCCGGTCGGGCTGCTCTGGCCGTTCCGCGGCCTCGACCCGTGCCACCCGCCCGGCGTCGAGCATCACCACGTGGTCGGCGTTGCTCAGGGTGTCGCGCCGGTGCGCGATGCAGAGCACGGTGGTGCCGGCGAGCTCGGACTCCAGGGTGCGCTGGATCTGGGCGTCGGTCTCGGCGTCGAGGTTGGAGGTCGCCTCGTCGATGAGCACGATCTTCGCCCTGTGCAGCAGCGCACGCCCGAGGCACAGGAGCTGGCGCTCGCCGGCGCTGAGCTGCGCGCCGCCGGCGGTGACCGGGTGGTCGAGCCCGCCGGGGAGTGCGGCGAGCTTGCCCCCGAGGCCGACCTTGTCCAGCACGGTGCCGATCTCCGCGTCGGAGAACGCCTGGTACGGGTCGAGGTTCGCGCGCAGCGTGCCAGGCAGCAGCACCGGGTCCTGCGGGATCATCGCGATCTTGGCGCGCAGGTCGCGCAGCCGAAGGGTGGACACGTCGACGCCGTCGACCACGACCCTGCCCTGCTCGATGTCCACGAACCGCATGAGCACGGCGAACAGGCTCGACTTGCCGCTGCCGGTTCGCCCGACGATGCCGGTCTTGGCCCCGCCGGGGGCGTGGAGCGAGACGTCGTTCAGCGCCGGCGGCCGCCCCGCCTCATAGCGCAGGACGACGCCGTCGAAGTGCACGTCCCCCTTGCTCGGCCACCCCTGCGGGGCGGCTGCGCCGTCGGTGCGTTCTGTCGGCAGCAGGGTGTAGTCGTGGACCCGCTCGAAGCTCGCCAGCGCCAGGTCCATCGTGTAGACGGTGAGCAGGCTCATGGCCAGCGTCCCGGTCAGCGTGTACACGAAGGTGAGCCCGACACCCGCGAGACCGGCGCCGACGCCGCCCTGCGTGACCAGCAGCGAGGCGTAGCCGAGCAGGACCGCCGCGCCCAGCAGGTCCAGCCGCAGGTTGAAGTGCCGCGACAGCGAGTTGACCGTGTAGTCGGCGTAGTGCGCGGTGCGCACCCTGGCCAGGAACGCGCGCTGGTAGCCCTGCATGCGCGCCGCCCGGCCCTCGATCGACGTGACGCCCTCCACGACCTCGGAGAGCAGCGACACCACCGGTTCGGTCGCCTGCTTGGACAGCCGGGACGCCTCCACGGTGCTGGAGCGGGTACGTCGCTGCCACCGTAGGTACACGGCCAGCACGAGCGGGGTGAAGATCAGGGTCATCGGGCTCGTGAGGGCCAGCGCGAGCAGCGGGATGATCATGCCGACGGCCACCCTGAGGGTGTCCATGGTGTACTCGGGCAGCTCGAGGTCGACGGTCCCCATGTCAGCGGAGAACCGGGTGAGGACGCGCCCTGACGGGTTCCGGTCGAAGAAGGACAGCGGCGCGTGCAGGACGCGCCGCAGCATCGACCCGTGCAGCGTCCTGCCCGCCTGCACCCCCCGCGAGAAGCCGAAGGTGAACAGGCTGCGGTCCAGCACCAGGGTGAGCAGACCGATGCCGGCGAAGACGGCCGCGTACAGCACGGTGTCCTGCCCGGCGCTGTCGGTCCACCGGCCGAGCCAGAAGAACGAGCCGGCCAGGACGGCCTGCCCCAGCAGCGCCAGCCCGATCAGCACCAGCAGCAGCACGCCGGGGGTCAGCACCCGCAGGTAGCGGCGGTACGTCTCGGTCGAGACCTTTCCGCTGCGCACCGGCTGCGCCGACTCGCCGGCGACCTCCTCGGCCACCTCCTGGCCCGGCTCCGTCGCGGCGGCGTTCACGTCGTCGGCCACCTCGGCGACGGCGGGCAGCAGCTCGGGCATGCGGGCCGCGATCTCGTCGAACGGCCCCACCGCGAGGATCCGCCCGGCCTCCAGCACGACGACCCGGTCCGCGCGCCGCGCGAAGTCCAGCCGATGGGTCGCGACCACTCGGGTCCGCCCGGCCAGCACGCCCCCGAACAGCGCGTCCATGAGGGTGTTCGCCAC
>Ga0190272_10001029_pt1 | contig 13589 bp, 6 predicted proteins | sample Popmic504T_FD_133746 | JGI IMG/M metagenome (GOLD analysis project Ga0190272, IMG submission 133746) | Populus adjacent soil microbial communities from riparian zone of Shoshone River, Wyoming, USA - 504 T | ecosystem: Environmental > Terrestrial > Soil > Riparian zone | place: USA: Wyoming...
CACTGCTCACTGCTCACTGCCCACTGCTCACTGCTCACTGCCCACTGCTCACTGCCCACTGCTCACTGCCCACTGCTCACTGCCCACTGCTCACTGCACACTAATCTTCTCCACTCCACCCATGTAAGGACGCAAGGCTTCGGGTACAACAACCGACCCATCCGCCTGCTGATAGTTTTCCAGAACCGCCAACCAGGTTCGCCCAATCGCCAGCCCCGATCCATTCAACGTATGCACAAATTCCGGTTTGGCGCCGCCCGCGCGACGAAAGCGGATCTGCGCACGGCGCGCCTGAAACGCTTCATAGTTTGTGCAGGAAGAGATTTCACGGAAAGCTTTTTGCGATGGAAGCCAGACCTCGATGTCGTATGTCTTAGCCGCGCCAAAACCCATGTCACCCGTCGACAAAGCCACTGTGCGGTAGTGAAGTCCCAGCTTCTGCAAAACCATCTCGGCGTCTTTAGTCAGCGCCTCAAGTTCGTCGTATGAATTTTCGGGCAGCGCGTATTTTACGAGCTCCACTTTTTCAAATTGGTGTTGCCTGATCACTCCGCGCGTGTCGCGGCCATAGCTGCCCGCCTCGGAACGGAAGCAAGGTGTGTAGGCGGTCCAATGCATTGGTAGCTGTGCCGCGTCGAGAATCTCCTCGCGATGATAGTTGGTCACCGGAACTTCGGCAGTGGGAATGAGGTAGAGCCCGCGCTCGTCTTCCAGTTTGAAAAGATCCTGTTCAAACTTTGGCAACTGAGTGGTGCCAAAGAGTGCGTCTTTGTTCACAATGAATGGCGGCAACGTTTCCTGATAACCGTGCTCGCGCGTGTGCAGGTCAAGCATGAAGTTAATCAGTGCCCGGCTCAAACGCGCACCGGCGCCGTTAAGAATTGCGAAGCGCGCCGCGGCAATTTTACTGGCTCGTTCGAGATCGAGAATTCCAAGGGCGTTTCCCAGATCAACGTGGTCCTTCGGCTCGAAATCAAACTCAGGCTTCGTACCCCAGCGGCGGATTTCAACGTTGGCTGACTCATCTTTTCCCACCGGCACGCTCTCATGCGGGAGATTGGGCAGGCCCGAGAGCAGATCGTGGATTCGCTTTTCAGCCTCTTCGCGCTGACTGTCTAACTCCGAAATGCGTTCCTTGAGTTCGTTGACTTCCCTGCGGCGCGCTTCGGCTTCATCACGGTGTCCTGCCTTCATTAGCGCGCCGATTTCGCGGCTCGAAGAGTTGCGTTCGGCGTTTAGCTGGTCCGACTCGGCGATGATTCGACGCCGTTCGGTATCTGCTTCCACAAAGTCGTTAAGCGCTGCGGGCACGGCTCCACGTTTTTCCAGCCCGGCACGCGCGGCCTCAAAATTTTCTCGCAACCAGTTAAGATCAAACATTCTTTTGCCCCGTTTCAGTAGTCCTGCAATGTCGTGGAAATAGACTTGTCAGTTCGCGAGTTTACCCGAGTGTGTCAGTGGATGCACATTTACTCGATAGCGTGTTGGTCAACTCCTTGGAGTGCGCCGACCTGTCAGCGCCTTGGCCCATAGATGCCGATATTATTACTTTGCCAGCTTGAATGCCCCTGAACAATTGCGGCATTTCCCCGGGCGGACCAAAGCGCCGACAGGTCGGCGCACTCCAGGGAGTTGACCAACAAACTGACGGAGCATTTCTACATTTCGGTGGTGTGTCGGGCCTCTGCTTGGTGAGCGCGATGAAAGAGACGAAGGCGAAAGGCTGACGATGAGCGGTCGCCCACCCCATGAGGCAGCGCTCGTCCTTTCAGTTTCAGCTTTCCGCCTTCTCTTTACTGTCCGAAGCGATTGCGATATTCGGCGGACGTAATGAATGCTCGGACCATCTCGGCCTTAACGAAGTTGCCGTTAAACTGGTTGAGCTTGTTAAGCCAGAAGTTGAAGCCCGCCTCATCCGGGTCTCTTCTCAGGTAACCGAAGTATTGCATCAGTACGAAACCGCCGTTGAACTCGCTCTGAACGAAGTCGGCGTCCTCCACAACAGCGCGCAGCGCCTGGGCCCGCGTAATGGTAGCGCCGTTGAGCGACGTAACCAGCGCATTGCGCTCCGAAGTCGAGAGCGCGCCACCTGTGTTGCCGTTCAAAGCGTCAACGAACTGTTGGTTATTCAAGCCGCCAAAAACGGTAACGAACGCGGGCCGGCCGACGAACTCGTCGAAATACGCCACCTTGTTGGCTTCAAGTTGGACCTCGAAACCCGTCTGGCCTACGACGACATCGAGCCCGAGCTGTTGCGTGTCCGGCAGAAATTCAGAGAGCAACACGCGCCGGTTGTAAGCCGCTTCGAAAATACGTTCGACAATACCGCCGGTCTCCTGAAATTCTATCGACAGGAAAAACGCGGCCGAGGTGTCGACGCGCTTGCCGTCGCGACATCCTCCATCAGCGCCGCACGACTCAATATTGTTGGTCCAGAAAGCGAGACCCGAAGCGTCCGGCACGCGGTTGAGAAAATCGTGATAGTGCTGGGCGACGAAAGTCTCCGATTGATCGATGGGATTGCCTGCCGTCTCGGGTAAGTCGTCGACGATGACAATGCTCGCCGTAGACGGACTCCCGAGAGCTGACCCGGTTGAGGGGTTCGAGAGCGATAATCCGGCTGTTTCAGTCCCCTCACTGAAGGAATCTTCGCTAATCAGGACGGTGAAAGTTTGCGAAGTTACGCCCGGCCCAAAGGTTAGCTTGCCGACAGCCGTGGTGTAGTCACCATGAGAAGATGCGCTTAGATCCGCCGTCGCATAGTTAACCGACACTGTGCCTGTTGTGTCGCCGGAACGAATGACCGTCACGACGATGCCGTCGCAATCTTCCTGCCCCCCGTAGCTCGACTGGCTAAAGCTGAAGGTCGGCTGGGCGTCGTCGTTGTCGACGATAGTGCCCTGACCTTGCGCGTCGGCGATCGTTGCGTTCGTCGGGTTTGACAAGGTGATGAAGAAGGTTTCGTTGCCTTCGGCCGCGGAATCACCGTTCACTGGAACGATAACCGTGCGGGTCGTTTGTCCCGGCGCGAAGGTGAGCGTCCCGCTCACGGTCTGGTAATCACCCGGCGTGCTGGCCGTCCCGTTAGACGAGAGATAGTCAACCGTAGCCGGACTCAGGCTCGCTCCTGAAAGGGAAACTGTGAAGGTCGCGTTGGTCGAACCGCTGTTGCCTTCCGTGACCAACACGTCGTTGATTGAGAGCGCCGGAGGCACGATCGTTGTCGTCATGCTAAACGTGTTGTTGGCATTGACCGAGTCGGTTGTAGACGATGAAATGGCCGCTGTATTAGTGATAATGGTGTCCACTGGAGTGACGGGATCGACCTGTATGACCAGCGTGAACGTGGCTGAAGCTCCCGAGGGCAGCGTGGAAATAGAGGCGTTGACAGTGCCGAAGCTGCCTACAGGTGGCGTTGTCAGGGTAAACGCCGGCCCTGAGGTCTGGGTCATCGAGACGAAACTTGTTCCTGAAAAGAGCGAGTCGGTTACGGCCACGGCCTGGGCATTGCTGGGGCCGGCGTTGGCAATGGAGATGTTGTAAGCGATGTTACTGCCCGCAGCAGCGGTGGCCGGGCCAGTTGTATTCACCGACAGATCGGCCGCGGTGGCCACCGCAGTGGTCTCGTTTGGTTCATTGTCGCTCGAAATTAAATCGGGAGGATTAGACGTCACCCGTGGTGAATTTGAAATGACACCGATCGCAACACTTGGATTGACCCTGACAACGAAAGTAAAAGTTGCGGTCGCCCCGGCGGCCAGGGCGCCCGTAGCTGTTACCGTGCCGGTGCCGCCGACCGCTGGTGTGTTGAGGCTGAACGGCGAACCACCAGTCTGAGTCATCGAGACGAACGTGGTCCCATTGGGCACGGGGTCGGTCAGCGAGATATTGTGCGCATCGGCCGTGCCTTCGTTTGCGAGCGTAAGCGTGTAGGTAAGATTTGTTCCCGCCGTTACCGGATCTGGAACATCGGAAGCGGTAAGGACGAGGTTCGAATTTGGCGTGGGTTCGCCGTAAATAAAATCGTCCATCGCGACCAGGTCACTACTGCCTTCCGTCGCGCCGAGCGCAGCTGCACCGCTCGTAATCCTGACTCTGGTCAACACTCTCGCTTGGATGCCCGCAAAGGAAATTCCCAGGAAAGAAAGGCCGCCGTTGGCCGAGGTGGGAACTGACCGCTTGCCAAGGGATGCGCCGTTCTGGTTGAAAAATTCGATCGTGGTGCTTCCGGCAGTTTCAACGTCGGTGAAAACTGCGCCGAAACCCATCGAGAAGCCTTGAGTGGTCGTTCCCGGTATAAGGAAAGCTACCTGACTAAGGGTGCTGCCTAACGGGGTGAACAACCGTTGTGCGCTGAATGTCTGGAAGTTGGCGGTATAGCTTGTCTGGATATTTCCGAACCTCGCCGCGGCGGGTTGCCCCACGCCGGGTTGCCCCACGCCGCTGTCGCCGGTGGCGCCGCTCACCTGGAACCCTGTGCCCGATGTGGAGAAGATCACTCCGCGCGGTGAGTTCACGTGGAAGAAGTCTGCGGGAAGACTATTGGGAGCGGAGAATTGCGCAGGCACGCCATCCCAGTTGATCTCGCGCCGGCCGCCGTTGGCTGATCCAATCTGGTTTGGATTGAGGACGCCCAGGTCAGCACGAAAACTATCCACCGCGCTCTGAATCGCCGCTGCGTTTGTGCCCGAGCCGGAGCGTAAAAGTATAGGAACCAGTCCCACATCTCGGTTCACAGTCGCGGAGGCTCCCAGGGAGAAGGAGTCAGTGAAACCAGTAGTCGGGTCAGCATCGCTGTCGAGCGCGTCGTTGCCACCTTGATCTTTCGGGGTGAACATAAAGCCGTTGAGGAAGGGTGTTATGTCGAAGTGGACGTAATAGGTTCCCGCAGCAATGCCCGTAAAGCTGAAATTTCCAAAGCCGCTTACTGTGGTGCTAGCGATGATGACATCATCGGAGTCGCCGACAATCCCGTTTCCGCCGGCCGTCTTCAGAATCACAGGTAAACCGCCAGGCGTAGAGTCGATGGATTGCTTTACGCCATCTACGTTACTGTCGAGAAAAACGGTGCCGCTAACCGTTCCGGCGCTCGCGACCGTTGGGACCGCAAGACACACGACGACTGAGCAAAACAAGAGGGCTAAACTTGAGCTCATCCTACGGGGTTGGGCGGATGCCGGCCTTCTGCACGTTAGCCGCTGAATAAGTTTGCTTCTTAAAAAGCGCTCAAATATCCTAATCATGGGGTCGTTCATCTTTCTCCTCCGAATAGTCAAATAGTTTGCGAATAGTGGCTTCTGCACCGGGAAACACGCTTGCCCTGGCAGGACGATGGAAGCTGATGTAGAGGAGTACCCGTTGAGGCCGGGAAAAGTAGTTAGCCCACTATGAATTCATTGTGAAAGATTTCTGAAGAGGCATCAGCAGTCGGCAGGAGCGTCGGCAGTAGGCACCACCAGGCGCGTAGCCTTAGGCTGTCTTCGCTCTGATCCTGCCGTCTGCCTTTGGGGTAATGCTTATTAGTGTGGTATGAGAACTCAATATGCCACAAAGAGTTCGCAAAGCAGTTTTTCCAGCCGCTGGCTTAGGAACACGATTTCTCCCCGCCACAAAAGCATCTCCCAAAGAGATGTTACCGCTTGTTGATAAGCCCTTAATTCAATACGGCGTCGAAGAAGCAGTGGCTTCGGGGATCGAATCCGTCATTATTGTGACCGGACGCGGCAAAGCGGCGATCGAAGATCACTTTGATACTTCTTACGAGCTCGAAAGGCTCCTGGAAGAACGCGGAAAGTCCACCGAGCTTAAAGCGATGCGCGCAATCTCTGAAATGGCGCGCGTAAGTTATGTGCGTCAGCGCGAGGCGTTGGGCCTGGGCCATGCAGTTTTGCAGGCTCGCGACCTGGTTGGTGACGAGCCATTCGCGGTGATGCTCAGCGATGACATCATCGATTCCGAAACACCTGCGCTCAAGCAACTACTAAACGTTTATGAGAAATACGACGCTCCCGTCGTTGCCGTCTTTGAAGTTGAAGGTGAGGCTATCTCGCGTTTCGGCGTGGTTGACGCTGAAGAGGTGGAACCGGGCGTATACAAAATTCGCGACATGGTTGAGAAACCTGCGTTCCGCGATGCTCCTTCCAACCTGGCGATCATCGGACGCTATGTGCTGACGCCGGACATCTTCGCCGAGATTGAAAACACCACGCCCGGTGCGATTGGAGAGATTCAGATTACTGACGCGATGCGATCGATGCTTAAGAAGCGGCCCTTCTACGCCGTGCGCTTTGAAGGAACGCGTTACGACGCGGGCGACAAGTTGGGTTTTCTGATTGCGACAGTGCAGTTTGCACTCAAGCATGATCTGGCGCCGGAGTTTCGAGAGTATTTGAAATCGTTAAGACTTGACTGCCTTAATGAGTAACTTCGCCACAGAGACGCAGAGTCACGGAGATCAAATCAACGTGCATAATGTTTTCTCAGGTTCTGCTCCTTCTCGGTGTCTCTGAGTCTCTGCGGCTAATTCTTAAAATCATGTCTGATCAAAAACAATTCTCAGGTCGGGTTGCAATCGTCACCGGCGCCACCCGCGGAATCGGCCGCGCCATTGCGCTTGAACTCGCTCGGCGCGGCGCCGACGTGGCGTTTAATTACGCGAAGAGCGCTGAAGCTGCTGAAACTTTGACGAATGAAATCCAGGCCTTCGGTGTGCGCGCGCTGGCGTCGCAGTGTGACGTCGCCAATACCGAAAGCGCGGCTGATTTCGTGAAGCAAGTAAAAGACGCGTTTGGCCGCATCGACTTTCTCGTCAACAATGCCGGCATCACTCGCGACAATCTCATTCTTCGCATGAAGGAGACTGACTGGGATGAGGTGATGGATACAAACCTCAAAGGTGCATGGAATTTCTCCAAGGCTGCGTTGCGCACAATGCTGCGGCAGGATGAGGGCGCCTCGATTCTGAATATCTCTTCCATCAGCGGCGAAGTTGGCATGCCGGGGCAATCAAACTATTCCGCCTCCAAGGCCGGAATGGTGGGACTCACCAAGGCGCTCGCAAAAGAAGTTGCGAGCCGGAAGGTGACGGTGAATGCGCTTGCGCTCGGCATGGTCGCCACCGACATGGCTGAAAAGCTCGACGAAGCCTATCGCGCAAAGATCATCGAACAAATTCCTCTGGGCCGTTTTGCCGAAGCGGATGAAGTGGCCCGCATCGCCTGCTTCCTGCTTTCCGTCGACGCGCGCTACATCACCGGCCAGGTGATTCAAGTAGACGGCGGCCTCGCAATCTAGTTCTAAATTTGTAACGCAAACTGTTAGTTTGCCATCGTGAACGCCAGCGCTTCGCGCTCTAGGGCTTACCTACAGGGTGTGTTAAGTTACGCAACTAGAAGTAACTTCAACATCCCAGCCCCCCTTATTTATCCCGATTCTTAAAGGCGGCTCCACCGGTTACAGAGTCCTGGAGTATCCCAATATGTCCCGATCCCGTGTATCCCGAACAGCTTTGCTGTTCCTGACGCTTTTATTAACTGGAGCGATGGCGCTGTCGTGGTTTGCCCAGGTTGGGTCGGCGGCCTGCTCCGTGCCCAATTTCCAGACGAGTACTTTCGTTTCGAGTGTGCCCACATCTTTGGTCGTAGATGACTTTAACAAGGATGGCAACCAGGATTTTGCGGTAGCGGAAGATGTAGGCACGGACACCGTGGCAATATTTCTGGGCAATGGAAGCGGCGGTTTTGCCGCGCCTACGCGTTTTGCAATGGGCCGCGATCCCGATTCCCTCGCTTCGGGCGATCTCAATGGCGACGGCAATCCCGATCTGGTAGTGGCCAACGGAACCAATGTCAGTGGCCGGTTATCAATAGCGCTGGGCAATGGGACAGGCGGGTTTGGAACACCCACCAACATTCTGAATGGAACGGGAAATCAGATCGCAGCAGTCGCCGTCGGCGATGTCAATGGAGACACCAAGCCCGACATCCTATTGTCGAGCTCGGTGTCCCACAGCATCACCGTCATGCTCGGGAATGGCAGCGGCAGCGCTACCTTTTCAAAGAATGTTGGTTCCGGTGGACTGGTCCCGATTTTTCTGGCAATGCGAGACCTCAACGGCGACGGAAAACTTGACCTGGTGACGGCGAATTCGGGTTCTGACAATGTCAGCGTCCTGCTCGGCGATGGCGCGGGAGATTTTGGCCCAGCGGCAACTTTTGCTATCGGGAGAGGTCCTCGATGGATCGCAGTAACAGATGTAAACGGCGACGGCAAACTGGATTTAGCGGTTACAAATGCCGGCACCGGAGAAGTTTCTGTCATGGTTGTCTCTATCCTGATAGGCAATGGCGCAGGCGCCTTTGGACCGGCGACTAGTTTCAGCGCGCCAGCCGAGCCGCCACTATCAGTTGCCGCAGCCGACTTTAATGGCGACGGAAAGGTTGATTTGGCGGTTTCGAGTGTGGGGATCGTAGTCTTCTCAGGCGATGGCGCCGGCGGCTTTTCCCCAGTCGCCCATTTCCGCAACGGCGGCTTGTCTCCAGTAGTCGCTGACTTCAATGAAGATGGTCAACCCGACTTAGTGGTGACAAACGGTAACGCTCCCAACGTTTCGGTTCTGTTGAATACATGCGGATCCACCGCCCTCCCGGAGTTTCGATTTTTTAATCCCTCAGAAACTACTTTGGAAGCCGGATTTGGAAATCCGAATGCGATCAAGGTGATCCGAACAGGCGATACCACCGGTACTGCCAGCGTTGATTATGCGACTTCAAACGGCACGGCGACCGCTCCGGAGGATTACACCAGCATTTCCGGAACGCTCAACTTCCTGCCTGGCGAGATTTCCAAAGTCATTCAAGTATCGCTGATTGACGACACTCTTACTGAGCCCAATGAGACTTTTAGTTTGACACTCAGCAATGTCACCGGGATGGCGACCCTGGGAAGTCCCAGCGTAATGACGATCCATATCATTGCGAACGATCCTCTGCCGACCGTGCAGTTCGAAACCACGTTAACCACCGGGAGTGAGAGCATCCCAAGCCGCACCGTGCAGGTGAACCGAACGGGTAACACGCAATTGAGTTCGAGCGTTGACTATGCAACCAGCGATAGTGCCGGCTCAGCTAGCTGCAACGCCACGAATGGAAGTGCTTCCTCGCGATGTGACTATTTGACGACAATCGGCACTCTCCACTTCGCTGTGGGCGAGACTATGAAGACCATCTCTATTCCCATAGTGGATGATGTCTACGTCGAGCAGAGCGAGAGCCTTACCGTGACCTTGAGCAATCCTACAGGTGCCACGCTGGGCACACCGAGCACTCATACGCTGACGATTAACGCGAACGATAGTCCTGGGGAAGCCAACCCTATCGATCAGCCTTCATTTTTTGTTCGACAACACTACGTCGACTTTCTTAATCGCGAACCGGATGCGGCGGGACTCGCCTTCTGGGCCAACCAAATCACTGAATGCCAGCAACCGGGCGCAACTTGCAACGCTGAAGTGCGCAGGATCAACGTCTCGGCAGCATTTTTCCTGTCAATAGAGTTTCAGGAAACCGGTTACCTGGTCTACAAATTTTACAAAGCGGCTTACGGCAACCTGGCCGGAGCTCCGGTGCCATTGTCATTAAACGAGTTTCTTCCCGACACTCAGCAGATCGGACAGGGATTAGTCGTCGGCGAAACTGGATGGCCACAGAAACTGGAAAGCAACAAGGTTGCGTATGCGCAGGCTTTCGTTTCCCGTTCGCGCTTCAGCACGGCACATCCCACAACGCGGACACCGGTGGAGTTGGTCGACGCGCTCTTCGCGAACGCAGGGGTAACGCCGTCTGCAACTGATCGAGATGCGGCTATCAGTGAATTCGCCGGAGCCGCGAATACGGCGGATACGGCGGCGCGCGGACGAGCGTTGCGACGGGTAGCCGAGAACGCGGCTTTGTCCCAACAGGAATTCAATCGCGCGTTTGTCTTGATGCAATACTTTGGCTACTTGCGTCGCAATCCAAATGACGCTCCCGAGCCGGGTCTAAATTTTGACGGCTATAACTTCTGGTTGGGCAAGCTCAACGAGTTCAACGGCAACTACATCGCCGCCGAGTTGGTCAAAGCTTTCATAAGCTCGGGAGAGTATCGCCAACGCTTTGGGCCATGATTGAGTCTCGCAAATCCAATCTCCGAGCATTTGATCGGATCACGGGCCGCACGCTGGTCATATATACGAAGTTCCGTTTTCCGGTGCGTCCAGAGACGATAGTCTCGCAATGGAACACCTGACTCAAGATACAGCCACAAGATTTTTTAAAGACCCCAATGATTCCAAAAAGCCGGCTTCCTCAGTTCGTCACCATTCTCTTTCTTTTGGCGACCCTTAGTTTCCTTTTGCGCCAACTTCCATTCCCCAGCAATGCTGCGGAATCGTCTTGCCCAATGCCGAGTTTTGCCGCAGTGGTCACTCCCGCCTTTGGCGTCGGCTTGTTTTCGTTGGCGGCCGGCGATCTAAACGGGGATGGGAAGCCCGATATCGTTACCGGAGATCATTTTGCCGACAAGGTTCACATTCTGTTTGGTGATGGAGCAGGCAACTTTAGCGTGACGAATAGCGTGGCGGTTATCCGTCCCGTTGCTGTCGTTTTAGGAGACTTTAATCAGGACACCAAATTGGATTTGGCTGTTACTGTGGGCTTCTCCTCCATGTTTTTCGATCCATGGACACCGACTTTCTCGACGACGATTTCCATCTACCTGGGCACCGGCTCCGGAACTTTCCTGTCTCCCACCAACTTTACGGTCGGCAAAGATCCTTTCTTACTGGTAATCGGAGATTTCAATAACGACGCAAAGCCAGACCTCGCAACCGGAAACGATGGCTCCAGCACGATTTCGATCCTGCTGGGAAACGGTGATGGCAGTTTCACTGCCGCGCCAACTATCGCCAACGTCAGGCCTTCCTCTCTCGTAGCGGCCGACTTTAATCACGACAACAGGCTCGATCTGGCGGCAACCGATATTGCAAATAACAAGGTCACTGTCTGGTTAGGCAACGGAACCGGCGGCTTTGGCGCTGCTACTCAATTAGACGGCGGATCAGAATCGCACGACATTGCCGCCGCCGATTTCAATGGCGACACTCATGCAGACCTGGTTGTAACAAACTTTAGTGACTGCTGTTCGCCGGCGTTTGTCGCCGTGTTGCTCGGCGACGGCAGTGGTTCTTTTGGATCACCCACGAAATTCTCCGTGCCCTTTGGTCCAGCGTCGTTGGCGGTGGCGGACTTTAATGGTGATGGAAAGGCCGACGTCGCAACTGGCAACGTCCAGGAAACGTCTCGCAATATTGCCGTACTGCTGGGCGACGGAACCGGCGCTCTGGGTTCGCCAACCATTTTCGTAGTGGGCGCTCCGTCTTACGCTCTCCTGGTTCACGACCTTAACCTCGACGGGGTGCCGGATCTAATCGCGACCAGCACACCAAGAATTGCGACGCTGCTTAACGCTTGCGGCGGCGCGCCAACCCCCACGCCTACTCCCACGCCATCGCCGACGCCCGTGGCGAGTCCAACGCCTTTACGTGGCGATGTCGTGATCAGCCAGATCTACAGCGGCGGCGGCCAACCAGGGTCCACATTCCAGTACAACTATGTCGAATTGTTCAATCGCACCAACGAGACGATCGATATCAATGGTTGGCCCATCTCCGGCGCTTCAGCTACCGGCAGCTCCGGGTTCGCGGTTGGGTTTGTGGGCTCGAACAGAGTTGCCATTGGGGCTGGTAGATATCTGCTGATTCAGCTTGGTCCGAGCAATACGAATGGTGCGCCACTGCCGGTTACGCCCGACTTCACTTTAAATCAAAATATTCAGTTGTCCGGCAGGATGGCTTTCAGCCAGGCCGGAACCTTTCTAAGTGGATCCTGTCCCATACTGCCGAACCCTAACATCATTGACTACGTCGGCTTTGGTAGTTCCTCCTGCTTTGAAGGCGCGGGCGCCGTTGCAAACCTGAGCTTCACGACCGCTGCTCTTCGGCTCGCTAATGGCTGCACGGATACCGATAACAACGCGGCGGATTTTGTCGTGGGACCGCCAAGCCCGCGCAACAGTCTTACGACTCCCCATTTCTGCAGCTCAGATCCACCGAAAGTGCAGTTCACTCAATCGGTTTATCATGGCAGTGAAAGCTCCAGCTCGATTGGCCTTTATGTAGGCCGAACCGGAAACACGTCCGCCGCAACAACGGTTGACTACGCTACCAGCGATGCTGCCGGCGCGAGCAACTGCAACGTAGCAAACGGCAAAGCCTCAGCGCGTTGCGACTACATCACCCGGATTGGAACGCTTCAATTCGAGCCCTACGAGACTTACAAGTTCATCCTGCTTCCAATAATCAATGATGCTTATGCTGAAGGCGCCGAGACTTTCAACATTACCCTGAGTAATGTGAACGGCGCGACGCTGGGCGTTAGGGCTGCGGCAACCATCAGTCTCCAGGACAATGATTCCTCAAATGGAATCAATCCTATTGATAACACCGGCTCCTTTGTGCGCCAGCAGTATCTTGATTTTCTCAATCGCGAACCAGATCCTGGTGGTGAGGGATTTTGGAACTCACAGATTAATAACTGCACTCCGAAACCACAGTGCACCGAGGTCAGGCGCATCAACGTTTCAGCAGCTTTCTTCCTCTCGATCGAGTTTCAGGAGAGTGGGTATCTGGCCTATCGCGCCTACAAGTCAGCCTATGGCGATGCGGCCGGACAGGCAATGATCCAGGGTCTGCTCTTTCAAATACCAGTGCCTATGGTCACGCTCACAGAATTTCAGGCCGACTCGCAGGCGATTGGTCACAACGTAATCGTCGGCGCCACAAACTGGCAGCAGCAACTCGAGAGCAACAAAGTCGCTTACTTCGAGACGTTTGTCGGCCGACCACGGTTCTTAAACGAGTATCCGGCGGGAATGAATGCGGGAGCCTTCGTCAGCAAGTTGAACATGAATGCCGGAAACGTGCTCTCAACTGCGGAGCGAGACGAGCTCGTAAACCAGTTGCAGTCCGGACAGAAAACTCGCGCACAGATTGTTAGAGCAGTTGCCGAGGACAGCGATCTGGCAACGAATGAGCGGAATCGTGCGTTTGTACTGATGCAGTATTTTGGCTACCTGCGCCGTAATCCAAACGATGCACCCGAACCAACGCTCGACTTTACCGGCTACAACTTCTGGCTCACCAAGCTGAACCAGTTCAACGGCAACTACATCGCCGCCGAGCTGGTCAAGGCTTTCATCAGTTCGAGCGAATACCGTCAACGCTTCGGGTCGTGAGAAGTTCGCGCTCATTGCGGGCGCTCCCAGTTCCAGCACCCTTTACTATTCCCGATTTAAGATCCACTATTTCGGCTGTTTGCTGTTTGCTGTTTACTGTTTACTGTTTACTGTTTGCTGTTTGCTGTTTACTGTTTGCTGTTTACTGTTTACTGTTTGCTTATGACATGGCCTGAACTGAAATTCGCCGAATGGAAAGAGACACTCGCTACGCTACACATGTGGACGCAAGTCGTCGGCAAGATACGGCTTGAGCAAAC
>Ga0190272_10001030_pt1 | contig 13568 bp, 14 predicted proteins | sample Popmic504T_FD_133746 | JGI IMG/M metagenome (GOLD analysis project Ga0190272, IMG submission 133746) | Populus adjacent soil microbial communities from riparian zone of Shoshone River, Wyoming, USA - 504 T | ecosystem: Environmental > Terrestrial > Soil > Riparian zone | place: USA: Wyoming...
CTGGTCCTGGCCAACTCGTAGTAATGGCGCGTGATCTTCACGGGCATCCGGGCTTCAACGTCACGATCGGTGCCCTTGAGCGCTTTCAGCCTTGTCACCTCGTCTTGGGAATAGAAGCTCAGCATGTCCGGCGGCGCCTTCTCGTTGAAGAAGGGGGCAAGCCCACTGATGATTTCCCGCTCATAGCGGCCTTCTTCGACGCTCTCGAGAAACTTCTGCTCGCGGGCGGTGGGGACGTAGGGTTGTGGCTGTGTCATCGTTCGGGCTCCATTGCGGGGAAAGAATACTGTCTATCGATCCGTTCCCCATTTCTACGCCAGAATCCCCATTCTATAAAGGCATTTTGCGGCGAAGGTCGATGGTGCGTCATTTGGAGAATTTGCAGGCAAAGGCGGCTTCAAAGGATTCAATCTCGAAAGGAGAATTTCACGCTCGGGGGGCGCAGCTTTATTTCTTTTTGAGCCGGTATTTCGGAGGTTTTTCCGTGTTTCTTTGGATTATCTTGCGGGCTTCCAAATCGAGCTTAACCGTCTCGCCATACCAGCTGATATTTCCCGTGAACTTCCCTTTCAATCCCTTGTTGAGCTGGGTGAACAAATCGGTGTGAGTAAGTTCTTTCTTTTGCAGGGCGGCCAGAATCGCCTTCTTGAGCGTTTCGTATTTTTCCTTGCTGATGTTTACGCCCTTTTTACCCAGCGGGTGTTTGGTTAGTATTTTTTCTTCTTTCATTCTTGTTTGCCTTTTTCCTTGGGATTTGGGTCTTGGGATTTGGGATTTCCGTCCGAGATTCCTCTCGGCGGCGGTCCGTCACAGCCGTGCTTGACGGGATCGATCCGCTCTGTCGAGGCGGCGCTCTTCGATTCCCGTGCCGCCACCGGCCGCAAAAATAATGACCGGCGCGCGGACGGCGTCATCGATGGCGAAGGAAAGAAAAAACTCCCGGTCGATGTCGATCTTTTCTTCCACCAGCACGGTTTCGACCGGGAACTGTCCCACTTTCATTTCCAACATCCGTGCCGCGTGCCCACGAACATCATCCGGTCTCTTGGCAAACATCACTCCGCCGATCCCGGCGCGTCCCGTCGTCCAGGCCTGAATTTTGACGACCACTTCGTTGCCTTTTTTACCGCCAGCCAGTTCTTTGGCCGCCGTCACCGCGTCATCGGGGGTTCGAGGCGGCGCGGCCGCGCGGAACCTTGAATCCGTTCGCGACGAGAATCGCTTTGCCTTGATATTCGTGAAGTCGTGCCATGGCTGCGTGCTATTTCCACGATCCTGGCCAATTTTCAAAGCTGTTTGCGGTTCGGGACCAAAAGAGGTAATCCCCCGAGATAGTCGCCACCGGCGCTGCCGGCCGAAGGTGTCTTCCACAATCTCGTCTTCGTGAACATCCGCAAGACGAACCCGATGCAAGCCTACAAATCAGGCACGGCCTCTGGGGCATGGGCTAGATGATGTTCACCAAATATCTCGTGGTGGTGGACGACGACGTGGACGTGCACAACACCAGCGAAGTCCTCTTCCGCTCTGCACCAACACCGACCCGCAATGCGACAGCATTTCACCAAAGGCCCGTCCGACGTGCTCGACCACGCCACGAGCGAAGTCGCCATCGGCAGCAAACTGGGCATCGACGCAACGAAGAAGCTGCCCGGCGAAGGGTTCAAACGCCCCTGGCCGTCGCTGATCAAGACGGATGCGGCAGTGAAGGCGAAGGTGGAAAAGATGTTTGGCGGAGCGGTGTGAATTCACACCGCCCGGGAACGTCCACGAGAAATCCAAATCTGCGCGGTAACACGCGCATCAATCAAGCCCAGCGGGATTGTGTCCTCCAGCCCAAGATTGCGATGAACGAGCTAACCTTGGATCATCGTCCAACAAACATCCCCAACCGCAGCGCGGTTGCGCCCGTTTGTTGCGTCCCATCGCAGGCGACGTTGGCCATAACCGCGTACCGATGTGGCGCTGGTCCTCCTGGCAGACCGTTAGCCCTTCACCGACCCGCAGCGCGACAGCATCTACACCAAAGCCCGGCCAAAGTGATCGACTACCTAAATGGGATACCTTCAGATTTATTTGTTTCGCAAGCCTCGCATGGTCTGATCAAAATGAGCACTGAGATTCTGCATGGCTGCATTGAAGCCATAATCCATTCCTTGGGTGAAGGCTTTGCCAATTCGTTCGAGGTCTTTTTCATCCCGCTTGTCGGAACCAATTCGTTCATCGTCCCGCAAGGCAATGAAACCGGCGCCAATGGAGGTCCACAGAATCAAGTCAAGATTCAACCAGGGTCGATAGAAAAGATCTGCTTTTCGGGCCTCATCTGATCCGGCTTGTGGCTCCCATACATCCAATGCCCGGGCCAGCTCCATATTGTATTCTTCCATGATCTCCAGGAGAAAGGTCCGGGCAAACGCGGGGTTGTATTTTGTTGCCAGGATTTCCTCTGCCAAAGCTCCGATGCTGTTCAGATCTGCCAGTGTGATTTCTTTGATGTTCCTGGCGGGGTTATTCAGGCTGGCCTCAATTAATTGGGAATTGGCATACAGGTCAAAGATGATATACCTGCGCCAACACAGGGTTATTTTGCGTCGTGATATCCATCGCGCAATATTCATATAATACTGCTGTATGACCTCAAAATCATTCGGATTCAGGCCAGGTTGAACACCAGGCCTGTCAACCGTCGATGCAACACCATTTAAATTGATGTTAACAAAATGATGCCAGGTTGAATCAACAACGATTCTGCCTGCATTAGCTATTGTTCCATCCCATACGGCAATGGACGGAAAGCAATGAGGATCAGTCAATGCCTTTCCATTCCCTCCAATGGTACTGCCCCCAAGAACAAAGGATGTTGCAATGATTTGCGTGGATATGGTTTTCCCATTTACTGTGAACGATGTTTCATGTTTGCACTCCCCCTCATGAGGATGGTCAGGCATGATATCAATAATTCCTGAAGGCCTTATCAATTTGGATATGGATAAAAGGGGGTGAGGCATTCCACTTCCAAAAGTTCTGACAGCTATGGTTTGTGGAATTTCATCCGATTGGTTGTCAAACCAGATTGAAGTAGAATCCCCTACTGCAGGTCTGTTCGTGTCATTTCGTTTTCTTCCTGACATGCTCACTTCGTTTGTATCGTTTGCCGAATTGGGCGTGTCATTCCAGTGCCGCATATCCTTTACACGGACAAGATCACCGCTCATGGCATTGCCGAGGCTGCCATGATCACCGGTGGCAAAAAGCCCTCCACCACCATCCATATATGCCGCAATGGCATTTTTCTCGGCCGCCGAAATGGCACCACCGGATTGTATCCCAAATAACCACACCTGATCAAAATCACCAAGCTTGACGCTTGTATCAAATTTGAAATCGGGAATGTGGTTGACCACCACGGGGTTCGGACTATTGATGATTGCGCCTCTGTGGGCAAGGGTAACACGATAGTCTACCCAACTGGTGGCTTCTAGTTTGTTGAAGGTGGTCAGGAATTCGGATAGACCGAATCCACCGGTGTCGAAATTCAAACCGCCATCGCATACGATGAGTACATTGACCCTGCATCGTTTCCACCAGTACCATTTAGGAAGGTAGGGTTTCAGAAATTCCGGCCGCTTGATCTTTAGTTCTCTGTCCAGTCTGATGCGTTCCAACCGGTCCAGCAGGTGCATGCTTTTGAAAGCTTCTTCCAGGTTCATATTTGTTGAATTTGGGGGTTGTGCCTATTCTATGCAGTTTTCGGGTTACCTGTCTTACTCTTAGGGATTTTCACAGCATCTTCCGATGGGTATTACTGATGCTGACAGGATGCTTTCAACGTTCCGCGATTGACGAATATGATTCCTAGTTTTTGGCTTTGGAACGGAGTCGTGAATCCTCGCAGTCGCTTGATGAGCATGGCTCGATAATTCTTGATGGGCTTTGCCGGGGCAACTCCGCACGTTTATCAAAACACGACAATTCTTTATCAAAATGCGATACAAGCGGACTGCCGCCTTAGCGGCGGGCGAACGTTTGCGGCGCGTAGCCAAAGTGCCGTTTGAAGTCACGGCAAAAGTTTGACTCGCAAGTGTAACTCAAGGACGCGGCGACCTGTTTGTTGGAAAGGCCCTCAGCCAAGAGCGGCGGTGCGAAGCTCATTCGCTCACGGATGATCCACGCTTTCGGCGTCGTGCTGAATTGCTCGCCGAATCGCCGCTCAAGCGTGCGCACATCCAGCCCTATTTGCACCGCAAGCGCCTTCACAGTGAAGCCGTTTCGCCGAATAATAACCCGGAGTTCATCCGCTTTGAGACGCTGTGCGCTCATATTAGCACATACGGCAAACGCAGTTTCGAGTTCGTAATAATCTGAAAACTCTTCCCCTAGAGCCGCTCCGCGGGGAAGACCCGTCCGTCTGCTACATCTTGCCCGAGCCGTATCCCGTCTTCCGCGTCACCGCCATCACCCACCGGAAGGACGTCGTCATCCGTGAGCAGCGAGAATCGCTTTGCCCGGATATTCGTGAAGTCGTGCCATGGATGGGTGCTATTCCACGATCCTGACCAACTTTCAAAACTGTTTGCGGATAGGAACCGTGAAAAGATATGATGAATCAATGTCGTTCATCCAGAAACTCTTCCTGGCCGTGCTCCCAGAGGCCTCGGCGAATTCTATGGAAGCCGAGTCACGCGAATGGATGCACACCTGCCCGTGCGGACACGCTCGCTCGACGTGGGACCTTGGCGGCATCCGCTGGGGCGCCGCAGGCAACCCGCGCCGGCGTTTGAAATGCCCGAGTTGCGGCCAGTGGACCTGGCATGTGGTTTCGAGAAAACCGCAGCCGCCCGCTGACTCTTGAGCCTGAAAAGCGCGGACGCAGTTGAACGTTCTGCCACTGCGAGCGATTGTCAGGCTCTGCGAGGAATTTTATGAACGAATCAGTTTACATTCTCGGCGGCGGCCGAACCGACTTTAAGCGCAATCTGAAGAAGGAAGGCAAAACGATCCGCGACCTGATCACGGAATCTGGCCGGAAAGCGATCGACGACGCGAAAATCGATCCGGCGGAGATCGAAGCGGCGGCAGTCGGCAACTTTAACGCGGGCCAGTTCACCAAGCAGCTCCATCTCGGCGCGTTCATACCGGAGATCGACCCGAAACTGCACGGTATCCCAACGATGCACACCGAGGCGGCCTGCGCTTCCGGTTCGCTCTCCGTTTTGCTCGGGGCGCAATGGGTCATGGGCGGATTTCATGACGCGGTCCTCGTCGTGGGCGCGGAACAGCAGAAAACGATGTCGTCACTGGACGGCTCGGATGTTCTCGGCGCCGCGGCTGATTATCACATCGAAAAACCGGAATATGGCGACTTCATGTTCCCGAAGTTATTTGGCCGGATCGCACAGATCTACATCGAGAAATATGGCGCGACGCCCGATGACCTGGCGTCTGTGGCCTATAAGAACTATGCGCACGCTCGCTTAAACCCGATGGCGCAAATGCGCGAGGCAAACCTCACCTACAGCGACGCGTCGCAAGTCTCCGATAAGAATCCCAGTGTCGCGCCGCCGCTGCGCGTTTCGGATTGCTCGCAAATCACTGATGGAAGCGCGGGATTGATTCTTGTTTCCGGCAAATACCTCGATCGGATTGGCCGCGATAAATCGAAGCTGCCCCGGTTGCTCGGCTTTGGGAGCTCGACTGATTATCTCGCGCTCGACAAGAAGGATGCGCCCACTTTCTCAACCGCGCGGAAAGCGGCCGAGAAGGCTTTCGGCATGGCGAACCTGAAGCCGCGCGACATGCAAGGCGTGGAAGTGCATGACTGCTTCTCCATCACCGAGATCGTCGCCTACGAAATCCTCGGGCTTGCGGAGCCAGGCAAGGGCGCCGAGCTGGCCAAGAGCGGAGCGACCGCGCTGCCCCAAGTCCGCGGCGAACACGTCAGCGGCAAGATCGGCTGGGAGATTCCAGTCAACGCTGGGGGTGGGCTCATCGGCGATGGACATCCCGTTGGCGCGACCGGAGTTCGTCAGGTTTTCGAGGCCTATCAGCAGCTGACGGAACAAGCCGATGCCCGCCAGATCGCGGGCGTGAAAAAATTCCTCACGTTCAACATGGGCGGCAGCCTGACGACCAGCGTCGCCATGATCTGGGGCCGGGATTAGCCGGCGTCGCTAAAGTGGCGGCCGAATAAGAAAATCGAACGCGACCGAGAGCGAGCCCTCACTCCATTCGGGCGGCGGCGTCGCGTTAAGATTGTTGGAGATTGCCTGCGAAACGGACGGTGGTGAATCAGCCAACCCGTAGATTTGAAACCAAGGCCGCGAGTTCGGAGTTAGTGTTACGGAAATGTGCAGTTCGAATGCAGGCGAGTCTTCCGGCGTCGCGTCCAAGACACTTTGCTCAACCGCGTGAACAAACGGCGCCAACCGTTGTTGGGCCGCAACGTCCTTGAGCGGATGGCCATCGACATAGGGCCTGATCAATTCGGTTGTTACCTTCGCGTTTGGTCTTAGGCTCGACAGACGTTTGGACAGCTCTTTGAGGGATTGTTCCGCACGGACGCCTTGCTCCCGCAACTCTTCGCCGCGTGCTGCTTGGACGTGATCCCAGCCGAAGCGACAATCGATCTCTCGGATGGACACGCTGTTGTAGCCATCTCGGTGACCGAGGCTTGTTTCATCGACAACAGACCCTGCGATCGTCTTGATTTCTATCTGATATCGTTCGCGCAATACTCGTCCATCCCAGCGTTCGTGGCCCGGTAGAAGACCGGCGTCTTCGATGGCCAGGATTCCAGCAGAGAGGTCCTTCTGGGCGTCACTGCGGCCGGCTAAGTATGCGCTGGAGTATTTCCAAGCGCTTACCGGGTTCATCTTCATACCCCCTGGCAAACCAAACGCTTCCGGCGCAACCGTGTTGTAGAATCCAAGGCTCGGCCACAGCACGATTGCACTGAGTAACGCGAATACTGCGAATCGGAGAACAGTTCGTCCGCGATGTAGGGCGAGAGCCACAGGCCAAAACCACCAAAGCGTGACGAGGGCTATCCAAAGACGCACGTGCCACGCGTCTTCGATTCCTCCAGAAAAGAGTAGGAATCCCAATCCGAAAACAGCGACGGCGTGAGCAAGTGCCAGATAGCCGAGCCGCCGGTAGGCGCGTGCGGACGCCGAAGGTGTGTTCATCTGGGGCCGCTGCGAGATTACAGCCCCAAAATTCAGAAAGCGACAGATTTGCTAGCGCCCTTCGGAGAGGGGCGAAGCTCTCCGCTTACGCCGCGTGGGCGTGATCGCGTGAAATCGAGTCCAGGTGCGCGCGGAGCAAGGAGAGTCGCACTTTGACGGCCTGACAACGCCCGCGCTCGCGCGCAGCGTCGGTTTCCGGCAGATGTTGGGTCTCGTAGGGCGACCGTGCCGGTTTCAGGCAGTTCTCGACAAATTCGTTCGCGATGCGGGCCCGCTCCAAATTTACGGAGCTGGTCTCTTTCTCGACTTCGGCAAGGGCAATGTCGCGGATCGCAACGTAGGCGTTGATCTCGTCGACGACATAGCTCGTCATCCCGAATTCGGGGGATTTCGTCCGTTGCGGGGGACGTTTCTGTGAAATGTTCTTCGGAAAGAAGACCGTGCGCAGTGGTGGTTGAGTGAGCTGCATGCCAGGTAAATCAGCAGCTCTTATGCCGATTTCAGCGTCAGTTTGGCTCGAGAAGGCGAAGAATTTTCGCTGTCTCGCGCCCGTGATCTCGCTAACGTGCACAGTCTGATGAGCGCACCTGATTCCGACGCCACGATGGCGGTCTTCCTCGACCTGGAAAACATCGCAATCGGCGCCCTCGAGGCCCAATTTCCTGCGTTCGATATCCGGAAGGTGCTCGAGCGTCTGCTCCTGAAAGGCCATATCGTGGTCAAGAAGGCCTATTGCGACTTTGACCGCTACAAAGCCTTCAAACGCGGGCTGCACGAGGCTGCCTTTGAGCTGATTGAGATCCCGCACGTCCGCCAATCCGGCAAAAACTCCGCGGACATCCGGATGGTGGTCGACGCGCTGGACCTTTGCTACACCAAGAGCCACGTCGACACGTTCGTCATCATCAGCGGCGACTCCGATTTTTCGCCACTGGTCAGCAAATTGCGCGAAAACGCCAAGACCGTCATCGGCATGGGCGTCAAGAAATCGACGTCCGACCTCTTCATCAGCAATTGCGATGAATTTATCTATTACGACGATCTCGTGCGGGTGGAACACGTAAAGAGGCGCCCAAGGGCCGCGCCCAACACGCGAAGCGCACGACCTGCCGTTGAGAAAGATCGTGGCTCGGGCCCTTCGATCGATGGCGCCCTCGATCTTTTGACGAAAACCCTGGAAGCGTTACGGGCTGAACGAGGCGAGGATTATACGATTCGGGGCTCCCTGGTGAAACAGGCGATCAAGCGACAGAATCCCGGTTTCAACGAGCGCGCGCATGGGTTTCGCGCCTTCAACGAACTCCTCCTGGAAGCCCAGAAGCGCGGCCTTTTAAAGCTGGAAGACGATAAACAGGCCGGCACCTACATCGTTCACGCGATCGAATAGAGTGGATGACGCTCAGGCTGCGGTCAGCGAAGCGGCGCGGAAACGGGGCTCCTAACCCATGTAAAACCCGCCGTTCACGTTTAGGACGTGGCCGGTGATGTAGCTCGCCATCGGTGAGCAAAGGAACAAGGCGGCATCGACGATGTTTTCGGCGTCCCCCAACCGTCCAAGCGGGATTTGTTTGATGAAGTTGGCAGCCACTTCGTCGGGCATGCCTTTGCTCATGCCAACATCGATGAAGCCTGGCGCGATCGCGTTCACGGTGATGTTCTGGCGGGCGAACTCGCGCGCGGAGACTTTCGTAAGCGCAATGATGGCGGCTTTGCTGGAAGAGTAATTTGCCTGACCGAAAAGGCCCATCTGTCCGCTCACCGATGACAAATTCACGATCCGGCCATCTTTGCGCAAAATAGCCGCCGCCTTCTGCGTGACATTGAACGTTCCAGTCAGGTTAACGCGCACGACGCTTTCGAAATCTTCCAACGTCAATTTCTTGATCGTGCGGTCCCGGATGATCCCGGAGTTGTTGATCAGGATGTCGAGGCCACCGAATTTTTCACCGATGGTTTTCATCATCGCCTCGACCTGTTCCGGTTGGGTCACGTCGCATTCGATCACGAGCGAATCTTTCAGCTCCTTTGCCACAGCGTCTGCCTCCGCCATATTCTGGCCGGCGGAGTCGGCGATGTAGTTCACGACGCATTGCGCGCCGTGCCGGCCAAACGTCTTAATTATCTCGGCGCCAAGGCCGCGCGAGCTGCCGGTGACGAGCACCACTTTGCCGGAGAAATCGAGAGGATTGATCATAGCGAGGTGCACTATAACTCAGGATCGGGCCGTGCCAGAGGAACGGCGAACAAGCAGGGAAATCGGCAGACCGATCGCAAGCATGTGAATCGCGATCTGAATTAGGTCCGAGCTCAGGCTGGGGCGCGGCGTGGCTTCGGAAAGAGGAACGACGACAAATTTCATCGCAAGCCAGACGCCCAGGCCAAAGATCAGCCCCGCGACGATGGGGTGCCGCAGCATGATTGGTAGCTTCCGACTGGCCGCGTAGAAGACGGCGGCCGCGCCGAGAGCAATTACGAAATGGAGGGCCAGACCAAGCGCGGCTGTGCCCAGGCCGCCTTGGAAGGATTGCCGCCCAATCAAACCGCTGGCCACAAATTGAAGGACGCGGACGGGCGAAACGCCGCGCGTCCCGGCATGGATGCAGGCGGAGACGATATCGAGGACGCCCGCCACCAGCCCAGCGGCTCCTATTGCCGAAAGCGCCTGCTTCATGGGCGGACGGTAGGCCGAAACAGCGTTGCTCGACAAGCGAATGCCGCTAAAATGGCAATCTCCATGGCCGCTCCAATCCGGATTCTTACTGCTGTCCCGATCTGCGATGGGCATGACAGCGCGATCAATACGATCAACCTCGAATTCATCCGGCACGGGATCGAGGTGGTCTACCTCGGGTATCACCGCTACGCGGAGGACATTGTGCGCGCTGCGATTCAAGAGGATGTCCGTGCCGTCGGCATCTCCAGCTACAACGGCGGGCATGTCGAATTTTTCGTTGAAGTGGTGAAACAACTGCGCAAACGGGGCGCCGATGACATTGCGGTGTTCGGCGGCGGCGGCGGGACCATCACCCACCACGACCAGCAAGTAATGCAGAAGCGCGGGGTCGATAAGATTTTCTTCGCGGGGACATCATTGACGGACATGGTCGATTTCGTTCACGAGCGCTACGGAAAAGCGCACAAGCACACTGGCCGCAGGGGCGCGCCGGCTGACATGCAGCTCGCGCGGAAGCTGACGGAGATTGAGGACCGATATGCGGGGAAGAAGGGGAGACGTCCAACATCCAACGTCCAACGTTCAACGTCCAAAGGAGGAAAGAACAAGAGCGTCGGGACGCGCGTGATCGGGTTTACGGGCCCGGGAGGCGCGGGCAAGACGACGCTTATTGATGAGCTGGTCTTGCGGCTCTTGCAACGCGAAGCGAAATCGCGCATCGCCATCCTTTCCCACGATCCGAGCGTGGTCGGCGCCGGCGCGCTCCTGGGCGATCGTGCGACCATGATCAATTCGCAGCATGATCGCGTCTTTATGCGAAGCATGGCGACGCGTGGGCAAGCCGGCGGTTTGTCACCTGCGACGGAAGATTGCCTTCAGCTCCTGGCTCAAAGCGGCTTCGATTACGTCATCATCGAGACGGTTGGCACCGGGCAGGAGGCGATGCCGTTCCAAAGCAAGCTAGTCGACCAGACGGTGCTCGTGATGAACCCCGATTACGGTGCCCGATTGCAGTTGCAGAAGATCGTCATGCTCGACCTCGCCGACATCATCGTGGTGAACAAGAGTGATCAAGACCGCGCGCGGACGGCGATGAGCGAGATCGGGCGGCGGGTGGAGCAAAACGGACGGGAGCAGCGCGTGCTGGCGACAGTCGCGAAGCGGCATCGCGACGCGGGGGTGGATCAACTGTGCGATCTGCTGACGCAGCCAAAAACGAAAACGCTGAAGAAAGGCAAACGCAAATGAGCAAACTAGGAAACGTTGTCGAAGCAATCGAGAAGTACAACAAGTTTGTCGAGAATGAGGTTAAGCGCGCGCGCGCAGACAAGAAATTCGGCCAGCAGATGGTCGATCGGTGGAACGAAATTAAAGCGAAAATTCCGTTCGGGAGCGCGCCGACTGGTCTGAAGTTACCGCGGCTCGCCCTGCCTGAGATCGACGAAGCGGGCGATATCACGCGCTACCTGTTGGGTGATGGATTGCCAGGCGAGTTCCCGTTTTTGAACGGGGCCTATCGCGAGATGTATCTCGAACCGCTCCAAAGTCCGGCCATTGAGATTGGTGCCTATGAAAAGAATGGGCACAAAGGGAAGTCGAATGGTGTAGCGGCGGGCGTGTCGCCCGCAAACCGCGCCGCTGCAAAAAATGACCCCGAGCGGCCGACACGGCCGCCTCTCCAGCAGGCAGAAGAGCCGACGCGCCTCTTCTCCGGTTTGATGCTCGCGGAAGATACGAATGAGCGATTCCATTTCCTCGGCGCCCACCAGCGCTCGAAACGTCTCAGCACGGCGTTCGACGGGCCGACACTTTACGGTATCGACAGCGACGCTCCCGGCATCCTTGGGAAGATCGGTGAGGGCGGCGTGGCGGTCGACACGGTTGAGGACATGGTCCGGCTCTACGACGGGTTCGATCTCGGCTCCCCTGATTTCTCCGCCTCGATGACGATCAGCGGTCCGGCTCCAATCATTATGGCCATGTACATCGCGGCGGCGAAACGGCGCTTCGGTTCCAACATCGTGCCGAAGCTCCGCGGAACGATTCAGGCCGATATCTTCAAAGAAGTTCAGGCCCAAAACGAAACCATTTTCCCGGTCGAGGCTTCACTCCGTTTTCTCACCGACATGATGGAATTCACCACGCGGGAGATGCCACGCTGGTATCCAGTCTCGATTAGCGGATATCACATTGGCGAGGCGGGATCGACGCCGGTGCAACAAGCCGCCTACACGCTCTCGAACGGATTCGCTTATGCCGAAATGATGGCGGCGCGCGGTATTCCTGTCGATGAATTCGGTCCGCGCCTTTCGTTCTTCCTCGATTGTGGTCTCGACGTGGAATACATCGCGCTCACTCGCGTCTCGCGGCGCATCTGGGCGATCGGAATGCGGGATGCTTTTGGCGCAGGACACAAGGCGCAGATGTTCAAAGTGCACACGCAGACCAGTGGCCGCTCGCTGGTCGCGGCTGAGTTCAAGAACAACCTCACACGCACGGCCGCCGAATTGATGCTTTCCTATATGAACGGCACCAACTCCTGCCACTCGAACAGCGCAGATGAGCCGTTCACGACCCCAAGTGAAGAATGGATCCGTCTCGCCGCGCACGGCCAGGCGATCCTCCTCGACGAATCCGGCATCTTTAAACACACCATGAATATGCTGAGCGGGTCGCCTGGGATGAAAGCGGTCGAGCGGGCGGTGGAAGCTGCCATTCTGGAGGAATTCCGAGAGATCGAACGTCTCGGCGGTGTCATGGGTGCAGTCGAGAATCGCTATCAGCGCAGCCAGATCCAAACCGCCGCGCATCGCTACGAACAACAGATCTACGACGGAACGCGCCCCATTATCGCACTAAACAAATACCGGAATCGCGACGAGGAAATGCCGGAGTTTGAGCTCGCCCGCACGCCACGGGCGAAACAGCAATTGCAGGTGGACCGCTTGAAGCAGTTCAAGAAGAAGAACGCCGCCAAGGCGGAGAAAGCCCTCGCGAAACTGGCCGCGGTCGCGGAGACCGGCGATAACTGCTTCCCGGCCTTGCTCGAGGCGGCGGAAGTTTGCTCGTTAGGCCAGATCACCGGCCGGTTGCAGGAGGTCGTCGGGCATTTCCGGCCTATGGTGTAAATGCGACGGCTCCCCCCGAAACGGCTCGACAGAGTCTCGCCCTACCAGAATGCAGCCCACGCGCGATCCCTATTTGGTAGGGCGAGACTCTGTCGAGCCGAAGAAGGGGCCACAGCTCAAACGGCGACGTCATCCTGCGAAAGGCGTTTTCATCTTTCGCAATCGGGCCACCATCGTTTTTGTCACGGTTTGCTCGCGGCAGCGCAAGAAAGAGTTGGCAAATGCGACGGTCCACGACGCGTTGCTGACAGCTTGGAACAAAGCGGACCGATGGATCGTCGGCGCTTACATCATCATGCCCGATCACATTCATTTCTTCTGCTCACCAAAAGACGACGACATGCCCATCGAGCGTTGGCTTACGTTCTGGAAACGGGAATTCCGACGCCAGCTCGGGGATTCTGCTCCCCGCTTTCAGCCAGACAGCTTCCATCATCGCTTGCGGGGCGAGGAGAGCTACGCTGAAAAGTGGGAGTACGTGAGGGGGAACCCCGTGAGAGCGGGTTTGGTGAAGGAGCCGGAAGATTGGCCCTACCAAGGTGTCATTCATGAGCTTCGTTGCTGACGGCTCGACGGAGTCTC
>Ga0190272_10001031_pt1 | contig 13543 bp, 10 predicted proteins | sample Popmic504T_FD_133746 | JGI IMG/M metagenome (GOLD analysis project Ga0190272, IMG submission 133746) | Populus adjacent soil microbial communities from riparian zone of Shoshone River, Wyoming, USA - 504 T | ecosystem: Environmental > Terrestrial > Soil > Riparian zone | place: USA: Wyoming...
AATCTTTCCTAACGCTCTATACCTGGGGTTGCGCTCGCAAAGCCTCGCTCACCCCAGGCTTTACGCCATCGCCGCGCTCAGCGGGCTAAGGCAGATTCAATAGTAGTGAATTGAATCAGACCTTCTTTGTAGTTTGCCGTTGGTTGCGGTTGCGCGACCCTCGCCGAACTGAAGTGCGTCGGACAGCCGCGGCGCATTAATGAGACCCATAAGCATGTTAGAAAATAAAGGGAAGAAAGTGGGCCCCAACTCCGTCAAATAAATGACAGTACCATAGTGCCGGCAACCTGTTTGGGAAGGAGGAATGAAATGAAAAGCATCCTCGTGTTTATCAAGCTTGCCTTGTTGTTGCCGATGTTGCTCTTACCAGTGGCGCTACCTGTTGATCCCGGCTCATCTACCCACGGAGTTTTTGTAGCAACCAGTCCATGCGACGACGTTTCAAGGCAATTGCTGCAGATTCCGGCGACTGTTAAGTGTGAGATGATCAAGTGGAACCTGATCCTCTACCAGGATGCGAACAAGCTTACTCCAACAGCGTACAGCCTTACGTTCACGTATGGATTGCCTGAACAAGGAACAAGAGGATTATCTAATGGCGGAACGAGGGCAGTGAGGGAGGGAGAGTGGACCAAGGTCCGAGGTACAAAGGCCAATCGGGATGCGGTAGTTTATCAATTAGATCCGGGCAGGCATGAACGAACTCTATCCTTTCTAAAGGTAGATCAAAATCTACTTCACTTATTGGACCGCCACGGCAACCTCGCAGTAGGAAACGCTGGTTGGAGCTACACCTTAAATAGGAATGGAAAGTCCCCGCCGAATGTGCAGCAAGAAGGGCCCCTCCAAAGGTTTGCCCTTCAGCTCACCTCTCCAAGTGCCTCCTCCTCGCCGATTACGAGTGGACCATCCACTCTGGGTCGTTTTTCAGGAAGGAGCCCATGTCAGCAAGTTGCTAGAGAAATAAATAAACCCGTGAGTGGTGACTGCATGAAAGTAAAGTGGGACCTCACGCTCTATCAAGACCAAACCCTTGGGCCAACCACGTATAGACTCAAAGGCACGTTTTACCGGGAGCGAGTTAGAGAAGGCACGTGGAGAATAGTTCAAGGCACAAAAGCAAATCCCGCCGCGGTGGTCTATCAACTGGACCCGGCGAACTCCGAGGCGTCTCTATCCTTCCTAAAGGCCGACGACAATATTCTCCTTTTTCTGGATCAAGAAAAGAACCTCATGCCAGGGAATGGTGACTTTAGCTATACCCTCAACAAAGAAGTTCAAACACGGAAGAATTGATACGCTTATCGGTGAATGGGTACTGATGCACTTTCGCTATCCAACTACAGAACCCAGCGCGGTAGCGCGGGATGCTGGAGGAGGCGAGCATTACAAAGGCTTAGTTGTCTTTATGTTGAGTAGCCCAAGGATCCCGCGCTACCGCGCTGGGTTCTGTAATTGATTGCCTGAAATCAAACTGCATCAGTACTCGGTGAATGCATTGGGCCACAACTGTGCATCCAGCCGCACACTCGGTTACACTCGCGAACCACTGGGGTATATTCCCTGCTAAATTGATCATTTGAGCACACTCTGACACAGTGGCCGGAACCGACACCGATGCCGCGGCAGATTGGACACGCGCCACCGAGACCCCTAACGGAAACACTAACGTCTCGCCGACGCCGACACCAACACCCGCGCCAGCCCCTACGTCACTGATCGTGGTCAGTCAACTCTACGGCGGCGGCGGCAATTCCGGAGCAAAATACAAGAACGACTTCGTTGAGATATTCAATCGCAGCAATACAACCGTGAGTCTGGCGGGTTGGTCAGTGCAATTCGCTTCATCGACCGGGACTCAATGGTCCCCGACGGCCCTTAGCGGAGCCTTGGCTCCGGGTCAGTATTACCTCGTTCAACTAGCAGCGGGCGGGGGTGGCACGGCTGATTTACCGACACCAGACGCTATGGGCGGCACGAACATGACGGTCGCTAACGGAAAGGTTGCGCTGGTTTCTTCGACCTCCGCACTCACGGGTGGCTGCCCATTGGGCAGCCCCCAGTTAGTGGATTTGGTCGGATACGGCACGGCCAATTGCTTCGAAGGCGCCGCGGCCGCTCCAGCCTTGGATAACAATGTTACTGCAAACTTTCGTATCCAACAGGGTTGCAAAGACACCGACTCAAACGATGGAAACTTTGCGGTCGGGTCGCCGAGTCCACGCAACACCGCGGCATCGTTGAATATCTGTCCGGCCGGAGATATTCGGGACTATACCGGCGGCGAGTGAGGCGCATGTGCCGCAGGACGCGAACATCACGATCAACTTTGATGAGCCGGTAAATATTTCCGTTAACTGGTTTCTGATCTCCTGCGCCAGCACAGGCCTTCACACGGCAACAGTCAGTGGAGGGCCAGTCAGCTTTGTTCTGAACCCTGACACTGGCTTTACTTTCAATGAGCCTTGCGGGGTTATTATCTTTGCCAAGCAGAGCGTTAATTAAGATCGCCGCACCTTAAGGCAAGTTCGATGAAATTTGTATCGAGCATGTCGAACTGAGAAATTTCCCACAACAACATAGCTCTGTTAAGGGAGGATGTCTTTCAAACACATCGTTTGCAAATAAAGTTCAAAGCAGTTTCCTGATTCCATCAAGCGCCGAATTGCTCTTTTCTGCAGAACGTGTCATTTCTTTTGGTCATGGAGATTCAGATGTCTTTCACAGCAAATACTCCTCCACCACCGTCTCCTGCCAACGGGCCATCGGATTGGACTCGCGTCGTGCAGGGAAATAGTTTCTCTAATATTCAACGCCTTGGTCAGTGGACCGGTCGGCAGACCGTTGTTACTTCAGACCCATCGCCTTACTTCAACCCGGTCGCGCCGGAGAGTCTCGGAGCTGGTGCCAACCCGCCCACGATTTATGTGCTTGTTCACGGCTGGGCTCCGGGATACCGGGCTGCTGTCAGCAGCCAGGGGGGCAACCTGCTCTGGTGGGGCTCCAACGCTTCCGTCAACGGTATCTGGAGTTCGAATTGGGCGTGGTCACCGGTCATAGCACCGCTCAAACAAGCGTTTCCGGTTAATCCAATCGGGTTCCTCCAGTCGATCGTGGCTCTCGATCCAGACGCGATAGTGCTCGCCTATTCGTGGATCGATGATTCCGCCACGGAAAGCGGAGATCTCAATCTGGATGAAGTTTATGCCTCTGAGGCATACACTCATGTGAACGGGATCCGTTTGGCGAACGCACTCGAGCAAGCGATCACCTCATCTTTTTGGAACGCGGATAATGGGTTGCTGCGGCTGATCGGCCATAGTCATGGCTCTAAGGTGGCGACCGTGGCCGCGCTTACTCTACAGCAGTGGGGCAGACCCGTCGCGCACCTAACGGTTCTCGACTCGCCCGACGGCGAAATGACGCTCGCAGGTAATGGCGCGAATCTCCTCGGCTTTTATCTTGAACAGATGCAAATTGAGAATGCGTCTCTCGTTTCTGGCGCGGGCGCCTTTGTAGACAACTACGCCTCTTACTTTGGCGTCGGCTATACGGGGACGCCAAATCTCGAGAGCATTGTCGAAGTGGGACTCGATGCTTCCAAGCTATATAAGTTCGATGACATGGGCGACCAACACAGCTACGCTGCGGCCTGGTACGGTGGCGCCGCTGCAGGTGCCGCAAAGCAGAAGGAACCGCCGCTCGGACTCGCCTGGCCGCCGCCGCCAAGCAAACATGTTCCCGCGCTCAATCAGACCTGGCCGGCCGGGAACATCAGCCAGAGCAACCAGTGGTGGCTCCAGCCCGGCCCGATGATTGGCGACACCTACTCTTATACTACCCAGTCACTCCCCGTGACGAAGGAGTCGACACAAGGGAACGTTAAAGGCGATCCGACACGTGGACTAACGCTCGGCTACAATCAGGGAGCCTATTCGATCTTCCAAGGTAGCTACACCAACTCGCCGCTTGGAGACGGCTATGGTTTAGCCTTCGACCTGCTGTGGACAGCGCCGCAGATTGGCGATTACCTGGTGGTAACGATGGAGTCGCCTGAAGAGCGCGTACAGGAGACGTTGCTCGTGATAGATGGTCAATCTTCCCCAGCGGGTAAGACTTCGATAGCTATAAACTGCGACGCATCTAGCGGGCTCTCTTCGCTTCATATCTATATCTATTTCTTTGCGGAATTGGGCCACAACCTCAGCCAGGTCAACTTATCGAATTTTCGCCTCGTCATTGTCGGCTCTGAGAGTGGATATCTGCGCTGCCGAAGGGTAGCCGCCGCCTTGGAGAAATCGGCGCAACGAGGTCGGCGAATTCCTGGGAAACTAAAGCAAAATAAAGCGCAGCACGAATCTAAAATAGTGTAATCTTTCGCGGCGTCAAAGTCTTCAGGTGGTCTATCGACGATCATCAAAACGATCTGTGAGAGTCGGAAGGTGTTTTAGGATTCCTTTGGTAGGCTCCCCCATCCAAAGAACTCACACCCAGAAGAAATGGTAGTCCTTTATGTCCGACGAAAAATCGGATGGTGAAGTAACCCTAGACCCGACGACTATCAATCCGGCTAATAATCCGCTGGGCACATTCGCGTTGCGCTTCCAGTTCATCAACAACTCAGGCAGCAACATTACTGGTCTGAGATTGAGGGTAGACAATGTGTCCACGCTGTGTGGTCCACAGACGGCAACTCTGAGCGTAGGACCTGGCGACGCGAGGAATATGTTGTCGTCGTCAGTAGGATGGTTTGACTATCAAGGCCCTGTCCACGCGCATTACGACTGGATTAAGTATTCACCTTGATGGAAAGAAATGGATGGCAACTTTTGCCAGTCATTGACGTGAGGCTCCTCAGGAGTGGGCCGGAACTCGTCCAATCAATACATGTGACGTAAGTTAGTTCGCCGCGGCCGGCTCACAAAGGGTTCCGCTCTGGATTCTAACGGACTCTTGCGGTCCAGCCTCTAATGATCACATAGGCTAATAGGAGTCACGATGTCTACAAAGAATTACGGTCCGTTTCGGATTAATGGTCGTGATGGTCACTTTTGCACGATCTTCGCCAACAGGGGAGACCAAGTAGTAGTTACAGCTCCTGCGAGCGATCGGATTCAGCTCGGTGGTATTAGTGGCGAAGTCGGCCCGGATGGACGCTCTGAGGCAGCAAGCGGAGATGGCTTTCCCGCTAGATCTCTAAAGCGGCACTCGCTGATCTTCCGTATCGGTAACGGCCGTTGGAGACAAGGTGGCAGCACCCCCCTCCCGGCCATTTCTGACGCCGACGGGGAGGTAATCGTGCATATCAATGATGATCATCTCACCGATAACAGGGGTGGGTGGAACGTTATGGTGACGCGCACCACTTGGAGGGATATCACAGATCTGCCACGCCCAGGCAGCAGCGCCTTGTTACAAAGTGTAGATGGCAGCATGCGGTTCGTCGCCACGGGTAATCGAACCGGCAGCGTGCTCAGCGACACTACCGGTAATCTTTTTGGCCGCCAGCGGGACCGGTCATTTAACTGGACTCAGTCGGGCCCAATCACGAACCTCATCCACCATACCAGCCTAAGAGATCTTCTCCGTGAGAGGGTCTACATTCATCCGTCCTGGTTTCAAGCCACAGACGGACGCTTCTGGGGCGTGTGTGTACAGGGGACGCAGGTCAAGTGCTTCGTACAGGGAGGCCCAGTGGTAGACGTTCCTGGGGCCAACGACTGCGTGGGCGCACCTGGGATGATCCAGAGTAACTATGGGAATCGGGGCCACTTCGAATTGGCTTACCCATCGAGTAGCGGCATCAAGTTCCGGTTTGCGGATAACAATAGCCGCTCCTGCGACTGGCGCGCCCCGCTGACGTGGGATGATCGTGCGCCAACATTTGGCCACCCCGGGGTTCAGTCCGTGCGCATGTTGCAATCGAGTCATGGAAATTTGGAGGTCATCGCATCAGGGAGTACAGCTGCAGGCCTCATGCAACTCCAGCACTGGTGGCGACATGATAGGGCAAGCTGGGACTGGCACCCGGCTGCCGTGCTGCCCGGTTCTGATCGCGTAATCCCTTCGAGCATTCCGGCCTTCATCCAGTCATCTTTTCGAACTGGAAGCGGCGCCCACGGTAACTACGAAGTAATGGCGCCGTCAGTAGAGGGCGGGCTGCTGCACTGGCATTATGATTTCGGATTGTGGGGTGACTGGCGCTCAGACCGTGCGATAAATCCCAATGGTTCCCAGGTCAGCGCTGTCCACATGATTCAATCGGATTTCGGGGCACGGCATAACAACTTCGAGGTGGTCGCGGAAACCGGGGAGCCTAGGTCGGCAGATGGTCCAGGCATAGGCTACGGAACACTGCTGTTCTACTGGTGCAATAACGACAGAGCAATCAACTCTGACGATGGCATATGGGGCGGGCCGTCTCCGCTACCATTTTAGCCAAGTCAATCCTGAACCCGCTTTTCACGATAATTAATTACGATCGGTGGACGTTTCCTCGAAAAGCCAGACTCCCTTAAGGATGCAATTAGAGACTATTTTAGCTCGTGTTGCGCGCTTGAGCGGGTCGTTAGAAACCAGCCCAAAACGTATTAGCTTGGACCAAGCTTCTTCAGTGCTCAAAATCCTAACCCTACCTACCCTGCGAATTCATGTGTTGTTAGCAAATGTCCGGTGTTATTAGTTATCTCATTCGAGGACCGTATCGCCAAATACGGCCTCACAGCAAAAGATGTAGACGCAGAAATTCTTCGTGTGGGCAAAATGGTTCAAGTTACATCATCTTCTGTCGTTTGCCATTAGAGGTTGGTGCCGAGGGAGGGAGTCGAACCCGCACGACTTGGTCAACGGATTTTATGTCCGATGGACTCGATCCTATCCAATCTTTCCAATTCATATGAGCCAGTGGCTGACTAGCGAATCGTCACGGGGTTATCTTGCCGAAGACGGTGCGGTATCCGACGGTGCTGTTGTACGTCAGCGCGACCCAGAACGATTTGTCGTCGGAGGGATCGACGACGGCCGTCGAGTAGTCGAGCTTGGAGATAATGGACCTGGAGTTGGCGGCCTCGCCCGCCTTGAGCACGCGGCTTCGGAGCTGCTTAGGCTCTCCGGCCCTCCAAAGGCTGTAGCGCGCCTCCGGGAAGAGGGCCGGGCTCGGCCCGGAGAAAGGGTAGCGGCCGTAGGCGAAGAGCATGTCGCCACGCCCGTTGACGGCCACGGAGGGTCGCTCGTAGCTGACGCGGCTGTCGGGAGGGTCGCCCGTCGCGTTGAGGCCGAAGAAGTGGTCGATGAAGCCGTCGGCAGGGTCGGTCGAGGCCGTCAGCGAGGTGAGCGTCGACTTAACGGGGACGCGCACGACGCGGACGCTGTACCGTTCCGCGCTGCCGTTCTCCTCCACCTTCTTGTGGACGACGAGATGGAGTCGGCCTGCGCGGTAGACAGAACCGACCAGGGGCGGCACATTGTCGCCCAGAGTAACCGAGGAGCGCAGCAGGGCAGGCGCGCGCCACGGGTCAAGCGTCAGGGGGAAGGCGAAGATGTCGAGACGCTTGCCTTCCTTTGAGAGCAGGAAGGTGAGGCCGCCGGTGTTGCCGTGGTGAACGGGCGGTATCGCTGCTGTCCGGCCGTCGAAGTCGCCGAGCGAGTAGCGGAAGTAGGCGGGGTGTTGCTTGCCGGACTTGATCGCCTGCACGGCGACGACGCTGACGACCGGTTCGTTGTCCTCTGCCTCGGCATTGTGCGCGACGATGAAGTGGTTGCCGTTGACGCCCATCCATGGCCAGTCGCGGTATTCGTTCTCGGTCAGCATGTACTGGTGGAAGCCGTCGCGCGGATCTTCGGTTTTGGAAACCGCGAAGGCGACGAGGCGGCGCGGCAGGTCGCAGAACTGGTTCGAAGACAGAGTGCAGTAATTCCTGATCGTCTCCTCGTTCTTGTTATCACACCGACTCGTGTCCGGTACCTGTGAGAGGGGCACGTGGTACTGGACACACCCGCCGTGCTCCGTGTCCAACTTCAGATAGTGGCGCGAGTTTGACATAACGAAGAAGCGACGCGACGCGGGGTCGAAGTGGACTCGCGTGTCGTAGAACTGGGCGATGCAGAAGCGCTTCCCGGTGGCCGTCTGCGGGTAATCGGGCGAGTCGCAGGGCTTGGGGAAGCCGAGGTAGAGGTTGATATTTCGGTCGTTGAAGCTGCCGCCGGGATTGGTCTTGGCGACGAAGCCGCCGAAGAAAGTTGCCGTGGACATGCTGGAGGGCACACCGTTCTTCGAGGGAAGCGCGTTTCCCTGCTTGTCGAAGAAGGCGAGGCGGCCCGTGTCAGAGATGATGAGGAACTGGTTGCCCACGGCGATCATCGGGTCGATGGAACCGTTGCTGGTCAGGAACGGCCCGGCCGAAGGAGCGGGCGACACGCCAGCCATCTCCAGATCGGGCGTCTCCCCGACGGGCGACTGCGTATCGGCTGTCGAGAGAGTGTCAGCCTCCGCGGCGAGGCCGATGCCACTGGCGGAGGTCGTCGGACCCGACTCGACACTCGCGGCGCCGATTTCGGGCTCGGCTGGCAGTAGACCCAGCGGCCCCCACCAGCGATAGATGAACTCGGCGGGGATGAAGCCGCGGGGCGCGCGGCGGCGGTCGAGGTCTTCGGCCGTACCGGAGCTGACGAAGCCGGTTCGATACCACGCGTAGACATCTCCGTCGGAGCCGTCGATATCTATTTCGAGAATCTCGTCGCGGGTGATGCCCGGCGGTAGCGTATAGGGACGGAGCACACTGTGGCGGTCGAGGTCGTCGGCCGTGCCGACGCTGAAGGTGCCGTCTCTATACCACGCGTGGACGCGGTCGTCCTTGGCGATGCCGATACCGGCGATGTCCGCTACGGTCTTGCCCGAAGGTAACGCGTAATTGCGGGGTGCCTGGTTGGTATCGAGGTCTTTCGTAAAGCCGATGCTGAACGTGCCGTCCTTGTACCACGCGTGGACGCGATTATTCGATTTGGCGATAGCGATGGCGACGATGTCGGCGGGCCTGCGTCCAGGCGGCAACGTGAAGGGTTCGGCGTGCTTCTGCTTTTCGAAGTGTATCGTGGAGCCGGACGTGACGACCCCGTCGGAGAACCACGCGTAAGTGCGGTCGTCACTGGCGATGGCGATACCGACGATCCACTCCGCTGCGTGCGCGTGGCGAGCGCCGCAGAAGAGCAGCAGCGCGAGCGTAAGAAATAGGTTGCGACTCATGAGCTTCTTCCTCCTGCGGAAAATCTCCTACTATCGGCTTCCTCCTCCTATCCTGCGCGAAAGCAACGGGCGGCAAGAGTCCGGTTAAGAACAGGGAAGCGGCGATCAATAGACTTAGCCAGTAGTGGTGTTGAGACGATTGCCTGTACATTTGTCTTTGCTCCTATGGTCTGGAGCAGCGCAACGCTGTAGTTGATCTGTCCGTCAAAACAACAACATTCTCTACATAGGAATGCGCCAAATAGAAACGAACCCTATCAGTTGTTGCAAAGAATTCTCTCCTTAAGTAATCTCCTTCCGTTCCTAATGGGTTTGATCACCTGCGTTTCAAAAGGATAGACCCGAATGTCCTCGAACCCTTCCCTCACTCAATTGCTAGTGCTGTGGAGCAACGGCGATGAGTCCGCCCTGGAAAAGTTGCTGCCGCTAGTTGAGACCGAATTGCGGCGGCTTGCCAGTCATTACATGCAGCAAGAACGGCAGAGTCACACGCTGCAGACGACTGCGCTAATTAACGAAGCTTACATCCGCCTAATCGCTGAGAAGCCAGTACACTGGAAGAATCGCGCTCATTTCATTGGCATAGCTGCGCGGGTTATGCGGCGGATTCTGGTCGATCACGCGCGTAGTCGTTCGCGGTCCAAACGTGGCGGCTTTGCAACCCGGTTAGACTTAGCCGAGGCTGCAATACTAACTACAGAAAAGTCGGAAGACCTGATCGCGCTCGATGAAGCGCTTTCGAGACTCGCCGCATTCGATCCGTTAAAAAGTGAGATCGTGGAAATGCGCTACTTCGGTGGTCTTACTGTGGAAGAGACCGCCGAGGTGTTGAAAATCGCGCCAATAACGGTGAGCCGGCACTGGGGTCTGGCAAGAGCTTGGCTGGCGAGTGAATTACGCTTGTAGTTTGTGAAGAATTATCTGGACGTTGGACGCGGTCACGCGGAATTGCGCTGTCGAGTTCAACTTGACTGCCTCAAGCGGAGACAGTTTTTGATTGTAGTTCTCGCATTAGTAATTAAGAGAGATGAATGAGCCGGGAGAATCCCCGGAATGGTTATGGAACAGAGGCGCTGGGAGCAAATCGAAGATATCTACTATCAGGCGGTGCAGCTGCCGCGGGATAAGCGACGCGCGTTCTTGCATCAGGCATGCCTCGGCGATGACCAGTTGCGACAGGAGGTTGATTGCTTACTCGACTCAAACAAGAGCACGATCAATTTCCTCGCAACACCCGTCTTCAGTTTGGGCATGGAGCTCCTGGCAAACGAAAAGAGGAGATTCGTCAGCGGACTATCAATTGGCCCATACCAACTCCTGTCGATGCTTGGCTATGGCGGAATGGGCGAGGTGTTCCTGGCTGAAGATCCACGACTTGGTCGCAAAGTAGCAATCAAGCTCTTACCGGAATTGTTCACCAACGACGCCAACAGAATTCGGCGATTCGAGCAGGAAGCGCGCGTTGCTTCCCAAATCTCACATCCGAACATCGCGCATATCTATGAGATCGGTAATGTAGACGGTTACCACTTTACCTCGATGGAGTTTGTTGACGGAATCACTCTTCGAGAGATGATGCAGAAGAGGTTGGACCTTGGAGAAGCAATCGATATCGCTCTGCAGGTTGGGTATGCGCTTGTTGCCGCTCATCAGGCGGGAATAGTTCATCGAGACATTAAGCCCGAGAACATCATGGTGAGAAAGGACCGATACGTCAAAGTTCTGGATTTTGGACTTGCGAAGTTGACGGAGATGATTGATGAACCAATTGATTCCAAGAATGCCTCAATCACAAATGTCGATACGGAGCCAGGAATCCTAATGGGCACCCCGACGTATATGTCGCCGGAACAATTGCGTGGGCAAACAATCGAAGCTCGAACTGATATCTGGAGTCTGGGAGTGACGCTGTATGAAATGGTGAGCGGCAGACAGCCATTCGTAGGGCGAACTGCAAGCGACATTAGCGCCGCAATCCTATTGACGGAGCCGGATTCACTTGTGATCGATCGACTGAATGAAGATGAATCGTCAACTTTGAACCACATTCTTTCGACCGCACTGGAAAAGGAGATCGACCAGCGCTATGCCACAGTCGCTGCCTTCGTCAACGAACTCAGGCAACTGCAATTGAAATTCAATCGACGCCGTCAGGCTTCCGGACACGGCACTCACACGGCGGAACAATTCGGCCCTTTAACACCAGCGTTTCAACGCACTCTTAGCAATTTGAGGGCGGTAACCGTCCGTTATCGGCCTCCAAAGGACAGCATCGTTAGATTGTCAATGTTTGTTCTGGTGCTATTCGCTTTTTCGGGAATGCAACTCGCTTCAACTCGACTAAGCCAGGTTTTGTCCAATGCTCTCGGTGTCAGTAAGCCGTTGCGGATTGGGAGTGCGGGACTCTTTCTCGTCATGCATTTACTCGCTGGATTTGTAATAAGCAAGGGAGCGACCGTCGGGAAAGGATCAACTTCAATATCTTATAGATCAGTGGTACTAGCGATGGTCCTCGCAAGCGCGCCGCTCTACTTGGCGTGGGCATGGCTACCTCATCCGGGCATCTGGCTGGTGTACTCGTTGCCCTACGGTATCGCAGCGTTGGTCGGCGCCAGGCTTGCATTTCGTGCCAACAGACTTTTTAGTTGGCAATCGTTATTAGCTGTGTTTGCCCCCGCGTTGATTCTCGCCCTCACTCCAGCTTCGTTGATCCAAGCCATTAGTCAGCCGAAATTGCTCGCTCGTAGCCCAAAGGCCGTCAGAGAGTACAAGGAAGGAACTGAGCGCATGCTGCTGGCAGATTCCTATGCTGCCGTTTCCAGGTTTAACGAGGCAACCAAATTGGATGATCATTTTCCCCTTGCTCAGGCTCGGTTCGCCGAAGTGTGGTTCGAACTCGACTACCCAGAAAAAGCTAACGAGGCCTTGCAAAAGCTCACAATACTGTTGTTCAAAGGCTTCGCGCCGCAACGCGTCGAGGCGCTTTATGTAGACGCGACTAAGGCGATTATCAAACGAGACTTTCCTCGATCAATCAATTCGTATCGCGAAATCGCCCATCTCGCTCCTCAGGAATCATCGATTTTTGTCGACCTCGGTCGCGTGTATGAGATGAACGGTGAACTCGATAATGCGATTGGTGCTTATCTTGAGGCGACGAAACGTGATCCATGGTCAACGTCCGCCTTTCTTAGATTGGGCAAAGCATATGCGGTCCAGAAGGATGAGGTGAAAGCTAACAATGCGTTTGATCAAGCTAATCGGCTGTCCATAGATCTGTCAGATCAGTACGTAAAGGCCGAGGTTCTCCACCAACGCAGCTTGTTAGCCGAGCGCCTAGGCCGAATGGATGATGCTCGCAAGTATGAAGAAAACGCCTTAATCAGTTTTAATGGAAATTTGTTTCAAATGATTAGAATACAGTTTCATCTGGCTTGTCTTTGGTATGCGAAAGACCATCGGCGTGGTGAGTCATACGAACGTAGCGCCGTGGATCTTGCACAGCGGATCAGCCGCAATGGTTTACTAACGCATGGGGCGGATGAGTTGCTGACTCAAGGTCTGGTTGATTTGGGTAATCGGTTTCTCACGCGCGGCCAGCTTCAGGAAGCTCAAACATACTTCCAACGAGCATTGGCGATTGCTGAACGGTCTGGGTTAAAACGAAACAAGGCTCGGGTGTGGTTTGCGCAGGGAAAACTATGGCTGCAAGGAGGATTGGAGAATGAGGCAGATCGTTCATTTAAGGCCGCGCTGAAATTAGAGTTTCCTGATAGACCTTTATCGGACGCGTCAATTGCCGTATGGCGCAATGTTGTTTGTTATAACGACTACGACACTGCGATCCGCGAATTCAAGAACTTTTCTTGATGTCGAGAGCACGGTAAGGCAGAGTTATAGTCTTGCCAGAATTCTTTCATTCATTTTCATCAACCCCACGTATTGCCCGACTATTGTTTCCCCGGGAAAGGCTTCGCCGCGTGACCACTACATGGAGCAGGAGACAAACGCCGCGCAAGCCGGCGACCTCGCCACCTACGAACTCATCGGCGGCGGCTGGAGCAACTCCAACACGTTCCTCGAACGCATCCGCGCCGTCACCCCGCAGGACGTGCAGCGCGTCGCGCAAAAGTACATGCACAACCTCCGCTTTGTCGTCCTCGGCGACCCCGCCCAGACAAAAACGTCTTCACCGTTCAACTCGGAGGGTAAGAGACTTGAATTCGACGTAAGCGGATAACCCTGTTCCGCAGCCCCTTCAGCAGGGGCGACATATCTATCGTTCACGGGGCGCGTTGTGGG
>Ga0190272_10001032_pt1 | contig 13538 bp, 12 predicted proteins | sample Popmic504T_FD_133746 | JGI IMG/M metagenome (GOLD analysis project Ga0190272, IMG submission 133746) | Populus adjacent soil microbial communities from riparian zone of Shoshone River, Wyoming, USA - 504 T | ecosystem: Environmental > Terrestrial > Soil > Riparian zone | place: USA: Wyoming...
AGCTGAAGGTGTACGCGGGGCCGGAGCATCCGCACGCGGCGCAGCAACCAAAGCCGATGAAGGAGGTCCGGTGATCGAGGACGAGCAGCGTAAAGAGGACGAGACGACGGACGAGGGCGCTCCGGTCGAGGAGCCTGCCCCTGCCGCAGAAGAGCCTGCCGTCGCGGAGGAGCCTGCTGCAGCGGCGGAGGAGCCGGTAGCTGAGCAGGAGACTCCGGCTGCCGAGGAGGCTGAGCCGGAGAAGCCCAAGGCCGAGGAGAAGCCCAAAGAGGAGAAGAAGAAGGACGTCATTCCCGGGGCGGACCTGGAGCCGATCGCGGTCGAGGAGAAGACTCGCGAGCTGAGCGCCGAGGAGAAGGCCCGGCTCGAGGCTGAGGAGGAAGAGCGGGCCGCCCGCGAGGCGGAGCTGGTCGGCGAGACCACCGAGGAGGAGCCGAGCGCCGCGGGCCGGGCCCCGGCCAAGATGGACAGCGAGGCGCGCTACCTCGCCACCGGCAAGCGCAAGCGCTCGGTCGCCCGCGTCACCGTGCGGCCTGGCAGCGGCAAGATTGAGGTCAACGAGCGCTCGCTGGAGGACTTCTTCCCGCGGCCCCTGCATCAGACGATTGCCCGTCAGCCACTCGCCGTCACCGGTTACGAGGACAGCGTCGACGTCCGCGTCCTCGTCCACGGCGGCGGCGTCAGCGGCCAGGCCGGCGCGGTTCGTCACGGCATCTCACGCGCCCTGATCGAGATCGATCCCGACCTGCGTGCCGAGCTCAAGCGCCGCGGCTTCCTGACTCGCGATGCGCGGGTCAAGGAGCGCCGCAAGGCCGGCCTCAAGAAGGCGCGCAAGCGCCCGCAGTTCAGCAAGCGCTAGGGGCCACGCTGGTGTCGACGGGGCGCAAGCTCTTCGGAACCGATGGGGTCCGAGGAGAGGCAGGGACGTTCCTCACTGCCGAGCTGGCCACGACGCTGGGACGGGCGGCCACCGCCTCGCTGGAGGCTGAGCGACCGCAGGTCCTCATTGTCCGCGACACGCGTGAGTCGGGCCCAATGCTGGAGGCGGCCCTGGCGGCCGGGATCGCCGCCGCCGGGGGCGACGCCCTGCTGAGCGGCGTGCTGCCGACGCCGGCCGCGGCGATCCTCGCCAAGCGGCTCGGGCTCGACCTCGCGGTCGTCGTTTCCGCCTCCCACAACCCGTACCGGGACAACGGGATCAAGTTCTTCTCGGCGGCCGGGACGAAGCTCGATGACGAGGCCGAGGCCCGGATCGAATCGCTGATTGAGGCTGGAGGGGATGCCGCCGAGCCGGGCCACGTACGCGAGCTGAACGGCGGCCTAGAGGACTACCTGCGGGCGCTGGAGGCGGCCTTCCCACTCGACCTTTCCGGCCGCCGGGTCCTACTCGACTGCGCCAACGGCGCCACCTTCCGCGCTGCGCCGGCGATCTTCGAACGGCTCGGCGCGGAGGTGGAGGCGATCGCTGCCGAGCCCGACGGGCGCAACATCAACGACGGCTGCGGCTCGACCCACCTCGACAACCTGGCGGCCCGGGTCGCCAAGTCCGGGGCGACGATCAGCTTCGCCTTCGACGGCGACGGCGACCGGGTCCTCGCCGTCGACGCGGCTGGCCGGCCCCACGACGGTGACGAGCTGATTGCGCTCGCCGCGCACGGCATGGCGGCCCGCGGCGAACTCGGCGGTGGGGTGGCGGTGACCGTGATGAGCAACTACGGCTTCCACCAGGCGATGGAAAAGGCCGGGATCGAGGTCGCGGTGACTAAGGTCGGCGACCGCTACGTCCTCGACGAGCTGCGCGCCCGCGACTGGGCGCTCGGCGGCGAGCAGTCCGGGCACATCATCGACACCCGCTTCGCCGCCACCGGCGACGGGATCGCGGCGGCGCTGATGACGATGCGCGAGCTCGGCGCTCGCGACCTCGTCGACGCAGCCCCGATGGAGAAGCTGCCGCAGACGCTGGTCAACGTCGAGGTCGCCGAGCGCGAGGCGGTGGCCGATGCCGCCGCCGTCTGGGCGGCGGTCGAGCGCGAGGCGGCCGCCCTCGAGGGCCGCGGCCGAGTGCTGTTGAGACCCTCGGGAACCGAGCCACTGGTCCGGGTAATGGTCGAGGCCCCCAGCGAGGCGGAGGCGGACGAGGTCTGCCAGCGTCTTGTCAGCGTGGTGAGGGAAGAGCTCGCCTAGCGGCTGGGCTCTACCCTTACTCACCTCCCCTCAATGTGCGGAATAGTCGGATATGTCGGGGCGCGCCCGTGCCGCCCACTGCTGGTCGCCGGTCTCGAGAAGCTCGAGTACCGCGGCTATGACTCGGCCGGGGTCTCGGTGATCGAGGACGGCCGGATCGAGAGTGTGCGCGCTGTCGGCAACCTGGCCCACCTGCGCGCCGCGGTCGAGGAGCGGGACGGGGAAGGGGGCGTTGCCGTCGCCGCCCCCGCGGCCACTACCGGCGTCGCCCACACGCGTTGGGCGACCCACGGCCGCGTCACCGAGGAGAACGCCCACCCGCACAGCGACAGCTCCGACCGCGTCCACATCGTCCTCAACGGGATCGTTGAGAACCACGCCAAGCTGCGCCGCCGTCTCGAGGCCGAGGGCGAGGAGTTCAGCTCGGAAACCGACGCCGAGGTGGTCGCCCACCTGATCGCCAGCCACTACGACGGCGATCTCCCGGCCGCCGTTCGGGCCGCCTTCGCCGAACTCCGCGGCCACTACGCCTTCGTCGCCATGCACGTCGACGAGCCGGGGCTGTTGGTTGGCGCGCGCAAGGAGTGCCCGTTGGTGGCCGGCGTCGGCGATGGCGAGAGCTTCCTCGCCTCGGCGATCCCCGCCTTCCTCGCCGAGACCCGCGAGGCAGTCGCGATCGAAAACGACGAGATCGTCACGATCGACGCCTCGGGGGTGCGGATCACCGACAGTGACGGCAACCCGGTCGAGCGCGGCGCAAAGCAGGTCGAGTGGGACGAGGAAGCCGCCGAGAAGGGCGGCTACGAGACCTTCATGCTGAAGGAGATCCACGAACAGGCGGATGCGGTTGCGGAAACGATCGCCGACCGGCTGCCCGGCGACGAGGGTGTCGACCTCTCCGACGTGGAGCTCGACGACGACTTCCTGCGCAGCCTGCGACGGATCGTGATCGTCGCCTGCGGCACCTCCTACCACGCAGGGCTCGTTGGTCGCTACGCAATCGAGGAATGGGGCCGGGTCCCGGTCGAGATGGACATCGCCTCCGAGTACCGCTACCGCAACCCCGTGGTCGGTCCCGAGGACCTGGTGATCGGGATGACCCAGTCGGGCGAGACGGCCGACACGCTGGCGGCGATGAGACTCGCCCGCGAGAGCGGCGCCAAGGTGCTGGCGATCACCAACGTCATGGGCAGTCAGGCGACCCGCGACGCCGACGCTGTTCTCTACATCCGCGCCGGCCTCGAGGTAAGCGTCGCGGCGACCAAGACCTTCGTCGCCCAGGTCGCGGCGATGTACCTGATCGGGCTGCGCCTGGCGGAGGTGCGGGGCACGCTGCCGCGCGAGCGCATCGCCGAGCTGGTCGCCGAGATGAAGGCGCTGCCCTCGAAGATCGACGCGACCCTGGCCGGCTGCGAGGAGTGGGTGCGGGAGGTCTCCGCCCGCCACAGCAGCCAGGAGTTCTTCCTCTACCTCGGCCGTCACATCGGCCTGCCGATCTGCCTCGAGGGCGCGCTGAAGTTGAAGGAGATCTCATACATCCCGACTGACGCCTACGCCGCCGGCGAGATGAAGCACGGTCCGATCGCCCTGCTCGACGAGTCGACCCCGGTGGTCTGCGTAGCGACCGAGAGTCCGGTTCTCGACAAGGTTCTCTCCAACGTCGAGGAGGTGCGGGCCCGCGGCGCGGAGACGATCGCGGTCGCGACCGAAGGCTGCGAACGGGTCAAGGAGGTGGCCGACGAAACCGTCGAGGTGGCGCGCACGGACTGGATCCTGCAGCCGATCGTCGCGATCCTGCCACTGCAGCTGCTCGCCTACGACATCGCGCGGGCACGCGGCCTCAACGTCGACCAACCCCGCAATCTGGCCAAGACGGTCACGGTCGAGTAGCGCCGTCGTTAGTCTGCCGCGCAATGACCAGCCCCCGCGCTCTCCCGGTCGTTCTCCTCGCTGTGCTCGCCCTGCTGATCGCAGGCTGCGGCGGTGACGGGGACTCGGCGGGTTCGGGTCTGGCTGAGCTGGCACCGCCGCAATCGGTCGTCTTCGTCGAAGGCGAGCTGCGGCCGGAAGGGAAGCTGAAGTCGAACGTCGACGCGGTCGCTCGCCGGGTCGCCGGTGTTGACGACCTCGGCGAGCTGATCGTCTCCGAGCTCGAAGACTCCGCTCGGGACGACGGCGAATCCTTCGAGTACGAGCGGGACCTGGAGCCCTGGCTGGGAGAAAGGGGCGCGGTGGCATTCGAACGGCTCGAAGCCGACGATGAGCTGTCCGAGCCGATCATCCTGGTCGAGTCGACCGACACGGCCGCGACGCAGGAGGCGATCGACCGCCTCGACTCCTCGGACGAGCCCGAGCCCAAGGTCGGGATCGTCGGCGACACGCTCGTCATCGCGGACAAACGCACCTTCAAAGCCGTGGTCGCCGCATCGGAGGGGGACTCGCTGGCTGGGGAAGCGCTTTTCGAGGAGACCTTCGCGCTGGCCCCAGAGGGCGGCTTCGCCGACGCCTACGTCGACGTCGGCACCCTCATACGCCAGGGCGACGTCGACGTCGATGAGCAGGTCGAAAAGGGACTGCAGGAAGGCGGGGTGGAGCTCGGCAGCGCCGCGGCGCTGGTCAGTCTCACCCCGGGCTCCGACCAGGTCGAGATCGAGGTGCGCAGCGATCTCAGCGAGACCGACGTGCGGGCGGGTGAGGCGCCTCAGCTACTCGGCTCTCTGCCGGGCCGCTCGTTTGCGGCACTCGCCTTCTCCGGCTTCGGCGAGCAGCTGCAGCGGGTGATCGACGAACTCGATCGGGAAGGCATCGAAGAAAGCGTCCCGCCCGGACAGCTGAAGAGCAGCTTGGAAGAGGTGGGGATCGATCTCGACGCGATCGCCGGCTCGATTCAGGACGCCGGCATCTTCGCCGTCGGCGAGACCAAAGCCGCCCTTGGTGGAGCGCTGGTGCTGACGACGACGGGGTCGCAGGCAAGCGACGCGATCTCCAGTCTGGGTCTGCTGGTGCGCGGGGCCGGCGCGCCGGGGGTTACGGCCTTGGGCGGCTCGTTGGAGGGGTTCTTGGTGCGCGAACCGCAGGAGCTCGGGCCAAAGCCGCTTGTAGTCGCGACCCGCGACGACCGGATCGCGATCGGTTACGGCCTGCCGGCGGTGCGGATGGCCCTCGCGGGCGGTTCGGGGGAGACCCTTTCCGACAATCCCGCCTACGACGACGCGGTCGCCTCGCTGGGCAGCACGCCGGTGATCGGCTTCGCCGACGGCCCGGCCTCGCTGGAGCTCGCCGACGCGCTCATCCCCGCCTCCGACACCGACTTCGAGCAGGCCAAGCGCTTCCTGCGCAGCATTCGTTTTCTCGCCCTGGGCTCCGGTCCCGAGACCGATCCGGCGACCCTGAAGCTGATCGTCGGCCTGGAGGAGTAGCGAGGTGGTGATGGCGGCTGGCGTCGGCATCGACCTACTCGAGATCGACCGCCTGGAGCGCGCCCTGGAGCGTCATCCCCGCCTCGCCGAGCGGGTCTTCACCGCGGCCGAGCGCGATTACGCCGCGGCCCGGGCTCGTCCTGCTCGCCACCTGGCTGCCCGCTTCGCCGCCAAGGAGGCGGTGATCAAGGCGCTCGGTCGCTCCGAGGGCTTCGGCCTGCGCGAGGTCGAGGTGGTCGCCGGGGCGCCGCCCACCGTGCGCCTCTCCGGCCGCGCTGCCGTGCTGGCGCAGGGCGCGGAGGTCAGCATCTCCCTGACCCACTCGCGCGACTTCGCCGCCGCGGTCGCGATCGTCGAAGATCCCTGAGATGGACTCCTGGCTGCAGCCGCTGTTCGCCGCCGAGGGGATGCGGGCGGTCGATGCCTGGGCGATCGAGGAGCAGGGGGTGCCGGAGGCGGAGCTGATGGAGGCGGCCGGCACGGCGCTGGCGGAGGCGGTTGCCGAGCTGGCGCCACAGGGCCCGGTGCGGATTCTGTGCGGCAAGGGGAACAACGGCGGCGATGGCCTGGTTGCGGCGCGCCATCTCCAAGGTATGGGCTTCGAGGTCGAGGTGCTGGAGCTTTGGTCCGACGCTCTGCCGGAGAGCCTCGATGCCTGGCTGGAGGGCTCCGGGGTCGTCGTCGACGCGATCTTCGGCACGGGATTCTCCGGCGCGCCGCGCGAGCCGGCTGGCGCGGCGATCGAGGCGGTCAACCGCTGTGGATCCCCTGTAGTCGCCTGCGACGTCGCCTCCGGCGTCGACGCCTCGAGCGGCGAGGTGGATGGGGTGGCCGTGGAGGCAGCCGTCACCGTCAGCTTCCATGGCGCCAAGGTCGGCCACCGGATCGCTCCCGGCAAGTGGCACACCGGCGAGCTGCAGGTGGCGGCGATCGGGATTCCGGCGGGGGCGCCCGAAGAGCCCGCCGCCGGCGTGATCGACCCTGCGGTGCTGAGCCTGGCGCCGCACCGGGGTCCTCGTTCGACCAAGTTCAGCTCGGGCCAGGTGGCGATCGCCGGCGGCTCCCGCGGCCTCACCGGTGCGGTCCGGATGACCTCGCTGGCGGCGATCCGCGCCGGCGCCGGCTACGCGACGGCGGTCGTGCCCGCCGACCTGGAGATGGTCTTCGAGGCCGCCCAGCCGGAGGTGATGTCGGTCGGCTGCCCCGGCGGCGACGGCCGCCTCGTGCCGGCCTCGGCAAAGACCCTGCTGCGCGCCTTCGAGCCCGCCGCGGCCGGGGTGCTCGGTCCCGGCCTGGGTCGCGATCCCGGCTCGGTCGAGCTGGTGCGCGAAGTGCTGGGCGCGATCGCGGCTCCGCTGGTGCTCGACGCCGACGGGCTCAACGCCTTCGCCGGCGACCTCGATCCGATCGCGGCCCGCGAGGCGCCGACGATTCTCACCCCGCACGCAGGCGAGCTGGGCAGGCTGCTCGGCCGCGGGTCCGAGCAGGTCTCGGCGCACCGCCTCGCCTCAGTTCTTGAAGCGGCGCGCGCGGCCGGCGCCGTTGTCGTGCTGAAGGGCGACGACACGATCGTCAGCGACGGCGAGCGGGTTGCGGTCAACACGCTCTCGGCGCCGGCGCTCGCCACCGCCGGCAGCGGCGACGTGCTCTCCGGGATGATCGCCGCCCTGCTCGCGCGGGGTCTGGAGCCGTTTGCCGCCGCCTGCGCGGGGGTGCTCGCCCACGCCCGCGCCGGCCGCGACGCCACGGCCAGGATCGGCGCAGCCGAGTCGGTCATCGCGACCGACGTGATCGACTCGATCCCGCAGGCGCTGCTTCCGGATACGCTTCGCGACCGATGAAGACCGCAGCCGAGATCATGGATCCCGATGTGCCGGCCGTCTCGCCCGAGGCGGACGCCCGCGCTGCAGTCGAGTTGCTCGCCAAGACCGACAAGAGTGCGATCCCCGTGGTCGACGGCGATCGCCGCGTGGTCGGGATCGTCAGCGAGTCGGACCTGGTCCTCAGCGAGGAGGAAGCCGACCTCCACCTTCCCCACTTCATCAACATCATGGGCGGCGTCGTCTTCATCGGCTCGATGAAGGGCTTCGAGGAGCGGCTCGAGAAGGCATTCGCGACGAAAGTCTCCGAGCTGATGACCCGCGACCCGGTGGTCGCCAACGTCGACAACTCCGCCGAGTGGGTGGCGCGGACGATCGCCGAGAAGCACCACAACCACCTGCCTGTGGTCGACGCCGACGGCCGCCTCGCCGGCCTGGTCACGCGGGCCGACGCGCTGGCCGCGCTGATCGCCGAGTAGGACGAATGATTCCAATTCCCGCACCCACGGATGACGCGCCTGGCGCGGCGCTGGATCGGCACCCGCGGTCCTCGCGCGTAGCGCTGCTACGCGCTGTGGCCGCGTGCACCGCCCAGCTTGGCCAGTCGCGCCCCCGCGGGCACGTCAATTGGGAATCAGTCGTCTGAGATGGAACGGGCGCTCGCCCGGATCGACCTCGGCGCTATCGAGCGCAACTGCGCGCTGCTGAAGGGGAGGCTGAGCGGCGGCGCTGAGCTCTGCGCCGTGGTCAAGGCCGACGGCTACGGGCACGGGGCCGACGCCTGCGCGTCCGCCGCGCTGAGCGGCGGCGCGACGAGACTGGCGGTGGCGACCGGGCCGGAGGCGGCGCAGATTGGCCGCCGACTCCCGCACGTCCCGTTGCTGACGATGGGCGCGCTCACCCCCGACGACCTGGACGCGGCGCTCTCAGCCGGATCCGAGGTAGCCGTTTGGCGCGAGGGCTTCCGGCGCCTGCTTGTCGACCGCGCCCGCGCGCATGGCCGTCCGATTCGGGTCCACGTCAAGCTCGACAGCGGCATGGGCCGGCTCGGCAACCCCGACGAGGGCGAGGTCCTCGCCTTGGCGCGCGCCTGCGACGCGGATCCCGACCTGGAGCTGGCGGGCGTCTGGACCCACTTCGCCACCGCCGACGAACCGGGGTCCGACGACGGCTTCTTCGAGCGCCAGCTCGACCGCTTCACGGCCGTCGCCGAGTCGGTCAAGGCCGAGTTCCCGGCCGTGCTCGCCCACGCCGCCAACAGCGCCGCCGTCTTCCGCGACGAGCGCTCCCACTTCGACATAGCGCGCTGCGGCGTCGCCATCTACGGGCTCGACCCCTTCCAGGAGGGCCCGTCGGCGCGCGGTCTTACCCCGGCGATGTCGCTGCGCTCCTACGTCGCCGACGTCAAGCGCCTTGCCCCCGGCGACAGCGCCGGCTACGGGCGCACCTGGCGCGCGTCGCAGGAGACCTGGCTCGGCGTGCTGCCGCTCGGCTACGGCGACGGGGTGCGGCGCGGCCTCTCCAACAACGCCGAGGTCCTGGTCCGCGGCCGGCGCCGGCCACTGGTCGGCACGGTCTCGATGGACAACGTGACGATCGACCTCGGCCCCGAGACCGATGTCGAGCCCGGCGACGAGGCGGTGCTGATCGGCAGCCAGGAGGGCGAGACGATCCTCGCCGAGGAGGTCGCGTCCCGGCTCGGCACGATTAACTACGAGGTCAGCTGCGGGATCTCCGCCCGCGTGCCGCGGGCGTCATGAGCGCGGTCGCCGAGCGCCTCGCCGCCTCGCCACCGGTCGAGCTCGCCCGCAGCGCGCTGGGAAGTGGCGAGGGGGTCTGGATCGCCGGCGGCGCCGTCCGTGACGCCGCCCTCGGCCGCCAGGTGACCGACCTCGATCTCGCCGTCGCCGGCGACCCGGCGATCGTCGCGAAGACGGTGGCTCGCGAGAGTGGGGGCCACTCCTTCCAGCTCTCCGCCGAGTTCGCGACCTGGCGCGCCGTCGCTCGCGACGGCGCCTGGCAGGTCGACGTGACGGCGCTGCGCGGCGAGACGATCGAGGTGGATCTGGCGGCGCGCGACTTCACGATCGGCGCGGTCGCGGCGCCCCTCGCGGGGGGCGAGCCGCTCGACCCGCACGGCGGCCTCGCCGACCTCGACGCGCGCCTGCTACGGGTGGTCGGGGAGACCAGCTTCGCTGCCGATCCGCTGCGACTGCTGCGTGCCGCCCGGCTCGCCGCCGAGCTCGACCTCGCAGTGGAGCCAGGCACAGCGGCGCTCGCCCGCGCAGAAGCACCCCGCGCGGCCGAGGCGGCGGGGGAGCGCCAGCTGGTCGAGCTGCGCAAGCTGGTCGGCGGCCCGGGCCCCTTGCGGGGAATCGAGCTGCTCGACGAGCTCGGCCTAATGTCGGCGGTCCTGCCCGAGCTGGCGACGTTGCGCGGCGTCGAGCAGGGCCCAAACCATCATCTCGACGTTTACGGCCACACCCTCGCGGTCCTCGAGCAGACCCTGCATTTGGAGGCCGATCTCGAGCGCTTTGCCGGCGAGCGCGCCGAGGAGGTGCGCGCCCTGCTCGCGGAGCCGCTCGCCGATGAGGTCTCCCGTGGCGTCGCCCTGCGCTTCGGTGCCCTTCTGCACGATGTCGGCAAGCCGGCGACGCGAGGCGAGCGCGACGGCTACGTGACCTTCATCGGCCACGACGCCGATGGCGCCGAGATCGTCGGCGAGCTCTGCCGGCGGCTGCGCGCCAGCCGCACCCTCGGCGCCCACCTCCAGGCGCTGACCAGGCACCACCTGCGGCTCGGTTTCCTCGTCCATGAGGCGCCGCTGCCGCCGCGGCGCGTCCACGAGTACCTGCGGGCGACCGAGCCGGTCTCGGTCGACGTCACCCTGCTCACCGTCGCCGACCGCCTCTCCGCCCGCGGCGGCGGGCCCTTCGCCACCGAGGAGGTGATCGCCGCGCACCTGGACCTCGCCCGCGAGATGGTCGCGGCGGCGCTCGACTGGCGCCGCGACGGCCCGCCTGCGCCGCTGCTGCCCGGTGACGAGTTGGCGGCCGAGCTGGGGATCGAGGAGGGGCCCGAGCTGGGTGAGCTACTCGCCGAGCTGGAGGCCGCCCAGTACGCCGGCGAGGTCACCGACCGCGAGGGCGCGATCGAGTACCTACGGCACCGCCGAAGGTGAATGGAGCACTGCGCGAGCAAGCAATCCATATCTGATTCCTTGCGCGGCGAGCGCAGTGCGACTGTTATGTTTCCCCCGCACATGGCAGAGGAGAAGATCGAGATGGAGGGCGAGATCACCGAGGCCCTCCCCAACACGATGTTCCGGGTCAAACTGGACAACGACCACGAGGTGCTCGGTCACATCTCCGGCAAGATGCGCCGCCACTACATCCGCATCCTGCCCGGCGACCGGGTGAAGATCGAGCTCTCGCCCTACGACCTCGACCGAGGTCGAATCACTTACCGCTACAAATAAGCCGGCTCGGCCAGCTCCGCCACCAGCGCCGACCAAGCGAAGTCTTTCGCCCCTAGCCCCGTGCCGGTTCGCGGGTCGTAGTACTCGCGCAGGCCTTCGCGCTCGACCGCCCCGATCACGCCGGCGGCGAGGCGATTCGCCTCCTCCTCGTAGCCGAGCCGGCGCATGCCGAGCCAGACCAGCCAGGCGGAGTTGACCCAGGTCGGGCCGCGCCAGTAGCGGCGGATCGGGCCACGACCGCCGTCCGGCTCATAGCTCGGCTCCGAGGCTGAGACCGAGGGCGGCGCGACCGCGGTGAGGAACTCGTTCCGGCTCAGCAGGTGCTCCTCGACCAGGCGCCGGCCGATCCTCTCCGGCAGGTCGGGCAGGGCGAGGGGCGCGAGCGCCGCCCAGGTGACGGTGCTCGGGCGGGCGCCGCCGGGCCGGACCTGGTCGAGGAAGAGGCCGCGACGCTCGTCCCAGAGCCGCTCGACCAGCGCCGGCGTCGCCGAGGGGCGGCCAAGCGCCTGCAGCGAGAGCGACCAGAGCGTGTTGACCAGGGTCTCGCAGAGCAAGGGGCCGCCGCGCGCGTCGATCCGCCGCGCGTCGAAGCCGAGCCGGCGGTTGCGCCGGACCAGGCAGGGGAAGCCGATCCGCCCGTTGGCGCGCCGCCCCCAGACTGGGTCGAACTTGGGCGAAGCGTCGAGCCCGGACTCGTCGGGCTGGACGATCCACAGCAACCCGTCGCCCTCGAGGTCGCGGTTGGCGGCGAGCCACTCGGCCTGGGCGGCGATGCGCGGCTCGGCGGCGGGGTCGCCGACGGCGATCGACCAGGCCCAGGCGAGCAGCGGCGGCTGGATTGTCCCGGTCTGATCGGCGTGGCGCGAGGTGACGTTGTAGAAGGGCAGGCGGCCGAGCGAGACCGGCCGGTCCCAGAAGATCGTGTGGCCGATGAAGCCGTCTTCGCGCTGGGCGGCGAGCAGGCTCTCGAGCTCGGTTCGCGCCCTGCCCGGGTCGAAGCGCCGCCAGGCGATCGCCGCAAAGCAGGAGTCCCAGTACCACTGCCAGGGATAGCGGGTAGGACTCGGTCGGGTGTAGGCGTAGGGAGTGCCGTCGCGCTCCCCTTCGACCCAGCCCTGCCGCAGGACGCGCTCGGCGATCTCGACGGCCGCGCTCACACCGCCGTGCGGCGCATTTCGCGCAGCGCCAGCGCGCCGAGCACGGCGAGCAGCCCCAGCAGCGCCACGATCCCAGGCCACGTATCGGTCCAGGTGACCTCGCCGACGAAGCCCTGGCGCGCCGCTTCGACCACCTCGGTCACCGGGTTGATTTCGGCGACGGTCTGAAGCCACGGCTGCAGCAGGGCCAGCGGCGCGTAGGCGGTCGTGGTCAGGATCAGCGCCATCATCCCGGCCTGCATCAGGGGGGCCGCCGACTGGCTCTTGAAGCGCAGCGCCAGCATCGATCCCCAGCAGGCGGCGACGGCCGCCGTCGCGACGACCATCAGGTAGGTGACCAGGAGCCCGTCGATCCCCGGCCAGCCGGCGCCGAGCGGCAGCGCCACCGCGAGCACGAAGGTGGCCGGGATCAGCGCCCGCGTGCTGGCGGCGAGGACGGTGCCGGCGAGCAGCACCCAGCGCGGGGCGGGGGAGACGAGCAGGCGGTCGACCCAGCCGCGCTCGAAGTCGCGGGCGAGGTTAACGCCGGCCGCCGCGCCGGTGAACCCGGCCCCCTGCAGCATGCTGATCGGCACGATGAAGCTCTCGTAGGTGCCGGTGGTGAATCCGTTGAGCTGGGTGAGCGCGCCGAAGACGCCGTTCAGGCCGAGGAAGAAGATCGTCGGCGCCAGCACCCCCGGGATCGCCGCTGCCGGCACCCGCAGCAGCTCGTTGCGAGAGCGCGCCATCAGCGCGCCGATCGTCGCCAGGTTGGTCCGCCAGGTCGGGAGTGCCAGAGCCGTGTCCATCAGCCCGCCCTCAGCCGGTGGCGTAGGGCTCGGGCGCTCAGCACCAGCCCCAGGACGATGATGCCGGCGATCGCCGCCACCGCGCTGAGCAACTCGGAGGCGTCGATATCGGAGACGATTGGGTCGCGGATCCCCTCGACCACGAAGCTGAACGGGTTGTAGGCGGCGATCGTCTTGGCCGGCTCGATCATCAGTTCCTGGGGGAAGAAGGCGGTGGAGAGGAAGAGGACGACGAGGACCAGCGGGAAGAGGCCCTGGACGACGCTGGCGTTGCCGGTCCGCAGGGCGATCGCGGCGCCGATCCCGCCCACCGCCATCGCCGTCGCCGTGACCAGGACGATCGCGATCAGGGCCCCGGCAACCCCGCTGTGGATCTCCGCTCCGAAGATCAGCCCGATCGCCAGGAACCAGAGGGCGGAGAGCATGCCCAGCGCCCCCGTCCCCACCAGACGCCCGAGCACGATCGTGAAGCGGGAGATCGGCGCGGCGAAGAGGCGGTCCGTGAAGCCCATCTCGATGTCGACGGCGAGCGCGATGCCGCCGCTGTTGCCGGCCAGCATCAGCGACTGCATCATCGCCCCGGCCAGCATGAACTGGAGGAAGCTTTGCACCGGCGGGAAGCCGGGGAGGTCGAGGGCCCCGCCCGCACCGGCGGTCTGGATCGCCAGCAGCAGGGTGGGGAAGATGACGAT
>Ga0190272_10001033_pt1 | contig 13527 bp, 11 predicted proteins | sample Popmic504T_FD_133746 | JGI IMG/M metagenome (GOLD analysis project Ga0190272, IMG submission 133746) | Populus adjacent soil microbial communities from riparian zone of Shoshone River, Wyoming, USA - 504 T | ecosystem: Environmental > Terrestrial > Soil > Riparian zone | place: USA: Wyoming...
CATCGACTTCTTTGCCGACCTTCGGAATGGCACGTGGTGGACCAGTCTCCACGTCAATGCGTTGGGTCAGGTACTGCGGTTCCTGGCGATCGTCCAGAAAGTTGGCCACGGTGACCGCGGCGTCCTCGCGGTCACTACGTTCGCCGAGGTGGTCGACCGGGATCCGGATCGGGAGCGGCAGCCGGGTCCGCCGGAATACCGGCGCGCGTTCGAGCCACAGGCGCAGGACAGCGTGACCCTGGTGCACACCAATAGCGCCGAAGACCGCTGGCCCGAGATCGCCGAACTCATCGACCGAACCTTGTCAACGGCTCTGAAATACTTCGTGGACGAGCTCAGCTGACGCTGGCTCGGCGAGCCTGCGGCTGACACCTCACGGGTGGATGGCACATTCGCCCGGTAGAACCGGCCAAATGTGCCATCCACCCGGAATGCGGCGGGCCGATCAGCGTTCGAAGGACCAGTCGGGGACGGTGTCGTCGCTGTAGTTGCCGGTGGTGGCGTCGGGCCAGTGGCCGCCGGGGAAACATGGCCGCGTCCACCAGTTCGCCCTTCAGCGTGGTGAGCTGCGCAGGGTGACGGTCGCCGGTACCTGGCATGACCGCTGCGACGGCGGGCGGTCACGATCCGTAGTGGGCTCAACGCGCCGACATGTCCCACGATGGCGGCGGTACCGTAGGTTGCAGTAGAACGTCGGTGGTGAGGACGAACATGACGGATCCGCTGCCAGGGCTGGTCGGGTTCGCCCGGTCGCTGCGGCATGCCGGGCTGGCGGTGGACACCCGACGGATCGCGGCCTTCCTCACGGCGCTGGACCAGCTGGACATCGACAGCCCGGTGCAGACGTACTGGGCCGGCCGGCTCACCCTGTGCTCCCAGCCCGACGACCTGGTGCGCTACGACGCGGCGTTCTCCGCGTGGTTCCGGGCGGCGGACGACGAGGCGCGGCGACCACGGCCGGTGCCGCGGCCCCGGCCGCCGCGGGCGGCGTCGCTGACCGCGCCGGTCACGATGCCCGGCGACGACGACCGTGACCGCGACGAGCTCAGCACGGCGGCGAGCGACACCGAGACGTTGCGCCGTCGCGACCTCGCGGACCTCACCGCGGCCGAGCGCGCGCACCTGCGTGAGGTGATCGCCCTGCTGCGGCCGGAGCCACCGACCCGCGCGTCGCTGCGGCGCCGCCCGGCCCGCCGCGGCGCGGTCGACCCGCGACGGACCCTGCGGGCGATCATCGGCGCGCACGGTGAGCTGGCCCGTCCGCTGTACCGGGGGCGGACGCGGCGGCCGCGGCGGATCGTGCTGCTGATCGACGTGTCCGGCTCGATGAGCCCGTACGCCGACGCGCTGCTCCGCTTCGCGCACGCCGTGGTCAGGGCGGCCCCGTTCGCCGTCGAGGTGTTCACCGTCGGCACCCGGCTCACCAGGGTCACGGTGCCGCTGCGGCAACGCGACCCCGAGCGGGCGCTGGCCGCGGCCACCGCGGCGGTGCCTGACTGGTCCGGTGGCACGAGGCTGGGCGAGACCCTGCGCGCGTTCCTGGACCGGTGGGGGCAGCGGGGCGTGGCCCGCCGGGCCGTCGTGGTGATCTGCTCGGATGGGTGGGAGCGCGGCGACGCCGCGTTGCTCGGCGAGCAGTTGGCGCGGCTGCGCCGGCTCGCGCACACCGTGCTGTGGTCGAACCCGCACGCCGGCCACGACGGGTACGCGCCGGTGCAGTCCGGAATAGCGGCCGCGTTGCCGCACGTTGACCGGTTGTTGGCCGGGCACAGCCTGGCCGGCCTGCAGGAACTGCTGGCGGAGGTGGGCCGTGCGTGAGGTGCTCGATGAACTGCTCCGCTGGTGGCGGGCCGGTGAGCCGGTCGGGCTGGCCACCGTGGTCGCCACGTTCCGGTCGGCGCCGCGCGCCCCGGGGGCGGCGATGCTCGTCGGCCCGCACGGCGCGGTGTCCGGCAGCGTCTCCGGCGGCTGCGTCGAGGGCGCGGTGTACGAGCTCGCCACCGAGGTGATCGGCTCCGGCGAGCCGCGGCTGGCCAGGTACGGGGTGAGCGACGACGACGCGTTCTCCGTCGGCCTCACCTGCGGCGGCATCATCGACGTGTTCGTCCAGCGGGTCGACCGCGAGTCGTGGCCGTGGCTCGACGACGTGGCCGTCGCGGTCGCGGAGGGCAGCCCGGTGGCGATCGCCACCGTCACCGCGCACCCCGACCCGGCGCGGGTCGGCGCCACCCTGCTGGTGTGGCCGGAGTCGGCGGACGGCGGCGTCGGCTCGTCGCGGGCCAACGCCGCGGTCGCCGACGACGCCCGCGGGCTGCTCGCGTCGGGGCGGTCGGCGATGCTGGAGTACGGGCCGGACGGGCAGCGCCGCGGCGAGGGGATGCGGGTGTTCGTCAACTCCTTCGCGCCGCGCCCGCGGATGCTCGTGTTCGGCGCCATCGACTTCGCCGCCGCGGTGGCCAGGGCCGGCGGCTTCCTCGGGTACCGGGTCACGGTGTGCGACGCGCGGCCGATCTTCGCGACGCCGCAACGCTTTCCGGCCGCCGACGAGGTGGTCGTCGACTGGCCGCACCGCTACCTGCGGGCCGAGGCCGACGCCGGCCGGCTGGACGGCCGCACGGTCGTCGCTGTCCTCACCCACGACCCCAAGTTCGACGTCCCGGTGCTGGAGGTGGCGCTGCGCCTCGACCTTGCCTACGTCGGCGCCATGGGTTCACGCCGCACCCACGACGACCGCATGGGGCGGCTGCGCGAGGCCGGCCTGACGGAGCAGGAGCTGTCACGGCTGTCGTCACCGATCGGCCTCGACCTCGGCGCCCGAACCCCGGAGGAGACCGCGATCTCGGTGGCGGCCGAGATCATCGCCCTGCGGTGGGGTGGCAACGGCAACCGCCTGTCCGCGGTCGACGGTGCCATCCACCACACCCACTCGATGAACGTGTGAGCCCGCGCGCTCAGTCGATGAAGCCGCTCTGCAGCAGGACGACGAAGTTGACGCCGAAGGAGTAGAAGCCGGTCATGACGACGGCCATGACCGTGCCCGCCCACCGGTTGGGTCGGCGCAGGCCGCTGCCGCCGGCGAGCCGCCACTGCCACGTCATCAGCGCGAGGGCGACCGGCAGGGTCAGCGGACCCAGCAGGTAGCTCCACGGTGACGGACCATGGTCCGGTTCCAACAGCATGCCGGTCACCCCGAACAGGGCCAGCCCCAGGACGCCGGCGCCGACCGCGACCGGGAACCGCCAGGCCACCGGCAGCGGCCGGATGCGCGGGCTCACCAGGTAGGTCGCGATGCCGGCCGCCGCGGCGAGCGTCAGGCACAGCGCCAGCAGGAGGATCCCCAGCGTGTTCTCGTGGCGCCACCACGGCACGGCGTCCTCCAGCTGGGCGAGCTCGGGGCCGGTCAGGTCGAGCCCCTCGTGGAGCCACACCGTGGCCGAGCCGTGCCCGTACGGACCCAGCCCCGCCCTGCAGGTCACCGGGCGGTCGCCGAGCCTGGCCGCGCAGCCGGTGGCCATGAAGGGGCGGTGGTCACTGCCGCTGTGCGGCACCTCGACCGAGAACGGGCGACCGGCGACCGGCGCCGTGCAGCGTGCGACGTTGTCGGCCCAGCCGCAGTCCAGGGACTCGTCGGTGAGGATGGCCACCTGGTCGATGCCCTCGCCGCGGTACACCTGGTAGACACCGGTGTCCACCTGACTGGGCGCGATCGTGGCGATGAGCCCCGCGACGCCCAACAGGGTGGCGATGAGGGCGAAGGGCAGCAGGTGGAGCAGGTCGGCTCCGGTCCTGGCCGGCCGGACCTCCGTCACTGACACGCCAGTGGGATCGCGGCCGCGGCTGCTTCGTTACCGCACCGCCACCGCCCGCGGGGCGTCACGGGAATTCGGCCACCGGTTGGTATGATCGCTTCGCGACCGAGCCAGGAGGTGATCGCGTGAGTTCCGGCCTCGATACCCGGCCCAACGCGATTACCTTCGATCTCGAAGAGTTGGTCGAGATGGCGTGGTCCGGCAAGATCCGGATTCCGCACTTTCAGCGCGCCTTCCGCTGGGGTCGGGAAGATATTCGGCGGCTGTTCGACAGCGTGCTGAAGGGCTACCCAATAGGCAGTGTGCTGTTGTGGCTACGGCCGGCGCCTGCCCAGAACATAACCCTCGGCGTGCTCCATATCGATGCCCCGGAAACCCAGCGGGCGCTGTGGGTGGTGGACGGACAGCAGCGGATCACCGGCCTGGCCAACGCGCTGCACCCGGACGCCGCGAACGATCCACGGTTCGCACTCGGCTTCGACCTGCGCTCCGGGCAGTTCGTCGGCCTCCGCGGCGGATCGGACGCGGCCGTCGTTCCGCTGCCGGCCCTGTTCGATCTCGAGCGGGTGGTCGAGTGGTTCGCCGAGCACCCCGAGGTCAACGAATACTTCCGGGCCGCCGCGGCCGTGACCAAGGCATTGCGTCAGTTCAAGATCCCCGCATACCAGGTCGAGCAGGACGATGTGACCGTCTTGCAGGACATCTTCGACCGGCTCAACAATTACGGGAAACGCCTCAGCAGGGCTGAGATTTTCACCGCGCTGACGGCCGGGGCCGAGGAAACGGCGGACGACCACCTGTCGATCCCCAGGATGGCCGAGAACGTCGAGGCCGAGCGGGCCTTCGGTACCCTCGACGAGGGTGTCGTGCTGAAGGCGATCCTGGCCCGGCGAAATCCGGATGTGCTGCGCGATCTCCGGGGAGAATTCACCCGCGCGAGTACCGAATTCCCCGATGAGGATCGGGATCTCGCCTTCGAGCGGACCCAATCGGCCCTCCTGGCCGCGGTGGATTTCCTGCAGCAGAATGCGGGTGTTCCGCATGTCGGGATGCTGCCCTATGGGAATCTGCTGGTCGTCCTCACCCGTTTCTTCGCCCACCACCCGGAGGTTAGTGAGTACAACCGCGGGTTGCTGCGGCGGTGGTACTGGCGCGCCGCGGTGGTGGGCCCCGAAGGTTTCCGTGGCGGCACCACGGGAGCGGTGCGGGCGATGTGTGCCGCGGTGCGGCCGGGTGACCTGAGCGGGTCGCTGCACGGCCTGCTGGAATTGGTGGGCGGCGGCGAGCGGCCGTTGCCCGATCTGCGTCGCTTCCGTACCAACGATGCCAAGACCAAGATCGTGCTCTGCTCCTGGTGGGCCGCCGGCCCTCGATCACCCGACACCGGCGAGGTGTTCGACGCGGCGGAACTGGCGGAATGCCTGGTCGACCAGTGGACCGCGGCGTCCGCCGTCCGGTACGTCATGCGGCCGGTCGCGATCGAGCAGCATCGACGGCAGTGGGCGGCCAACCGGATGCTGGTGCCGACCATGCGGGGTGGCGACGGCGAGTTGGCGTCCGTCCTGTCGGCCGCGCTCGCGCTGCTGGACCCACCGGTATGGGTCGCCATGCTTGACTCCCATGCGATCGACCCCCCCTTGGTCGCGGCCTTGCTGCGGGGGGATGCCAACGCCTTCCTTGACGGACGCCAGGAGCGGCTGACCTCACGGCTGGTGGACTTCCTCGGGCGCATGTGTGAATGGGACTTCGAGGACACCCCCGAGTTGTCGGAACTGGATCTCGACGACGAGGACGGCGATGACTTCGCTGCGTGAGGCCACCTACGGCGTGTGGCTGGGGGCGGCGAGGGCGGGCACGCTGCATCAGCGGGGCGACTACACCTGGTTCGAGTTCGATGCCGACTACCGGGATGACCCCGACCGCCCGGTGCTCGGGCTCCAGTTCGAGTCCAACTTGTTGAAACGTCACGCGGCTCATCTGCGGCTGCCGCCGTGGTTCTCCAATCTCCTGCCGGAGGGAAGGCTGCGCGAGTGGATCGCCGACGAGCGTGGCGTATCCGTGGACCGGGAGATGGAGTTGCTGGCCCAGGTCGGGCACGATCTGCCCGGCGCCGTTCGGGTGCTGGCCGAGGATCTGACGCCGGGAGCGGCTCCGGTGGACGAGGCGAAGGCGCCGCCGTCACGCCTTGGTGCGCCGGAATGGCGCTTTTCGCTGGCCGGGGTCGGGCTGAAGTTCTCCATGCTGCGGGTCGGCGATCGACTGACGCTGCCAGCGCACGGCGCGGGAGGCGACTGGATCGTCAAGCTGCCCGACCGTCTCCATGCCGATGTGCCACGCAACGAGTTCGTGTCGATGCGGTTGGCCGCGGCGGCGGGCATCACGGTGCCGGACACCCGACTGGTGCACCGGGACGAGCTGACCGATCTCCCGGCGCACGTGTGGCCCGGACGGGAGGAATGGGCCTACGCGGTCAGGCGATTCGACCGCGACGACACCAGGGCCCCGATCCACATCGAGGACCTTGCGCAGGTCCGTGACTTCTACCCCGACGACAAGTACCACGGTTCGTACGAGACGGTGGCCGCCCTGGTGCATCGCCGACGGGACGTCACCGCGTTGCGTGAGTTCGCCCGCCGGCTCGCCTTCACCGTGTTGATCGCCAACGGCGACGCGCATCTCAAGAACTGGTCGTTGATCTATCGGAATCCGAGGGTGCCGACGCTGGCGCCGGCCTACGATCTGGTGTCCACCGAGCAGTACCGAGCGTCCGGCGATCCGGAGACGTTGGGTCTGAAGTTCGGCCGGACGAAGGATCCGCGACGCATCACACCGACCATGTTCGGCGCCCTCCAGTCGCGACTGGGCGCGCCGCGGGCCGACCTGCCCGACCTCGTGGCCGAGACGGTCGACCGGACGGTGCGGGAGTGGCCCGAACTGGCCGAGACGGTGGCCGACGTGCCGGCTGTTCGACACGGCCTGGACCAGGCCATCAAGCTGGGGCGGGTGACGCTGACCGGTGGCGTGGGGTGAGGTTCTTCCTCCTGACCCTGGCCCCGCTAGGCCGTTGGTCGTAGCGTCGCGGTATGGACGTCGAGATCGTCGGTCGTGCGTTGAGCACGCTGCCGGAGGACGACGACCACCCGTACCGCACCGGCCTGTGGCGGCCGCAGACCACCGAGTACCGCGCCGACGACCTGCCCGTGGTGGGCGAGCTTCCCGCGGACCTCCACGGGATCTACCTGCGGAACACGGAGAACCCGGTGCACCCGGCCATCGTGAGCGCGCGGTACCACCCGTTCGACGGTGACGCGATGGTGCACGTCGTGGGCTTCAGGGACGGAAAGGCCTTCTACCGCAACCGTTTCGTGCGGACCGCGGGGTTCGAGGCCGAGCAGGAGGCCGGGCGGTCGCTGTGGGCGGGCCTCGCCGAGAGGCCGGACACCGCGCTCCGCACGGACGGTTGGGGCGCCAGGGGCCGGATGAAGGACGCGGCGAGCACCGACGTGGTCGTGCACGCCGGGGTCGCGGTCGCGACGTTCTACCAGTGCGGTGAGCCGTATCGGCTCGACCCGCTGACCCTGGACACCCTCGGCACGTCGGCGTGGGCGCCGCCCGGCGGGGTGTCGGCCCACACCAAGACCGACGGCGCGACCGGCGAGCTGTTGTTCTTCAACTACGGCACGCGGGAGCCGTACCTGAGCTACGGCGTCGTCGACGCGCGGGACCGGCTGGTGCACCACGTGCCGATCGACCTGCCGGGACCGCGCCTGCCGCACGACATGGCGTTCACCGAGAACTACGCGATCCTCAACGACTGCCCGCTGTTCTGGGACCCGCAGCTGATGGCGAAGGGCGCGTACGCCGCGCGGTTCCACCCCGACCTGCCGACCCGGATCGGGGTGCTCCCACGTCGTGGGGACGGCGCGGAGATCCGCTGGTTCGAGGCCGACCCGACGTACGTCCTGCACTGGGTGAACGCCTACGAGGACGGCGACGAGATCGTCCTCGACGGCTTCTTCCAGGGTGATCCTGAACCCGCCGACAACGGCGAACCCGGTGCGCTGCAACGGATGTTCCGCTTCCTGGCCATGGACCGGATGCAGACGAGGCTGCACCGATGGCGGCTCGACCTGACCACCGGCCGGGCCAAGGAGGAGCGGCTCTCCGAGTCGCTCTCGGAGTTCGGGATGATCAACCCGACGGTGGCGGGCCGTCCGTACCGCTACACCTACGCGTCGACCGGCCATCCCGGTTGGTTCCTGTTCGACGGCATCGTCCGCCACGACGTGCTGACCGGACAGGAACAGCGCTACCGGTACGGCGACGGCGTGTACGGCAGCGAGACCGCCATGGCCCCGCGGCCGGGCGCGACCGCCGAGGACGACGGCTACCTCATCACCCTGACGACGGACCTGGGCGCCGACGCGTCGGAATGTCTGATCTTCGACGCGACCCGCGTCCAGGACGGGCCGATCGCCAGGGTCCGGCTGCCCGAGCGGGTGTCCAGCGGAACTCACTCCGCGTGGTCACCCGGTTCGGCGATACCGGGTTTCCACGATCTGGAAACTCCGGTCGCTGCCACGGGAAACCGGCCGAACGTGCCAGCGCTTGCGGACGGCCGTCGTCAGTAGTGTCATGTGTATCAGTTCACAGAGAGTCGCCCCACACCCCCGACAAAGAGGTGAGGTTTGTGGTCGGAATTCGAGTAACCGTCGACGGCACGCGCTACGACGACGAGGTCGAGGCGCGCACCCTTCTTGTGCAGTACCTACGCGAACGCGTCGGCAAGGTGGGCACCGTCGTCGGTTGCGACACCAGCAACTGCGGCGCCTGCACCGTCCACCTCGACGGCCGGAGTGTGAAGTCGTGTTCGGTGCTGGCCGTGCAGGCGGACGGCCGCGAGGTCACCACGATCGAGGGAATCGCGCGGGACGGCAACCTGCACCCGATGCAGCAGGCGTTCCACGAGAACCACGCGCTCCAGTGCGGGTTCTGCACCCCCGGGATGATCATGCAGGCGATCGACCTGCTCGGCGACAACCCGGACCCGGACGAGCAGCAGGTCCGTGAGGGGCTGGAGGGCAACCTCTGCCGCTGCACCGGCTACCAGAACATCGTGCAGGCCGTGCTCGACGCGGCCAGGAAGATGAGCCCCGGTGCCGGGCCCGACGCCGAGCGCAGCGAGGACCTGCACGCCACCCCGGTCGCCGGAGGTGGCGAATGACCGCCGTCGCCGAGCCGGAGGTCGGCAAGGCCCGCCGCCGCAAGGAGGACGCCCGGCTGATCACCGGCCGCACCCGCTGGACCGACAACCTCCAGCTGCCCGGGATGCTGCACCTCGCGATGCTGCGCAGCCCCGTCGCCCACGCGAAGATCACCAGCCTCGACGTGTCGGCGGCGAAGGACCTGCCCGGCGTGCACGCCGTGTTCACCGGCAAGGACTTCGCCGAGGAGCAGGGCAGCCTGCCGTGCGCGTGGCCGATCACCGAGGACATGCTGTCTCCGGCCCACCCGGCGATCGCGGTCGACGAGGTGAACTTCGCCGGCGAGATCGTCGCGATCGTCGTCGGCCGCACGGCCGCGGCCGCCGCCGACGCCATCGAGGCGATCGACGTCGACTACGAGGACCTGCCCGTCGTGCTCGACATGGAGGCCGCCCTCGCCGACGGCGCCCCACTCGTGCACGCGGACCTGGGTTCCAACAAGTGCGCCTACTGGGCGCTGGAGTCCGAGGCGGCCGGCACCGGCGGCAACGCCGACCGGGCGATCGCCGAGGCCGAGGTCGTCGTGAAGCGCCGGTTCCGTCAGCAGCGGCTGATCCCGGCGTTCATGGAGCCGCGCAGCATCGTCGTCGACCCCACCGGCGAGCAGTTCGTCGTGTGGTCGGCCACCCAGGTGCCGCACGTCCTGCGGGTGATGATGGCGCTGACCCTGGGCATCCCCGAGCACAAGCTGCGGATCATCGCGCCCGACGTGGGCGGCGGGTTCGGCGGCAAGCTCCAGTTCACCCCCGAGGAGGCGCTCACCTTCCTGGTGGCCCGCCGGATGCGCAAGCCAGTGAAGTACACCGAGTCGCGCTCCGAGTCGCTGGTGTCGGCGCACCACGGCCGCGACCAGATCCAGGACCTCACGATCTCCGCCACCAGGGACGGCAGGGTCACCGCACTCAAGGTCGAGCTGATGGCCGACATGGGCGCCTACCTGGGGCTCGTCACGCCCGGCGTGCCGATCCTCGGCGCCCTCATGTTCAACGCCATCTACAAGATCCCGGCGTACTACTTCGGCTGCACCAACGTGTTCACCAACAAGACCTGGACCGACGCCTACCGCGGCGCCGGCCGCCCTGAGGCGACGTTCGGCATCGAGCGGATCATGGACGAGCTCGCCGCCGAACTCGACATGGACCCGCTGGAGCTGCGGCGCAAGAACTGGATCACCCACGAGGAGTTCCCCTTCACCACCGTCTCCGGGCTCACCTACGACTCGGGGAACTACGAGGCGGCCACCGCGCGGGCCGTCGAGCTGTTCGACTACGACGGGATGCTCGACGAGCAGCGGCGCCGCCGGGAGTCCGGCGACCCGGTGCAGCTCGGCATCGGCATCTCCACGTTCACCGAGGCGTGCGGCCTCGCGCCGTCCAGGGTGCTCGGGTCGCTGCGCTACGGCGCGGGCGGCTGGGAGCACGCCCAGATCCGGATGCTGCCCACCGGCAAGGTCGAGGTGGTCACCGGCTCGTCCGCGCACGGCCAGGGCCACGAGACGGCCTGGAGCCAGCTCGTGTCCGACAAGCTCGGCGTCGCCTTCGAGGACATCGAGGTGCTGCACGGCGACACCGCCACGTCGCACAAGGGCATGGACACCTACGGTTCCCGCTCGCTCGTCGTCGGTGGCGTCGCCGTGGTGAACGCGGCCGACAAGGTGATCGAGAAGGCCCGCCGCGTCGCCGCCCACATGCTGGAGAGCGACGAGGGCGACCTCGACTTCGAGGCCGGCCGGTTCTCCGTGCGCGGCACCGAGAAGGGTGTGTCCATCCAGGACTGCGCGCTCGCCGTGTTCGCCGGGCACGACTACCCGGAGGGCATGGAGCTGTCGCTGGACTCCGACGCCACGTTCGACCCGGAGAACCTGTCCTACCCGCACGGCACGCACCTGTGCGCCGTCGAGGTGGACACCGAGACCGGGGCGGTGACGATCCGCAAGTACGTCGCCGTCGACGACGTCGGCACCGTGGTCAACCCGCTCATCGTCGACGGGCAGGTGCACGGCGGCCTGGCCCAGGGCATCGCGCAGGCCCTGTTCGAGGAGGCCGTGCACGACGAGAACGGCACCCTCGTCACCGGCACCCTCGCCGACTACCTCATCCCGTCGGCGGCCGACCTGCCGCACTTCACCACCGACCGCACCGTCACCCCGGCCACCAGCAACCCCATCGGGGCCAAGGGTGTCGGCGAGGCCGGGACCATCGCGTCGACGCCGGCCGTGGTCAACGCGGTGGTCAACGCGCTGCGGCACCTCGGCGTCACCGAGGTCGAGATGCCGTGCTCGCCGAAGCGGGTGTGGGCGGCGCTGCAGGGCGTCACCGACACCGCACCGACCGCCCCCGGCCCCGGCGGTGGGCTCGGGTCCATCGACGCCAACGAGCCGCAGGAGGAGGTCCAGTGATCCCGGCTCCGTTCGAGTACCAGGCACCGAGCACGGTCGACGAGGCGGTGCGTGCCCTGCACGAGGCCGGGGAGGACGCCAAGGTGCTGGCCGGTGGCCAGAGCCTGATGCCGGTGCTGCGGCTGCGGCTCGCCGCGCCGGCCACGGTCATCGACCTCGGCCGGATCACCGAGCTGGCCGGGGTCCGCGACGACGGTGACGCCATCGTCATCGGCGCCATGACCACGCACCACGACGTGATCAACGACGCGCTCGTCGGGGAGCACGCCGCGCTCTTCGCGAGGACGGCGGCCACCGTCGCCGACCCGCAGATCCGTCACCGCGGCACGTTCGGCGGCTCGCTGGCCCACGCCGACCCGGCAGGTGACCTCGGCGCGGCGGCCGTCGCCATGGACGCCGAGTTCGTGGTGGCGGGCATGGACGGGCGGCGCACCGTGCCCGCTGGTGACTTTTTCGTCGATTTCTTCACCACGGCGCTCGGGGAGGGCGAACTGCTGGTCGAGGTGCGCGTGCCCAAGCACACCGGCTGGGGCGCGCACTACGAGAAGTTCAACCGCACCGCGCAGGCATGGTCGATCGTGGCCGTCGCGGCCGCGGTGCGGGTGGACGGCGGGAAGATCGCCGAGGCCAAGGTGGCGCTCACCAACATGGGCCCCACCCCGCTGCGGGCGACCGCGGTGGAGCAGGCCCTGATCGGGTCGGACGCGTCGGACGGAGCGATCCGCGCCGCCGCCGCGCACGCCGCCGACGGCTCGGCCCCACCGTCGGACGCCAACGGCGACGCCGACTACCGCAAGCATCTCGCCGGGGTGCTCACCCGGCGGGCCGTCACGGCCGCGGTCGGAGCGGGCTGACGGCGATGCGGCTCGAACACAGCTTCTCCGTACCGGCACCGGTCGACGTGGCGTGGAAGGCGCTGCTCGACCCCGAGCGGGTCGCGCCGTGCCTGCCCGGCGCCACGCTGACCGGTGTCGACGGTTCCGCGTTCACCGGGACCGTGAAGGTACGGATGGGCCCGATCGCGTTGCTGTACAAGGGAACCGGGCGCTTCACCACGGCCGACGAGCAGGCGCACCACGCCGTGTTGGAGGCCACCGGCAAGGACGCCCGCGGCAACGGCACAGCGTCTGCGACGGTGACCGTCACCCTGACCGACGCCGGCGGCGGCACCACCGCCGTCGGCGTGGTCACCGACCTCACCATCACCGGCCGGCCGGCCCAGCTCGGCCGCGGTCTCATCGCCGAGGTGGGCGGCAAGATTCTGGATGCGTTCGCCGGGTGTCTGGCTAGTGAGCTGTCCGGGTCGTACGCTGAGGACGAGGCCTCGGCTGATGGGGCCACGGTGGAGTCCGCTCCGCCGTCGGACGCCCTACCTTCCTCGCCGGCGACCAGGCTCCGCCCGGTGCCCGCCGCCGACGAGGTCGACCTGCTCGACCTTGCCGGGCAACCGGTGCTCAAGAGGATTCTGCCAGCGATCGCCGGGGTACTTCTGGTACTCCTCGTGCTCCGCTGGTTGCGCCGCCGAGGCTGAGACGCTGACGGCCGGCGCACCGGAGGGACCCTGTGGCCGCAAGGCCCAGGGTCCCTTCGCATTCCCGGCCGGCGGTCAGCCCTTGGGCGGCGTCGCCTCGCCCTGGGGCGAAGAACCGACGTAGGGCATCGTGGTGGCCAGGCCCGCGCCGTACGCCAACAGTTGGCCCAGGATCACGTTCCTCGCTCGTTCGTCCAGGGTGTTCTCGGGCACCGGGACCCGAAGCCGTTCGTACAGCGCGAACCGGTTCAAGGCGATCACCACGGCCAGGGACCGCCCGTACTGCTCCCGGCTGGCGAGCGGGCCGAGAGCTGCGACTAGCAGCCTCGATCCCGAGGAAGGGTGGTCGCGCCGGTGTTGTGTGCCGGAATCGTCACAATTCTCCGGTGGTTGTGACGATTTCGTCGCACGGAGTGGAAACAGCGTTGGTTCTTCGGGCTTGACGTGGTGGGTCGACCGGGCAGCAACTCGGGCAGCGCCAGCCAGAAGAACGGCCAGACGCCTGGTGGGGCAGACCGATCGGAC